>Ga0209489_100296_pt1 | contig 87237 bp, 55 predicted proteins | sample SiratrowhiteBW_FD_187527 | JGI IMG/M metagenome (GOLD analysis project Ga0209489, IMG submission 187527) | Root nodule microbial communities of legume samples collected from California, USA - Siratro white BW (SPAdes) (version 2) | ecosystem: Host-associated > Plants > Roots > Nodule | place...
TATATATATATATACGGGGTTGTGTTTGTGTGTGTGTTTCCTTTTGGTGTCAATATTTTGATTCTATGTTTAATGTTTGTTGTAACAATCATCAATGCCTTAATATTTGATTATGACGGTATTGGGAAATATCACTTGTAATATGGAACTTAATTAAAATACTTAATGAATGCTTGTGTATAGGAATAGAGCATGATTCATTTGTTGTCTCAAGATCCTTGTGACAAAAGAAAGTCTTCTTTATGTAATTGATCAAGGAATTAGGGTTTGGGTATTCTTGTGGGTTGACATTGACATTTATTAGAAAATAAGATAATTATTTTATGCATGGTTATGGATCCCCTCCTAGAACTTTCTTTTCATAGACTAGGATATCCAATAAAATTTCATGTACCCCAAATTGAGGAGTTTACAACCTATGATGCTTGGCTTGGGACCCAAGCTCATTTTGTAGGAAGGGGTGAGCCTACAGATGATGATGCATGTTGAGGAGGGAGCGGATCTTTAGTTGACTACTAGAGGACTTCTTAGTGTTATTTTATTTTTGTTTTATAAGACTTCATTTCTTTTGTTTTTGTTTTCATTTGTTTTAACTTTCACTGTTATTTTCTATTCTATTTTATTTTCTACATTGTGAATAAATTGTGTAACTTGGCTAGGTAACAATTTACAATGCATTGGTTTATGACTTGGAATGAGTTTATGACTTTGAATGAATTTTACATATTACTGATGATAAATTTTTGTATGTTGTTCTTTATTAAAATTTGTGAATTGATTATGTTACTTTTGTCGATTTAAGTTTGTGGTGTGACAACTTTTGGACTAATAGTGTATCCAAGTAAGATTTTGAGCTTTAGAGTTTAATTCAACACGTATTATCACTTTCTACTCATAACCTTTCTTGAGTTTCTTTGCTAATTATTGATCTGCATGGTTACGTATGATCAAGGCCATTTTTGTTTTCATTTTATTTTAAGCCAAATAGTCCATCTTGTTTGATAAAAATAAAACCTTTATGCACCCTTTTGTGCCTTAGAAGAAATTTTTTCTTCATTCCTGAATCTTTAAGCCTTATTTAACTACCTCACTTTGAGTTGAGAGAGTAAGGATATCACAATCCTTAGTGTGAATCAAGTTAGGGCGAAGTTATTAAAAATAATGCATAGGAGGTACAAAGTACAATTTGAAAAAGGTTATGGGTCAAGCTTCCTTTCAATTTCAATTTTAAAACAATGTGGGGGAAGAGTTGATAGTAGGTTAAAGTCTGGTTTTGAAATAGAAGGTAGAATTTTTTTGAGTTTACGAGTTGATTAAATTGTTTTCTCTACTTAAAGTATTTTTATAATCCAGAAAGAAAACCAATTCCTTTATTAAGCCATGTTACAACCTAATAAAAGTCTTTGCAATGTTGCATGTTTTGAAAATTTTGACTCTTAAATAAAAAACAAAATTAAATTGTAGGAATTCATGATAGAAGAAAGAATAACATAGTCTGAGACACTAGTGCTGATAGAAACCTTGCAGTGTGCAGTTTTTTTCAATCAATTTAAGTCATGCAAAATGGAGCAAACAGCGGCTGCAATAATGCAGTGCAGTGTGGACGAAAATGGAGTTATTCAAAGCAGCGAAAACTTCATGGAAATGGAAGCAATGACACGTTGTGGTTGAGTTAAAGTGGTGGAACAAGGTGATTGGAAGAGGTGAGGCTAACTTCCAATGGAATCCTTAAGCTAGTCTTCTAAGAAAAGCTAACAAGGATGACGCTCAAGAATCAAATGTGCTGGAAAATTTAAATAGCATAACACTAGTTCAAATCAAGCTTAAAATTTACAACACTATGCACTCCTATTTATAGAGTGCATTCCCACTCTAGCTTCTAGAGCAAGCTCTCTATCGCAAACTTCTATGACAAGCTCCTAACCCTAGCTTCTATGACAAGCTTCTCAACCCTAGCTTGCAGTCCAAGACTCTCATAAGGTGATGACAAGTGGCACAAGGAGAAAGTTTCTCCCATACCCTAACTTGGACAACCAACATTATTTATGGGCTTCAAAGCCCAACATCTTACACCACATGGACCAAATACAAGGCCCAAATTAATCTAAATTATTCTAAACAATTTATACAATTTAGAGGACTTCTCCTTGATGCTTCATATTCTCTAAAGTAATCTCTCCATGGTTCCATTTGGGCTTGAGCAACTGGTTGAAAGCCCACATAGGCTCAAATGGGCCCAATATTCTAGAAAGTTCTTGATCTATCCTCTAGCACTTTGTCCTCTTTAATCTTTAACTAAGGTGACTGGGGCGTATTCAATCTAGTGTGCTTGAGTGAAATACTTTCTAGTCAGGAAGGATGTCACTAGTTGTTCACTGAAAATATTTTTCCATTGAAAATGTTGCATTGTTATCTCTTATGTTTGCATTGTGAGTAATATAACTGCTTCCTGAAAGGAAAACATTGTTCTTTTTACTAGTAGAAAAAACACATACTACATCAGGATAAAATGTCGATTAAAATGTAATCGATATAAACAAAAATGTGGTGGCATTTTTGAAATTATGTAAAGAGATATTACCTCAGTTACTGATGAATCGATGTAATATACCCCATTCTACATCATTTGACACTTCTAACTAATGTAGAAAAGACTAGAAAAATAAAAATTCAAAATTTGGTTTGGTGCTGAACCTATTACATCGGTTGCGGGCCTCGACCGATGTAATACGTGCTAGATAGTACATCGATTGTTACATACAATGAATGTAGAAAGTGTCTATTACTTCAGTTCTCGCTACAACCAATGTAATATGCTCCAACATGTTAAAAAACTCAATTTTTAGGTGAGTGCGAGCTGCGGATTCATTAACCTAATATTTCACTACTTTCATTATTTGTGTTTTTCTTTCAATGTCGCTAAGTTTCTATGTGCTCTCTATGTTCTTTGCGTTTTCACTCTCACTCACGCTCATTTGGTTGGCTTCTTTGTTGCCTTCATCTACTTTCTTTAGCATTTTTGACATAGGTTATTTGCTAATTTTTTCACATTGCAGGTCTTTAAGGATGTTATACACTTTTTACGTGAGCCTTTCTCCACCGTGAAATATATTAAAAATAGTTTGAAATTTATTTTTGACTCAAATTTTTTATCAGCAACTTGATTTAAGGTTTATTTGATCGTAGACTTTTTACACTGTATAAATTTATCATACAGAGCTTGAATTGAGACGCTCCAAAAATGAAAGTTGCCCAAAATGGGGTAACGAATTCGCTGGCCAACACCCGAAGGGGGTTGGGCCTCTAGAAATTCTAAAATTCCATCGTCTACAATTTGTTTATTATTGTTTTTAGTACTTTTGACATCTTTTTTTCTATTTCACCTATCTAGACTAGTCAAAAAATTATGGAAATTTTTGTGGTGTTTCATTATATGGGTTATATATTTTATCAAAGAATTTTAAAAATATTTGGATTTTTTTTTAGATAGAGAGATATTACATCGGTTGGGAGCTACAACTGATGTAGTAGGGTAGATACTACATCAATTGTGGCTCCCAACCGATGTAATAGGTATATATTACATCGGTTGAGAGCTACACCAATGTAGTATCTTCTTTTGAGTGCTCCTAGGATTGGTATTTTATGTCGGTAATTATTTATTAACCAATGTAGTATATGTACATACTATATCGATTATAGAACCGATGTAGAAAGTCCAAGACTTTCTACATTGCCTGTATCTACATCGGTTCTGAAACGGATGTAGAATGTCTTCCAGAATTGATGTAGAAAGGGTTTTTTCTACTAGTGTTGCTAAGATTGATTTGAGGAGGCACATACATGATTGATTATTTATGTGATTTTGTGAACTTGTTTCTAGGTTGTCATATCATTGTTCTGTAGTTGTTTATCTGTGTCATGCTTGAGGACAAGCAAGGTTCTAATTTCAGGAGAGTTTGATAGTGTTCAATTTTATAATTTTTTTGGGTTAATTTTTATAATAGAATCTACTCTTCCTAAGCTAGGAATCTGCTTAATTCTCTATTTTAATAGGTTTTGTTACTAATTGGTTACTGGAGTTTGAGAATCAATTGATACACTAATTCTTATTATTTTGTCTAAAGAATCAAATAGGAAGCATAAATCAGGAGCAATAGGATTGGAGCCCTTGAAGATGAAAAAGAAGAGAAACTTTAACACAGGCAGTCAAAGCTTGACGCCAGAATTGGCACTCAACACCAAAGATGCCAAGAGAAGGACCCTTAATTGTGCCTAGTGCCACTGAAGCAAGTTCGAGCACTTGTTGGGTTACGAGTCACTAGATTTGAATTGCACCCTCCACTCAAGATAAGTTAACCGCGAGCATCACTGAAGCTATTCGATTTAAGAAATTCTTCGCATTAGGGTTATGAATCTTTTGCCATAGAGAAGAAAAATTCAGACTTGGACGACAACTTTAGGATTTCATGGTGTAATTATGATACATGTAAGGATGAAGCACCTAAGGAATAAGACGAAGAAGCATGAAGGAATTACAACAAGGACCATGAGTAGAAAATTTAAAGAATAAGAAATAAAGAAGAAATTTGAAGGAATGAAAATAAGAGGAAGAATTAGAGCTTTGGAAGAAGAAATAAAGAAAAAAGAAAGCAAATATAGCTCTTGAAGATATAAGAAACTTGAGAGAAAGAAGGAATTGAAAGAAAATAACTTTACAGAACCTCCTCGACCTTTGGGGCTCTCCAATTGTCACACCAACCATATCAAACTACAAGGATTGCCAAGTCATCAAAAGCCATCATTACATTTATGCATCTACTTAACCGCCAAGTGCACATTCATGAACCAACAAAACCGTCCAAGTTTAACTCCCTAATTTTGTGCATATTAGTTTAGCTTAATCCTAGTTAACTCTTGTTAATGTTTTGCTATTTTTTGACTCTTTAGACATCTCATACAGCCTACAAAAGGGAGTTCACCCTATTGTACAAATCATAGAATTGAGTGAACGACATATCCTTTGAAGGTGTTTTTGAAAAGTTGATATTGTCTCCTTTTCTCTTTTGTTTTGAGTTCTTATCTTGAAAAGTTTTCTCAGGTTGTGGTTGTTCATGCACTTATCCTTGAAGAATCATCCTCAAGGTGGCATCTACTTCTCCTTTTCTTGTCTTTAATCCATGTTTGATTTCATTTTACATTGTTTAGTTGTTATCTTTTTGTTTTCTCTCTTTATCGCACCTCACTATCATGATTTGCCTCCATTGTTGCGCCAAACCTCGTCGTCCATTGTGTGGGATTTTTTCTCCATTTCTTAAGAAGTTGATCTAGATCCTAAACCAAATTAAAATACCTAGTGAATGCTTATGTCTAAGAATAAAGCATTATTGATTTTTTTTGGTCTTAATTAAGACCCTTGTGACAAAAGAAAGTATTGTTTATGTAATTAATCAGGAAATTAATGATTAATAGGTAAACTTAGACTCATTCACCAAAAGAATTAAGGTCTGAATATTCTAATGGATTGGCATTAACATTTGTTACAAAAGATATTTTTTGTATGCATGAGAGTAAGGTTTGATGAATTTTTAACCCTAGCAATTTCATCCCATTGATCTTTACCATTTTTTTGCATTCCAAGTATTTGACAAAAATACCTAAAAATATTTAACTTATTTTTGCACAATTTTATTTTCTTTCACAACAATCAAAACTATGAATTTATTCTTTAGTCTAATTTTGTTATAATTGTAAGTATTATCATGTATTGCATAAGTCTTTTAGAAAATAACAATGTTCATTACCTACTACATGTGTGACTAGTGAATGCACTTCTATTTAGAAGCAAAATAAAAGCTAACAAATCCAATCAAAACCAAACTATTATTTTACATGTTTAGTTTATAACGATTTTTATAATTTTTGTTAATATAAAATTGTAAAAGAGTACGGAAAAGGAAAAATTGTTCACAAAGAAACATTAATTTTTTTAACTATTCTTATGTTCATAATTTCAACTTACTCTTATGTTGATCAACAAATTAATAATTTTGTATTCTTAAAAATATCATGGAAATTTGTTATAATGTGCTGATGAATGTAAATATATGTAATTACACTATAATTAAAATATTATTTTTTTAAGAGTTATGTTTGGTAATTGTTAATCAACTAAAAACATATAATGTTATCTTTGAATAAAATAAGAGGTTTTATTATCTTTAATTTTTAAACCAAAAATTAATTCAAACTGATTAATAAAAAAATTAATTAATTTGTGTTTTGTAAAATATTGATATGCAATAAGAAAAAAATAATAATAGTTTTAATTAAAAAATTTCATTTTATTAGTTTTTTTAAAAATTTCATCGGTAGTTAAAATAATTGAACATGTATCTAATTTTTATTAATTATTACATGTGTTATTAAAGGAAAATTAGCATTAATAGTAACAATTAACCTTAAAGAGAGTCTTCATTTTTTTCTTTGCTTTAAAAATTTAAAATGGTAGTTCTCTTTAAGATAAATTATTGTGTATTAATGTTAATTTTTCTTTAATTACACACCTAAAATCTACTAAAGATGAAACCCAAGTTTAATTATCTTAAACATTAATTAAAGATAAACAAAACTAGTAGAATTAAAAATTTTGATATTAATATTATTTTTTTATTATACTAAAAACCGAATATGTCAATATTTATTGTAATGAATCGACTACTTATTATTTTGTTTTTTTTATATCAATTTAATTGAAAACATCTTATGAATAAACCTTACAATATTAGATATTCATGTGTAATACATGGTTAATGGAATGAGATACTTAAAATTTCTGAAATTGTATACCTTCAATCCTCAACACGGGCTACAAAAGCCGTGCTATTAACATTGAATTAGCAAGTGAATGAAACTATTAGTGTCAAAAAGTTAACCTTAAAACATTCCTTTTCCATAGACTATACTTTAATACTGTTGGCCTAAATGTGGACGACCATTTTGTTTCTTTCTTTCATTGTAAAACTGACAGTAACGTAGATATTATATGGACTTTTGTTATTTACTATTGACTTTTGGCCTTACTGCATCACGAAATTCTTGTAGTGAATAAAAAGAACAAGAGCGATATATGAGATGGCTAAAAAAAATAAGTTTTTGTTATAGTTTTTAAAACGGATTATATTTGAAATTAAAATTAAGAATATATGAAAAAAATAAAATAAAATACTTAATATATAATATTTGGATAAAAAATATGTTTCAATAAAAGGGCAACTAATACTCAAAAATGTGTTTCAATAAAAGCACAATAGCTGGAAATGAGCAAGTGGCAGATAACTCACTCCCTTATATTCTGACATCTATTATCTCAACTGCACTATGGTTTTTAGAGATGTGGGGCTCTACGCGATTTCACCTATCCATTAACTGTGCAGTATTATAAATTCGAAGAAGGTGCACCCAACTTGAAAATCATACTTTACCCACTACCTTATACGGAACGAATTCTGTGTACTTGTTAACTGTGGAAGAAAATCATAGTTGTTAGAACCCTGAATAGTTTGATTAAAAATTTTGTGGGATCGACGTCTCCAATTTTCGATTTTGTAAGTGCTTGGATAAGCTTCTCCACTAAAGTGATACTATAGAGAATCATTGTAACTGTAAAAGGTTTATTTTAAAAAAATTAAAAATCATAAAATTATTTTTTAAATTTAATTTTATATTATGTAAAATACATCTTTCAATTAAGCCGATGTTAATTACAAGAATAAAGTTGGTTTAGTCAATATAAAGCTAACAATAACCTTTTTAGTAAGTAAAAGTATTTATGTTAATGTCAGATTGGTGTGAACTTAGTAAAGTCAACTTAATTTGGACAGTAATAAAATCAATTTAACCCGAACCGTGACTAACTATTTTCTAAATTGTTTTAAAAAGTAAAAATATTTTTGTTAGCTAATTGAAATAAATATTAAAAAAATAATGGTAGTGTCATTTTAGTGATGTTAATCTTATTTATTTTTAGTATTTATATTTATTTAAGATAGTATAACACTAGTAGAAAGTTAGGCTTCAACGTCTCCCTATTAAGACGGTTAAATTAGCAAACGACATGGACAAAAAGGCGGTGACATTTTTGTAAATAAATGAACATAACCACGTCGGTTTAAGAAATCAACCGTCCTTGATGTATTTAAAAAAAAGAAAAAATCCAAATTTTGAATTTTTAAATACGTGCTTAAATCCCACGTCGGTTGGGATCTTCCAACCGACGTGAGATTTATACTCACTACGTCAGTTGCTCAACAAAACCGACGTGGGATTCACAGTGAAAAAATTGGGGCAAATTGACTGAAATTAGGGCACACACCACGTCGGTTCTGGGCTTTGTAACCGACGTGGTGTGTTAACAGTATTTTTTTTTAAATTTCAGGGCATGCACCACGTCGGTTGGGAGTCCAGAACCGACGTGGTGCATCTATTTTATTTGAAACGCGCCTTTTTCCTTCACTTTTCTTCTTCTCCGCTGTTCGCGCGTTCTCCCTCGCACTGTTCCGGCATCTCTTCCTCACTTTTCGTCCTCCATTTGCAAGTCATTCTACTCCATTTTTACTCCCTTTTGTTCGCGACTTCGAGAGCTTCCATTTAACCGGTTCTATTTTCGATTTTGAAGTCCGTTTGAGCTGCGTTTCGTTTAGAGCTGTGCGGTGATTCTTTCTCTTTCATTTTCTTTTGCTTTTACTGATATTGTTATTGTATTGAGCATTTGTTTGTGGTTTGTTGTTTTGGTAGAGTTCGTTTGGTCGATTTAGGTTCGTTTGTATTGTTGGTTTTGGCGTGGGCACTGCGGGTTCGGTTTTGGCATCACCAAAACCGACGTGGCCATTTTATTTGAATTCTGAGGTTAGCGTTTAGTTTGAGTTTTTCAGTTTTGCTGCTACAGGGATTGATCGGAGAGGAGAGTGATGGATTTCTCTTCGGTGAAAGCTACGTTGGATTCGAAGTCGTACGATAAAGTTGCGGATATATGCGATAACCTAATGCTTCAGGTAGTTGTCTATTTGATTCTTGTTCCTTTTCCCCTTTCATTAGGGTTTTTGGCTCACTTCAAATTCTCGAATCCTCACTCAGGTTGCAGCCGATGGCATTGCTTACCAGGACGATTGGCCCTACGCCATTCACCTCCTCTCTCACTATTACGTTCACGACATGTATTTATCTTTCAATTCTCTTCTCGTTTGCGCGCTCTACATTACTGTACATTTCAATGAAATGGCTATTACTGAAATAAATAGTTCCTGTTTTGCAATTGATTATTTCAATACGTTATCTCAATTTGGAAAATCGGTCAGAAGCTCTGGTTACGTGACTATCCTGGAGTGCACGAGGCAATCCGTGGCTTTGATTGGAGTCAGGATCTCCAAGCTCTAGTCGCTGCATTTTCAGGCAAGACTTTAAAGAAACTTTTTACTGTATATCTTCACTATAATTAATTCTGTTGAATTAATTCTGTATATATGTCAATTCTGTTGAATTTCTGAAGTGAAAGCTGTTATCCGAGATCCTTGCTTCATCAAAATGATGTCCTCGCTTGTATTATAACCCGTTACATGTAACTTTTATTGAATGTTAATTATATAGACTTTATGTTATACTTTCTGGGTCGGGAAATTGGTGAAGGGTGTATGTGTGGATCAATTAATTTGTTTTAAAGTATTATTGGTTTTATGTAACACTATACAGTGTTATTTTTGTTGTGATTGCCCGTAATAGATGAAAACCTCAGAATTCAAATAAAATCCACGTCGGTTGGGTTCCAGAACCGACGTGGATGTTAGCTACACCACGTCGTTTTGGGACAAAACCGACGTGGTACTTCTTCTAATATAATAATTATTATTACTCATCACGTCGGTTTAGCTGTCTTAACCGACGTGGTGAGTCTAATCACTACGTCGGTTTTTAAACCGACGTCTGATTCAACGTCTCCTGGGTCAACGTCGGGTGAAAAACCGACGAAAAAAGCTTCTCAGAACCGACGACGAAGGCTGTTTTTCTACTAGTGTAAATTAGGTTGATACTAATTTTATTTATTTTATCATTTATTTATGTTAGTATCGATTAAGTTGATACTAATTAATATATTTTTAATATTTATTTAAGTTAATATTGATTAAATTCAAAGGCCTAAATTTAAATATAACAAATTTTCTCATTCACAATTTTCATTTTTCACTTTTCTTTATAAACTCTTCATAGTCATCTCCTTCATCTATATTTATTTTTTTCACCTCACTTATCTTTTTCATACATACTCATATCTTTCATCCAAACACATTTCTTTTATCAACATTTGTCTTTTTCTTCCATATCTTTTTCATCAATGACATATTTTTTATTGTATTTTTTTTAAGATGAAAGTTTTAAAAGAGATTTTTTTTTTTAAATTAGTGTCATTAGTATTGATCAATGCAAATTAACTTAATACTAAAATAGGATTGTCGATACTAAAGTAAACAAAATTTAAAATAAAAATTTATTAGTGTAAGCTTGATTGACATTAAGCTGTTTAATTAAAAATTAGTTATAAATTAGTATCAAATAAAGTTATGTTGTACGGAATTCATTTTAAAAAACCGATGTTAAATGTTTATTTGCTGTAATGGAAAAAGAAAAATAATAATAAAAAAAAGAAAAATATTAAAAATATTAAATTTTTAATTGTAAAAATGAAACCTTAAAATACTGTGATTAAGTTGTGTCATAGTTGCCATCATACAACAAGTTAAATTACTTTTAAATATTATTAGGATCGATAAGTTTACCAATTTTCTATATTTGTTTTAATTTGTTTTCCTTTTTTCACTCTAACAATTATTAAAAATTGTTTTCCAATCAATAATTATTATGTGAATAAGTAATTGATAACATTTATTTTTATTATATTTCTTAACTTATTTTCATAATGAAATTAATTTTTTCTAAGTTTAGAATTAGCTAAATATCATGTTTTTATCTCTTTTTATAAATTATTTTTTCTTGTTATAAATAATTACTTACTTGAGTTTTTAATCAAATTTTACTCTACATTCCACTAATCTTGTCAAATAATTAAACAAGAGACAATTAGGTCAAGATTAGAGCTCATAAAAAGGGAGATAAAAGATAAAAATTGAGCAGACCAACTGCGTTAGGTGCTACTGGAGCTAGGATGGACACTAATCCAACTCGAGAGCAAAATACTAGAAATGCGCCCAGCGACACACATGTTGCATTCGGTGCTAGTTGGACCAATAATTGTAGCAGAATCCAGTTGTGTCTGGCACAATTAAAGTTGGGCCCGATGCGAACGTTAAAAATCATAATCTATTTAAAGGATTCTTTGCATTAAATTTTGGCACTTCTTCAGTACTTTAGATTCTCCACTCCGACTAAGAGTCAGGCTCCGCTTGGGAATCATAAAAATATAGCCTTGGGGTGACGGCTAGGGTTTGAAGGGTTCCATTTTATCCTCTTTGTATCTCCATCACCCTCCATTATTAATCTTTCTAGGTTCTTTAGATTATATGTGACCGTTTGGATTGTCATGTGATCAATATTGGTTTTCATAAATATATATTTACATAGATATTTTTCTTTCAATATATTAGTGTTTTAATTTTGTGGTTATTATATGGCGTGTTGATTAGTGACTTGATCATTGATTCTTAGGGTATTAAGAAATATCTTCTGTAATCGGGAATTAAATTAAAATACGAAATGAAAGCTTGTGTCTAGGAATAGAGCAAGATTCATTTGCTGTCTTAATATGCTTGTAGATATTGCAAGATTCATTTATATGATTGATCAAAAAATTGAAATAATTTAGACTAATCCTGTTGAGGAATTGGGGTTTGGATAATATTGTGGGTTCACATTGATATTTGTTTGAAAAGAAGATAATTAATTTTATTCATAAGAATGAGGTTGATGAAGTTTAATCCTAGCAATTTCATTCCATTTGCTCTCCATTCTTTTTCCACATTCGAAACACTCATTAAAAATACAAAAAGTATATTTTCATTATTTTAAATAAGAAAGTGGTTATCTTTAATAAGGATACATCCATTGTATTGAACTGGACCACCAAGGATTGCTTCCATAGAAAGATGAATGATAAGGTATTCTATTGAATCGAGAAAACCTGAGGGAATATTCTTTCCAACTTATATAGGATGATTGATATATCTTCTTGCATTCAAAGCATATCTTCCACTTAACTTGATTTTGACAATATTATATTGTGAATGAAATCTAGTCCCGACATTCATTGTAGGATCAAATCATTCATAGTAGAAAAGGGAAATCTTCTTACTGAGCCCAACATACTCATAGATATGATGAATTATGCCATAAAAGTCATCTTGTCCTCTGTCTATGACACCTTTAACATACAAGCAAATGTTGCTAATTTTTTTACCATGACTCCATGTGTTTGTATGAAATTTATACCATTAACAAAGTACATATTCCATGATGTGGCCTTTGAATTAGGTCCAAACCCAGCGCATTCAACTTTGGGTCGATTATGTCATTCTTATCGTCATAAACCTATGTGACAGTATGGGATAATATTAGATTTAATTATACCTTATAATAGAATAAAAGCAATCACAACCATAGATACACTTACATTGATATATGAGGCTCCTTGATGCTTGTGCTACTTGTGATTCCAAGTGATGTTGTAGATCATGGAAGAAGCTATACACTGAACCAAAGGAGTAGAAGAAGCTCTTTTTCAAGCAGAAGCAATGGAAAATAAAAATGAACCATGGAAGAGACAGAGTGTAGAAGAAGCTTACGGTGGAAGCTTCAATGGCAAAGATGAACTAGGGATGAAGGTCTTCTTGGAGGAGGTTGGATTGTCCACCAAGAGGTTCTTCAAGGCTTTATTAGAGAAGAAAACTCAAAGGAAGGCTTGACAAATGAGCTAAAAATTCTGCAGCATCTCATTTTACAAATCAAGCTTAGTTTACAAGGTGCTTACACATGTATTTATAAAAAAAAAGAAGAGAAGCAAAAGCTTCTTCTAGAAGCTTACTCAAAACTAGCCTATGAAGTAAGCAACCCTAAACCTAGCTTGCTTCACACGCTACCTAACCCTAACCCTAGCATGTGGAGCAAGTCTCCTAACCCTAGATTTCCCACCTTTTCATCCAATGGTCATGATGACATGTGGTGCCTTCTAGAAGTGGACGTTTCTAAATAAGCTAACCCTACCCCTAGGTGCTTTCTAACCCTAATGCAACTAAGGTTTTTATTTTACATGGAAAATCTTATCAAAACTATTTTATTTACACATGTTCACAAAGACTCAAGATTGTCAGCATTTTGATGTGCACCGGTGCTTCTGACTCCTCCTGAGCTTCTATGTGTCTGGCCATGACTCTAGTAATCGGGCCTTGCTTGGCCTTCTTCCATCATCCCTCCCTCTTGAAAAGGATTCGTCCTCAAATCTGAATTGTTTGCCTCATCATCAATACTACCTACAAAAGGAATCAAATGAGTTACATTAAAGGTAGTATGTACACCGTAGTCATCAGACAGATCCAATTGGCAAGCATTATTATTGATCTTCTTAAGGACTTAGAGGGGTCCAACACTATGGGGAATAAGTTTTGACTTTCTTTGTTTTGGAAATCTATCTTTTCTCAAATGAAACCAAACCCAGTCACTCTCTTCAAAAATTATGTTCCTCTTCCCCTTATTATTTTACCTAGCATACTTTTCACTTTGTTTTTGTATTTGTAACTTAACCTTCTTATGCAATTTCTTCACATAATCAGTCCTTGATGCCCCTTCTTTATGCATAAAATCTCTCTAGGTGTGATAGAGATCTATTGACAACTTCAGTTTGTCCATCTATCACTACTAGAAAATTGTCAAATAGTGATCGAAATGAGTGACCGAAAAAATCAGTTACTATCGGTGACCGAATCAGTGACCGAAAAAATCGGTCACAAATTCGGTCACTGAATCGGTCACAGATTCAGTCACATAATCGGTCACAGATTCGATCACAGAATCGGTCACAAATTCGGTCAAAACAAGAATAATAATAATAATAATAACAAGAATAATAATAATAATAATAATAATATCAATAATAATAATAATTATTATAATAATTATAATTATAAGAATATCAATAATAATAATAATAATAATAATAAGCAACTGCCAATGGCGTGTATACTTCGTGAGGCATAAGAATCGTCCTCTTTTGTGGACTCTTCTCCAAATTTATCATTTTTTTTATACATTTACCATTTTTTTATACTTTAACAGTGTTTTTCATATACATCTTGATTCCATATTGCACACAATTTTACTTCTAAATATGCAATATTTCAGCTCCAATAAATTATCCAATATCTAGTAATCTCTTTATCAAACAGATTCTGTGCACGAAAAGAAACCTAACGAATCTAATGAATTGGAATGAAACAAGACATTTAGGAATTGTAGACTCTTAAGAACTTACTAATGATCTAATAGCAAGTATTGGAACTTAAGAATGAAAATGAAAAAGCAAACAAAGGCACATTTCTTTTAGACTTTTTATCAGACACTTGAGGTTCAACAGTTTTCTTTCACACAATTATCAAACACCTAAACTACTAGCACAAAGCAATGAAAATTTCTAATTCTAAAATGTGGATTGATGCCATGGAGGATGAGATTAAGTCTATGAGAGACAATGACATTTGAGATCTAGTAGAATTACCTGAAGTGTGAAACTCATTGGTTATAAATGGATATTTAAAACTAAAACGGATTGTATGGGTAATATCGAAAGATATAAAGCTCGTCTAGTCGCTAAGGGCTTAGTCAAAGGGAAGGCATAGATTATAAAGAAACTTTTTCTCCAGTATCTTCAAAAGATTCTTTTAAAACAATAATGACATTAGCAGCTTATTTTGATTTATAGTTACATCAAATGGATGTTAAGACGATATTTCTTACTAGAGACATTGATGAGACAATTTATGTGGTGCAACTAGAAAACTGTGTCAGGTAATTCAAAGTCTATGGTCTGCAAATTAAAGAAATCCATCTATGGTCTCAAACAAGCTTCCCGTCAATGGTATCATAAGTTTCTTAAAGTTATTACCTCATATGGCTTTGATGCAAATATTGTTGGTGATTGGGTATACTACAAGTTAAGTGGGAGTAAATATGTATTCCTAATCTTATATGTCGATGATATACTACTTGCGAGCAATGATATAGGTTTGTTGCATGAAACCAAGAAATTTTTGTCGAACAAATTTGAAATGAAAGATCTTGGTGATGCTTCTTTTGTATTAGGAATCCAAATATTAAGAGATCATTCACGAGGTATTCTTGGATTATCCAGAAAAACTATATCGATAAAGTCTTGAGTAGATACAACATGGGAAGTAGTAAACCGGTCGACACACCCATTGCTAAAGGTGCCAAATTTAGTCTCAAACAGTGCCCTAAAAAGTTATCTTGAAAGGATAATAATGCATGATAAACCTTATGCATCAACAATAGAGAGCTTAATGTATCCTCAAGTCTGCACATGTCCTGATATTGCATTTATAGTGGGAGTTCTAGGCAGATACTTGATCAATCCAGACATGGATCATTGGACAATAGTTAAGCGTGTGATGTGTTATTTTAAGAGAACAAAAAATTACATGCTCACTTATCGAAGATCAGAAATTTTAAAGATCATTGGGTTCTCTGACTATGATTTTGCGGGATGCCAAGATAGTAAACGCTTTACATTAGTTTATGTCTTCATGTTGGCTAGAGGAGTTATCTCATGGAAGTCTGCTAAATAGACTCTTGTGACTTCTTTGACAATGGCAACAGAGTTTGTTGCTTGCTATGAGGCATCTAAACATGGCATATGGTTGCGGAACTTTGTCGCCAGACTTCGTGTGGTAGAAGGCATTGAAAATCCCTTGAAGATTTATTGTGACAATAATTCAGCGGTTTACTCCAACAACAACAAGAGCTTAACAAAGTCAAAACATATTGATATTAAATTTTTGGTTGTTAAGGAGACAGTTCAAGAAAAACAAATTTCTATAGAACATATAGGAACAAAGTCTATGCTAGCAGACCCATTAACCAAAGGACTGATCCATAAAGTCTTTCATGAGGATATTGCTCATATGGGTATCATTATTGATGATAACTTGGTTTAGTGGGGTTATTTTGTGTACTTTATATGTTTTATGTAAGATATTATATTATTTAATTTTCTGTAGAATAAAACATTATGATTTACATTATGTTGTTTGCAATGTTAATATCGCAAATTTTGGATAGATCTTAATGAAGATTTTAAAGTTGGACCAGTTGGAAAGAGACATGCGTGAGATCAAATTTCATGTGATTTCCATGTTACTCATTCAAACTTGATCTATGTCGTTGAGTATATCAGTATGGTAATCATCGTGGTTCAGTTGTGAATATAATGTGATGAAAGCCACGATAATTCCATTATTGATATATGAGATGGACCAGATTGTTTAAATAGTTAAGGACAAATAACATTCAGTATATGCACTTATAGTTTATTCTGTGATATGATTATTTCAGGACAATGTATATAGCCCAGGTGGGAGATTGTTAGGAAATTATATATATAATCATATTAGTTGTTAATCTCTTTAATGTTCTTGAACATTCGAAATTAAAACACTTTTAATGAAAAATTAAAATAATTTTAATGATATCCTCTAATTTCTTGGGTTGTTGCTTTAATGGGAACCACTTGTTGAGAAGTTAACAAGGAAAATGGGAGGTTAAGGGTTGGTCTCCAAAACATCAAAATCAGAAACTTTGGTCTCTTATCCCATCAAAAGAGTCACTTGTCATCCATAGATACAAGTATGTGACTTTTCTATTGGTTTCTGACTCTCAATAATTTAATATGATGACTAAATTCATCATTCAAAAGATTTATTCTATCAAATTCAAATCTCTATAATGTATCTTCATTTAATATTGATTCAACTTTGGAAAAGTTTTTTTCAAATGAGAAATTTGAATGGAGAAGAAACATATTATTTGATGGCCAGGTGATTTTGGAACTGCAACAGGCTACTTCTAATTTCCTGAACTCGTAATTATTATAAACAGAAGATACTTTAGTATTTTGACTTCTTTTTTATTTCTAATCATTATTACTAATTTTATTTCTTATAATCACAAGTAAAACTCCAACTAGAAATTTTTCTTTTATAAGGCTCACCTTTTTCATGTTCACATAGTGGCAATAATATATATTAGTTAAAAGCTAACGTTAGGTAAATGATAAGCATTAATTATTTAGTTGATTTGATGCATATTTGGTGCTGATTTTATCATTAATTCAGTTTAAATTTGGATTTTTATGTTTGTTATTATTCATTTTGTTATTTAATGCATTTAATTGTATAAAGAGCATTTTTTTTAGAATTAGGTTAAAACTAAAGAGAGAGAAAATAGAAGGGGAATTTGAGGAAAGGAGTAGAGAAAGGGCATAAGTGACTTTTCGCTTAAGCAAAGGATACAACCTGGGCTAAAATTCACTTAAAGACTTTTCATAAGGAAGTTCTAATTGGAAGGCGTCAACGCTTCATGAGCGGGAATTATGAAATAACGACCGCAATTTGACCTAATGTAAGGAGCAAAAACTATAAAAAGGCTAAAGCTAGGTCAAATGATTGATCACTTATCATCACTCATTGGAGACTCCTTGGACGGTCGTTCTTGATCAAGATCCTTTCTTTTTTTTTTCTCTTGTATTCCATGGATACTATGTGTAGCTAAACTCTCTTATTCTTGGAATTGGATGTAATTTTTGAACTTTGAATGCACTCTTAACATTGTTTGATATCATTAAATTCAATTACCTTTGTTTTTTTGTTTTATTCACATTTTGATTTATCTTAGATTTCTTATTGTGACTGGAAAACACTTTTTGAAATTGGAACCAAACATTTAACGCATTGCATGTATAAGTTCAGGGATGAATTATAGTGCAATGACTGTTTAAAGCAACAACTCTTAATGCTAATTAATCTATTTTAGTAACTGGGGACAGAGCTAGGTATTTTAATTTAAGAATTTCAACTGCACAGATTGGTAATTGGAAAAAATGATGTTAATATATGTTTAAGAGTGTATGAGAAGGAGAGTATTACAGTTCAATCCCAAGGCCATTATTCATATTGATTTAACAACTTTTAATATTAACTGCTTTGTTATTACGTTCATCAATTTACTTACATTCAAATCAACCTTTATTACGTGTTTCATTCATAATACATTGATACGTATTTAATTTTCAATCATAAATTTTGTTCCCTGTGGAGACGATACTCTACTTATTTTCTATATTACTTTAGGACTCAGTACACTTGCTAAAATGTCTAACAAGTTTTTGGCGTCGTTGTCGGGAGACGGTGAAGAATTGAGAATTGAATTTTGTATTAACCGTATTGTGAAGTACTAATCTTTTATGATCGTCGAAATTTTGCTAGTGCAGTGGTTGATGCGTTTGAGAAATAAGGTGAAAGATGAAGAGTTACTTTTTGATCCAAAATCAACAAGACGCTATGACAGCTTAGGCGAAGGAGGAAGCATGAGCAAAAGAGTCAGGCAAGAGTGAAGAGTTGTGGTACAATTATGGCGGAAGAAATTAATGGCCATGTCAATCAGCCATCGAGAAGAGTTCTGGGTGACTATGCTTTGCAGCAGGGGCCCGACATTTTTCAAGTATTGTCATTCCTAATACGGCTAGAGCGATAGAAATGAAGTCATCATATTTAACTCTCTTTAGTAGTAATCAATTCACTGAATTGGAGCATGAGGATGCTTATACTCATCTATCCACATTCTATGAGTTGACTGCTACTATGGGAATTGAAGAGCGAGATAAGGAAGTTGCGTACTTGAAATTATTTTCCTTTTCACTAGCAGGGAAAGCAAAGGATTGGTTGTATTCTCATCCTAACCAAAGCCTCACACGATGGAACGAGGTGGAGGAGAAATTTTTGTAGAAGTTTTTTCCTCTGTCTCGGCTCATTAAGGAGCAGATGAAGCATTTTGTGCAGCACGGGATAGATTCAAGACCATGTTGAGAAGGTATCCTAATCATGACTTTGAGGAGATTGCAAAGTTAAACATCTTTCATAATGGATTGAGGTCGGACACTAAAATGATTTTAGATGTTGTAGCAGGAGGCACGATGATGATAGTGGATATGGAACAAGCTAATAGGATCATTGATGCATTGGCTTCTACATACTACCAAACACATTATGATAGACAAAGTGTTCAGAAGAAAGGAGTTTTTGAGCTGAACACTAACGATGCAATCCTAGCACAGAGCAAGATTCTGACACAGCAAATGGAGGCATTGACGAAGTAGATGGCCAAGCTGCCACAGTAGTTGTAGGCTATTCAAACTACACAACCAATAACATATCAGTGGGGAGAAGAAGTGCAATATATGGGAGTTCCAAGCAGGCAGACTAGTCAGCAAGTGAATTATCCAAATATTCCACCTATAGGTTGGAGGAACAATGGAAATCAAAATTGGGGTTGGAAGTAGGAGGCTGGTAATGCAGGAAGAAAGCCTATGTACCCACAGCAGCAGCAACAATATCCTTCACTACAGGACAAAACTAGTAAGCTGGAGGACACTCTTGAGAAGTTTATGCAAGCTTCTTTGACATATCAAAAGAATCAAGAGGCATCTTTGAGGAATCTGAAAACTCAGGTGGGGCAATTGGCTAAGGAATTGGCAGATCAGCAGGGAGGACAATTCTCTACTATTACTTAGACTAATCAGAAAGAGCAATGCAAGGCCATTACCATTAGAAGATTTGAGGTGAATAAAGAAACTAATAAAGGTAGGGATGAGAAGAGAAGAAAGAAAATAGATGAAGCAGATTAGTGCTCAGCTGAAGTCAGTAAAGATAGACCAGTGGAAGAAGTTGAACCAGTAGATGTGACAACAAATGAATATTTAGGCACTAAAAATAGAACTGCAGAGCAAAAGTTGGGAGTTGAAGGTAGGAAGAAGAATTCTGATAAAGGAAAAAACTGGAGGAAGGTTAAGGAAGGTGTTCCTCTTAAACACGCGCCTTATCCTCATGCACCCTCTAGGAGAGAAGCTGAATGCCAATTCATTAGATTTACTAAAATCTTGAAGCTATCATTCAGAGAGCAATTCCACAGAAATCTTGTGATCCTGGGAGTTTTACATTGCCAATTACAATAGACAATTTATATGTTGCCAAGGCACTGTTAGATTTAGGTGCAAGTATTAATTTAATTTCACTGTCTATTCTGAGGAGAATAGGAGAGGTAGAAGTCAGGCCTACACGGATGACATTGCAACTGACAGATCATTCTATTAAGCACCCATATGGTATTGTTGAGGATTTGCTGGTTAAAGTGGATAAATTCCTTTTTCCAGTAGATTTTGTTGTGATGAATATTAAGGAAGATGTAGATGTGCCTCTGATTTTGGGGAGACCATTCATGAAGACAACAAAGGTAATCATAGATGCTGACAAAGGAAAGCTGAAAGTATGTTTTGAGAATGAGGAAGTGAGTTTCAACGTGTTTGAAGCTATGAAACATCCTAAAGATAAAAAGGATTGTTTCAGAATTGATGTTATTGATAAGGAATGTGGTAAGGTAAAGAAGAATCTGGGCAGCTCTGATGTATTATTGCAAGTTATCACCAAACCAGCAGAGGAGTTAGTTGAGTTGTGTGGTACAGAGGCATCAACTTTGGCTGATGAATTAGATCAAGCTAAGGAAATTATGCAGAAGGTAGAAAACAGAGAAGAACTGGGAGTTGAAAATTCTTTGGAAGAGTAGAAACCAAAATTGAAGGTGTTGTCTCCTCATCTAAAATACAACTTTCTTGAGGGAGATGTGAAGAAACCAGTTATTTTAAGAAGTTCTTTGACTGCTGAAGAGGAGAGAAAACTGATAGATGTGCTGAAAAAGAATCAAGGGGCTATTGGATGGCTCAGATTTGAAGGGAATTAGTGGCATATTATATGCACCACATTCATATGGAAGCTGATTTTAAACTGGTTGCAGAACCACAAAGAAGATTGAATCCAGCAATGAAGGAGGTTGTGAAGAAGGAGGTGCATAAATTGTTAGAAGCAGGGATTATTTATCCTATTTCAGACAGTACTTGGGTGAGTCCTGTGTAGATGGTTCCTAAGAAGAGTGGAGTAACTGTTATTCACAATGAGAACAATGAATTGATCCCCACAAGAACAGTTACTGGTTGGAGAATGGGCATTGATTATAGGAAGTTAAATCAAGCAACCAGAAAGGATCATTTTCCTTTGCCATTTATGGATCAGATGTTGGAGAGGTTGGCAGGAAAAGCATATTATTGTTTTTGGATGGCTATTCAGGCTATAACCAGATTATAGTGGACCCTCAAAACCAAGAAAGACAACTTTTACATGTCCAATTATTATTTTTTTGTATAGAAAAATTCCTTTTGGATTGTATAATGCACCAACCACTTTTTAGAGGTGTATGTTAGTTATTTTTGCAGATTTGGTGGAGAATTGTATAGAGGTTTTCAAGGATGATTTTTCAGTCTTTGGATCATCTTTTGATACATGTTTGGAGAGTCTGGATATAGTGCTGAGAAGATGTGTAGAGACTAATCTAGTGCTGAAATTGGTCACTGAAGGGATTGTATTAGGCCACAAGATCTCAGAATGTGGTATTGAAGTTGATAAAGCTAAAGTAGAGATCATAGTGAAGCTTCCACCACTAACCATTGTTAAGGGAATCAGGAATGCCAAACCTTTGTGCAATCTATTAAACAAAGAAACTTCATTTGATCTTGATCAAGAGTGTGTTGCACCATTTGAGATGCTAAAGGAGAAGCTTACTACTGCACCAATCATTACTGCACCAGATTGGAGTCTCAGCTTTGAGCTCATGTGTGATGCCAGTGACTATGTAGTAGGAGTTGTGTTGGGACAGAGGAAAGGGAAGTTGTTTTATGTCATACACCATGCTAGCAAAGTGTTCAATGACACTCAGAGTAATTATACTACTACTGAGAAGGAACTGTTGGCAATAGTGTATGCTTTGGAGAATTTTAGAGCTTATCTCATAGGCTCTAAAGTTACAGTTTATACAAATCATGCTGGTATTAGGTATTTATTGACCAAGCTAGAATCAAAGCCTAGGCTAATTCACTGGATGTTGCTAGTCTAGAAATTTGATTTGGAAATTAGAGACAAAAAGGGGAGTGAGAATCACGTGGCTGACCATTTGTCTAGGTTGGCTAATGAAGAGGTTACTACAAGGGAGAATGAAGTGGTAGATGAATTCCCTGATGAGAAGCTGCTAGTGATTCAGGAGAGGCCATGGTTTGCTGATATGGTCAATTTCAAAGCTGTTGGAATTATACCAGAAACCATGGATTGGTAGTAGAGGGAAGAAATTACTGAAGGATTCGAACCAGTACATATGGGATGATCCTTATTTGTTCAAGATCGGTGCTGATAATTTGTTAAGGTGTGTTACTATTAAGGAAGCCAAGAACATACTGTGGCACTGATATAATTCTCCCTATGGAGGACATTTTAATGGGGAGAGGACAACTGCTAAGGTGCTGCAATCGGTTTTTTCTAGCCAACATTTTTCAAGGATGCTCACATGCATGTGCAGCCTTGTGATAACTGCCAGGGGACATGAACTATCTCAAAGAGACATGAAATGCCTCTGCCAAACATTCAAGAAATTGAAGTGTTTGATTGTTGGGGGATTGACTTCATAGGTTCATTGCCAAGCTCATTTTCAAATGAATACATTTTGATGGCTGTGGAATATGTCTCGAGATGGATGGAAGTTATTCCTACTCAAAAGGTAGATGCAAAGACAATGATTAAATTTTTGAAAAAACACATTTTCTGCAGGTTTGGTACACCAAGAGTGGTAATCAGTGATGGAGGAGCACATTTCCACAATACAGAATTGAAGAAGACTTTTGAGCATTATGGGGTGAAACATATGATAGCTACAACCTATCATCCCCAAATTAATAGGCAAGCAGAAGTTTGCAATCGAGAGGTGAAGAGAATTTTGGAGAAAATAGTGTCATCATCACGTGAGATTGGGCTATCAAGCTGGATGAGGCACTGTGGGCGTACAGAACAACCTTCAAGACACCAATTGCATTGTCTCCATTTCAGTTGGTATATGGGAAGGCTTGTCATCTTCCTGTGGAGATGGAGCATAGAGCTTTTTGGGCATTGAAGTTGTTGAATTTTGACTCTAAAGCTTATGCTGAACAAAGGAAGACTCAATTGAATGAGCTTGAGGAGATGAGGTTGAATGCATATCAATCCTCAAGGATTTACAAGGAACGTGTGAAAGCTTATCATGACAAGAAGATATTAAAGAGGAGTTTTGAGCCGGGACAACTAGTTCTTTTGTTCAATTCTAGATTGAGGTTGTTTCAAGGCAAGCTAAAATCAAGGTGGTCAGGACGTTTTGTGGTCAAACAGGTCAAGCCATATGGTGCAGTTGAAATAGAAGATGTCAAAACTCAAAGGAGTTGGATGGTGAATGGCCAAAGGATGAAACATTACAAAGGTGGTGAGGTGGAGAGGCTCATCACAGTGATCACACTGAGTTATTAAAGTTCACGCGTCAAGCTATATGACGTTAAACGAACGCTTACTGGAAGGCAATCTAGTGTCTAGATCTCTGAATTTAGTAGTTTTTGTTTTTTAGAGAGTGAGCATTCTTTTAATTTTGGGGTAAGTTAGATTTTAAATTTCGGTAATTTAAATTTTTTTAAAAAAAATTATTATTTTTGTATTTGAATTAGTGGGCCTATAGATTGAGCTAGGCCTAGCACTTAGACTATTTTTCAGTTAGCACAGACTGGTGCAATATAACAGGACAATGCCTTGTGTTACAAGGTCACTTCATTTAGTGACTGTTAAGTGCACATGTCTTTTGTCCTGTCAAACCCCTTTCGCTCTCTGTCTATGCTAAGTCTTCGTGAGTCCAGGTAAGGGTTTCGTTTTCATATTCAACCCTGAAATCATTACCCACTGAATCATCTTCTCACTGTTATTAGGGTAGGAAGTTATGTTATAGGTTACTGCCCTGTTTGCATTGTAAGGATAGGAAAGCATCGGGTAGATTAGGGTTCCATTCTGAAATCAAGTTGGGATGTTTTTATGGAGTCGGAGTGCTAGGAGGGTTAGTAGAGGGTTAAATTTAGTGTATTTGGTCACTGACTTTGCTTTGCAGGATAATGCCGAGAGTCAAACACACCGCTCCCATTCGCCACCGAAGAGACGACGGGCAGATGAACCCTTCTTTGATGAAGCAATTCCTTTAGAGACACCAGAGGAAGAACAATCCACAAACTTCCACAAACAGAAAACGGCTAGGAGGTTCTTGAACAAAAACAAGGCCAGGAGATATGACGAACTCACAGCTATAACTTCTTACCAGAAAGGAGAGTGGAACTGAAGCTGGGAGAATGCGACGCATTCTTGATGGGAGTGCTGCGTAGAAATTGGAAGAAACTAGCTGAGCCGTTAAGGAAGTTTGATGCAGACATAGTGAGGGAGTTCTATGCTAACGCGTGGGTGGAGAGGCAGGACATGTATCGAAGGAAGACTATGGTTCGGGGGAAATGGATTTCTTATAGTCCTCAAGCAATTGATGACTTTTTGGGAAACCCTTTTCCCAAGCAAGAGGAGAAGTGCCATTAACAGAGGCTATGCAGTAGAAAGAAAGGTTTTAGTAACAGAAAGGTGGCTGCAGCTTTGTGCATTCCTGGTAAGGGTTACCAGATTGTTGCTTCTACGAAGCAGACCCAGATAAGGAGGAGAGATAGAAGGACTCTATCTTTCGGCCATGTTATTCCAATCGGCCATGTTTCAGATGTGAATGTAGCTAGGAGCAATTTGCTATTCTCGATGCTCCAGGATGATTATACAATCAATGTAGCAAGAATTATTTCAGATGAGATTCAGAGGATAGTGTACTAGGAGCGAATTCAAGGAGCAGAAAGGCTAGGGACTTTGGGATTCCCTACTTTGATAATCGGTTTGTGTGCTAAGAATGGGATAATAGTGGAGCCAAAACTCAAGATCAGGAATCCCATTGATAAAAAATTCATTGATCATCACTGCACAAATCCGAAATAGAATCCTGATAAAAGGAATCGAGCTCCCAGCCCACCAGTCTCACCATCCTCACCTACACTTGAAGCTATTGAGAAGAGAGTAATGAGACACATACTGAACTTGGAGGACCAGCAGAGTGCAATATGTAGATTTATGATACAAATCTATCATGGAATGCTGGACAAGGAATACATGAATGCGGAAGAACTGTCCTCTTACATGAATTGACCTGGGGACAAGCCTAATTCTATAGGGGGGGCAGAAAATGCTAATGCTGAGGTGCATAGTACCACGGGGAATGCAGCAAGAGATGTAGAAGGAGATGTATAGGGGAATGCAGAGGAAAATGCAGAAGAGAGACAAACTGAAAATGAACCAGCAGCAGGGCCATCACATGTGGTCAGATATGTTGATCCGGAACCTCTGAATATGCAATTTGTGATATCTTCAGATTCAGAGGAGGATGAGGGCTTTGTTGGCAACAATGATATCTCTTCGGATGAGGAAAAGGAGTATGAGGATCAAAGTGACGAATCCTGAAGGATGTTGTGTTGTTCCTGATGCTGTTGGGTGTTGTGGTTCTTTGCTGAAATATGTATAATTGTTGTTGTTTTGTTGAAGTTGTTGTTCGTGTTTTGTGTTTTGCTGATGATGTTGCTAATCTAACAATGTTGCTGTTGGGTGCTGGAGATTGAGGTTCAAAGTCCTTGGTTGGTTGCTGATTTTTTTTGTGTAGTATGGTATATCTAGGATCACTGTATATATAATTGTTGTTTTGATGAATTCTATTTTGGATAACTGTATTAATTCTGCACAAACTGGGATGACTGTAATAGTAATAGGCACCAACTGAACTAGAACTAGAATAGGATCCTAGGTGTGAACAAATGGTGCTTGTTATGAGCTGTTGGGGTTAATATAATGTTGAACATCTTTTGGAAATGTGAAATTGGAATTTCTAATGTGCATGTAAAGTAACGTAATCTAAAATTTGAGCTTGAGCTAATAGGTACAGAAAATTAGGATGATAACATGATAGTAAGAGGATTAAAATTAACAAGGATTGACAAGATATGAGAGAAACAATTATGTGAGGGAGTGATACACTGAGTGTAAAGTGGGAGTGCATATTTGCTTTATATTAATTGTTACTTTAATTTCCTAGTTAGAATTAACTTTGTAATCAATAAGGATGATGAAGGCAATTTGTTGATTGAGTGTAAATTGTAGCTAGAGCCAAATAGCTAACAAGTGAGACGAGATGAATCCATTTGTAAGCCATTTTGGGCCTATATTAATTTTGGAACCTTGAGCCACATGTTTATAAAACCCACGTTGAGTATGAGTAGATAGGAAATCATGATGCAACTTGAATAAGGAATTGGAGAAGTGGGTTTTGAATTTCAAACAAAGAATTGTGAAAGTTGAGAAGAAGGGAAAACTGCTATAATTGTGTACCCCACACTCAAGTAATATATATATATATATATATATATAAATGAAATTTTGAGATTGCAATTGTTATTTTGTAATATGAGAAAAATGGCAAGGAAAAGGGGTACACAGGTGAAGAAGATATATGGGTTGCGAGAGCTACATTTATAACTTGAGTAAGGAAATTGAATGATACAGTAGGCAAAGAACTCATTCAGAGTAAAGACAGTTTAAGAATGCCCAGTTGAATGCGAATTCTTCAAGACCAATTTCAGTTGTATCTTTGATTTGCAAAACTACTCATACATTTTGTGTTCCAAGAAAAACAAAAATTCTTTGTAGCCATGCCTCATTATGACCTTATGAAGACCTTCTGACTTAGTAATTACAGGGTTTAATTTGCTGGATAAATGAATAACAACTTTTGATCAAGAGTAATATGACACTTTGGAGAGAAGTATTGGAGAGGATTGTGTGAGTTGAGAGTATCCTGTCATGAATTGTGTATTGTTATCTGAACATTTGATTGTTGAATTTCTGATTTATGGAGCTGCAGGTGATTGTTCGAATTTAGGAGAACGTTTGGGGAAAAGAGGACCGAACATGAATTGTGAGATGTTGAGAACTTGGTTGTGTGATTGTCTTGCTTGGGGAAAAGCAAGAAGCTAAGTGGGAAGACTTTTGATAAGTGTTAATTATTAGTTGATTTGATACAGATTTGGTCTTGATTTTATCATTAATTCAGTTTAAATTTGAATTTTTATATTTGTTATTATTCATTTTTTATTTAATGCGTTTAATTGTGTAAAGAGCTTTTTTATTGAGAATTAGGTTAAAACTGAAGAGAGAGAAAACAAAAGGGGAATTTGAAGCAGAGAAAGGGCATAAGTGACTTTTTGCTTAAGCAAAGGATACAGCCTGGGCTAAAACTCACTTAAAGACTTTCATAAGGAAGCCTTAATTGGAAGGTGTCAACGCTACATGAGCGGGAATTACGAAATAACGATCACAGTTTGACCTAATGCAAGGAGCGAAAGCTATGAAAGGCTAAAGCTAAGTCAACGATGGATCACTTATCATCACTCATTGGAGACTCCTTGGACGACCGTTCTTGATGAATATCCGTTCTTTTTCTTTTCTCTTGTATTCCATGGCTACCATGCGTAGCTAAACTCTCTTATTCTTGGGATTGGATGTAATTTCTCAACTTTGAATGCACTCTTAACGTTGTTTGATATCACTAAATTCAATTACCTTTGTTTTACATTTTATTCACGTTTTGATCTATCTTAGATTTCTTATTGTGACTAGAAAGCATGTTTTGAAATTGGAACCAAACGTTTAACACATTGCATGCATAAGTTCAAGGATGAATTACAGTGCAGTAACTGTTTAAAGCAACATCTCTTAATGCTAATTAATCTATTCTAGTAACTCAGGACAGAGCTAGATATTTTAATTTAAGAATTTCAATGCTAGAGAAATTAGGTTGAATGACGTTTATTTGCCCATATTGGTAATTGAAAAAAATGATGTTAATATATGTTTGAGAGTGTATGAGAAGGAGAGTATTACAGTTTAATCCCAAAGCCTTTATTGATATTGATTTTGCAACTTTTAATATTAATTGCTTTGTTATTACGTTCATCAATTTACTCACATTCAAATCAACCTTTATTTCGTGTTTCGTTCATAATAAATTGATACGTATTTAATTTTCAATCATAAATTCTATTTTTTGTGGAGACGATACTCTATTTATTTTCTATATTACTTGATAACTCAATACACTTGCTGAAACGTCTAACAGTAAACTAATTATATTTTTCGAGTAATTAAAAAACTTTAGCATAATCAAGTTTGAAAACAACGGTTTTATTTTAATTTGGAGTGTTCCAAACATAGTTTAGAAAAATAAACTTCGTGACACATTTTACTTGAAAATATATTTAAACTCTAAATTTTGTCTGAAAAAATTAATTTTGTAAAAGAAGAGTTGGATTGTTTTTGTTAAATTAATCTTAACGGATATTATGTTCTTAAATTTTAAGTTTTTCATAACAGATTTTAATTTCCATTATTTAGGTTTTAACTGGAGTGTCTTCTTTTTATTATATAAATTTGGTGTAACTTTCATATTTTGCAACCTTTTATTTAATAATATTTTCATATAATAATATAAATTTTAAAAAATTTGTAAAATTTAATTATTGGTTATGAGAAAGTCACAAATGTGCATATGTAGCTGGTTCCACGTTGTATATGATGTTTTAATGGCCAGCTAGGAGCTCGTAATGGTGACAAAAACGGAGAAGCAACACTGATTACATGTGAAACGTGGTTCAAACCTTCCACAATTATATAACCTAACTTTCACTCAAACAGTGACTCTTGTGGGTTTGTGCTCCACTAGTTCCATATAGGATCTTCCATATAGGATCTATCAATTGCAGCTTACGACAAATACTGATTTTTTTCTTCTTTACCTACCATAAAAAACCTATTAATGATGGAAAATTGTTGCTAAACATTCTATTTTAACGCATTTTCAATTATTCGATTCATTTTTTTCTTATAAAGTTAGTATGTATCATCTTAAAACGAGATTAATTGACCTGACTTTTTCAAAATGAACGAATAAGTAATGATTGTTGTAACTTTGTACTTAAAATGATGTATAAAGAATGATACTACCAAAAGTGTTCATTTTATTAAGATTGGTGTCTAATTTTTTTTTAGTGATCATATGCTTTCATTGTTATTATAAATATCGATATTCCAATATCAGCATCCTATTTATATATTATATATGTTATATACTATATATTATATGCAACAGATTAAAATACTGTAAAAAAATACAAAAAATATACATATCTAAACAAATACAAATCTATATTGTGATAACTTAAATTTATTTTTTAAAATGTCTGATACAGTGACATTAATATATTATTGTATTAAATAGTAAATTAAGTTAAAAAAATATAATTTACCTTATAACATGACGTGATATTATTTGAAATTAAGTGTTTAAAAAACACTAAATTAAGTTAAAAATATAGACTTATTTTAACTATGTATGTTCTTCTATGTATCTACTATGCATGTTCTGGTTCTTGTCAATACCTGGAAACATACACGTATGTATAGTATTTTAATAAACATTTTAACCGAACGATTTAGGTTAATTAGATTCATTCCCCTTAATTCCTTTTTAGTATTTGATTTCTTGATTATATCGTATTTTTTTGTTTATTTGATTGTGTTCTATATGTCTTTGGCAACGGGTAATACCCTATCTTTAGGTTTGAGTGTGTCATTGAGAGTTTATTAAAAGAAAATTTCACGTCTTTGGATGAGATCTTCTCGATTTAACCCTACACTAGTCCCTTAGGTCTTAGAAAAGGAATGTCAAAAGAGTATTTGTTAAAAAGAAAATTTATATCTTCGGTCAAGATCTTCTCAATCTTATTGTATACTAACCCTAGACTCAAGGAGAAGAATGACAAAAAGTCTTTGTTGAGAAAAATAAATTTTCATATTTTTTGTTGAGATATTCTTGGCCTTAACATACATTGACCCCTGAGTTCGAAGAGAGGAACAATGAAAAGTCTTTTTGATGCAATTGATTTTTAAAGGTTTCAAATTGGCATAGTGAAGTGGGAACGACTCTTTGATCGTGACTATTAAATCAACACGATCCAAATGTCATGATAGATTACGATGGTTGCTATGTGATCGTTGTCATTTTCAATCAAATAAAAGACTGTGAGTGTAGAACATCTAATGCAGTGTCTTAGTTTAGTTCTTGACATAAACTATCTACCATATCAAAAGTATACAAAATTAGAGTATACATAAAGTTAATCAATCCAAGTTGTCTCCCAACGAATTCAATTATAATTCCAATTAAACATGATTCATATATTATTTGTAGAAAATGTTAATTAAAAAGAGAAAAAAAAATAATGGAAGGTTTTATCGTTGAGAAATTAAAAGGAATAAGAATAAAATGAATTAGAAAGCAGATTGATTCTTGAGTTTATTTATCATTGAAATCTTCATTAGTTGTATTATCATTCATCCAATTTCCAAATAGAATCAAATTTAACCAAACAAGAATCAATCAAATTCAACAAAATCTAATTAATGAAATAAGTGTCCACCAATTCATTTAGTACCTCACTCGTCTTCATACAAGATATTTAGTTTTTTTATCCCTTGAGTTAAGCAAATAAGAGTTTGTTCAAAATAAAACAAACTAAATAGAATTCCAATCCATAAACATAACTACATTATGAACAAGTGTGCACAATCTAGCACAATCTATTATAAAAATTGAAGAACAAAAATGAATTACACAAAACCTCATCATTCAATATGAAATTACAAGATAATCAATACGAAAAGGTTTAGCCTTCTATGCTGATGGAAAGAAGAAAACTACAAAGGAGAAGAAAGTACGAAATTAAGGAGAATGGTGCAACTAGGTTAGAACGTCTCCAATGTGTAGTGTCATATAATTTCCTCCCTCCTTATGGCTTGTATCCATTTATAAGTTTCTTTTCATTGCCTATATCAAATTTAAATTATGTTTGAAATATTGTTTCCAATATTCTTTTTCTTAGACTTTGTAGGCTTTGTTTATGAGATTTTGTAGATTTTAGTCTCCATTTCTTTTTCTCAAATTTTGTTTCCAATTTTTTAGATTTTGTAGATTTGTTTTCAAATCCATTTCAAATAAGTCAATTGAACTTTGACTAATCAGGCCCATGCACATCAGTGCAAAAAAACTCTTGTATAAGATTGTCTGTTACAACAAGAATTAGCCCATCTATTGTATTAAAAATTTGAGATTAATCAATAATTATAGTTAAGTCCCAAATAAATCCAATTAAAATAGTGGATTTATTCACACTTATAATCCAAGTAAATGTTTTAATAATGAGTAAGAATGTGCTCATCGAATACTCTCACATTTATAATCTTTTGCACTTCAGGCAAACACCTCGTGAATTCACAATTGAACAAAGGAACTCAATGCAAATACCAATAACATTGAAGAAAGGAACTTAATGAAAATAATAATAACATGATTAACAACAAGTCCTAGGAATGAATAGGAGTAGACAAAATACAACCTCCAAGAAATCAAGGAATCAAAAAAAAGTGTGAATGAAATTCCCTATATTTTAGCAAGTGAGAAGGTAACACAAATCAAGGGGTCGATAATAAATGGTAGAATATTTTCATAGGACAAACTCTACCAACTCTGAGTTTTTAGTTTTGTAACATTCAAAGAACTCATGCAAGAAATTACTACCATGGGCTTAACAAGACTCTAAGATCTACAACGATTGAGTAACATGCAACTAGAGATCGAGAAGACTTCATATGGGATATAATGGAGTCATGGTAAATATAGGTAAAATGATGGGTAAGAAGCTAAAAACCATAGAGAATAGAGGAGAAACAAGGAATAAATCCAAGAATAAAAGCAAATAGAATACATTTTCAAAATTACAATCAAACTTCTCTTTTTCTACCCTTTTCCTCAATTTTTATTTCTTTTAGTTCTCTAAGAATTATTCACTCTTTTTATTTTTTATTTTCTTTACTTTTTGTTTCCTTTCTTTCTTTTTCATCTTTTCCAATAACAAATTATTCTTATGAGGAGGTAAGCTAACAAGAATTGAAGTAAACTTCCACACGTACTCAAAAACCTATCCCAAAATGATCCCAAAGCTCGTTTATCTTGTAAGGTAGGGATAATTTTGGTTTTAATATTTTTAAGACTTGTAATGACACTAGTAGAAAAAAGGGCTTCTACGTCGTCAATACAACGTCCGTTAAACCAAAAACTGATGTTGCCAAAAATACGGTGACATTTTTGTAAATAAATGAACATTATGACGTCGGTTTTAAAAAACCGACGTCAGTATACATACATGACGTCGATTACCACTTACAATCGTCCTCGAAAATACTGTAAAAATTAAAATTTTAAATTTTTTTTCTTGCGGTAAGTGCATAACGTCGGTTGGAAGAGGCCAACCAACGTTATGTGAATGATGCATGACGTCGGTTTAGCCTTATAACCGACGTCATGCGTGCAGTAAACAAATTTGAGGTGAATTGGGGCTGGATTTGGGTAAATTTAGGGTTTTAATGACGTCGGTTGGCCTCTCCCAACCGACGTTATACTCTTTCTTTAATCTTCCGATGCGCGTTTTTTCTTTCACTTTTTATTCTTTCTCCCACTGCGCACCCTCTTCCGTCACTGTTCCAAGCCTTTGTTCATCATTTTTGACCTCCATTCTTGCTTCCTTCACCTTCATTTGTGGTTTCCTACTTTATTAGAGTTGGTTGGTTGCTTTGAACGGTGTCATTCTCGTTGAAGCTTCGTTTGAGGTAGGCATTACTCTATAAGCTTCATTTCATTGGTTTAGATGTTTTATGGACTATTTGTTTGGTTTGATGGTTTTGCAAGTGTTTGGGTCAATTTTCATTTACTGGTTTTGCTCTCAATGTCTACAAGAGGTATGTTTTCTTATCTTTGGAATGCTTTCTATGGATCTTTGTATCATAAATTTAGGGTTTCAAAAATTTTTGAACGAAAAAACATCAAATGACCATAACTTTTGATAGAGAGCTTGGATTGAGATGTTCCAAAAATGAAAGTTGCTCGAAATGGGGTAACGAAGCCCTTGGCCAACAGCCAAAGGCGGTTCAGCCTCCGAAAATTCCAAAATTCCATCGTTTAGGGTTTCTTTTCTATTTTTTTGTTATTTTTCATCTATTTTTTTATATTGTAGTCTTTGATTTCACATATCTATACTTATTATAAAATTCTAAAATTTTCTATGTTGTTTTCTTGTATCAATTAGAGATTTATCAACCTATAATTTTTTTATTTTATTTTTTTAAAAAATTACAACACCACGTCGGTTTTAGCCATACAACCGCGTGGTGGTGTGACAATACAATGTCGGTTTTAATCAAATAACTGACGTGGTCGTTGACAACGTGACGTCGATTGTTTAACCGACGTCATTTTCAACGTCTCCTGGGTCAACGTCGGTTTGAGACCCAACAATAAAGGGCTGTGGTAACCGACGATAAATACCCTTTTTCTACTAGTGTGAGGTGTTAAAAATAAGAAAAGGATATAGGTTCAAAAAGGCAAACAAATACATTATCACCAAGGTAGGCAAATATGGCTAGTAGTTTAATATCAAAGTAATGAGGTGTTAAAAATAAGAAAAGGATATATGTTCAAAAAGGCAAACAAATGCATTATCACCAAGGTATGCAAATATGGCTAGTAGTTTAATATCGAAGTAATGAGGTGTTAAAAATAAGAAAAGGATATAGGTTCAAAAAGGCAAACAAATGCATTATCACCAAGGTAGGCAAATATGGCTGGTAGTTTAATATCGAGAAAATTGCCTCAATCATCTCAATTCATCCACGTAAAACAAAGTTGAAAAATAGAAAATCAACCTAAGTTCTATAATATAAGCAAACACACTAGTGTATATGCCAAAAGTATTTTCTTTTATATTATTTACAATCAAACATGAGTGAAACAGTTTTATTAGGGTTCACCACAATAGTACCTGATTAAGGTACTCTTGTGATGGTTGGAAGGTTGCGGATATATTCATTTTATGGTGGATAGATAATCTGGTAGGGTCATCTGCTTTGGAGTGAGGTTCAAATTATGTGTGAGGTACGTAGACATAGATATGAGAGATGCTCTAGGTAGGTTGAAAGAAGTATGGAGAAGGATGGTGAAGTTTAATGGAGTTACCTCAAGAAATTGTGAGGGTTGTGTAGGAGGTCAAATATGAGCCCTCAAATATGTTAAGACAAGATCATCCGACTATGTGTTATCGTTGTTGATATGGATCACTGCTAGATTATATTCATCTGTAATCACTATGATCGAGATTGTACATTTTGGCTCAATTGATCCTACTGTTCCATCAATATCAACAGAACACCCTCAAGCTAATAACCAACGCAAAAAAGTCATCCTTTCAAAGTTAAAGAAGAGGTTGAGAACGATAAGATGTCGGTGGAGTTAAGAGTTGCTAAAGTCTTGTGGGCTTATCAGGAGTACTTGATTCTCAGTACTTGAATAGAGGTGGTCCTCTCTCCATAATGGAATCCATATATACCTTTGTGCAAATCCTCCATAAGACCATTCCTTAATGGTATAGAATAACTACGTTTAAAGAGTTGCCCTTGCTATGACGACAAAACGAGATTTTTTCCCCTAGTGATAATCTCTTTGCTCTCAATGCACCCTTAATTTCTATGAAGCTCAAAATTGACTTCATCTAAGTGACTTTTGTGAAAATTGGCCAAATTTGCAAGAAAAAAATGTGTTATTTTGTATTAAAATCTTTTGTAAATATGCACAAATATTGTATCGGGAATCAAACAATAGCTTTTAACTTGACAGAATATATGTCAAAGACCTTTAAAATCTTAGTTTGAAAAAAAAAATCTCCTTCTTAAGTTACTACAAAATTAATGACATGCAATCCTAACAACATAAGAGGACTAATAACTTACTCTCATATTTTTATACTGGTTCATCTAATACCATAGACTATGTTTAGTTTTCAATCAATTAATTAAGTTTCACTATGTAGACTATTTGCTGCAAGTTACAAACTGAAGTAGCCACTCCTGGCTACCCATCAAGTACTATTTGGAACATAATCACTCCTAGACAAAATCTAATTATTCTTTGAACACTTAGTCACTTCTGGCTAAATCCCAAGTATTCCTTTGGAATGTAGCTACTAATGGCTAAGCCATCGAGTATTATTTAGAAAAAAAATCATTTATGGCTAAGAAAAAGATTTGTCTAAAATGTGATCTAAAAATTCATAAGAGTTTGCTAACTTGAGAGGGTAGAGTCTTACAACGTATATAAGGTTTAACAACTCTACTAGTTCGCCAATAAACACAACACTATTTTTACAAAGCTTTCTAGGGCTCAAAATAATTTCAATACTATTTTAGCAATTTGGAAATCTTAACTCTCATTATTGTTCTTTTTCTTCTTGAAGGTTGTCTTTATATAAAGTGTTGAAGAAAATAGTTGTTGCAAATCCTTCTTTTGTTGTTGAGCAGCTTCAACTCATTTGAAAGTCTTCCTTCTATTTAATCATCTTGAACATAAATGATACATTATAAATATGCTCCATACATGCATTAAATATTATTCTTCTATTGAATGAACATCTTGATAATTGGTAGTACTCATGTGCCCTTGGTTAGAGTACTTTTATTGGAAATTATGTAAAGCACATAATCGTAAAAGCCAAATAGCCTGTTCTAGAGTAGACAATGCACACGCTTGTTGAAGTATAACAACTTTAGCTCATATCCTAAAAGATCTTTGATGTTGACATACGCTTTTATGGATAATTTTGGTAGACAAAAGAAACAAATATTTTCTACGACATAAACTAAAATCTTAAGTTATTTTACAAAATGTGCTCTATTTTTTATCTTCAAAATTCGTTAACATCCCAATTACTTTATGAAAGTACTAAGAAGAAAGGGATATTTCACTTGAAAATCTTTGGTTAGATGACCAAATATGACTTGTAAATCACTATGGTATAGAATTTTGTTGGCCTCCATGTTGTGAGCTTGCAACAAATTAATTATCAATGCTTCGTACTTTATCTGTTGTTCGATGTTTTTAAGTTGAAATAAAAAGACTATTTCAGTAATAGGTTGTTGGAGTCTTCGTGGACTATATTTGCTCCACTTCTCTTCTTTTTGGATGAGTTGTTTACGTGAAATATCTATGGATGTGCCTCCATTCCAATATCGTTAAATTTAAGCTTACTTAAAAAAAAAGCTAAATATTGTGATTTATAAGACCTCTCAGTTCATATTTAACGTAATATTCAATAACTCAAACGACCATTTTATGATTCGTTGAACCAAATAAGACTACTTTAAGTTCTATATTAATTTGTGTCCAAACTAGTTGCTTAAGGACATTTACAATTATCTTTTTACTATGATGAATTTTGTTTTCGGATTCCTTTTGATACATTATTTCTACCATTGATTTGTTTAGTTGTGGAACAAACGATGAGTAGGCATTAATTTCACTCTCTTCCTCAACTAGTGGAGTGGAGATATAAGTTTAATTTTTTCCCCTGGAAACAAGTTCCCTTTTAATCTTTAGGATGAAGTTAACACGTTCACAAAATCTCGAGAAAATTGTACACTAACATGTGCAAACATAAACAATTTACACAATTCTTTTACGTGGTTTCTAGTTTCACCGTTATCCTATACTGTTCTAGCCAAAGCAAGCAACTTATGCTAAAATTTCCAAAGGTGAAATGCAAGAAGAGGTTGACTTTTTAGATCATTCCCTCGTTATGTTGCGCAGAAGAATTTAATAAGGGAATTGTCCGTGGCTTTATGAACTGACAACGTCACTTCACATTCACATTCCTAGGCCCAATAAACTTCAAAGTTACTAAGTTTTTATATGAAAGAAACTTTCAACAAAGAGTTAAAGGAAAATTGGTAGTTGCTTAACTTTAGGCATACACTAGCATGTGAGGTGAGTCATGGTCTAGGACCTTGTGGCATGGCTTTTAGACATAATTGCAGTTACAATAGATATCCAATAATATTAATAATATTAATAATAATAATAATAGCAATAATCAAAATATATTTTAGTGTTTGTTTGTGAGAGTGATTGAAGAGAGATGCGTGTTGATTTGAGGGAAGCAATAGGGGCATCCCTCGGTACCCGCCGAAAATGGAGCTGCCACATGATGTTAAGACACGGTTTGTTACACTGATTCACAGCGCGTTTTTGATGAAAAATCATATTCGGGTTTTGGGTCAGAGGTTTCTCAGAATCGAGGTTCAGTGCTGGCTGCCATATGGCTCCTCGTAGCCCACTTGCTTCATCTTTACTTCCCCTTTGTATGTGAATGCTAATTAACATGCAAAAATGTTAACGTGTCGTGTATGGATGCCAAACTTGTCCTCTTCCTACCATGGAGTTAGATCATACTCAAAATCTGACCCTTTTTTTCTCTTAAAGAAATTGTTTCTTCTCCTTTATCTATTAATTAATTAGCCCTGACATGTTCTAAACTAGTGATTATGATTTCTTCCATCGTTTTACCCTACATCAATGAACATATACCAGGTACTTTAATTCATTCTGAAGAAAGAAACTAATTTTGCTTATGTACGTAGTTAGTACGACAAAATTTTGCACATAGTAAAGATTGAAAACAAGTTTCTAATTGCATGACAAATTATATGAAAATAACACGTAGTGATTATGCTTTACTTTAGACTTTGCACATCAACCCGTTAACAGTTACGATAACTATATTAGTATAATAATTGTGTTTAACGTTGACTACAATCTCTATCTGTTTCTCTGGTTAGAGGGAATCAAACATTTTGTGTGCACATGGTTACGGATCTGACACTAAAAAATCATATTACGTCCTTCATTGTTAACAGAAAACGGTCACAATGCGCACTGAACAGCTAGGGACAGGTGGGAGTCAGAGATGGAATATATCCTCTTGAAGAAGCACGTGGTCCATTCTCTATAATCCGCATTGTTGTGTCGTATTACAACCAAATATTACTATGGTTTGATCCTTTTTCCTATAAAAAATTTCACCAACTTGTATTGGATTTCAGACCTTGATTGATTTTACAATTCAAATGCTTTGTAGCTTGCGTTTCTTGCGCTGGCACACTAGCACACTAGCACAGACAACACACAAATATAATATATAGGATTCTGGCAAATCTGATTCGGTTGTGTTCAAAAGTTTCAAATTGAAAATAAGAACCTCCTAAGCACTTAGAATTTGAACAATCAAAAGCAATAAGTGCATTTAACATATTCAAAAATACTAATTAAGATATCATACCGAAGTTGATAGTATAATTTGCAAATTTTCTTGGTTGTAGTTTTCATACATTTTGTTCAATAAGATACTTTATATTATGTACAGATTTTAAAATTTATGATTCTCAAGTAAACTATAATACTGAGAAAGATTTATATTGATTCATGATAGATCCAATGAAAATATATTTTTTAATTCATTTTTTTCTAAACTATCTCTTGGCAATTACTTTTATTTTTCACATTCTTTTTCTGATGCTCAATAGTGAGTAACATTCATTGTTGTTTTCTTGGTTTTTAACAACATCCATCAAATTAGCTACGATTAATTTTTTAAACATAATTTTTCATACTAACCAATAGGTCATTTTATTTTATTAAATCTCATTTAGACCCATAGTTATATTTTACATTAGTCATATTATTTAATTAAGTAATTTATTTTTTTCTAACATTCTCTTAGTTGACTCATTGTACATGTTACAACACTTCAATTTAACAATTACATAAAGCATAATGTATATTAAAATACCTTAACTAAATTGGTTCTGTAACATCCTATATTTTTCACATAATAGAAACTTTATTGTATAATAAACTTGGATATAAAAATCCATATATTCATCATATATTTCAAAGTATACTTTTCTAAATAAGATTTAGTAAAAATATCTTCGTAAAATTACAAATAAAATAAAATAAAGCTTCTCCAACAATTCACTTGGGATTCACACCACCTGTCAAATCCTCTGCTCCCGTGTAATACACGATCATCGCATATTTAAAAACAAAACAAGCACCACACAAAAATAAGGGTAAGATAGAGAGTTTTAAAAAAATAGATTTTCATAAATTAAATTTATAACTCAATCAAACAACAAAAAAATCAAGCTTTCATAATTAATCTGACATCATACATATACTGACTCACGAACAAAGACACTAGACTCTCTACTTCTGGAAGACACTCGTGCATTGAGTTAGACTCAGAGGTGTGCACCTGGTATATACCACCCAACTGTTCCGATCGGGTTCATATTTCAAACCTCGGAACAGTCTATTCCGATCGGGCTCATATTTCAAACCTCGGACAAGACCATATGAATCTCCTTCGACTCTTCACTAACTGGTAATCTTCATCCATGTGAATCCAATGTATCAGTAGAGTCAGGATACCTCTTTAGAATCCCCAAACAATGCACATCCTAATAATCTCAACATGGGTATCTCCTTTCCTGAAGATACTATGTCTCGATCACACACCACATCATTCACAAACATTGATATTACATAATACACTGCATAAACATTCATCCAATTCATTAATAAACAAATAATTATAATATTTATGGAAAATAATCAAACTAGCTTCCCTTACCTCTATCGAGTAGAGATACTCAGAAAATCCTAAAATCACAGGCAACCTAACTCTGTTCAAGAATCTGATGGGACACTCTTGATCTACTCAATGCTAGGAATCTAGGGATGTCCTCTGATTGTCAATCTGATAACCTATGAGATCACAAATCTAGAGAGAAGGTAGAAAACTTTGAAAGAGAAATTGTTTGAGAGATGGTGGTTTTGATAAGAATGAAACTGTATATCTTCTTAAAGAAAGAGAGAGAGATTTGGTAGTTTTTATAAACAAAATATCTTCTTAGAGATAATTGGTGGTTTTTATTAGAATAAAACATAATATCTTCTTAGGGAGAGAGTTGGTAGTTTTTATAAAAATAAAATAAAATATCTTCTTAGAGAGATAAAATATCTTTTTAGAGAGAGAATATCTTCTTAGAGAGAGAATATCTTCTGAGAGAGAGAGAGAGTTGGTGGTTGTTATAAAAATAAAATATAAATAACTATCTTTTATTTACTTAAATAACTCTTCTGTTCAAAAAATAGGTATTATCTTATTTATCTCTAAAATTAAATTCTGGGTTAGTTTTTATTCCATAGCTATTTTCTAGGATATTAGAGGTTCCATCATTAATCATAATTAAAAATATAGATAAAATAAGAGTTATGGTGGTTAAATGTTATTCAGTCAACATATTTTCTTCCATGTGGTACTAAATCTTTCTCCTTAATATCACTTTACAATGACAAGTCATAATGAGTTCAAATATAATGTCATTTTATTAACAATAACATAATTTGTTTTCCACCATAATTTCCATGCAAATACATAATGTAGAAAACATAAATTTCAGAAACTTGTATGTTAATGAGCTCAGAGTATCAAATAGGCATTAATAAAAACTTTAACATTCAAGATTCACTAACAGACATAATGTCCATATTCTGTACATGGATAGTAAATAGTTTGGGTGACACCCCTTTTGTTAAAGGTCAACAATAATAATATCAATGTTAATATGCTTTACCGACACTCTTTGTTTTTGAACTTCTTTTTTAATAACAAAGTATTTCAATTTCATATGTTTAACACCTTTGGAATAGTTAAAATTTTTAGAAAAGAAGACAATTGCAAAGTTATCGAAATAAATTTTCAACAACTTGGCAAAAGTTATCGAAATAAGTTTTCAACAACTTGGCAATACTGTTAACCACTCCAAGTCTTAAAATAAAATTTACAACCAATTGGTTTGAAATGTGTGCTCAAAGCATACCACCAAATGTAGACTTTCTTGTACCCTTACAACAAAAAAAAATTGAATTTGTATAGCCTTAAGATGACCAAATCTCCTATAAGTAAGCATACGATTATTTGTCCCTTGCAAGTATCTTAACACTTTCTTTACAACTTTCTAATGATTCAATCTTTGGATTACTTTGGTATCTACCAAGCATACCAACAACAAAGCTAATATCTGGCATCATACATGTTTGAACATACATCAAACTCCCAACAACAATGCATAAGGGACATTATCCATTTGTTTTTGTTTCAAATTATTATTTGGACCATAAGACTATATTTATCTCCTTTCTGTGTTGAAACAGGAGATGTTGAACATTCATCTATTCTAAATCTCTCTAAAACTTATATGCTTTTTGAGACAAGCCTAACAATCCTTGTGATTTATTAAAGAATATTTTTATTCTTATCATATAGTGTGTCTCACCTATATCTTTTATTTCAAAAAGAAACTTCTTAGTCTAACTTAGTAGACCAAGATCACTAGTTGTAAGGAATATATATCAACATACAAAATAAAAAATATAACTTGCTCGCACAAACCTTTAGATATATACATTGACCAACAATATTTTCCTTAAATCCAAAGTTGATAATAGTATCATTGCACTTAATATACCATTATTTGAAAGTCTATTTAAGTCTATATATTGATTTCTTAAGTTTACACACCATGTGTTCATTTCCTTCTTCAATGAATCCAACTGGTTGGTCCATATAAACATCCTTTTCTAAATTCCCATTCAAAAAGGTGGTTTTAACATCCTTTTACTACAACTCAAGATCATACTGAGTTACTAATGCCATTATAATTATGAAAGAATCTTAGAAATAGGAAAAATTGTTTTCTTATAGTTAATTCCATTTTTGGAGTAAAACCTTTGGCCAGAAGTTGAGTCTTGTAACCTTCAATATTTCCATGAAAGTCACGTTCGGTCTTAAAGACCCATTTACAACTAACTCTATTGCAACTTCTAGAAATTTTGTAAGGTCTCATACACTATTTTGTGCTATTGATTTAAGCTCATCTTTCATGGCATCTAACCTCTTATCAGTGTTATAACCATTAATGACTTATGAAAATGAAACTGAATCAATACCAATGCCTAAGTCGTTTTCTTACTCTCGTAAATAAACCACGTAATGATTCGAAATAGCATGTTTCCTTTCTCTTTCAAATCTTTTTTATACTATTTATGTGGTTGTGCTACTACAAGTTCATTGTTAATCCTGGGATCATTAATTTGTTGTTCTTCTTTATACAAGGAACAAGAATTCTTGAAGTAGAGGTACTAGTTAAAGGAACTTGTACTCTAACTTTCATCCCTTTGGACGACAAACAAGTTGTGGCTTGGAGAAAAACACTTGAAGAGAGAAAAGTGATACACTTGAAAATAAGAGTTGAGAAGTCTCAAAGAATAAAAAATATTAAACATTTATAATTGTCATAGAATTTGTGTTAATTTTGTTTGTAAATTCTTTTTCTTGTTTTGTGTTTGGAAAAATGTCATTAGATCAATACTAAGAGTGAACATTGTAATAGTCTAAGTGTGTAGTCGTGGAAGTGTGTCAAGGCACTCCAAGTGCACTTGCACTTTCACTCAACAAGATCGTCTAGTTATTTGCTTTGTTTTACATTCTTGTAACTTTCTTTTGTTATTTTCTTTATTAGGTGTCTGCGTTTCGTGAAGCTTCACCCCATTGGTTTCAATACTCTCAATGAACCGAACATTTACAATTTTAAATATTCTTGTACTATGGGTAAGATAGTAAAACAATACCTTTTTGACTTTACTGGATAATCAATAAAATATCCATTAATTGTTCTTCCATCTAGTTTCTTTTCTTGCGAAATGCATATTCTAATTTCTGCCTGATAATACAAACATGTAGGTGTCTCAAATTGGGTTTCCTATGTGTCCACAACTAAAAAGGTGCCTTCTAAACTGTCTTACTAGAAACCCTATACAACAAATACATGACAAATTTTAAGGTATACATCCACAATGATACAAGTAAAGATGAATTACTTACATGTTCCTAACCACACCCATTAAGGTTTGATTATGTCTTTTTGACACACAATTTTGTCGTGGTGTACCTGACACTATGTATTGAACACAAATACCATATTTCTCAAAGAACTTAGCAAATGGACTAGGTTATTGTCCACTTTCATTATATCTTCCATAATATTCACCACCAAGAATTATGAGAAACTTCAGTTAAATTTGATTCAAAACATATATAAGAGTTATGCTCACATTTCTTTTTGAACCAAACTTTACGTTTTGAGCAGTACTGCTGGAAATTTCAAGACTTCCCATAGAAATGACATTTGCCATATTTCTTAAGGATTTTAATAGTGGACTCGCCAATCTTTTGTGGTCCTCTGCCTTTTCCATGTTTCTTATCAACTTTGTTTCCAACCCTATGATTATTCACATAATGAATGGAGTGGTTTCATTAATTCTTAAGTCTGGGTTCCTCTTGAACTAACATATTTCCAATTCATTCATATTTAGTTTGTTATTCATGGTATTATATATAGTTCATTTGGAAAGGACTATACTCAGACAGTTACGAGTTCAAAGTGAATCACACAGGGAAATTCTCATCCATTGTCATTCCAAGGGCCCTAAGTCTTGCTGCAATATTTGTCATGTGAATGACATGTTCATGCATAATATGAAAACCATCAGACTTCATGCTAGTTAAGGTATGTCCCAACAAGATACTTCTCATTAGTTTGGGAGTGCTCTTCCATAAATTTCATAAATTCTTTAGCACTTTCAGTTTTAGGAAGAACAAACTTAATGTTACTTGCTATGGTCATTTACATAAACATTAAGCTAAGTCTATTTGACTTTTCTCAAGTCCTATAATGGACTTTATCTTCATTGATATTAGAATTAGTAATAGTAGCAAACTTTTCAACTTGGAAAGCCAAATGGAGATCCAACACACCTAAGTGAATTGGACTTGTTTGTTCTAATAACAAAAATTCAACCCATTAAAGACTAGAACAAAGATAACATGTGAATGTAAAGATACATGACCAAATACTGTAATTAACACATTCTTAACATTAATACTTTCAGTCATAAATTAAACATGCAATGCAAATTCAAACAACAAACAAACATTTATGCATACTAATGTTATCCTTTAGGTGATACATTAATACACAAAAAACATAACGGTGCTAATAATATTAACAATTTTTTGTAAGACTTATGCACTAATTAGAAATACTTATTATCTTTGAATATATACATAGAGCTAATAATGCATATTCACTACCAACAACCATATCTATTAATTATAAAAACAACTAATCAACCTTTGGGTGATTCATTAATGAACTTTAATTAACCCATAAACCATTTGCTTATAGTTTAGCACTCATTATATATATGTAATTGAAATAAAGTTCATGACGATTACAAATCTATCATACAATTTATCCTAAAATTAATACAATTCATGAGCAAAATATATTTACGCAAAAATAGTGGATATTAGTTTATGAGATTAAATTTCCTTAATTTCTAATCACATAATCTCTTTATCAATTACAATATTATAATAACGACAGGGAAAGGAAACACAATTCCGTACTTATATATGCATATCAATTAAACTTTTATGATATCAGTTTGAAATCAATTTATAATGCAACGAAAATACTACATAGTATATAAAATTTCACAGTAATTTTGTTACCGAAATTTTCTACTATATAGAAATTTATAATTTTAAAATTAAGGTCAAAAATGGGAAAAAATTCATGGAGAATAAAAAAATTCAAAAACCTGACTTTGATAATACATGTGGATTCTAATATAGGTTATAGTTTTTATGCATTTTGTTCGATAAAACTATTGCAGATCATAAGGATATTAGAATCTATAATTCTCACATAAATTATAATAGTGAAGAAGACTTACCTTTATTTATGAGAGATCCAATGAAAATAAGTTCTTGAATCTCCTTTTTTCTAATATGTCTCTTTACAATTACTTTTCTTTCTCCTACACTCTTTTTTGATGGTCAATAGTGTTTTGATGTCTTTTTTGATGGTCAATAGTGTTTTGATGGTCAATAGTGTGTACCCTTCATTGCAAAAACAAAACACTTAATTCCTTGATTTTAGTCATCATTCGTCAAATTAGTTACCATAAATTTTTTAAAAGATAACTTTACATATTAACCTGTAGATCCTTTTATTTTACATTTAGGTCCATTATATTACATATTAATGAATATATTTTTTTCTAACATAATTGCCATATACCTACACATGAAGCTTCATATTTAATTGATAAAACTATGTTGCAGAAGTAGCAATTATGATTTACTAATACATACATATTTCGAGGCTTGAAATCATACAGGCTAGGTTGATAGCCATGTGGCGTGTCTATTTGGAAATTGTTTATAAATACTATGGAGACCCCTTGTGTGCTGTTTATACGGGCACTAGTAGCTCTGCCTCCTCAAAAAATCATGCTTAGAAATTACCAGTTGATTGGTTGAGCTTCATTTCTACAGAAGTGTACAACAAAAATCTGCAGCAAATTTTCACTACACCAGTATCATATTCTTAATTTGACATGTTTTTAATTGTTAGAGAAAGGAACTTCTAAAATAAGGAGAAAATATTATAGATATATAATGGAAGGAGTTAATAAAAAGCACTCAATTTATTACAAAATCTGACTGAAGAATTAGAATGGGAAGGGAATCATAGATGGTTGATCACACAATGCTGTCGCAAGTCTTACATAGCACCTTAGATGGTCCTTGAGCCAAAAGGTGTGAATTTAATTCGAGAACCTTTCAGTAATAGTTCCTCTTTTCCTCTTCCCACTTGGTTCCGTGCAAATTGGTGCAGCAATGGGGTCTGGTCCTTATAGAGAGAATTTATTGCGCCTAAATGAAACAACTGGTGACTACAAACTACTAGCTAAGGAATTTAAAGGCATAATGGGATAACAGTAGTACCCAAATTTCATTTCCCATCAGTCCATTCAATGCTACAACCTGCTATAACATCACCTTGATTAGTCATGGTGGGTGATGAGAACGTTTTGAAATTTTACTTGAATTTATGTGGCCATCACTAGCCATTCAATTTTCCCTTTCAAACTATTGAGGGTACATTAGGTTGTTAAAGGTCCATTACCTTAAGGAATAAGAGTGTATTGTAATTATTTTGATTGAGAAAAGCCCAATCAGAATTTTCTGTAGTCAAAGTGAGGCCTTTGTCAAACTGTGGCCTAATGGTGCGTGGGGTAGACCATGGGGACCCATTTAGGAAGTATAATACAAAGTGGGTACCACTTAGATATGGAAGATAAGGGCAAGTTTGGAGTTAATGCCTTACCACGTCTTCCAACAATTCATCTTCACTCATTGCCAACCGATAGTTGGGTCCTATCAAGCTTAGCTGTGGTATGAATGGATAGGATCGTAACACTTCCCCTCCAATCTCTATGAGCACAGGACCCATTGCCAATTATGATTCAATTAATTTACCAAAGCATTAGATAGTGCTAAAGACAATTTGCATTATTCCCAGTGGTATGGTTCCATCCACCTATGTTTGTGCATTTAATGTTATGCACCAGAAGCAATTTTATAGTTTAGAATTTGACTAACTTTTTTCATGCATTAGTGTAGCCTAAGTGAGTAAGTGCTGATGCTAATAAAAGCTATCTATGCGAGGCTATTAGATGGTTATTGATTGATTAAAAATTTGGAGGGATCGAAGACAGACATTCGTGGGGGACCCGTGAGCATCACATGCCCCCATTTGTAAGACAAAAGACAGGTGCCCAACAAACCACCGTCTTCTTCACACATACATACCCACTCCCTCATCCCTCCCTTTGCTGCATGCACTTCTTCACCGTCTCACATGACCTTGTTCTCACTTTTCACAGCTTCTTTGCATGAATTTCGATCTTGGTAGGACCTTTCTCCATACCAAGCTCATGTTACCTACATCAATCATACTCTTGTTGGACAGGTTTTAACTGGACAACTTCCAAGTCCCTTTTGCTTTGTAAATCATGCATGTTGCATTTTCTAGTGCCCATGGTGGCTGTGACTTGGATGATCTCTTAAACAGTTGATTAGAAATGAAGAATTTGATTAACTGTAAATGTCATCGGGCACATCGATTATTCCAAAGAAATGTCTATTCGTGTTTCCAATTCAACAAATAGTTGACTCATCTTGTGTCTTTATTTGTTTTGGTTGATGACATCAAAATTGACATTATAATCCTAAGAATAATAGAGCTTAAAAAATTAGTGTTGCTATGTCATTGTTGTTTACCCATTCGCACAGTTTAACAAACGAGAGTTTGAGTGAAACTATTCATGTGTGATTTTATATTTCGCGATTGTTTATTATATGTAATTGTTGTGCAGATAATATCGCTCCCTCAAAAAATAATAATTTCACTGTGGTCTACGTTTCTGAAAAGTAACAAAGGGGATGATGAAAGTTTACGTTAGCTCTTTCACACTTGACAAATAACAACATTCTAGGCTTTACCTTTGATTTCATGTTACTTTATTTTCTTTTCCCAGTTTGCTAACAGGTTTTCTTCTTCTTGCTCTTTTTGTTGCTTTCTGTGCCTATGATACGTAGCTTCGGCTCTTTCTGATTATGTCATACCCAAAGTTGCAACCTCACTCTTAATTACTTCAAGACAATTGCTACTAATGTTATACACGTTGAACAGATGTCTCTTGTTGGTAAACACTAAAAAAAATGAACATACCGATAGAAAAATTTGAATCTTATTTTTATGAGTAGTTTTTATTTAAGAATTAAGATAAATTTGATTATTCGTATAATATTATATATTAGACTAACAGAATGTGAGTTTATTTGTTAGAACATTCAATTATGCATATAATTAGTATAGACTTGTAATATACAAGTCGTTTTGTTCATTAAAATAAGTCATAAAGGACGAAATTTTATTCTAATCACTAGTAGAAAATCAGTTTTTAACATTTGAGCATAAAGACGGTTAAAAGTGAAAATGACGTTGTTAAAAACGCAATGACATTTTTCTAAATAAATAAACATTCATAACATCGATTGGAGAAAAACCAACATTGTGATATGAACACCACGTCGGTTAACTGACAAAACCGACGTGGAGAAGGCAGTAAATAATAAAAATTCAAAATTTTGAATTGGCGAGTGAGCCACCACGTCAGTTATGGATTTCTAACTGACGTGGTGTGTACATCCATGATGTCGGTTCAGGGAGTCCAACCGACGTCATGCTCACTCTGATAATTTGGTCAAAAAATTAGGTAAAATTAGGTTCACCACAACGTCAATTAGAAGCTCAGAACCAACGTTGTGGTGCATCAAAATTGAATTTGGGGTTTTCAGGTTAGGTCATGCACCACATTGGTTAGAAGTTCAGAACTGAGGTGGTGTTGCCTGTTTTAACACAGTCCATGCGTTTTCACTTTCACTTTTCTTCTCCCTCCATTGCGCATCGCGCGTTCTCTCCTGCATTGTTTCGACATCTTTTTGATGCATTTCAAGCTCCTTAGGTTCTCCATTCAGCTTCATTTCACTTTTGGTCCTTCATTCACGTCGAGAGCTTCGTTTGAATAGTGACATTATCATTTCAAGCTCCGTTCGAGGTACCCTTCGTTTCAAGCTTTTAGTTGTTCCTTTCTCCTCCATTTTTGTTTGCTTCCACTAATTGTGGTTATTCATTAACATTTTTTTTGCGTTTTGTGGTTTTGGTAGTGTTCGTTTGCAAGCTTTTTAGTGATCTCGGTTGAATGCTTGGTTCGACACCCCTTGCCTCTTCTCTTTGTAAGAGGTTAGCAATTTTGTAAAATTCATTAAAAATAGTTAGAAATTTATTTTTGACCCAAAATTTTTATTAGCATCTTGATTTAATATATATTTGATGGTAGAGTTCTTACATTGTATAGGTTTATCATAAATTTAGGGTTTCAAAAATTTAGGGTGAAGAAACTTCAAACGGCCATAACTTTTGATAGAGAGCTCGGAATGAGACGCTCCAAAAATGAAAGTTGCTCGAAATGGGGTAACAAAGCTCTTGGCCAATAGTCAATGGCGATTGGGCCTCTGAAAATTTCAAAATTCCATCGTTTAGGTTTTTTTTGTTATTTTTCATCCATTTTTTTATATTTTAGCCTTTGATTTCACATATCTATACTTGCTAGAAAATTTTAAAATCGATCAGAGATTTATCAACCTATACATTTTTTTTAAAAAAATGACAACACCACATTGGTTTTAGCCACACAACCGACGTGGTGGGACAACACCACGTCAGTTTTAGCCAAACAACCGACGTGGTGGGACAACACCACGTCGGTTTTAGCCAAACAACTGACGTGGTGTTGTCCACCATGTTGTGTTGTGTGTCATTGACGTCGGTCCCTCGTTTAAACCGATGTGGTGATGGATTACATGACATCGGTTGTTTAACAGACGTCATGTTCAACGTCGCTTTGGTCAACGTCGGTTCGCGACCCTACAATAAAGGCCTCCCAGAATCGACGATAAAGACCTTTTTTCACTAGTGAATATATGATATTTTTATGCAATATGACATGAGTTAAAAGAGAGAACATGAAATCTTCCCAAGCAGCCTCTTGTTGCAAATCAAGCCCTAACTATTAAAAGAGTGAATTAAGAGGAAAAGAGATTTTTTTTTTTTCAATTTTTCAACAAGAAGGAGCAAAATTTTCCACTAGATTCCATTACTAGTTGGGAGAGGTTGAAGAGGTTGCTTTTAGATAAATATGTTGTAGTGTCAAGAGGCATTTCCTAGAAAAAAAAAAAGAACTTGTGGTAATAAACAACTTGATAGAGAGTCTTTATGAGTATTGGGAGAGATTTAAGATATTACATAGAAGTTGTCCCATCAAATTAGTGAGCAACTCTTAATCTAATATTTTAATGTGAGATTCTAGTGAACAAACTCCAACCACAAGAAGGAGTTTGATTGAAATCATGGCAACCTATTAACAACAATTTACCATGATCTAACTTAACCTTTAGAAGTATTTAATAACGGTGGGAGGGAAGCCAAAATGGGATTTTGAGGATCTCTTTAGACAAACACTGGTTTACATCATAATGGCTAGTGTGAGTTATTTAGAGACCAATTTTTAGCTACCATGTAAAATGGTTGCTAATTATGACCAAAATAATCACCAAATTAGGTTTTGGTTGTTAAATAACTACAAAATAAAAGTAATAATTGAATTTAGTGACTAATTAAAAAGTCAAAATAATTGGTATCTAACATTAGCTATCAAGGTTTTAGTCACTTATACCAATAGATTCTAAATTAATATCTAATTAAGTTAGAGACTAATTTAGAATCAAATGGTATAAGTGGCTAAACCCTTGGTAGCTAATGTTAGATACCAATTATCTTAACTTAATTGGTCACTAAATCCAATCATTATTTTTATTTTGTAGTTATTTAGAAATAAAAAACTAATTTGGTGATTATTTTGGTCATAATTAGCAACAATTTTATTTGGTAGCTAAAAATTAGTCTCTAAATTGTTTTTTTCTTGTAGTGAAATGTGCCTTTCCAAGTCATGTGGGAAGTAAAGTAGTAGTATCCTCTCCATTTACCAAGAGAACAAATTGAAAAGGTAGATAGATGAAAAACCTATGTAAAAGTTTCTATATTTTTTATATAAGAAATTTATTTGATTCAATTTTGTAACTCCGATGTACTTAGACAATACAAGAAATCTGAAATAAGATGTAAATTTATGTCATATATGTGTTCTAGATGAATCCTATGGATTGTCTTAAAATTTGTATGTTATTCCATTCCTCTAAATGATTCTCTCGTCCCAATTATATTTGTATATTACAACCACAACAATGGGGCATATGACTTGAAACCACAAGAATTTCTCTCACTTTACCAAACATATGGATCCATATATCACTTTTAATGATCCAACCTGAACATCAAAAGTTATTTGGGAAGTGATTAGATAGTTGAGTATATCTCATCAAAACATTGGTGCAACCATAATTATTTTCTCAATAATCATGATCATTGCCAATAAAAGAGATATACATAGTCATTACCTAACCTTGGCGATGTTGACCATCTTGATTATTTCTTGGATTTGATTGCCGCAAGGTTCTTCCTAATTCCAAACATTGATTCTTATCTTGTGGGCTAGATCACAAGTGGCGAATCACCATCTTGCTTATCTCATGAATTTGGATGGTGTAAAGTGTTGTTCTAGTTATTAGCATTATCTTTGATTCTTGCAATTTCTTTAATCCTTAATTGTCTTCATTTTTGAGTTTTTTACAAACTTTTGATGATCAGGTTCATCCAATAATTCACCAAGGAACCGTCCAAGAATTCATCCAAGATCCCTTCTTTGAAGCTTGAGTGGAACAATCCTAAAACCCAAGCCATCCTCGATTGCCATAGATGATTATGAATTCCGCTTTGTATCTCTGGCTTGGGAGTTATGTATCAATCATCAACAAAGTTATGTAATCATGATATACTTTCTAATTCAATGGCATCATTTGCATGTGACATTTCATCTACTTGGTAAGGGACATCATCTTCTATGTCATTTGATTCAATTTGAACTCTAGGCTATGTTTTAATTGCTACACACCAATCACTTTTGTCTATTTCAAAATGATGGATATGAGACGTAATAAACTTGTTTGCATTCTGTGGAAGGACAAATAGATCAAATGGTTGGTATATTAAACTCATTTGAATCTCCACACATTGGCTTTTAGCATCCACTCTGATACCTCTTCTAGATGGATCAAACCATTTATAATAAAAAAAGCACCACTTTTTGGGATTATTTGAAGTATTATACTCTAGCTCATATACTTTTTGAATGATCCCATAAAAATCATCTTCACCTCCTTCAATAAGGCCCTTAACATAAACACCATTATTTATTGTCTTTTTTCCTCTATTCCTTGCATGAGTATGGAACTTGTACCCATTGACAAAGTGTGTGTGTCATTCTTTGACGCAATTGAAGGGCCAATTTGACAAATCCCTTTAAGTCTTGATTTCTCACATTAAATGGCTGGCTAAAATCCTATAAATATAAGTGGCATGAACATTTATGTTATTTAACGTATCATACATTATGTGTGAAATAAATGGTGAAATACTTACTTGATACTTGAACCATTTAGGCAAATATGAATATAAGCAGTTATTTAAGGTCTTTGCATCATAAATAAACTAGCAACAACTTATTACTACAATGGTCCATTTATAGGCTATATGTCAAATTGTGAATGTTTAAAATTATAAAGATTAGTGGCTTACTGAATATATGGTTTAACTTAGTACAATTGATTAAGACATGAATGTGAGCTGAGTTCAACTCAGCATCAGTTAACCAATGAGTAAATGCCTTCTCTTCATGATGACCAACTTGTTGGAAGAGTGATAACCTTAACTCATGAGTTTCGCTATGAAATCGTGTTTCATTTCTAGAAGAGTGCGGTGACAACATGAAATTAGTGAAATAGTGAGAACAAATTGATCCTTCAACTCGAGCTTTATTTACTGATCATTTGTAATCATCCATGAATGTAAAATAAATATTGCATGCACTAGGATTCATAGGTACAATGAAAATGATAATTGTGGTAAAAGTGTATGCAACGAATTACCACCTTTCAAATGGATACTCCCACTTGTATTGCACGAGTCTACCAAGCAATGCTTCATATGGAAGATGAAAAAGGAGATGTTCCGTTGAATCAAAAAGTGTATAGCTAGGTAGTTGCTCTACCTTTTCTTTCAACGGGTCCACTATGGCCTCGACATCTCGAATCTGCTTCTTGAGACTCTACCTTCCTTCAAACGCCCAACGGGGTTTTTTAATTGCTTTTTCAACCCCTGGCACTGAGAAAGCTCTATGTCCTTGAGAGAAAAATCGCTAAGGTTATGAAACCTCAAACGGGGAACGCCTTATCCAAATGGGAAAGACAGGCCGAGACGAGATGAGGCGAGTTCATCTCGATCATCAACACGGTTCACCTGTTACAATCATGAACTCGGGGGACTTGTGTACCTACCCGGTAATAAGGCTAGATTCAACCAAATTTATTACGGTCCAACTCGCTATTAATTACCAGTTAATAGTATTTATTCTGATTGATTATGATTTACTCTGACTAATTCTAATTGACCTCAATCGGCTACATAATAGTAATTCGTGATTCTAAACATACAAAATCATTATGAGTAAATATACGGTTTTAAATGACAAGATCCTATAAATATGACCTAGGTTTACAGGGACTAACATCTATCTCATCATTCTCTACCTGATATACTTTCAAACACCTTTTTACACCCTTACTGGCTTGAGCATCGGAGAGTCTTTTGCAGGTAGACCTCCATTAGGTTCAATGCCACCAGCTCGATTGTTGTTATCTTCACTACTGAAAAGTTACACTCGGGTTAGGTAAGAATAGTCTTTAAGAGTGGTGATCATCTAGGTTAAACAATTCTTTAAATTGAATGCGGTTCTTTAGAGTAAGTGTTTTGATTTTTTTATATAAAATATGATTGTTCGGTTCTCTTAGTTTAGATTAAGTCAATTCTCATCTAACAAATTATGGTCTTTTTACATATATTTTATTTCCTCTCCTTATTTTATTGGTGGGATTTGCTTCGCTCTTTACTCAACATGAAATTGTGATGAACAAATATAGTCTTCAGACTTTTGTAATTTTTTTTAATGAATCTAGATATATGTTCTTTTATGTTTATCTCATTTCCAATAATGTGATTCTATATCAATTTTATTTTATAAAAAAATATTCAGTATGGCAGTACTTTTTTAAATTTTTTTATATATATACATATATATTATACATGTGGCATTAATTTAAGGAAGTTCATGATCAGTTGATATTGTTAACGTCCGGTCATGAATTTTGCTTTTTCAAAATAAAAAATGTCTTATTCTTTTATTCTTAGTGTATATTGTTCTTTTTTATAGTGTCACATGTTAGACTTTTTCTTTATCAACTTAACAGGTTGGAGTACCTGCTTCCTTCATAAAATTTTGTTTTTATATAAAAAATGTCACACGAAGTATTGCGATTATATATTTTTGAAAGAGAATGCAGAATTTGAGCTAAAGAACTTAAAGTTTATTATACTCTAATAAATTAATCCACCTGATACCGTGTCATTATTGCTATATATTTAATTTGATATACTTTTTTTTATCCCTTAAAGCGATTAATTATAAAAGAAATACAGGTTTTTCAATAAATTACACAGTTCACTTGTGCCATTTTGATTCCAATGTGGTTAAGGATGAATAAAGTAGTTTGGTCAAATGACTTTTTCAAAAAGTGAACAATTCACTTGCAATAATTAATATACATAAAAAAACAAAAGTAACTTGTTTTCAGAAAATATTTCCTGACACTACACTTATTATGGAAATGGGGGAGTATGTTCCTGATAGGAGTCCTATGTGGTAACCTTATGATAAGCATTGATTTTGTACAGATTTTGTGATTGATTCTGTTAATAATTAGGTTGATTTTGTTATTAATTTGATTTAGATTTTATTTTATTTTCTTTTATTATTGATTTTGCTATTTAATGTGTTTTATGGTGGAAAGAGAAAATTTTGTTCAAAATTAGGTTAAATCTGAAGAGAGAGACAATAGAAGTGCCGAAATTGAAGAAAGGAGCAGAAAAAGGAGCATAACTAACTTTTCGCTTAAGCTAAAGACACAGTTTGGGCTAAAACTCACTTAAAGTCTATCATAAGCGAAGCCCTAAATTAAAGACGTCAACGCTACTGAAGGCGTGACTTACGAAATAGCGGCCACACTTTGACCTAATTCAAGGGGCGAAAGTTATAAAAGGGAGGCTAGGTCAAATATTGGAGGACTCATCACTTCTCACTTATCACCTCTCACTCATCACCTCTCATTCGTTGAGTTCTCTTGGAGGTCATTGTCATCAAGCTCCATTCTTTTCTTTTTCTTTTGTATTTTCATGGCTACCATGCGTAGCTAATTTCCTTTCTCTTGGGATTGAATGTAATTTCTCACTTCAAATGCACTCTTAATTTTATTTTCATATCATCGAATCCAAAAACCTTTGTTTTACGTTTTAATATATCTTGATTTATTTTAGATTTCTCATTGTAACTAGAAAGCACTCTTTGGAATTGGAACTAAACGTAAATGTCTTACATGTATAAGTTTAGGGATGGATTATAGTGTAATGACTGCTTATAGCAACTGACGTTAATGTTGATTAGGTTATTTTAGCAACTAGGGATAGAAGCTAGGTAATTTAGTTTATGAAATTCAATGCTAGAGGAATCAGGTTAAAAAGGCTTTTATTTGCGCAGATCGGTAATTGGGAAAGGTGATATTGAATTAGGTTAAGAGTGTATGTGAAAAAGAATATTACGATTCAATCCCAGGGCCTTTATTGCTATTAAATTCACATTTTATTATTCGTTGCTTTGTTATAACAATTCTCAATTCATTCAATCATTAATTATTGTTTATTTGTTCATAATACAATTAGTTGCAATTCAATTTACAATCAAATTTCGTTCCCTATGAATACGATACTTTTCTTACTTACTATATTACTTGTGAACTCAGTACACTTGCTAAAAATTCGTTAACAAGTTTTTGGCCCCGTTGTCGGGCAACGATTAAGATTTGGAAATTGAATTTTACATTAATTGTTTTGTGAATTTTTAATCTTTTGTGACCGCTACATTCTTTGTTAGTACAGTGGTCGATGCGTTTGAGAAATTAGGGGAAGGAAGAACAGTTGTTTTTTGATCCGGATATCAACAAACCGTTGAGACAACTTAGGCAATGAAGGAAGCGCGAGCAAAAGAATCGGGCAAAGGAGCAGAGTAGTGGTGCAATCATGGCAGAAGAACCTAACGGCCGTAAGATCCACCACCAATGAGAGTTCTGGGGGACTATGCATTGCAGCAGGGACCCAGATACTTCTCAAGCATTGTTGTTCCTAACATAGCTCGGGCAATTGTGATGCAGCCAGCATATCTGAATCTCATAAGTAATACACAATTCATGGGATTGGATCATGAGGACCCTTATACTCATTTATGCACATTTTATGAGTTGACGACTACTAGGGGAATCGAAGAATGAGACAAGGAGGTTGTATATTTGAGGTTGTTCTCATTCTCACTGGCAGGGAAAGCAAAAAGATTGGTTGAATTCTCATTCCAATTAAAGTATGAGAAGATGGAGCGAGGTTGAGGAGAAGTTTTTCCCTTTATCTCGGCTTATCAAAGCCAAATCAGATATCTCGAATTTCCACCAAAGGGCAGATGAAGCTTTTTGTCCAGCGTGGGATAGATTCAAGGCCATGTTAAGGAGGTGTCCTAACCATGGATTTTAGGAGATTGTTCATCTCAATATCTTCCACAATGAGCTGAGACCAGAGACTAAGATGATCTTAGACGCTGCAGCAAGAGGTACGATGATGGCCGTGGATGTGGACAGGCCACCAGGATTATTGATGCACTTGCATCAATAGATTATCAAACACAACATGATCGAAGCAGTGTGCAGAAGGAAGGAATGTTAGAGTTGAATACTCAGGATGCAATCTTGGCTCAGAACAAGCTGTTGACGCAACAAGTAGAGGCCTTGACAGAGCAGATGGCCAAGCTACCGCAGCAGTTGCAAGCTATTCAAACTGCATTGCCAGTGACATATCAGAATGTACCAACAGTTTGTGAAGCATGTGGCTGGAAATTGTCCTCAGCCGAATATAGGAGGAGAAGAGGTGCAATATATGGGAGTTCCAAGCAGGCAAGCTAGCCAGCCAAGGAACTACCCGAATAATTCACCTACAGGTTCGAGGAATAACATGAATCAAAATTGGGGCTAGAAGCAAGATGCTGGAAATGCAGGAAGACAACCTATGTACCAACAACAACTGCAACAGTAGTATCCTTCACTGGAAGACCGCATAAGCAAGCTGGAAGATACTCTTGAGAAGTTTATGCAGGCCACTATGACACATCAGAAGAATCGAGAGGCATTATGAGGAATTTGGAGACTCAAGTGGGGCAGTTGGCTAAGCAAATGGTAGATCAGCAGGGAGGACAATTATTAGCCAATACTCAGACCCACCCGAAAGAACAGTGCAAAACTATCACCATCCGATGTGGGAAGCAAGTTGGTTCTAATGTGACTGTAGAAGCTGCTGATAACCAAAGGAAAACATTTGAAGTGGAGAATGTGATGGAAGCTAGTGAAGACAGATCAGAGGAGAGAGTTGAATCAGAAACTGTGGCAGTCGAGGAAAGTGTAGATGCTGAATCCATGAAAGCAAATGAAAAATCAGTAGATGGCAGTGGCAAGAAACAGGATGAGAAGGGGCAGAATTGGAGGAAGATTGAAGAAGGAATTCCTCTCAAACATGTTCCTTATCCTCATACACCCTCTAGAAGAGAGGTCGAGAGGCAATTCATTCGATTTACAGAGATTTTGAAAAACTTGCAAATCAACATACCTTTTACCGAGGCAATGCAGCAGATGCCTACTTATGCTAGGTTTCGTGAAGGAACTTCTCACTAAAAAGAGTAAATTTCCAAAAGATGAGACAGTGGAATTGGAGGCAGGATGCAGCGCAATTATTCAAAAAGTCATTCCGCAGAAATCCTGTGATCTTGGGAGTTTTACATTGCCTATCACAGTGGGAATTTTGTACGTTGGTAAGGCACTGCTAGATTTAAGTGCTAGCATCAATTTGATTCATTTGTCTATACTGAGAAGAATTGGAGAGGTAGAGGTCAGGCCTACATGCATAACACTACAATTAGCAGATCGATCCATTAACCGTCCATATGGTATCGTTGAAGATTTGCTGGTTAAAGTGGACAAGTTCCTCTTTCCAATAGATTTTGTTATGATGGATATTGAGGAGGATGTGGATGTTCCTTTGATTTTTGGGAGACCTTTCATGGAGGCAGCAAAAATGATCATAGATGTTGACAAGGGGAAGTTGAAGGTGTGTGTTGAGAATGAGGAAGTGAGTTTCAATGTTTTTGAGGCTATGAAGCACTCTAAGATACAAAGAGTTGTTTTAGAATTGATGCGATTGAAGATGTGTTAAGAAAATGAAGAATTTGAGCAGTCCTGATGTATTATTGTAGGTTATCACTAAACCAGCAGAGGAGTTGGTTGAACTGGGTGATACAGAGGCATTAGCTCTGGCTAACGAGTTAGACCAGGCTAAGGAAATTACTCAGAAGGCAGAAAACAGAGAAGATCTGGGAATTGAAAATGTTGTTCCAGAGGAGACATTAGAACTGAAAGTGCTACCACCTCATCTCAAATACAAATTTCTTGAGGGAGATGCTAAGAAACATGCGATCCTTACCAGTTCCTTAACTGTTGAAGAGGAGAGAAGGCTGATTGAGGTGCTGAAACTCAATCAGGGAGCATATTGTATCCAGCCATGAAAGGGAATTAGTCCAGCATATTGTATGCACTATATTCATATGGAGGCTAATTTTAAACCAGTTGCACAGCCACAAAGGAGATTGAATCTAGCCATGAAAGAAGTTGTAAAGAAGGAGGTGCAGAAGCTGTTGGAAGTTGGGATGATTTATCCAATTTCAAACAGTGCTTGGGTGAGTTCAGTGCAGATGGTTCCCAAGAAGAGTGGAGTAACTGTTATTCATAATGAGAAGAATGAATTGATCCCCACAAGAACAATTAGTAGCTGGCGAATGTGCATTGACTATAGGAAGTTGAATCAAGCCACAAGGAAATATCATTTCATTTGCCATTCATGGATCAGATGTTGGAGAGGTTAGCAGGGAAGACATACTACTGTTTTTTGGATGGCTATTCAAGCTATAACCAAATTACAGTGGATCCACAAGACCAAGAAAAGACAACTTACACATATCCATTCGGTGTCTTTGCATACAAAAAAATGTCATTTGGATTGTGTAATGCACTAGCCACTTTTCAGAGGTGTATGGTAGCTATTTTTGCAGATTTGGTGGAGAATTGTATAGAGGTTTTCATGGATGACTTCTCGATTTTTGGATCAAATTTTGATTCATGTTTGGAGAATCTTGATGTAGTATTGAGGAGATGCGTGGAGACTAATCTTGTGCTGAATTGGGAGAAGTGTCATTTCATGGTCACTGAAGGTATTGTGCTAGGCCACAATTTCCGAACGTGGGATAAAGGTTGAGATCATTGAGAAGCTGCCTCCACCTACCAATGTGAAGGGAATTAGAAGTTTTCTTGGCCATGCAGGGTTTTATAGGCGATTCATCAAAGATTTTTCAAAGATTGCTAAACCCTTGCGTAATTTGTTGAACAAGGATACAACGTTTGAGTTCGATAAGGAGTGTGAAAAGGCGTTTGACTGTTTAAAGGAGAAGTTGACTACTGCACCAGTTATTACTACACCAGATTGAAGTATTGATTTTGAGCTTATGTGTGATGCCAGTGATTATGCAATAGGGGTTGTGCTGGGGCAGAGGAAAGAAAAGTTGTTTTATGTCATACACTATGCTAGCAAGGTGCTTAATGATGCTTAGAGTAATTACACTACTACTGAGAAGGAGTTGTTGGCAATTGTGTATGCTTTGGAGAAGTTTAGAGCTTATCTTATAGGCTCTAAAGTCACAGTTTATACTGATCATATGCTGCTATCAGGTATCTACTGACCAAGCCAGATTCGAAGCCCAGGCTAATTCGCTGGATTTTGTTACTCCAGGAGTTTGACCTGGAAATTAAAGATAAGAAGGGAAGCGAGAATCATGTAGCAGATCATCTGTCCAGATTGGCTAATGAAGAGGTTACTGCTAGGGAATCTGAAGTTATAGATGAATTCCCTAATGAGAAGTTGCTAGTGGTACAAGAGAGGCCATGGTTTGCTGATATGGCCAATTTCAAAACTATTAGAATTATACCAAAGACTATGGATTGGTAGCAGAGGAGGAAATTATTGAAGGATTCGAACCAGTACATTTGGGACGATCCTTATCTGTTTAAGATGGGTGCTGACAATCTGTTGAGAAGGTGTGTTACTAATAAGGAAGCTCAGAATATACTTTGGCACTGTCATAATTCTCCTTATGGAGGACACTTTAATGGGGAGAGGACAACTACTAAAGTGCTCCAGTCAGGATTTTTTTGGCCAACTCTGTTCAAAGATGCTCACATGCATGTGCAACATTGTGACAACTGCCAAAGGATAGGAACCATCTCAAGAAGACATGAGATGCCCTAAGGAACATTTAAGAAATTTAAGTGTTTGACTGCTGGGGAATTGATTTCATAGGCCCATTGCCTGGTTCATTTTTGAATGAATATATTTTGTTGGCTGTGGAGTATGTCTCGCGTTGGGTGGAAGCAATTCCAACTCAAAAGGCAAATACAAAAACAATGATCAAGTTTCTGAAGAAACACATATTCTGTAGGTTTGGAACACCAAGAGTGGTGATCAGTGATGGAGGATCTCATTTTTGCAATATAGAATTGAGAAAGGCTTTTGCGCATTTTGGGGTGAAGCACAGGATAGCTACAGCCTATCATCCCCAAACCAATGGGCAAGCAAAAGTCTCTAATAGGGAGGTGAAGAGAATTCTGGAGAAAACAATGTCATCATCATGTAGAGACTGGGCTATAAAGTTAGATGAAGCGTTGTGGGCTTACAGAACAACCTTCAAAACCCCAACTACGTTGTCTCCATTTCAGTTGATCTATGGGAAAGCTTGTCATCTTCCTGTAGAAATGGAACACCGAGCTTTTTGGGTATTGAAGTGGTTGAATTTTGATTCCAAAGCTTCTGGTGAACAACGAAAAATCTAGTTACTTGAGCTTAAAGATATGAGATTGAATGCGTATCAATCTTCAAGGTTGTATAAGGAGCGAATCAAGGCTTATCATGACAAGAAGCTGTTGAAGGGGACTTTTGAGCCAGGACAACTAGTTTTTTTTATTCAATTCCAGATTGAAGTTGTTCCCGCCAAGCTAAAGTCGAGATGGTCAGGACCTTTTGTGGTCAAATAGGTTAAGCCTTCTGGTGCAATTGAAATTGAAGATGCCAAAACTCATAGGAGTTGGATGGTAAATGGTCAAAGGCTAAAATATTGTAAAGGAGGTGAAGTTGAGAAACTCATCTCAATGATCAAGTTGAAGGATTGAAATTCAGGCATCAAGCTATATGACGTTAAACGAGCGCTTGTTGGAAGGCAATCCAGTATTTAAATTGTGGAATTTTGGGTTATTTTGTTTTTTTTGATAGAGAGCTTAAAATTTGGGTAGATTAGGATTAAATTTTCGAGTAGTTTATTTTGAAAAAAAAAAGTTAGTTAATTTAGAATCTGTTTTAATTGAATTAGTAGGCTTATAGTCTGAGCTAGGCCTGGTGCTTGGGCTATTTGTCACTTAGCGCAAACTGGTGCAATATAACAATATAACATGACAGTGCCTTGTGTCACAAGGTCACTTCATACTGAAATTTTTCAGTACATTTCTCTCTGCTCTGTGCGAACCCTTCATCTTTTCATCAGTTGCGCTAGGTTACAACTAATCCAGGTATTGTTTCTCTCGTTGCTTTGCAATCTTAAAAACTCAGTACATTCAATCGTCTTTCACTGACATTAGGAGGGATGATTAAGGTTGCAGTGTTCTGTTAGGTAAGCATTGTGAATGGGGCAATTATCGGGGTAGATTATGGTTTCAGGTTGTGAAAAAGTTGAGATTTTTAGGGATTCTGAGTAAAGGATGAGTCGATAATAAGTTGTTTTAAGTTCTTTAGGCACTAACTTTGAGTTGCGACGGTAAAGCACACGGCGGTCAAAGGTCGTCCGCCTAAAAGATACAGGGGTGTTGAATAGTTCTTTGACAAAGTTATCCCATCCGATACACCGGAACAGGAGTCGTCGACCAATGTACATACACAGCGAAGTGCTCGTCGATTCTTGAATGATAACAAGATTCGAAGATATGAGCAAATCAAGCACTGGGGTTTGATACCGGAGAGGAGGGTGGATTTGAGACCAGGGGATTGCAACCCTTTTCTAATGGGTATTTTGAGAAGGAATTGGAGGAGGTTGGCTGAACTATTGAAGAAATTTGATGTTGAAATAGTCTGAGAGTTTTATTCCAATGCTTATGCAGAAAGGCAAGAGAGGCATAGGAGGAAGACAATGGTTCGGGGGCGATGGATTCAAGATAGCCCTCAAGCTATTGATGATCTGTTGGAAAACCCCTATCGCAAACAAGAAGAGAAATGTCACTACCAACGATTTTGCAGTAGGAAGAAAGGCTTCAGCAATAGGAAAGTGGCAGTAGTACTGTGTCTACCAGGAAAAGGATATCAGCTGACTTCGGCTGGAAAGGAAACAAGGATAAGAAGGAAGGACATGAGAACTCTAGCGCAAGGGTGGTTGACATTTATGCTGGCAAATATGGTGCCAACTGGGCATGTCTCAGAAATCAATGTGATAAAAAGCAATATGTTGCTTTCTATGATGCAGGATGATTTTACAATCAACATTTCAAAGATTATTTCTGATGAGATACAAAAGGTTGTGGATGGGGAACGAGTTGGTCGTGGAGAACGAAGAGGAACTCTAGGGTTCCCAACTTTAATCACTGCACTGTGTGAGAGTCAAGGGGTAATGATGGAACCAAAGGTGAAGATTAGGTCTCCAATTAATCTAAAGTTCACTGAGCTGCATTGCATTAATCAAGAGGAGTACCCTGAACAAAGGAACAGAGCACCAAGTCCACCAGCTAGATCTTCATCACCAACCTTAGAAGCAGTTGAGAAAAGAATCATGAGACATATATTTTATGTGGAAGACCAGCAAAGCGCCATTGTCGATTTATAATGCAGATGTATCAAGCAATGATTGATAAGACATACATGAATGAGAGGAACTGTCCTCCTATCTGAATTGGCCTGGGGACAGGCCCAGTTCAGTAGGGGGCAGACACTGAGAATGCCGAGGTACACAGTACTGCAGGAACTCAGGAGGCAAGGACAGAGAATGAACCTCCGGTAGTCCCAACAGCTGCTTCAGCGGAAGCACCAACCACAGAACCACCAGCAAAGGAAGCACCAACCACAGAACCACCAGCAAAGAAAGCACCAGCCATAGAACCACCAATAACAAAACCACCAGTAGAGGAACCATCAAGGAAAGCAAGAGCAAGGAGGGTCGTAGCAGGGCCTTTGGGTCCTGTTATTAATTTTGAAAATGTGGAGCCTTTGAAGACACAGTTTGTCATCTCCTCTGGTACAAAGGAGGAGGAACATGTAGAGGAAGGAGAAGACTCAGTTGGGAACAATGATATATCATCAGATGAGTCTTCGGAGGATACAGATGCAGTTGAAGAGGAATATGATGAGCAGAGCAGCTACTGAAGGCTGCTGCAGTGATAGGGAGGACAGCAACTACTGAAGGTTGTTGATGAAAGATTGAAGGAACTCAGTGATGAAGATTGCAGATTGCTGTTGTTTTGTTGATCTTTTGATGTTCCAATGTTACTGATGTTTGCTAATTAGTTGATGATATTTTGAAGCTGACTAGGAAAAAGTTGACTAGAGACAAAGTTGGTAGTATAGTTTCTTTTTATTTTTAATGAATGTATCTTATTTGATGATGGATGATTGTATTAACCTTGCACACTATGGATAACTATAATAGACTTAGGCACAAGCTGAACTAGTTGGTAGAACATGATATATTCTATGCTGAATGTGCTTGTGGTGTTGGGGATTAATAGAAATAGTTGGTACTGTTAACTAAAAATTCTGTGTGCATACAAGTAGCGTAGTCTTAATTTTGAGTTTGAGCTAACAGTGACAGAAAATTAGGAAGAAAGCATGATAGTGGGAGGATTAACATTAGCAAGGATTGACAAGATATGAGTGAAACAACATGTGAGAGAGTGATACATTGAGAATACATTGTGAGTGCATATTTACTTGACATTGATTGTTGCTTTAATTTATTAGGATAAAATTGACTTTGTGGAGATAAGAATGATGAAGGCAAGTTGTTTGATTAAGCGTAAATTAGAGTTAGAGCCAAAAAGCTACCTGGTGAGATGAGAGGAATTTCATTGCAAGCCAATTTGAGCCTATAATATTTTTGGAACCATGAGCGATATATCCATAAAATCCACCTTGGGTATGAGTAGCTAGGAAATTATTATACAACTTGAAGAGGAATTGAAAAAAAGAGTTGAATTTCAAAAGAAACTGTGAAAGTAGTGATAGGTTGCTATAATGGTGTACCTATATAAAAAAATTATATATTTCCCCAGATTTTAATTGTTTTCTGTACATCTGGAAAATAAAAGAAAAATAGTTGTTGAAAAGGGGTACACAATGAATTTGTGTGAGCTATGTTTATTACTTGGGTGAGAAAGTTGAATGGTACAGCAGCTGATTCAGATTAAAGTTGGTTAAGGAAGTCACACTTGAATTAGATTTTCAAGAACGAATTGAGTTGTATTCATAATTTGCGAAACTACTTGTGCATTTTGTTCCAAGAAAAACCAAAAGTTCTTTGTAGCTAGGCCACATTATAACCTTGGAAAGGCCTTCTAACTTATTAATTGCAAGGTTGATTTGTTTGATAAATGAATAACAAATTTTGATTGAGTAATATGTCACTTTTGAGTGAAACAGTGGTGAGAATTGTGAGTTGAGAGTATCCTATCATGATTTGTAATTTGTTATCTGAACATTGGATTGTTAAATTTCTAATTTGTGAAGCTGCAGGTGATTACTTAATTTTAAGAGACGTTTTTGGAATAAGAGAACTGCACGTGAAATATGAGAGTTGAAATAGTAGTTGTGCTTGTCTTGCTCGAGGACAAGCAAGAAGCTAAGTGGGGAGACTTTTGATAAGCGTTGATTTTGTGTAGATTTTGTTAGTAATTAGGTTGATTTTGTTATTAATTCGGTTTAGATTTGATTTTATTTTCTTTTATTATTGATTTTTCTATTTAATGCGTTTTATGGTGGAAAGAGAAAATTTTGTTGAAAATTAGGTTAAATCTGAAGGGAGAGGGAATAGAAGCGTTGAAATTGAGAAAAGGAGCAAAAAAAGGAGCATAAGTGACTTTTCGCTTAAGCTAAAGACATAGCCTGGGCTAAAACTCACTTAAAGTCTATCATAAGCGAAGCCCTAAATTAAAGACGTCAACGCTACAGAAGGCATGACTTACGAAATAACCGTTGCACTTTGATCTAATTCAAGGGACGAAAGTTATAAAAGGGAGGCTAGGTCAAATGTTGGAGGACTCATCACTTCTCACTCATCACCTCTCATTCGTGAAGATTTCTTGGAGGCCGCGATCATCAAGCTCCATTCTTTTCTTTTTCTTTTGTATTTTCATGGCTACCATGCATAGCTAACTTCCCTTCTCTTGGGATTGAATGTAATTTCTCACTTCAAATGCACTCTTAATTTTATTTTTATATTATCGAATCCAAAAACCTTTGTTTCACGTTTTACTATGTCTTGATTTATTTTAGATTTCTCATTGTGACTGGAAAATACTCTTTGGAATTGGAACTAAACGTAAATGCCTTACATGTATAAGTTCAGGGATGGATTATAGTGTAATGACTGCTTATAGCAACTGATCTTAATGCTGATTAGGTTATTCTAGCAACTAGGGATAGAAGTTAGGTAATTTAGTTTATGAAATTCAATGCTAGAGGAATCAGGTTGAAAAGGCTTTTATTTGCATAGATCAATAATTGGAAAAGATGATATTGAATTAGGTTAAGAGTGTATGTGAAGAAGAAGATTACGATTCAATCTCAGGGCCTTTATTACTATTAAATTCGTTTTTTTATTATTCGTTGCTTCGTTATAACAATTCTCAATTCATTCAATCATTAATTATTGTTTATTCGTTCATAATACAATTAGTTGTAATTCAATTTACACTCAAATTTCGTTTCCTGTGGAAACGATACTTCTCTTACTTACTATATTACTTGTGAACTCAGTACGCTTGCTGAAAATCCGTTCACTTGTGCCATTTGGATTACCATTTTGATTCCCATGTGGTTAGGGATGAATAAAGTTGTTTGGTCAAATGACTTTTTCAAAAAGTGAACAATTCACTTGCGATAATTAATATACATAAAATAACAAAAGTAACACTTGTTTTCAGAAAATATTTCCTAACACTACACTTGTTATGGAAATGGGGGAGTATGTTCCTGATAGGAGTCCTATGTGGTCACCTTATCGTCTTCGGGACACACTTCCTTGTATGCATAGGTAACAGAGTAGTATACAAAAGCCAGAAGCAGCACAGCGTTCATTATCGCCAACATCAGATAGTACCTGTCCAAATGGCTAGTGTCGATTGTTTCCTTGATCCACCTACTGAAAATCAACACAGTTGGAACAATCAGAAGTTTCCCAGCACCAACTACAAACTCACTAAAAGAATCCTCAAAACTCGACAATGATCTCGCTACATGGTCATCGAATAATCTCTTTAATCCCCCCTCTACAAGTCCTTGAGTCATTCCTAGTAACACAAATTGCGGAACCAAAGCCACTGTTGTATTCATCTTTGGCGACAACCTACGAATCTCTACCTGCCATGCTATGAAGCTGCATATTACAGCACACGTAATGCCAACTCCAATCCTCACGATTGTCGCTGCTTTTCTTTTGAACATAAAACTGGCAACTCTTGATTTTTGGGTGTTTCGAAAAGCAAAACTGATGAGAAAACAAGTGAACTTTGACACGTCAGTTGCCACGGCTTTGATCAAAAATAGAAGTGAGATATCATTACCATTTTTATTCATAACTGGTGTTAACGCACTTGCTTGTGCCACAAAGAAAGTGTTCCCAGAGGCCAAAAGTAAACTATAAGGGAAGACGGTAAGGCCGAGGTAGATCATATGAACAAGGCTTTTCACTTCTCTCACTTCCTTCACTGTGCAAACCTTCCGATTCTTTTCTTGCGTTTCGACACTCTCCCCATGATCTCTTGAACTTTCTTCTTCTTCTGCTGCTGCTTCAACAATAGCTGCTTTGTCCAACCACCTGAATAGCCGTGGAACGCGTGGCAATAACCTTACTCCTTCACCATGCTCATACATATATTGCTGCTTGTAATCCTTCCAGTAATAACAATTCGGTGAGGTTGGATATTTTGAACTCAGATTACGTAAAGCTGTGGTGAAGATTCTATGGATCTTGCTTAGATCGCTTTCAACGCGTAATTCTTCGCGACTATAGCCCAGAGAACCGATGAGGAACAACAGATGAGTCGCTCCCATAAGAAGTGCAGTGAATCTGAAGAGGTCCTCGAACGTTGCATTATTGAAGATGAAGATAAGACAAACTGTTGCGATATATCCAACAACCAATGGAACGAACAACCAAATATTAATAACAATTGTATGCATGAGGTTTCTCTCCTTTCTGTCTTGTGTGCTTCCATCTTTTTCGCCTTCTTTTTTGGGTTTAATTTTCTCTTCCAACTGATACTCAAGGAATTTTTCTGAAAGCTTTTGACCACTTTTTCCAATTCCAAGGAAGATGATGGCTGCAAAGACGGCTCTAAACGCTGATGGTGAAGGTGCTGTAGATGTCCATAGTAGCATTAAACCCTGACATTTAGCAACTATATTTATACACCTTGTATCTCTTTTCTTATCACATCAAATAATTTATCATACTAGTTTGTCTCTCTTTCTTTCTTACGTATTAATTGTACTTAATAACAGGTATCATGTGGCATTGGTCGTTCAATGATTTTCGTCCCATTGACAGTTATTTTGCTTCGTCAGGTGTTGAGTACAAGGCATATTATACTGGGAAAGAAAAATGAATATTATAATTGTTAAATTTTATACCAATTTCTACATGTTAAAAAAAATTATAGATAAAAAATTATGCTAGAATATAACATTTAGATAATTATAACTACAAGTCTAAATAATTATAACATTTAGAATTATATAGAAATTTCTAAAAGCATTGCATCAAGCCTAAATAGGGAATACTACTTCTTATAACATACATAAAAAAATCAATATAAACTCCTACACATTATCTAGCATTTCTAAAGTTACCCTCTTATCTATATTTACTACATTGCTACTCACCAACTAAATAGGGTGTTCATAGATTAGATTTTTTTAAATGTAATCTAGATTCAATCCACGTCCAATAAAATAATTTGGATCTAAAATTCATATCCATTTTTTACTAAATCAAATTAATTTGAAGTTTTCAATCTAATTTAAATTGGATTAAATCTAAATTAAATCCATTTTATCGATTAAATTAAGTTTAGATTAAATTTTTAAGGTTAGATTTAAATTTATATTTTAATTGGCTCAACTTGGACTCAACTCAACTAGATCCAGACTAACATAGACTCAGCTCCTCTACACCAATCAATGTGGGCTCGCTATAGTTAGACCTAACTCCGTCGGTCACAATCTAGCTTGACTTAAGCTAAACTCAACACAGATAAAGGGATCAAATCTACATGACCTAGCTCTAACCCAACTCAATCAAATAACATAGATTTGGCCTCAGTTGGCCTAACCTAAGCCCAAACCATTTCATACAACATAAACTTGACTCGACTTGGCTTGACCTATCTCGAGTGTCTTAACTCAATTCGATTTGAATTTGTCTTGACTTATTCAGATGTGGGGTATCCTAGACCAAGTCTAATTTGATTTGACTCGACCCGTAGGGGATCAATCCAACTTAGCCTGACATGAGATTGATTCAACTTTGACCCAACATAGTCCAAACTCAAATTGTGTTGGCCCAACATGGGACTAACTCTACTTTCCCTACTCTAGCCTAACCTAACTTAGCCCCACATAGGCCCAATATGACTGTAATAAATCTATGCTTGACTCAAATTGACTTGTCATAGGTTTAGCCTGACCTCGGCTCGAATCAACTAGTTTGATGTTGGATCAATCCAACTTAGCTTAAATGATCCCCAATACGAGCCTGACCATCTTAGTCCAACATGAGCCCAGCTTGACTTGATGCTTCCTAGCCCGACTCGATGTAAGCTTAAGCATCTTTGCCTAGCATAATCCTAGCTCGACTAGACGTTGCCTCGCTAGGCCCGTCTTGGTATCACTTGGGCCTAATGGACTTGGGGCCCTTCTGACTCAACCCAAGCTAGGTTTTACCCAACATTTTCGATCGAGACCACACCCAAATCACTCAGATGTGTATCCACATTAATTCAGCTCAACATGGACTTGAGCTAACTCAACTATACGTGGGACTGGGCCCAATCGACCAAACGTGGACTCCGGACCACTTGACCCGACATGGACCGAAGCTAATTCGACGCCTTGGGCCTTGTGAAACTAAGGCTAACTTGGGATCAACCTGTCTTAGCTCAACCCAAGCCTCGTCAACTTGGGACGACCTAGTGTCAACCTAAATCAACCTAACATGGACCTACCTCGACTTTTCTTGAAGTGGACATAGTGAACCGAGCTTAACCATGACTCATGTCAACTTAGCTAGATGTGAACCCGAACTGACTTCATTTGACCTTGGCCTAACCCATCTTAGTCTGATGTGAATGGGTTGTAGTCGACCCGATGTGGATGTGGGGTGACTTGGACAACCTGGGCCTTTCCTGACTTATCTTGACATGGGCCTTTCCTGTTTCAGCTAGACCAAGGTCTGATCGACTTTGTCTCAATTTGATGTTGGTTCACCTGAAATTGGCCTAACATGGATTTGCACCAACTCAACCAAATTGTGCCAAAGAAATCAAGAACAACAATGGTGCTGAATAAAATAGGATGTTGGTACCAACAAGGGTGGCCAACAACTAGAGAGTGTTTATTAATTACAAAAGTTAAATCAGGCCACTAGAAATGAGCATTTTCCACTTTCGTTCATTGACCAAGCCATATAGAGGCTTGTAGGTAAACCTTTTTATTGCTTCTTGTATGGTTTTTCTAGGTATATGCAAATACATATAACACCCGAGGATCGGGATAAAACCACTTTCAATTGTCGATTTGGTACATATGCTTACACTAACATGTCTTTTGGCTTATGCAATGCACCCACCATCTTCGAAAGATGCATGTGAAGTATTTTTTCTAAATTAATTGAACAATGCATGGATGTTTTTATTGATGATTTCACTATATATGGATCCTCATTGGCTACTGTTTAACTAACCTAGAAAAGGTTTTACAAAAATACATTGAAACTCATCTTGTTTGAACTTTGAAAAAATGTCATTTTACGGTGAAAGGAGGAAGAGCCTTCAAGAATTTTCTCTCTGAACAAGGAATGCTAGTAGACAAATGAAACATTGATGTGCTTACCACTTTGCCTAACCCCTCTACCTTGAGGGAAATTTGTGCGTTCTTGGAGATGCGGGTTTTTACAAAAGGTTTATTATATAAAATTTTAGTAAGATTACACTGCCACTGTCCAAACTTCTACAAATGGATACGGTATTTGTGTTTGATGAAGATTGTAGAAAGGCATTTGAAGAGTTGAAGGAAAAACTCACATCAACACGAATCATGCAACCTTCCTACTAGGAATTACCCTTTGAATTAATGCATGATGCATCAAATTTTGCATTATGAGTTATACTATAACAAAGGGTAAAGAAATTTCCTTATGTTATTTATATGCTTCTAGAACCCTTGATACAACTCAAGTTAATTTCACCACAACTGAAAAGGAGCTGTGGGCTATCATATTTGCTTTGGATAAGTTGAGATCATACTTGTCGGGAACAAAAATAACTGTGTTTACTAATCATTTTGCTATAAAATTTTGGTAAAAAAAATCTGATACCAAACTAAGATTGTCAATATAGATGTTACTATTACAAGAATTTGACTTGGACATTAAGGATACAAGCAACATGCTCAATCAAGTTGTTGATCATTTGAGACACAAAAGTAAAAGTTTATGTTGGACCCATTTCTGAAAATTTTCCAGATGAATATTCATATACTGTGAATGCTTTAAATGATGTGCTTTAGTATTGATTTGGTTAATTATTTAGTTTTTGTTGTTGTGTCTTCTAATTCATCAAAATCCCAAATTGACAAACTAAAATCTAACGCTAAATGTTTTGTTTGGGATGACTCATACTCATGGATATATTGTCAGTGATCAATTTATTAGATGATGTGTGCCTAATTATGAGATTCAACAGACACTTCACCACTACCATGATAGTTTTGCAGGAGGTCATTTTCGGTCACAAAGAACAACTAAAAAAGTGTTAAGTAGTGGTTTCTTCTAGTCAACAATCTTTAAAGATTCATATAAGTTTGTGGTTAATTGTGAAATTTGTAGAGGAAACATCATTAGAAAAAAATGAAATGTCGAACAATCCCTGATTTTCAGTGAAATTTGTTATGTTTGGGGAATAGATTTTATGGGACTCTTTCCTAATTTAGCTGGATTTTCTTACATCCTGCTTGTTCTTGATTATGTGTCTAGGTCAAAGCTACAAAAAATAATGATTCGAGACCTGTTTTTAAGTTTCTCAAGACTAACATGTTCTGCAAATATAGAGTGCCAACGGTGATTGAACAAGGAAGTCATTTCTGTAATAGTGTTACTACAACCTTATTTTAGAAATATGGGGTCAATCAGAGAGTTTCAACACCATACCATCCTAAAAAAATGGTCAAGTTGATGTTTTTAACAAAGAGGTAAAGCACTTGTTGCAAAAGTTGTTAGAGCCAAATAGACAAAAATGGAGTGAACATCTAGAGGAGGCATTGTGGGCTCAGAGAACTACGTACTAAACACCCTTGGGGGTGTCACCTTTTAAAGTACTTTTCGAGAAGCCATGTCATTTACAATTTGAGATAGAACACAAGGCTTACTAGGTTATCAAACTATACAACTTGAATCTACAAGAAGCTAGAAACCATAGAAAATTAAAAATGCATGAAATGGACAAAATTGGAGTGGAGACATATCAAAATTCAATAATATACAAAAAGAAAGTGAAGAGGTATCATGACATGAAGATTGTGCTTAGAGAATTGAACATTAGACAAAAGGTACTTCTATATAAGTCCAGAATGAAGCTGATTGTTGACAAGTTAAGATAAAAACGGGAAGGACCTTTCAATGTCACACAAGTTTTCCCAAATGAAGTAGTAGAAATCAAGGAAATGAACATTATAACCTTCAGAGTCAATGGGTATTAACTGAAAAATTTTCAAGAAGGACAACCAACACAAATGACAACATCAACAAAGATAATCTTGACAGATCCAGTGTTGGAAGAATAGTGATTTGAATCTTTTCACACTAAACAATTTTTTTTTTCTTTCCTTTTTTCTCTCATATGGAGGACAATGTTTAGTTCAAGTATGAGAGAGATTTTCGTTTTTGTTTTTTCATTTTCTTTTTTTACAGTTTTTGTTTTTACTTGGATATTTTACTCGTTTTACTATTTTAAGATTTTAGAGTAGATAGTTCAATTGACTCCGGTAGAGTAGACGATCTTAGTGCTTAATATAGGCTAAATTTTTCTTTTATTAGGTTTCACAAATTTTCTTTTATTGTGTCCGATAGGTAGGTCAACGTCTAATAGGTTGTATTTGTTGTTTTGCTGAGTATAGTGTATTTTTGTTTAGGATAAGAATTTTGAGTATTTGAAAATGTTATTTTCACTAAGAACAAATTCTTGTTTCAAAAGATTGGTTTTCATTAGGTATTTTAAACAGAAATGTGGATTCTATTTTTTCTTATATGTTTTCACTATTTCTTTCTAAGAGTTAAATGTGAGTGGTTTTTTTTCTCATTCATCAACCTTAGTTATAATTTTAAAACTAATTGACTCATTCATACATAGCATGTAGATAAGTTTTCATGAAAAATTAGATTTTTGGATCAACCTTGCTGACAATAACCTAGTGAGATTTGAGTTTTTTTCTTCTTGTATGATTCACTCATATTCATGAACATTCCATAATTTGTATTAACTCTATCGAAGCCTTTCGTTTTACATGCACTTTTGAGATGATTTAGGCCATCTTTTATTTTCAGCCACTTAGCCAAATTATTTTATCCTGTACAATTTTGCTATACCCACCTTTGAACCTTAGTTACCTTTTCTTTGATGATTTTGGCTCATTACAAGCCTTGAGAAGCATTGTTATTATCTTGGGAATTGGTTTAAAAGATAAGTGTGGGGTCTTATCTTGAGTTTTTTTGACAAATAAATAAAGGTGAAATTATGCTATAATGAAAAATTGATTTCAAAAGAATTCTGAAAAGACAAAAAAATTGAGAATAAAAATGGGAAAGTGTGGTATGAAAAAAGGGCAGAGAAAAATAAGAAAAAAAAGGAATGAAGGTGAAATAAGGGAATTCTGGTTTGAGAGCAAAAGATATAGCTTTATATTTATTCTTTGTGTCCAGTTCCACATTGTTCTTCAAATTCTTCCAATTCTTAAAGCCTTTCATCCTTTCTAGTTTTCCACCCTAACCTTGGCCGCGTTACAAGGTAAGAAAACTCTTATTGATCTTTCGTGCATGAAGAATGAATAGTGAAATTTAGAGGTTTTCAACCGTATGGTAATGTTTATGATTATGATGTGCTGAGTGAAAATACTAAACTTAAACACTAGAGAGAAAGAGTGAAAGACATTCTGTAGCTCCTCAAATTCTAACAATAATACATAAACTAAGAATTTATGTACCTCGATGGAAGCTGCAGCGCAAAATGTGATCATTGTGAAACAACCCGTATACGTTTGTGAGGTTTGAGAAACAGCAACAAAAAAGAGAGATGATAGAGCATCTTGTAAATTTGTGACAATAGCAGCTATCCGTTGATTCTGCACTTCCAGTGCATTTGTGAGATAATCCATCATTATTGCCAACACCGCAATCTCCATAAATGTGTAGCCTACAACCAATGCTGAAAATAAATCGGGGAGAAAGAGTCAAGTTCAATTGTACTTCCCATAAATAAAACAGCTCAATTAGTTGTATTCTTTATGATCACCTGCAATGAAAGTTAGGGCCTTATAGCGGTGGAATAGATAACGAAGTTGAGCTTTAAATGGCAAAAATTTCTTCCCAAAAGAAGATGAGATGATTTCTTCTGAACTGTTTTCTTGCCGCACCATGATGATGTTTGATGCAACCAGTGAAGCTAATTTAATAACAGAAGTATAGATTTCCAAATGAATTTTGGTACAGAGAGCAAAAGAAGCAGAAGCACTTCTCTAAAATTTTTCTTCTTTGAAACAACTAGGTAAGTTCATGGAAGAAGGGTTTTTGATGGTTTTACAAAAAGATTTGTTAATAGCACTAAGAACACATTTTTCTTCTTTGAAACATCTAGGTAAGTTCATGGAAGAAGCAGAAGCACTTCTCTAAAATTTTTCTTCTTTGAAACAACTTGGTAAGTTCATGGAAGGAGCAGAAGCACTTCTCTAAATTTTTTCTTCTTTGAAAGAATTAGGCAAGTTCATGGAAGAAGGGTTTTTGATGGTTTTACAAAAAAGATTTGTTAACAGCACTAAGAACACTGAAACAGAGAAGTGAAGAATAATAAATAAATGATGAGATGAAAAATAAAGAGTATAATGAAAAAAAAAAAAAAAAAAAAAAAAAAAAAAGAAAAAAAAAAAAAAAAAAAAGGCAGAAATCAGACATGAGAGAGGGAGAATGATATTAAATATTTGTTTTTTAGAATATAATTGACCTAGATAAAAGTGATAGATGAGAAGACCTTGATAAAAGTGATTTATAAGTCAATTTTTTTTTTTTATGCATGACTATTTTCGTAGTTAAACAATGTGCAACATGCATTATTATAATTCTAAGCATCTCATAGATGGTATTAGAAAAGCTCGATTCACACTTCTTATATCGGACACGTTTATATGAAAAATGATTATATGACCACATTATAAGAATCTCATCACAATTTGAAAAGTCGTGTTACTAGTAAAAGCAATGGATATATAAAATAGAGACAAATGACTTTAATCTATTTTGATATAAATAATAAAAACCAATTTTTATGTAGCTTTGACTTGAAAAACAAGTTAAGTTTATTATATACGTACAATAATATTTTAAGAATAAAAAGTAAAATTGTATTATAAAAAACAAAAAAAAATTATATTTTTAAAACTTTCCTATTTAACAAAATATAATACATGATAATGAATACTCCATAATTAAAAATTAAAGATTGTGTATAATGAATAATGAATTAAAAAAATTATAAATATAACACCAATTCACTATTTGATCATAGTAAGTTTTCAAAATTTTAATATTATTTTATTTCATCAATTTTAAATTTTCACATAATATATATTGAATTAAAGAATTAAATCTTTAATATAATATCATCTTTACAATTAGATTAGTTTTCTTTTCTTTTTCTTTTTTTATTAGTGAATGAAGAGGTATGTCAAATCCAATTTCTTAATCCATTATACAAATATATTCATTTCCAATAGAAAACATTTTTTAACAATAAAAGAAAATTCTGTTTCTAAAATAACCGTTTCTAGTTTCACGAGTCCATGTTCACACCTTGCAGTTGAAAATGTATTCAACACATTTGTTTATGATTTAAAGTTTATTGAAAGTGAATTTTATTTAATAATTTTTATTTTTACATTCAAAGTTGACTTTCTGACAAGAGCAATATCTCACATAATTTATAAATTAAAGTAAAAACTAATTTAAATATATATATATATATATATATATATAAATTTATTTTTTAATCTTTCAAAATTATCTTATAAAAATAAAATTGTGATAAAATTCTGAACTTCTAAATAATATTTTAAATGTAATCATTGATCTAATAGATTTGAAATTAAAATATTAAACAAATATGTAAAAATAAAAAATAAAATAAAATGAATCCTCATTCTTCTTGAATATAAAAATTAACTTTAATAATATTATATTAATAAATTTAATATTTTAGATAAAATAACTGATTTAATTCATTTTGAAGAATATAAAATATTGTATACATTCCTTTGCTAAAGAATATTTATCAGAAAATTAATATTAGTTATTCTTTTGTAATATGGCATTACCTTCAGACTTTTTTTAATTCCAGTTTCTGGTTGCATCGAATATTGAAATCTAACTTTTTGAAAAATTACGTGGAAAAAATAATTTTATTTTAAAATGTAATAAATAAATATACTAACTTAAAGTGTTTTAAAGATTCTTTAATTAATTAATTAGTAATGCATTACTATTTTCAGATCTAGTGAACCTATTGCATCTGAGCTGTCATTCAATTAAATACTTATTTCCATGATGCCCCTCAAAAAGAAAGATGAGGAATAAAAGATTACTCTAATGATTTTTTTCTTTGTCCTTTTCTCTTTGTAACGAATAAATTGTTTATTGTTACATTTTCTGTTTTCTTCCTTGGTCGCATTACCTTTTGATTTTTCTTATTCCGGTTATGGGTCGCACTGAGAAGATTAACATTTTGAACAATTATGTGAAAAAGATAAGTTCAATTTAAAAATGTAATAAATAAGATATACTAACTTAAAATGTTTTAGTCATATATTACTATTTCAAATTCAGTCAACCTAGTGTGAGGGTACGATAAATTGATTCAAGATTTCACATATAAAAGAATTGAGAAACTTCAATAGAAACATTCATTTTAAGAAGAGAATGAGACTGAAAATATTATGAAAGATACTATATAAGCATTCATGGAGAAAAATCATAAATAAAATACGTTTAATATGAAGAGAAATTTATCTTAAAATATGTTTAAGAAAGTTCAATGAACATGAGAGAAAGTTTGTTCGAAGATAATTGACTCAAGAGATTGATGATGGAGCTATTGAAAAAGTCTTGTGACGGTTATAAAAGCATCATCCAAAACTGTTAAGCAACCTTGAAAGTGAGATAGAGTTTATAAAAATTTAAAATTCTAATCTATCATGAAAAAATATGTCAAAATATAAAATATAGGATCAAATTGTGTTTTAAAATTTTTTTTTTTATAGAGTTTTGCAAATCTCGTTTGTAGAAACACAGTTAGATGATAATTTTATATTTGTAGATAATTGTCAAAGACTTTCAAAAATTTAATTTAAAAATCTAATTCTTATGTTAGTACATATAAGCATGCAATCTTATTTTTAACAAGATAAGAAAGAAATAATTTATTCTTAAGTTTCTTATACTAGTTAGTTACATCTGATTCTAAATCAATTGATTAAGTTTATGCAAATTAATATTGCAAGTTACAACACGAGTATTTATTCGAATTATAAGCATTCCTAAGTAACTGGCTGTTGATGCTCTAGTACCAGATTCATTCGGTTGATCTTGTGGTTCAATCGATTGGTTTTCATCTGATTGATTGTCCTTTTCTGGTTTGATCAGTTGATCTATGACAATCTTTGGATTCACTGGTTCATCATCATCTGCATTAATCTTAATGCTTTCATGTACTTTGTGGTCAGTTTCATTATTCATAGATTCTTCTACTACCATGGTTCTCCTATTATACACTCTATATGCATGACCATGCAATAAATAACCAAGAAATATATCATCATTAGCTTTTGAGTCAAATTTGCCCAAGTTATCATTCCCATTGTTTAATATAAACATTTACATGCAAAAACTTTTAAATAAAAAATGTTAGGCTTTCTACCTTTAAATAGCTCATAGGGGGTCTTCTTCAAGATTGGCCGAATGAGTACTCTATTCAATACATAGCATGTTGTACTAACTGCATCAGCCCAGGAGGATTTAGGCAAATTTGTTGCATTCAGCAGTGTTCTGGCCAGTTCTTCTAATGATCTATTCTTCCTTTCCACTACTCCATTATGTTGTGGTGTTCTTGGTGCAGAAAAGTTGTGTTTGATTCCTTGTTTCTCACAGAATTTATCAAATCTTTCATTTTGAAATTCGCCCCCATGATCTGATTTAATAGTAGAATTCCTACATCCTTTCTCATTTTGAATCACCTTGGAAAATTTCTTAAAAACAATATAAGCATGGCAATGAATAAAATTCATGTAAACCGTGAGTAATCATCTACAATTATTAGATCATAGTAATTACCACCTAGGCTTTTGGTTCTTGAGGGACCAAATAAATCCATGTGAAGCAGCTCAAGTGGTCTAGTTGTTAATACAACATTAATCAATTTAAAAGAGCTTTTAGTTTGCTTATCCTTTTGACATGCTTCATACAGTCTGTTCCTCTCAAACTTAAGCTTAGGAAGACCAATTACTAGATCCTTAGATGCAATCCTATTTAGATGATGGATATCTATGTGTGCAAGTCTCCTATGCCACAACCAAGATTCATCATCTTGGGATAACATACACTTCATACTAGGGATGATGCTTGAGACATTAAGCATATAAAAATTGCTTACTCTTTTACCTACAAAGACTATTTCAGTAGATTCTGAGTCTGCTATAATGCATTGCTCTGGTTCAAATGTGATATTGTATCCACGATCACACAATTGACTGATACTCAACAGACTATGTTTCAGACCTTCTACCAGCAACACATCCTTTATGATCACCTTATTCTCACTTCCTATATCACCAACACCAAGGATCATTCCTCAATTGTTGTATCTATAGGTGACAAATCCTGTTAGTTTCCATTTCAAGTTAATCAATTGTGAAGCCTCTCCTGTCATATGCTTTGAGCATCCACTGTCCAGATACCGCATCAGTTTACTGGATGCTGACTGTTCCTACAAAACAAATTGAGTTTAAGGATTTGGTACCCTGTTAAACTTGGGTCCAGCAATGTTAGATGTGCCTTTAGGCACCTACCTAACTATTCCTTTTGGCACACTAAATTTCGTAATCCTACAGTTTCTAACAGAGTGGCCCTTTTTCATACAGTAGAAGCAGGCAATCGATTGTGAAGGCTGTGATCCAAAACCTTTAAAAAAATTGTTAAACAATTTTTGTTTTCCTTTGGAACCAGCTTGATAACCAATGCCAGCTTTTTCAAAAACACAATTTTGAGATCCAAAAGTGCATTCAGGTTAGTTGTCCCCATAGAAAGTTTAGATGCAGTAGAAATCAAATAACTCACTTTGTTTTGTAAAACTGCACAGTTTCCACAATCAACTAAGGTTTGCTTGAGTTAAGCTTACTGGAGTGTGTAGAATTTAACTATTTTTCTAAATTTTCAAAATCATCTTTTGCTTTAACTAACTCATCCTCCAATTACTTAACTCTATTTTCCAGCCAGTTGTTCATACCTTTCAATCTACTATTGTAAAGAGCTAACTTGTTAGCTTCTTCATGTGTTTCTTGAAATGCATGAAGAAGTGTGTTATAGTTAGTACTATTAAATGAAGCACTTGTTAGCACCAAGGCTAAGCATGTGATTTAATGAAGTTAAGAAAGACCATAGCTTGCTAAAATTTCTGATGAATTGGATTTGGACTATGTTAGATCAATGCCTAGCAAGTGAGCTGATGAAGACTGCCTCATGAAGAATCTGTTGGAACCAACCTGGACCAGAATTTGTTCAAGTGAAGACTTTGAGCCAACATGAAGATGCTTGGGTGATTCGGTCTTGGTCCTTAGTTGGGTTTGTGTGTTGGTGATTGGCTTAGACCTTAATCATTAGTGGCATGGTTCATCATTCCTGAGGTGCTAAAAAGATTCACAAATATTTTTATTAAAGTTGGTTTTAAGAAAATTAGCCCAAACTGATTCTTGCTGGAAAAGGTTTTTCAATCAATTGAATTTCTAAAACAATCGATTGAATGTGACAGTTATTTCTGTTACTACTGGAATTTTTTACTAGGTCAACTAACGGTCAATACAATCGATTGAATGGTTTGTTCAATTAATTGAACTGTGACAAGTAAGCTGTTTTTAAAACTGATTTGGGTATTTAAAGGAATGGGCACTCTCATTTTCAGTGATCTAAGATTTTCGAAAAGCATTCCTTGAGATTTTCTAAGTGAGATATAGCGCCCCTTTTGTGCAATCATCCTTTGTCAAAGCTTTTCAAAACAAGAAACCTCCAAGAACGTGAATCTTTAAGCGTCCTTTGTCAAAGCTTTTCAAAACAAAAAACCTCCAAGAACGTGAATCTTTAAGCATCTTTGAGTGAGGTTCTTGCGACTTTGGTTCTGAACCAAAGCTAAGTCTTCTACACCTGATCTTCATTCTTTGTAGAAGTACTGTGTGATCATTTCTGATCTTATTGTTCTGTAATTTGTTTGTTGTTTTCAATTACTGGGTTTGTAATTGAGTTGGTGCAATGGGTTTCTGCACTAGTCTCACATCTGCTGAAGGATTCAGAAGAGGATGAGTGCTGCGGGGAGCAGTGTTGCTTGCGGACTGCAAGTGTTGTGGTGCAGTGGGTTTCTGCACTGGTTACACACTAGCTGAGGGGTTCAGTGAGGTGTAGGTTTACTGTTGGGAGCAATGGTTGTAAACTGATCTTGTGATCTTTTAGTAGAAATCTTTGCTAGTTTGCAAAGGACTGGACGTAGCCCTTAAGGAAGGATGAACCAATATAAATTATTGTGCTCTTGATTTCCTCTTCTCTCTTCTTGATCTTTTTATTATCTGCTTGCTTTTGATTAATAAATTGTTCACTGAATCTATTTACATATAATTGAATCAATTGTGTTTCTGGATTATTTCTAATCTACTGGATTGTGTTTAATCATTTTGAATTTGGATTAACACATATCTATACTGTAAATTGTTTTCTAGGTTTATCTTTAATAATTTTCGTTGTGCTCAATTGATTATTTACTGGACAGTCTAGAATTACACAAGTTGATTGATTGAATTAAGAATTTTCATTCTCTATTTCAAGAACAAATTAGATTTGCGAAAAGATTTTGAAAGTTCAATTCACCCTCTCTCTTGAACTCGGTATAAACCTTATTTTACAATTGGTATCAGAGCTAGGATCTTAAATCCTAGTCAAGATTTCAATCCATGCCCGAGAACAAGTTACCTTTTGCTGAAGGTGCATCTATTAATAGACCACCTACGTTTTCTAGGATAAACTATCAATTCTGGAAAGTGAGAATGAAAATCTTCATTGAATCTATTGACCGTGGCATCTAGAATGCCATAGTAAATGGTTCATTCATTCCTATACATGTTGTTGATGGTGTGTCTACTACTAAGTGCTTTGATGAGTTAACTGATATTGAGAACAAGAAAATACAGTATGATTGTGTAGCTAACAATATTATAACTTCTGCATTAAATCTGGATGAGTTCTTTAGAGTATCTCAATGCAGTTCAGCCAAAGAAATGTGGGACATTCTAGAAGTCACACATGAAGGAACCACTGATGTGAAGCGAGCACGCAAACATGCATTGATCTAGGAATACAAGTTGTTCAGAATGCAGCAGGGAGACCATTGCTGATGTCCAGAAGAGATTTACACACATTGTCAATCATCTTATTGGACTGGGCAAGCAGTTTGATAGAGAAGAGCTTAATATTAAGATTCTGAAGTGCCTAGACAGGAGCTGGCAGCCTAAAGTCACAACAATTTCAGAAACTAGAGACTTGACAACACTTACAACTGCAGCGCTGTTTGACAAACTGAGAGAACATGAACTGGAGATGATCAGGTTGAAAGAATGGAAACAGTGGAGAAAAAGACCAAGAGCATGACACTCAAAACTAGAACTGTTGTTTAGGGATCAACTAATAAAAGTTCAGGAGACTACAATGAATCTAAGGACCTCAATCTGTTGACAAGAAAGTTTCAGAAATTCATAAAGATGAAGAACAAATTGAAGAACCAGCAAAGTAAAAAAGGTAAAAATAAAATTGATTCTGATTCAACTAAATTTGTAAATTTGTGTGCTTTGGCTGTGGAAAATAGGGACATATGAATTATCTGAGATTATGTTTGTTCTGAAGATTGATCTGAAGATTTTAGTATGTCACCTTCTGGTCAAAGGACAACAAATTCAAAACAAATCTTTTGTTAGACCACCATGTGTACCCCACTAAGACATGGTTTGATTTAAAAATTGGGGTCTCAATCAAGAAGGCTGATAAAAGTATAGACATCTTCATAGCAAATGCCATCCCTGTGACATCAAGTTTAGAATCAATATAGAAATGAGAGAAAAATGAATGAAAATCTAGGAACTATACTGAATAAAAAATTTAAGATACAAACAAAGGTAGTGTAGCTTATATAGAAGAGAGACCATTGGGATGCAGTTGTACAAATCCTAAAGTATATTAAGAATCCTTCAACCAAAGGCTAATATGGGAAATACTTAAATTGTGGGATATTTGATGTTGACTAGACAAGGTCACCAAAACATAGATGCTCCAATTCAGGGTATTGTATTCTTGTTGGAGGTAATTTAACATCATGGCAAAGTAAGAAACAAAATATTAAGGCATTGTTAAGTACAGAAGCATAATACAGGATAATAACATTAGTCACACTAGAGATAAAGTCAAATTATAGTATATAAAAGATCAAATTATAATATATAAGTGAATATAAACCTCACTTTACAAACTAGTTTTGTGAGATTGAGTTAAACTTAAAGTTCACTTTTTAAGATAGTATTAAAAGTTATTCTAGCGAGATTTGTTGGCTTATTGTGTCACTCACTATCAGGCTGCACCTCGGACCTCCCACATATATCCAGTCTCACACTAAAATGTCAAGTCCTCAATGTGAGGAAGTATGTTAAAGATTTTACATTAACTAGAAATAAATTCAAATTATAATATATAATGCATGCAAGCCTCACCTTACATATTCATTTTGTAAAGTTGAGTTAGGCTTAAGGTCTACCTTCTAAAAGTCACTTTGAGCTCATATACTAAAGTAATAGCTTAATTTGAAAAAAAAAATACTAAATGCATCTTATATGTGATAACTAGGCAACATTAATCATTGTCTCTAATCTTATCTTTCATGAAAAGACCAAAATTGAGATAGATTATTATTTTATAAGAGAAAAATGGTATCACCACTAGGTTTGTCAGCCACAGTGAACATTTGATCACATACTTAGTGCAAATTGAGATAAAGGTCCAAAGTTCCCATCATCACCATAAATTGTGAATAACACCATAAGCGTTATCATCACATCAAGAATGAGTGTACTTCAATGAATATCTTTAGAGACCTTGATGCAGTTTCTATCTAATTGCAGCCCCATATCCTAAATTCAAATTTAAAATCTAAGTTCATAAAAGTGATGTCAGCATAATGGTTGCATAAAAGAGAGTACAGAAACTAAAACTTTCATACATGTCAGCATAATGGAACATTGAGGAAGGATGTGAAATTATCAACACTCGCCTGATGTGAAAAGTGCAATTAATGCTTAGGTATTAAATACTTTTCCTATAGAATTCAGGATAATCACTTGGACTCAAAAAGAAAAAACAATAACCAAAAATAACTGCCACCAGACAAAAGTTCTCAAAGCAGTGGTGAACAAAGAAGCATACCAGGGTCATCAAAGAAGCAACCAATTCCAGTTGCTGAGATTCCAATAGCATGTGCTTCAAGGTACAGCACCTGTCCAAGGACTCCAGTCTCCCAAAATAAACGTGGATACATCCAGACATTCTTCTCACGCAAAGTAGGTTCCATACGGGCCACCATACCAAGGCTGAAGCAACCATCACTTGCAATGTCCTGCAAGAACGTGTTACATTTGTAAAACAGGATATACAATATTCATTGAGTATCAGTTCAGATTCTAGTTAGAAATAAGACTGATTTTAGTGTCATACAATTAATGGTATAATAGCATTGTACATTAGAGTTATTGATAGATAGAATAAATCAAAAGCTGAATCATTTCTAATAAAGACATTGTTCATCTCCTCAATGACTGTTTCATTTCACAATCTAACTAGACAACTATTTGATCATGTACAACATAATTCACAGACTTTAAGAAACTCCATAAAGCAATGCAAAATTTAAAAGGCATGGAGGCAATCACCAACCTGGAGGCACGAAAGCTGCTTCGCAAGCTGCCGGCAATCGGATCTAAGCAGTTCATACAGTGGAAGCTCATCCGGACAGCCCTTTGGCTTGGTCCACAAAAAGTCAGGTAGCATAGATTTCTTCAGTTCATCGAAATGGTTTTCATTCCTTACCAAGATATACAATCCTTGAGGCAACCCCACCACTCTATGCACAAACAAAGCAGCATGCACCTCGGCATCCCACGGAAGAGCCCGGAACGCAATGCCAGCTGCCTCCTTTGCCTCCCTCCACTCTGGCAACCTGAAGGAAGACAATGCAAGAGAATCTGATAAAATGCATCTCTCTCAATTTTAGTAACTCCATCCATATCAACAGCACTCCTTCGCTTCCTAACAACTTCCCTCAGAGTTAACCCCTTATACCAACCCTCCCCACAAACACCACTCCTCCAAACGGCTCGACCGAGAACTTATCCCCCAATGTCAAAGGCTTCTTCACGGCCTCAGCAGTCCTATAAATAACATCCCAACACACATGCTCTTTGCTAAGGGAATTAGGTATCCCCTTCCACTCCAACTTATCAAACCCCAATATGGCTTCACTTAATTCCTTCCAATTAACATCAAACCCGCCAACCCCACTGGGATAAACCAGCATCACACAATCAGGATGCTCAAACTCAAGTTCTGGAATCTTCCCTCTAACAGGACGCGACGGAATCTCAACATCAGGGAAAACATGAAGCCCCATGAGACTCTTCAACTCCTCACACCCCAAAGAATCCAAAACCTTCACATCCCAACCAAGAGCCGCAGCAGCCATGGCAACTGCCCCAATGGCGTGACCAACATCATGGTTACAGTACCTGAATCGAATAAGCCATTAATTTCATCCATAAATTATTATTCCCTCCTAAATGATTCTTAATGTAATAAAACTACTTAGGAAATTACTGAAAGCACAAAACATTCATCAGTTCAGTCCCTAAGCTAATGATTTTTTTCTTGTCTAAATAAATTTCTCCATAAGTACTTATAGAAAAAGAAATAATAGAAAAGTGAATTAAGCTTCTCCCTTATCCACAAGCTAAAATCAACATCAACTCTTAGAGAAGCTAAATGAAGAGAGTTCCTACAGATTAGCACATGCATAAACTATTTCAAGCTTATGAAAAAGATAATTTTTTTATAATTCCCGTCTCATAGAAGTTCTTGCTAAAAAGATTATCCAAACAACATCTTAACAAAGTTCGATGACAAATTTTTTTAATACTTAAATAACTACTCAACATAATTTGTAATATTTATAGCACTACTACTTAAACATTTGTTTACCCTTGAGAAAGTTGGATAATTTAAGCACAAAACTGGTTATATCTGAAAGCGCGTTCCCCATACTTCCAAGCCTCACGCCAGAAAACCGAGGACAACCCAACAAGGAACGAATTGGGTGGAAAAAAACTTGGGGAAAAACCCAGATGGGATTTGGGCTCCGAATTCCAAAGAATGCTCCTTTGGGGCATAATGAGCGACAAAAGCGGAATCAGAGATAGAGGGTATGGGTGGGGCAACGATGTAGGCTTCAGTGGGGTGCAAATTGCCGCTGCTGGGGTTAACCCTGAGAGACCAAGTGGAGAAGCCGGTGGTTTTCCAGGCGGAGAGGGCGAGGGAATCGAAGAGGAACTGGGAAAGGGTGGATTGGGAAATGGGGTGGGGAGAGGGGAGAGAAAGGAAGAGAGAGTGGTAGAGGGGTGGTTGATAGGGTGGTTGTGGGTGGAGAAGAGAGATGAGAGGGGAGGAGGGGAGTGATTCTTCCTGCACCTCCACGACGACATCCTGCACGTCCATACTAATTGCAATTTTACTAAAATACCCTTTTAAATTTTGTTAAAGGTCAAAATTACCCTTCTTCCTTTTTCACTCTCACACACGCACCTCTCCTCTCCCATTTCATCACCGGCGAGCCTGCATCTCCATAGCAGCGCTTCTTCCACGTCTAGCACCATTTTTGCCCCACTTCTGCTTTGTTCCACGTCCAGCACTTCTACAATACCTTCTTCTACGTCCAGCACTTCCACAATACCTTCTTCTACGTCCAGCAGCAAACTCCTCTTTCTCAAAGCATCCTCTGCGTGAAGAAATTAACGCACCAGCATTACCAAATTCAAGCTACATTGCCAATTATATCATCAATTGAAGTAAAGGTAAGGTGTATTGTACGTTTAATTTCAATTTGAAGTGAATAATTTAGGATTTGGTGGCGAATGACGGCAGTGGTGTAGGTTCTTCGTCGGAGAAGGAATATGTTGCGGGTTCTGTAACCCGCAACGCATTCGTAAGTTCAAATACATTGCGGGTTACACAACCCGCAACATATTTTCGAAATTAAAATATGTTGCGGGTTGTGTAACCCGCAATGCATTTGAATTTACGAATGCATTGCGGGTTATACAACCCGCAACATATTTTCAAAATTAAAATATGTTTGTATCCCAGGTGAGTATTTTGTGCATTTTAAATATTTTCTTTGTTTTGTTTCAGAAGTATGGCAAGTACTAGAGGAGGTCGAGAGAGACCGACAGCTTCTGTAAGGCGAGGAGACAGACGTGATGAAGTTGTTGAGGCAGGGGGATTCCCAGGTGGTCCTTCTGATTGTTCTGTTTTGGTTAGTTACCCTCGTCATATTGCGTTTAGACTATGGAATGGTGAGGTAAGATATTTACAAATTTTTGTAGTGTGTTAGTGCTTGGATTAAATTTAATTAGTTACATGAGTATTAGGAATATGAATTGTATTTATTTGTTTTGTATAGGAACGGGGAGAATTGAGATTGGTCTCCCATGGAAGAAAATTTAATAAATTTGGCATTCCTTGCCC
>Ga0209489_100297_pt1 | contig 87231 bp, 33 predicted proteins | sample SiratrowhiteBW_FD_187527 | JGI IMG/M metagenome (GOLD analysis project Ga0209489, IMG submission 187527) | Root nodule microbial communities of legume samples collected from California, USA - Siratro white BW (SPAdes) (version 2) | ecosystem: Host-associated > Plants > Roots > Nodule | place...
ATTATACCAGCTTTGATAAACTAAATCAAAACATATTGTCAATCCTTAGGAAAGGATTTGAATATTTTTTTAGAAAAATACTTTGAATCGCCCGCGGCTCCCTCACAAAACTTTGTAAAGTAAAGTATATATTTAAAAAAAAAATCGAATACTTTAATGATCAGTATTTCTTAAATGTTACTTTAATTCAACTCCCCATCTCTTCAAGGTTGATCTTTATAAATAATTTTTGGAATTTTCTTTTTTAAATATCACCCCTCAACTATTTCATTTATGTAGTCTATTGCTGCTTGATACTGTTGTATGTACAATATTTTTGTAAGTTGTCTCATAAGAATATATCTTTCATAAATATCATTTTATTTTTTATCTTTATTTATTACATTCGCATTCTTATTCCACACTTCTCGTTATATAGATTGTTACATAATTATTTTTTTCCAATATATACATATATAGAGAGTTATGAGAATATTCATTTTAAGAAATAATAATAATATTCTTAAAATATAAAATAGTAAATATTACTCTCTTATTTAAGTGTTTAACTAGCTGAGATTTAAATTTGATAATTTATATATAATGTTATATAATATTGTGTTGGTAGGGAATATTATCTGATATTCGTTACTGTAGTACCTAATTAAGCTAAACAAAAAATTGCTTATAAGAACGAAAACAAGTAGAGCACAAAAGAGAGTAGCAGGTTTCCAAGCTAAAAAATAAGAGACCAACAATGACTGTGCCATGAAAAATTAAGACAAATATAAAATTTTAACTTTGCATTTACAAAAATTACACACAATATATTAATTCCATGCTCAGTAAAGAAGGATTCAAGAAGGATTCAAGTTATGTTGTTGACTCCTTTATGAATAATCCTATCTTATTAAGTGCCATAAAAATCATTATAGTTATATGATGTTGATTAGCAGGATTTGGGGTGTAAGGTAAGAACCACCAGACAAAAACGCGGTTATAAGCTTTCTGGTTCAGACCATTCCACATACATGCAATCACTGAAAACACAGACTCTGTTTCTTTAATTAGGATATTTCTTTATTTTCATTGGTCACAATAAGCAATTACACTCACCAGATCAGTTCATCAAGGGATTGGTCAGTTTCATAGCCTGTTATCCTTTTTTCTTTCTGCATATTAGGTCTCTCATCTTTTGCTCAAATTAATGACATAGTTATCTTTTGAATTTTCCAGGAAAATGTTATAAATACAGTGTTTTTGGTGAAAATGTTATGAGAACAGCTGTACATAGCTTTGACTATGTGAGATTTACACATTAATTAATAAAGAAGCATTTTCAAATAAATTGATTTAAAGTGAAATCACATGCAAATGCAAAGATGTACGTGGTATTAATTATTTATATGCGCTTGTTAAATTTAGTTCTTACACAAATACAGAAAATTGTTACTTAACTTACTATATATAAATAAATTTAGAGGTTGTATGTGTGGGATAAACTATAATGAATGGTAGAACAGTATAAAATAGTTATTGCTGGAACAACCATTTATCCACGCCATGTGATTCTTTGCAGGTGGAATCGGAGGGCAACTGTTAAATACAAAAAAAAAATGTTAGCAGATGCAGATATTAATAAAAATAAGTATGACTTAATGCTTTTTTTGATAAAAGAATTAATAGGGCAATTTACAAATAATTTCATTTTGAAACTAGAATAAATTAATGGATAGAGATGCAGTATTTCTGCAACCAGAAGAGAAAACTTTTCTTTATCGTACGCGTAAAACCATGATGTTGATCTTGTTAATGGTTTTAAGAATTTCATGCATAATAAGCTTTTATTGCTTGAGTACTTAGCAGAAAATCGCCACTCTTTAGCTGTAAGTAGCAGTAGCAGTTTGTTCATAGAAATTCATGGTACATAGAAGCAATCACTAGCAAAGCATGACAAGATCTGTTGTTTCTTCCTTCATTGTTGAGGAAATTAAATAACAAGAAAGAGGAAGGAGGAAGTCATGGTTTGAGCAAAGACAAAAGCAAAGCTTTGTACCATAAAAGGCATCATGTTACTGAAGAAAGTAAATACCTACATATACACTAGCCAGCTACTTGTTGACAAGACTTTGGATGAAGAAATATCAAACATGTTACTCCCTCTATTTATGAGATAACAACATCAGTGTCTGCCTTTTGGTACAACTACAACTAGTTCATATATAGTCCTTCTAGACTCTATATCACACTCGTATCAGCCTTTTTCTGATTCCACTCACAATTATATGAGTGAAAACGTTATATATGAGGATATGTATTTGTTGTTTGGATGCAACAATTAATTAACCTGATTAAACTGTAGAATATACGTATGCTGCATCCCCAATGTTACATCTATATGGAAAAATGCAGCTCACATATGCACATCCTCCCTTTCGATCTAGAAGTTAACGGGTTACTACAGTTGAATTCAATCACTAGAATTTTTAGGTAAGCACATAAAAAGAACATTTCAGGCTTTAGGTCTTTTCTTGTCACATCAGGGAAGATTATACATTACTGTATTCTCAAAGAAGAACTATAATCCTTTGCTTCTTTCTTCACGATAAATATATATATATATGCGTGTGAGTATGTAAATATACATACATATATATATATATATATATATATATATATATATATATATATATATATATATATATATATATATATATGAGGCTTGCATGAGTGATATAGAACCACTATGTGATAGCCAGAATAGGCCATTATTCTTCAACCTACAAAGTGAAAGTGCTGTGGGGTGTGTATTTACTTTTTACAAGGTTCTTGCTTGTTATATCAATTACATATTTCTCTGCGTTTGCATGCTCCTGGATTGTACAGAAGAAAAATTATATGAAATGCACAAAAAAGTTATAACGTCTGCAAATTCTTCGATTTAACATGGTCTATATATGTGTAGAGATTTTGATAAATCTTCGCACCATCTGTGAAATTAAAGGGATCGGTCAATATTATATATGCTCCTTGTGATCTAAAGTTACTATGAATGTAGGTTAAAGTACACGATTCATGAAACTTTAGAAAAATTATGATCATGGTCATTGTGAATATCTGCAACAAGTAAGAAAAATGGTACGCGCAGGTAGATTTGGGCCAGAATACAACCATTTTCTCATAGATCAACACTAATGAATTTGACAAGTTTATTGATTCGGCATATTTGCTTAAAAATTGTTCGTAAGGATTTATCAAAATGAATATTTTCTTGCCGCTTAGACGTGCATTGAAGCAGTTGAGATAAGTGAAAATCTAGATAAAATTTGCAATGATGATATTTACCACTTTTTTTCTCATCCTATATATAATTTGCTTTACTTTTTATTCTGTTTTATCTATTATCCAAGAGTCACTATTGTCCATATAATTTTGAAATAAAAACAAATTACAATAGTGACTCTTGGAACTATTAAAATTATTCATACGACTGGTTCTGCTTATTATGGATCAATTAATTCACATTGATGTATATTCATGATAAGCTTTGGAAGAATCAGAACTCAAGGCAAGCTTAAAATACTGGGTTTTCACGTTTCATTTAGAGTTCCCAGAAACCACCCAGTGCTTAAAATCTCAACTTGTTTGTTTCTTTATGATTTCAAACAGTTGGTTTTTTATTTAAAAGAACAATAAAATGTCAACACACTCAGTTTTTGTTTTTGTTTTTTTTTTCGTTTTTCCTCTCATTTCAATTATTCCCCTCCTCCAATTCTATTGAAACGAATCACAAACTGCCACCTATACTTTCTTTTTTGGGATGGACCAACCGATACTTTCGAATCAAAGAAAAAATGGATCATAATAATTTACCCTCAACTTTTTTCCCTCCTTTTGTGAGAGAGTATTGAAGAAGCCTGAATAGGGCTTTTTCACAGATGCTTCGAGAAACATGGCTACAATAACCGTACGTATTATATTCCCTTCTTTCAACTCTGAAAACCATATATAGCTCAACGTATTCACTCTCGTATTCGTATCTATACGTACGAATTAGGAACATTAATGTTCCTCTGTCGTAACCTTTCTTTTTTGGGGATAAAATTCGGCATCTAAACATTTAGGTGAAAAACTCCAAGTACCCAACCTTGTACGGATTGTATTCAGAACTCGCATCTTTTGAATTCCACCGCTGTAATTTTTTAACAACGGATTTAACTTTCAGCCGGAAATTTATATATTTGTATCAGATGAAGCCACTGCAACAACTGCAGTTGGTAGTTTTATCAGGAGACTGCAAAGTTTTATTTCAGTTTGAACACCTTATTCTTTTTCAAAACCCTTCTAATTTCAAGTTTGAATTTTGAGTACAACCCAGTTACATTAAATATTCTACTAAAAAGAAGCATAAAGTACACAGATTTTAATTAATGGTGGCAGTGTTTAAAATTGTTGGGCCTGCTCTAAGTAAAAGAACTTGTGCATGTTGAAGTTTAAAATGGTGGCATGCATGCCCTTGAGATTTTGAAGCAGAAGCAAAATGCAGAACCCTATCACATGATCATGGAGGCATGAATAGCCCCACTGGCAGGTGCAGTTTTACCCCAGCATGAGCTGGCAGATGAGCCAACCCTACAATGTGCGCATCAGTTTTATTAGCATATAAAACTTTCCTATTGAACGTATCATGATTTATGTTTGAATCTCGAAATACTTTTGTTGATTATAAGTAATTTTGTAAATTTTGGTTGGTGCATATTGAATCGAGTGGAATTATTCAATCTTTATTTTGGGTGGGTAACAAAAGGAGGTGCCACGTGCTCCTGTGCAAACAAGTCCCCCACACTGACACCTTCCCAATAAGGAGCAAGCACCAGAGCAGGTTGTTCAACTTTATCAACCAAGTAATAATACTGCTACGTAATGTTTCTTATCACAATTCTTAAAATGTAAAATAAGATGAGTATTGTGATGAACAAAAGTAATAAACTATAAAAAACACTGCCAAAATTTTATTTTACCTATGCCCTTATGCTTAATAGGAGCAAGAATGTGATGTTTGAGAGAGAAAGAGAGAGAGTGATTGAGATTTAGATGAGGGTAGGAACATAGGAGTTAAGTGGTTGCATGTGGAGGGTGGAGTAGAGCCATGAATTGCTATGGTGAACTGGTTTTGAGTCAATGGTTGGGCTTAACGTGGAAGCATGGCATGATAATGGCTGTGTCCTATATTCAATGATTTCCTTGTTTGGTGTGAGCCTTTTCATCGATAAATAAAGGCAAAGTTTTATGGGAAACGAGAAACTAAAAATTTAATTCTAAGGTTCTTGCAAACAAAGTTATACATTGCAAACAAAGTACTCATGCAACGTTTAATTAATGGTATAATTTAATCAAATGTTTATAGAAACATTTACACACGTTTTATGCTCATATATTGACTGATTTTTTTCTGTATTAGAAATCAGGATATTGTTTTAGATTTATTTTATTATAGTCTTAATTTATTATAAAATTATTAATAAGACACATTTATTTTTTTTTTATCATGTAGACGCATTAATTATCCTATTTCATTTGGTTGTGTAACAATATTATTTAATTTTGTGAGTAGTTTTAAAATAAAATAAAGATTTATTTCATTAACTCTGACTATTTTTGTTGGTTTGATAAATTGTTCATTTATTTATTGTATATAAAAGTACAGAGATAGAGATATAGGTATATAGACTCTCCCAAGAAGAAAATGCTTGTCATTTGGAAATTATGTTATAGCTGGTTGAGGATTCAAGTGATTATGCATATTACTCTGTTATTTTCTACATCATTATCAAATTGCTAAGGAGTGGGGGTGGTTTGTATATATTTGGACTCATAAAAACCATAACTAATGTGTGTATTATATGTATGGATATAAGTACTCATTTTACCAATAATCTATATACAATTATCTGATTAAATAATGTATGTGTATATGTAATGAACATAATTCTATTACAAATTTCAATCACATAAAGTCCAGCATAATGCCCTAATTCATTAAATCATAAAGTCTATTATGGTTCTAGTTCTATATATAGATGGCCCTGATCATGGAAAAAAAAAATCAATTACCATATCTTGATGTTTCTTCCATATATGTAGTTTAACTGAATCTATATGTATATAATCTCTCCTGAATAATACACAAATTACAATTAACAAATATATCGACTTACAGATAATAAAAGAAATTTGTTTAATTTTTTATGTTTGCGCTTTCATTAATTTCTTTTGAATCAGATCAATATCAGTATTTCTTCACCTTAAAATTTTACTTTGAAAACAAATATAATCTGAACGTATTGGATTGATAGATTTCTAGAAAATAACATGATAAGAATTTTTTTTTTAATATTAAAAACAACCTGTACTATGATTGGATTACTTCTAAAAATTCAAACTCATTCCAACATTGTATTAAAGATTTTTGAACTTCAACAATAATAGTTGAAATTATATTTAATGTTTAAATTAACCACTTTGACACTTACTTATCTTTTAAGGTTTTAAAGTTGACTGTATTTGGAAGTTGAAAATTAATGACTGATATTGTTATAACTTAGGAAAAAGAAAAAATGTTTATAATGCATTTTATCTTTTAAAGGTAAAGAAAAATAGAGAATAATATAGTTCTTAAATTAAGAGGGACTTATAAAACTAGTTATTTGTTTCTTAATGAAATCCAAATGTTGGAAGAATTTAGAATTATAAGCTAAACCATATAATGAAATATAATTATGTTAACGGATTATGTTATTTTTTGGCCTTAAAGATAAAAAAAAATATATTTTCAGATTTATTAAATGTAGGCGAAAGATACCAAGATCTATGAGAAGTTAAAAACTGATTATTGATAAGATATCCACTAAAGATGAACAATTTCCTTATAAACTATTCAATGAAAATAGACATTATTTTTTTGCTGTATTGATTATGATAAGGTAAACAGTGAATATGATGGGAGGACAAAAATTATACCTTTTTATCTAGAATTTGGCAGCATATAGTGAAAAGTATAGGGTGAAATAGACATAGAGAAGGTTGGATGACGAAAAAAAAAAAAAAAAGATAGTAGAATCAAGTAATATACCCCTTGAAACATGGAAGGGTTTAGGAGAAAAAGATATATCAGTTGTTTAACTAACTATGACAACATGTTGAATAGTGGGATAAGAGTCACTTCAATCCCTATTTTCAATAATTTAAAAATTTTGAGAAAAATTAGTGGAGATTAAACTCGTGATTAGTGGATATTAAACTCATGAGTCATACTATAAAGAAGAAGCTTATGGGTTAGGGTAACTAGGGAAATCTTTATAATATAAAATATTCCTAAGTAATAGCTTTGTGTCAAAGATTACGGCTATGGAATTCATACGTATTCCTACATGATATATAGTTAATGAAGTGATAAAAAGCAACCAAAAAGATTCAAATATAAATAATTTTCATTTATTGAAAGTTAGTCAAAGATGGAGGGGTACATCAATCTTGAAAGTAAAGATTAAAAAGATCATACTTAGTGAATAATGTATAAAAAATAGAGACAATTTTTTATAAAAAAAACATAGAATTCAAGTGGATAAAATACCTATATATATCTTTTGTATAAGGAAAAAAACTTACCTCGCAATTAGTTATAAAGTCCGGCCCACGCACAATACTGTGTTGTGTGAAACTGTGTCAATTGGTAAGAAGTTAGAAGACAGAGTAAATTCAATCCATAAAATATATAAAATTGATAATGTTGTGTTCCATAAGTGGACAATCTATATAGAATAAAATTATGAATAAATGTATTGGAAACAAAAGTTGAAGTAACAATTATATATATATATTTTGGAAATATATAGCATGACGATACTTTGATAAGATATTTTTTAAAGAAAATCTTTTAAAACTAAAACTAAGTTATAAAAGTTGTATTGGATAATTTTCTAAAATTTTGTTTTTAAGATGTAAATAAGTAAATTTTAATGTATGAAAAAGTTTGTTTTTCTTATTGTTTTCTTCTATAAATGTTTATACATAAAAAAAATTCAAACACCCTGTATAATCTATATCAATAATTGATTTTAAAGACAAAGAAACACTATATATTAACATAATATTAAGAAGAGTGTAAAAAGTCAATAATATATTCATTAATTTAGTATTTAGTAAGAGTATAATAGAGGTAAGATACCTTAATATTAGATATAACTAAAGATTGAAAAATCATAATAGCAAAACCATTAAAAATAATTAATGTAAAGGTCATAATTGTTTAGTAAACCAATCAAACAATGATGACATTATTTATTTTATCTATAATATTAATTTCATAGTCATTATTTATTATATATATATATATATATATATATATATATATATATATATAATATCTAATTAATAAGTTTGTTCTTAGAGTTTATTCATGAAATTAATTAAAAAATTATACATCATCTTTATAAACTATGTGGATGATAAGGCATGTTAGTTTTTTTTTTTTTTTTTTTTCAGTTTAGACAAAAGATATTTAACTATTTTTCACGCAATGACTTATTAAGATGAATATAATTGAGTAGTCCCCCTTAAGATGTATTTGGCCAGCAATTGTGGTAGTATGTGCAAAGGGGTTGAGGAAATGGCACCATCACTCTGTTGCACTATTATTCTCTCCCATGTCTGACATATTTCTACAGAAACAAACATACATTTTCAGCAATTTCTGAAACTTAACCCCACTCCACGTGAATCTGACATCCTCATTTTCATACTCATTACATTGCTTATCCCTTACCTTCTTCCAGCACCATATATATCTCTTCACTAATTCTACCACAACTCAACACTTGAACCTACTTTACATTGTGTTCATAATTGGAAAATCATGCTTCTCTTTATCTCTTGCTTCAACATAGTGTGGACATGAATTTTTTAGGACTTCTTAAGAAAAAGTTCAATAATTATTTACTATCTGCAACAAGCACATCAAAAGATTAGTCTCTGCATTCACTTTTTCTGAATAAGATTTCAAGTACATTTTAAGATTATTTAATTTTAATGAAATATTATTATTTTTGATCCTATTAATATAACATTCTTATAAGTAATATTATTAGTAATATTAAGTGCTTGGAAGTTTAGAGCTTTGTTATAATTTTATTTTTAAAAAACGAATTATGTGTTTTATATTATCTTCAATTTCAAAACTTTTAAATAATATAAGATTATTGCACATTCCGGAACAAGTTTCTAATGGACCTTAAGTTTACTGTAGTAATATGAATTTTATTACATTTGAAGTATCACTTAGAGTCTAATCACAATTTTATTCTTTAAAAATAATTTAAAAAGTTAGAAAGAAAATATCGATTTAATTCTCCTTTTATCTCAATTTTCAAAATGATGTGAAATTATTAAGTATAAAGAAACAACTATAAACAATAAGTTGTTATAATATTAAAAGATATAAAAAAATACTAAGAGAAAAGGAATTAGGGATTTATTAGATTCTATGAATATATATTTATGTGCAAATATGATGATATATGTAGAAAACTGTAGAACCTACTTATTCACTCTAAAAAAATTTTCACTTATCACAGTCAACATTCTCTCATTTCTATATCTTTTTTCTGTTGTTATTTTTTTAAGCACAACCTATACAAATAATTCAAACAGTTTCTTATTCTTTAACAAACAGTTGAAGCATAATGACTTTATAACACAATTTCTGTAACTGTTTTTGTTTGACTTTTTTATTTAGATTTTCATGTGATTTTGTACTCGAATGTATTTGGTAAAATCAATCATCTTGGTTAATGCTTGAAGATATTTCTGAATTAGACTCTCAGTCCAAAAGCTATGTCCGACTTAAAATGGAAGTGGTGAGTTTCACTTGTCCTATATGAACCACCTCTTCACACTCCAGCTCACCCAACTCCTTCTTTCTTCTGTTCACTATTTTAAGTTAAAGAGCCAATAATAACAAAATACAAAATATCATCTATACACTTTCAATATTTTTACTTCCAGAAAAATGTTTTACCCATTGATTAATAAAATAAATATAGGGTAGAAAGAAGAAAAAAATTGTGAAAAATAAGAAGGTGAATGTGTTTGATAGAGAAAAACCAAAATTATGAGTTTCATTAGTTATTTATATACTTCTATTTATTTAACTATTTTTGCCTTTTTTTTTAACCAAGCATCTTTATTTATTTTGTTCGTCACTTATTTTACTTTCTCTATTTTTCATCATATTTTCCTTTTAAAAAAAATAGAAAACGTTTCAAATAAGTTCATCATATGTTTATGAGTAACTTTGGGGAAAATAAATTACCTAAATTTTTTCATTTTTTTACAAATTTTTATTTTCTTTTAATTCATCTTTAAATTCTTATTGAATTTATAATAGTTAATTACAGATATTAAAAATTAATGGATTCATAAACTTTTTAATATCTATAACATCCTGAAAAACAATAATATATTTAATATATATTTCACGGGTATAATAAACATTAGCATGTATAATAAGTTAAATATATAATAGTGAATTACGAAAATGTGTGTTTGTGTGTGAATATTAGAATATTGAGTTATAGAATTAGTATAGAAATGAAATATTTATATTTTATTTATAACTTTAAGATATGTAAATTAAAATATCAGTTAGTGACAGGTTTTGATTGGGTTGTGTTTTTTTAGCTTTACTTGATAATATATACATATAAATATATATACATATAAATATATATACATATACATATATATATATATATATATATATATATATATATATATATATATATATATATATATATATATATATATATATAAAGTTTAGTTTAGTTGATATGTTTTATACAACTCATGTGCTTAGATAAGCTAGGTAATTTATTTATGTTTTATCATAGCATATGTGTATATGTTTATATTTAATTAATAGTTAATATAGTTGGATGTACCTTACCTATAAAGGTGAAAAGTTTTGCATTGCTCTTTGATTTTCTAATTTAATCTCGCAATTTTTTCACATTTTAACTTATTAACATATCTTTTATTTCAATAATGTCCATAAACACACAGCTATCAAATCACCAACAGGTAAACTGTTTTTCCAACACACACCATTAATGATAGTCAACTGATAGTGATACATGAATGGAGCAAATGCTGATTAATACTCTAAAGGAAAAGCCAGAACTAAAGCTGACAATGAGAAAACCACAACCAAAAAATACAAATCAACTAAGCTCAAAAATAAGTCATTCATAATTCATCCTAATAATAATGATGATGAAAATTAAATAGGAGAAAAAAAAATACACAACAAAGAAACCATTACAAATAGGTCAAATCCATAAAAAGTAGCACAGGAAAAACTCAAAATACTGTACAAATGGAAATTTTGAAAAGTACGAAGTGCTACTTTATTTTACAAAGATTCTAAATCACAGCTCCCAGTTCCATTTTGGTCACAACGGTGGCAAACCTCTTTAACTGTGTTCCTGACTCTCATGTGACTTCAACTGTGTAACAACACAGCTACATTATGTATAACATCTCACTAATACTAAGAAGAAACACAATGAATTGGAAGCACTTTTTGAACTTCTCTATTTCAAATAGAGATTTTTTTTGTGACAGTAAAAGTTTAATGAAAACCCAGAAAAAAATTTCTAATTTTGATTAACAATCTTCAATTGGTGTCCAAAGGGAGAGCCTCAGCTTCAGAGAGTTGCTTCAGCGTTTTCAGCAGCTGCGCACCTTTCCTCCTCGCCCGAGCGCTGCACTCGCCCTGGAGCGCGAGTTCCACCGCACGCGCCACCTCCTCGGGGGGCGCGGTGTGGTGGTCGGATGCGGAGCCACCGTACACGACGGCGAGGACTCCGATGGCGTACTCCTTCGCGCGGGCAGCGGTCTTTCCCATCATGGTGACCATGACGGGGACGGCGAGGGCGTGGGCGCGGACCTCGTGAGCGCCGTCGGGAAGCGTGCACATGAGCTCGAGGGCGGCTAGGGCGCGCTCGGCGGGGGCGCCGTCGAGTTCGAGGGCGGCCTCGATGACGGCGGAGACGGCGCCAGTCTCCACGGCGACGCGACGGTTGACGTCGGAGAGGCAGAGTGCGAAGAGGATCTTGGTGGCGGGTTTGGCGAGGGCGAGGTTGCGCGTGAGAGCGTGCATGAGGTTGGGAGGGCAAGGAGGTTGGTCTTGGGGAGGGTTGGGAACAAGAGAACGTTCTAGAAGTTGAAGGGCAGAAGCTGGGTCTGTTGGTAGTTGGAGTTCTGAAATGTGGAAGAGTTCTTGGAGGTTGTGGATTTGTGGGGGTGGTGGTGGTGGTGGAGGAGGAGAAAGATCAAAGCTTGTGTTTGTTTTGATGAGGCTGTTGGTGTTATTGTTGTTGGTGGTGGGGGTGTTGGTGTTTTGAGGTGGGGTTGGGGGAGAGAATCTCCATTGGGTGAAGCTTTGGGAAGTGGTGGAGGAAGAGGAGAAGGTGGAGGATTCACATTGGAAGCTTGGAGGGGTGTGAGGAAGAGGTGGGGTGGCGCCGGTGGGGCTGAGAACGGTTTGGGCGCAGTGGCGGAAGAAGCCACAAGAGAAGAGTTGGGTTTTGAGTTTTGGTTGTTGATGGGTTTTCATGGTGGAAGCTTTTGGAAGAGATGAGAGAGTAGGGTAAGGGAAGTGTTTTTGTGTGTGAATGAAGTGTGATGTGTTGGGTTCTGGGTTTGGTTGCCACAATAATGACACTGTTGTTGGTACTATGTGGTCTATTATTTCTGTCACCTTCGTGAAAAACAATGGAATGGGTCAAATGTTATCTGAGTCACTTCCACTTCCCCTCGGTTCATTTTACGTATTAAATGGCTGTATTTTTTTTAGGGTTGTCAGATTATTGTTTTCCTTTAATAATAACTGGAGAGAAATGAATAAAATATGAAAAAGAGAGATGAAACTAGTTTATACATAGGAACTTTAATCTAGCACTCTTCTTGTTTTTGAAAACTCCTGGGTAAAAGAAGTATACTATGAAGAAGTAGTCAAGAACTCAGAGTTTGTTACATGCATTTATTTTCAAGAAAATCTCAAGGGTACAGAATAGATAGGCATTTGGTGAGTTTCTGCTATGGTCAGTTAAGATGAATGCAATAATGAAGATAGTACATGTGTTTAAAATTGAAAAAAAAAATGGTATCTCTTAACCCGGTCAATTATTAGTTAGGTACACATGACATCAAATTTTTATGTATTATGCTTTAAGATTTTTATGACTATGAAAAAATGATACGATATACTGCATAGGTAAACAAATTTCTTTAATCTATTTTTCTTTCCAATATCTGTTTTCTCTCATTCTTTTTATTTCTTGTCATCCTATCACTCGTTGGAATGTTTGAAGTGCTCCTTCGAAATATGTAAAATAATCTAATTGAAATGAAATATAGTGATGTAATATAATCATCTAAATAAAATTATGAACTTTTATAATAAACTGTGTTTTAACTTATGTATTTGTAATGGACATTTTTAATAAATAAATGTGTTATATTTTGTATTTATAATAAATAATTTCAATCATGATATAAATTTTTATTCTGATTAATTTTTTAAAAATGATTAAAAATTAATTTAGAAATATGATAAAAAAGATATTGGAAAAATAGGTATTAAATATACAAATGGAGGCAAATCGCCAAATCCTCTAGACATTTTAAATATGAACTCCGTATGGCCCATATGCTTTTATCGAATAACCTAAACATTTTAATGCCCATGTTCTGTGCCGTAAGTTATCGACGAATTCTTACTCCACCTCCGTGATCTCGTCCTTTCATATAATTTTGAATTTCAAAAATATTTTTATTAAAATGATAAAAAAAATATGTTTTAAAAAATGTTAACCATGAATAGTGTTTGGTTTAAAAAATTAATGTAAATCAAACAAAGTGATGTGCCGTATACAAATTACATACTGATAGGGTGACCCATTTGCCATTTGGTTTACAAATTTTTGGTATTGTAAACGAGCTGAGAAAATCCGGTTCACAAAGAAATTTGGAGTTTTAAAGGAAAGATGAAAAGGACATGAATGGCACACGGTGGGACTTCTTTGTGTGCACTCTGAGAAGAGGCCATGAGTGAGAGATGCGGCTAGATTGTTAATTGTTTTATTTGTGTATGTGTCTGCAGCAAAAATGCAGCTGAATCTATCTCCATACGAACAAGGAAAATGACGATTATGAGGATGAAGGGCAATGCAGCCTTTTCAATTTTACACTAAGAGCATGTTAATAATTTCAGATAGAATATGGAGGTACAGGAATACGATATGCAGGTGAAGGAAGAATTCGTGTGAGTTTTTCAATAACAGATGGTTTGAAGAATCGTGCTTTATATTTGTCATAAGATTCTTCGCCTAAGATATTATTTTGATGTTTCCAAATTCCAACCACTGAGTAATTTTTACTGGTGCTTTTAAGAATCCAATATGTGATTAGAGTCACGGTTTATTATGTCAACTAAGTTTGTTTTCGCCGTAAAAGAACTACATTTAAACAAAAAAAAAAATCAATTTTAAATGGTATGTAATACGTTAAATAATTAACTCATAAATACAGTAAATATTCACAGGTAGTGCACGATAATATATATTTAAATTCAATATTTATAAATTAATCGACATCTTTATATTATATTATATAAACATATTTAAATGTAATTTAATATATAGTGTAACGTCTTTGAATTTAGAATAAAAGTATTCTTTCATAAATTGTATTTTGATCTAACATATTTAAGAACTTTGCACAGTTTTAGACTAACGTTCTTGTGCTCATTTTACGAAGGTTTAAATTGTAAGGATTTTTATCCTATTAACTACTTCATAATGATTTTTGAAGTGATGACTACTCATTGTGATACACAGCTTAAAAGAATAAAGTTCTGGTTCTCAATTACCATCTCTATTACCACTTTTGTTATCTTTATCCGTGTATAAACAAGATCGTCTGGAGTTCAAAACTGGACTGCAGCGTGTGATGGTGATACTTGGTTTAGATTTATGAACTATGTTATAAATAAATTTTATTATATATAAAACAAAGTAATGAATGAGATCATATTATGTAGTTCTTTTGAAAACTGTAAAGGATATTAATCCATTACTTCCATACATTGAATCAGTATATCAATGCTCAAGTAAAAACTGCAATTTCAGTGTTTCATAGCAATGGCTCCCGCAACCATCTTAATATCGTTACCTTAACAACAATGATAAAACATTCATGGCAAACCTGGCCTCTCGACCTAATCAAAAGGCTTTAAAAAATACTAATGACCAAAACCATTGACAGAAAAATATCAAAACAATTAAAAACAATGAACTACCTCTGTAGTAATCATAAAGAGGAAAATGATTGGATAGAAGATGTGTAATGTTAGGAGTAAGATACTTCACCAGTATAAGCCAACCATACTTATTGCACAACAATGCAAACGGCCTCGGTAATTTATGATTATCTTTCGTACTCCTCAATTTACGTCATTAAAAATGAAGATATCCTCCATACAACCTCAAACAATGGAATGTAATGGAATTTTACATTACTTCTGCAATTCAAGCTACAATAGTTAACCGTAATCCGAACTTAACTAATGACTAACACAGAAACACAGAAAAACCTAATTAAAACTTAAAAATTAGAAAAAATTATAAGGCAAAAATGGAGGACAGGTCATTTCCATTTCTCTTGTAGATCTTTCCTCTCGGATAATACCCAAGTGACAAATATTGCAGCTACAAGTGCAACAATTGTTAGAAGAAGTAGAGCATAGCTGAAATCTTCAGTTAGTGAATCGTAAGTCCTAGAAGGAGCAATCTGAGTAAAAAATAGATCTACTCCGTAGGCAAAGACGAGGGATGTAGACTCCAGCTTGGCAGGCACTGTTACGATGCCTCGCAGACCTTCCACTTTAAGGGAATGTGTAATATAGGACTGCAGAAATTCAAGAAGAGAAAATAAGAAATGCATGTTTAGAAGTACATAAAGCCAAGTAGAAACATGAGGTTGAAGTTGGTGATCAAGCAAATCTACTAATATGTATTTCCTTAAGCAGCCAATTGAGGGGAAAATATATAAATATATAAATACCGGTCACAGCAAGTAAAAGCTTGCCGATTGAGGGGAAAAATATATAAATACCGGTCGCAGCAAGTAAAAGCAGAGATAAAGTCATATTTTTCCTACCCAAATATATTAGATTCATTACTATTACTACCTTCAACCTTGAACACAAGCACGAGTTACTTGTATACTGCAAACATTCTTTGTAAGCAGATATATAAAAATAGGGGGAACTATACCAGAAATTGACTGCACATATATTATGCATGCATGAATATATATTAATGGGTTCATGTTATCTGCTTATCTTGAGGATAAACACCATATTAGCCCTTATTTTTGTTGTCAACCAAAATAACTCCCCAACCTCTATCCTCTTTTTAACGTACTCTATCTACCTGAACACAAGTAATTTTAATATTTACAACGAAAAAGGAAAATGCATAAATCAAAACATATTAGAACAACCTAACACCATACATTGAGAATCCACTAATGATAGCACCATTTTAACTTTTTCTTTGTTTCATGGATATAGAAAAGGAACAAGAGACAAATAAACCTGAGAAACGATGGGCAACGAATCAGTCAGAGGAATAACTCCTTCCTCTTTCTCAGCTTGAGAGGGATTAAGTGTGCGCCGAGGATCCAAAAAGCGTTTATCAAGAGCCAAAACCTGGAAATAGAATTCCCAGTTGACACACAAAAATTTAAGAGTTCATTGAAGAAATTAAATGATAAAAAAGATTGTTTCTGTTGATCTCAAGTTGAAAAACACGGTCGTGTAAATAATACCAACCTGATCACCAATTGTTCCAATAAGAAGCTGCTTAGAAGTTATACCCTTGGCCGTCAAAGTCACTTCAATTGCTTTCACAGAATGGGTAAAGAAGTACGACTGTGATTTTGTTGTAACTTCTGGCCGATAAAAAGAAGACATCGGTGATGTAAGATTATGCTTCCCAAGAACAAACTTCCAGACATCTTTGTTATCCTGTGAAAATCAAGGATATCACACCACAATGAGAATAGATCAGTACCTCAAACATAAGAATGAACACAGACTAAAAACGATAATAACATATACAAAAAAAAAGAAAGAGTGAGGGTCATTAAATGAAGCTACGCAAGTTAACAGACATACCGCTCGAGACTGATCATAGACCTCAATAACTGACATCTCATATCTGTGTGCTCTGAGATTAAAATAGTGATAGACAACCCAGTTTTCACTAAATACCTATACAAGCAATATACATGTAAGATATTAAAAAATTTAGTTTTACACCTTTTAAATAAGTGTAGTTCAAAAGCTTACTGCATGAACAGGACCCTGGCAACCATGATGTGTCATTCTATGCAATATGCGACCAGTCACGGTATCAATGATATAGATGACCAACCACGACTCCTCTGGGGTGGCTGTTCCAATTTCCCCTGTGGCTTTAGGTGCTGCATTTGCGACAAAAAGTATATTGTTTGATACATACTTATACATGACATCATAGTCAGTCATAACTTTTGCTTGAGTATGAACAACCTACATGGAAAAAGGGAATAACAATATTAGGAAGAAGCAAAGCAATGATTAAGACTCAATGGAAAATAGGTCAACATAAAACATGAACATGAGAGAAAACCCTTAATTGTCATATTATTTGTTTGTGATAATTTCTATATACTCAGATTAGTATAGATACAAATAATACGACTTTAGGAATATACTAGATTTGGACCAAGAATGACAAACATCACTCTACATGATTATTGGTAGATCAAAAATTCATTTGCAAATCCCTCTAAATTGTGAATCATTCATTAATGCTATGGATTAGTAATAAAACCCACCTTAAGGAAAAGACAACCTGTAAACTCATCTATTTGAAAAAAAAAGAGGATTTTAAATAATACATAGGACATTTATATTTCTTGAAAACGTGAAATAATTAATACAGACAAAGTACAACAGAATCAAATTTATTTTACACAAGACATGCTCCTTTAACAAATAGAAACTTAATACCAAAGCTGCCCTACCTCATTCGATTTTCTGGTTACCGTTGCAATAATCTTTTCTGATTCAGATGGGAATACAATAGACCATAAATCCCGGAAATCAAAGCAGTATTCATCCACTAATTTGCGAATGCAATTACTCTTCAAGGCATGACCTCTGACAACACCATTATCAGCCTCAACTGAGTACCAGTACACATTTGAAAATTCACGTTGCAAAATGTCAATAGCTTCAGGAGTTCTTGGGTATAGGTATGCATGTTGGTCTATGTCTATAATTAGATGCAGACACTGTTCAGTTGAATCGGTATAAGGCAGAGGAATAACTTGAGCAATGGTATGTGCAAGTCTCAAAGAATTGAGTTCCTTCCCAGTGTATGCATCAATAAAAGAAAGAGCAGCTGGTGCAGCCAAACCTGGTCCACATCGGCCAACTACAAGGATAGATGGATTCTCATCCAAGGCATGATGATGTGGAACCTGCCACTGATAAATGTTAAGCCCAACGGGATGTTCACACACTTCTGTTTTACGCAGTGTATGAAGTAGAATAGACCAAACTACACGTCCATCTCCAGTGTGCAAAGCAAAAACCTTCCCAGCTCTTGTAAGTACTATAAGCAACTTACGAAAGCCATTATGATCACGAGTCATTTTGCTTTTCTCAGAACTCCTTAACCTCAGTGCTTGAATAGCTACTACATCCTCAGGGCTTGCAATCATTAAAGTTCCTTTGAGCTTCAGCACATGTCCCTTTCAATAATCAATCAAAACATACAAAACTACCGTTAGAAAAATAGTTAATGATATCCAGATAAAACCCTCAATCTATAATATATGGATACAATAGATAAAACTATCAGCAAAGTTGCACATGTCGGCACTATGTTCACTTTTCCTTCTCCAAATGGTATTTTGGTTACCCCTGTGAAAGATGGGCATTTTTTAATTGATGAGTTGGGGACTTTTTCCCATGCAAAGCATGAGTCCATTGTTCTAATAAAAAAATATAAATAATAGTACACACATAATTAGTGACCAGTTCACAATGGTGTAAGTCCAAGTCAATTACATCATTCAATAATTTTTTATTGGATAAATCAAAATCAAAACTTGCTATTGGATTGAAAGTTCTAACCATATAGATCATATCAACAAATCCTAAAATAATCCAAAATTGTATAATGCTTCAAATGTATACTTTTGAAATATATACAATAAGAACCATTTGATTATATTCTTGCTGTTGCTTAACTTTTATATGTTTTGACACAACAGTAATATACAATTATCTTTCAATGTTGGATCAGTTAAAAACACATAATAATATAACATACAAAGTTATTAAATATGTTAGAGTGCTAAGTCTTACACCAACGTCCTGATTAAAAAGATCAAAGGCATACCTTAAGCCATTCAAAGAGGTTCTGCTCCACTTTTGCCACTGATACACCTTCCTTTTCCACAGGTAGTTCAGACGTTGTGACATCTACAACTGATGCAAGACCATCCTCTCTACTCCAGACAATTTCTCCTTGTTGCACTAATAAGAGCGAATGATCTTCCATTACCATCAATGCTCTAAAACCATAAGATCTATCTGTCCTCACATAATTGTTTATAAAAATCTTCTCAATGTTCCCTCTTTGATGGTCTATTATTATACTTTCCTTGAGTAAATCACCATTCCAATCATTAACATCCTTTACATAGAGGTGAATATTACTGCCTTCATGTTGAATAAATGCAAAAGCATGTTGACCCTCTGAAATTGACAGAGCATCACTAACAGCTGCTGCATTATTAATTTTGTCCACCAGCACCAAGTCGTCTTCATTTGTCACTTTAATTGTAAGAACACGGGAATCAATACGCAAAGCAAACAACTCAGGAAGCCTTGATGGCAATATTATTGCCTGACCAGATGAATCCTTGATGAGGTCTGAAATGGGCTTCTGTTTGTAACTAATATCTCCATTCTTGATGTTTATGGTCAATATCTTAGACCTCATCTTATCCAATACCACAAATTTATCACCTGAGACTGATAATAGTTCCCCAAAAGTATCACAGGGAAGTATTGTATGATCATTCTTGTGCAAGGCTCCAGTATCAGCATTCAATCCATACACATAAAACTTTGAAGAGCCAACAAAACCAGCTACATAGATCTTGTCAGTAGACTGGATAATATGGCTAACCTCAATGCTGCAAATATGATGAAGATAACAATGTTAACGGCAAGTCAAACTTTAAAAAAGAACATGGTGCTCAGTAAACTCAAAGTCTGTCATACCTTTCACCAGCAAAATCTTTCCTCCAGAGAACTTCACCGTCTATGCCGGAAACAGCATAGAGACAGCCTTTACCAAAAGCAAGGATCAAATCATCCTTGTCAGCTTTCAGGTTTTTCTGCAAAAAAGAAAACTGAACTTAATTGCATACCTAAGAAAATCACTCATGCACTCTCAGGTTCAGCTACAGGCCTACAATTAAATAAACCAATACCAAGGGCAGGTTTACTACAGTAAAAGGGCTGCTGAATGCAGCTCGTTATAGTGATCACAACAAATACTGAAGGTGAGAATTGGGTACAAGAGGAATGTTTACAGGGTAAGTGGCACAAGTCTGAATAATTTTGTTGGCTAAAATTACTTATATGTTAAATGACCATTCTGTTGAAATGAAAGTAGCTTTCACAAGCAACAACATGGAATCATCAATCTAAAACAACACCATCCTGTTCTAGTGGTCTGCCAAAAACCAATGTTCCCATATGCAGAGCAAGAAAAAAAATACTGAGTAAATGTGTTTGCATTAGCATCATGCACTTGGATAGAAAGGGATGCTTGAATTATCAAGTATAGAGTTAGGTCAACTTATTTGCATTAGCTTTTAACTCAATTTATATTTCAAGGAGGGGTTTCTCTAATAATGCCCAAGGGAATTAGAAGTCTAACTCTTAATGTAGTACTTATATTTCAGTATACATGAGCCCTTTCCATTGCTCTACAGGATGTTTCAGATAAATCTACAAAAAAAATTATAGTATTTAAAATATCAAGAAAAAAAAAAAAAAAAAAAAAAAAAAAAAAAAAAAAAATATTTAAAAAAAAAAAAAAAAAAAAAAAAAAAAAAAAGCCATTCACTCACTGGAATGTATAATATTGACTTCGATGCCTTTGAGCCCTGAAGGGAAGTCTCCCAAACCATCTGTCCATCAGGAAGGTTCCATGCTCTCAATATACTTCCATCAGAGGAAAGGGTTATGACATCTGAAGCATTTAAATGCATACTTAATGAATTTGATTACCACCTATGTAAGCTAAACATTTAAATAAATCTCAACAACACAGAAAAAAATTTAATCTGACAAGGTAACAATATGCTTACAAGCAAACAAAAACTAATGAAACTTGAAGCTAAGAAATCACTGTATGTGATAATGGTCAGCATGATGGTCACACAGACATCCTTCAATTGATTTTACATCATTATTCAAAAGAAATGGACAACAAACACAGAACATTTCTTCCATCTATGATGCACATAAGTTACTTTATATAACCAAAGGAGATTTGGATACTACACACTTAAAACTAGGAAAGAAGTCAAAACTAAAAAGTTTATCTTTTAACAATAAAGCAGTCTAAAATAAGATATCTTCCCACACTTAAGTCATGCAAACATGTGGACATGCCCAGGATCTAGATCTCCAATTCCAAGATGTTCATGTGATGCCACAGTTGAGAATCAAAATAGAAAATTCAACATAGGACTGTTTTTGACTATGCATTTTATGAGGAAATATAAGTCATTATGTAAGCAGAGGACATCGGCATCCAGTTGACATCCAAAATAGATATATTTGGAAGGGAAATAGAAATTTTAAATCAATTGAACAAGGTAGAATAAAAAGAATGGCAAAGAATCATGCTAGCAAGGAGAATCATTAGTGCCACACTGGTCACGGTAACATCCTTATGATGATATATTTTTTATGATAAAATATAATAAACAGATAAACAGTAAAACTGCTCTAAGTTCATAGTAAAGAATAGATAGCATGAAGTAATGCTCTACACAGTCAAAGGTTAAAGCACAATACATTTTCCCAGGGCAATGTCAAGTCCATCAACAACGTCGTCGGTCCCAAGAACATGCCTCCAAACTGCAAATAAAACAGAATTCAGAATTTCCGATTCTAAACAAAGAAAACAAATAGTTAAGCAAGCAATGGCCATTGATTGGAAAGGCTTGATTTACTTTTAAACTAGTTCAACTTCATTTAATTGGAGCATAATAGTAGACAATACGATATAACAAATAATTTAACGGAGTCAGCAAAAGCAGTTAAACAAATCAAACTTACAAATTTCTCCATGACGAAGGTCGAGTGAAGCTACAACGTTCTCTTCAGTGGACACCAAAACACGCTTCCGGCCAGTCTTTTGAGTGTGGAACAAAGCGTGTTTTACTTTCCCGATGTACTGTTGGTGCCTATAATTAGTAGTCAAACATATTCAGTGGTCAATAACATTTAAATTGCACAAGAGACAAAACAAATTTAGCAATTAGAATCGGAAATCTCTTTATCCAATATAATAATCGATCAACAACACAACAAAAAGCGTAGGTGAAATTAGATCGAGGTGTTCGGGCGATAATTACAAGTGGAGAAACAGAACGTATTGAATTGGAGGAGTGGAAGAAAACCAATCGAATAATCGCAAGGGTTTAAGGGAGCATTCAGTGAATAAGTGAATAAATAAGAGTCGTCGAACTCACCAATCCATGAGACCTACTTGATCTTCGAAAAGCGAATAACCGATATTAGTTGATGAGAGAAAGAGGAGAAGGAGGACAAAAACCCTAATCGCCATGGCCATGGCGATTCAGCCACGAGCACGGATCTGAAGAGTGTTAGTGTTTCGTATCTGCGTTGCTCTCACAGTCCAAGACTATGTCTATGACTTCTCGCGCAGACCCAAACTTCCAACGAGTTAACAAGAACCAAAAAGAGAACAAGGGCTTAGAATTTTCGAAAGAAAATATTAGGAAATTAGTTTATATTTGAAAATAATGAATGAAAGCCTAAAAAATAATATTTGGAATTTATCGTGATTTAAATTATTTGATATCTTTAGCGTCTTTAATTATTTTAAAATTTTCAATTAAATATTTAAATTTAAATTTTTTTAATTTAGGTGATGTCAGTAATTAAAAATAGAACACATGATAAAAATTCAATTGAAAACAATTAAGAACCTGATTAAAAAATGTATAGTTCAAAAAAAGTATATTCTTATCCTACATTCATATCTTGATAAATTTTGTGTGTTTAAATAATTACAAGATATTCAATTTATAAGAGAAAAAATATAATTAGTAAAAAATCGATTAAGCTATCTGAATTAATGACATAGTATAAAATCAATCTAATATCAACACTGACCACAAAAGATATATAGTTAGTTTGAGGAGAGATTTTTTTCCAACTAGCACTATTTTAAAAAAAGTTATTTAAATAACATACTTTCTACTTTAATTCCTAACTAACACCATTCTCTATAATTACAATATTTTTTACTTATCATTTTTTTAGTATTTTTTTTATTTATATCATCTTTTATTTTAATTATCATTTATTTTTAATTTACATTTTAAAATTATAATTACACACTTATTAATACTTATTTACATATTTTCTTTATCATTATATATATATATATATATATATATATATATATATATTCAACAACGAATAAATTAACTTTTATATGATTTTTTTTAGGAGAATTTAATTAATATCTATTTTTTAAAAATATCCTAACAATTTTTTTATTTTCATTATTACTTGTTTAGATGTTTTTTAAACAAATTTAAAATAAAAAAAATTAATTCAAATATAATATTATAATTTCAATTTTATTATAAAAAACAGTTACAAAATTATTATGATTTTATTCTGTTCAATTTAAATTTATTATAAAAATATAAAAATTAAATAAAATATCATTTATTTTTTTATTATAATTAATTATTTTAAAATACCTATAAAATATTTCCTTTTGTTCTATTTGTATTTTTATTATCCTTTTAAAATTTTTAAGTAATCATTTTTATGGTATTTTTTCATTTAATTTTAAACCAACTAATAATCGCAACTTTAGTTTCATATAAATTCAAGAAAAATAAATGATTTTTTCCTTACATACTTTTTTATTTACCTCCCTCATCCAAAATAAAAATAAATCATTTCAAATTTTAATTCTACTTTCAATGAAGGTTTTTATTGCAAAAATATTTTTCTTTCACTTTTATCTATTTTGAAATCAATAAATTACACTCTAGATTTGTATTTAACATTTTTAACTATATTTTCTAAATAATTTCAAATTTTTTATTTACTAATAATAATAAATTTCAATCAAAATTTAATATTTTCTTCTATTTTTTAACCGAATTATATCCAACCTTACATAATTTGTAATTTTTTTCTTTAAAATTTGTTCTTTTAATTTTTAATTAAATTTAGAAAAATATATATTTTTTAATCTACAATAAGTTTTAGAAATTTATTTTATTTTGTTTTATTTTCATTTGTTCAAACCTTAAATCTTGTATAAAGAAAAAAAGAAAAACAGAATCCCTTTCTAAAATCTAATCAATATGGAATCCAATTCTAATGAAGTTTTACTCGTCCAAAGATAAAAAAAAAACAGATCTCAACTTAGTTTTTAGGACACCAGATATCCTTATTTGCTTTGCTCCTGCGCCAGAACAAAAACAAATAAAAATTGTCTCCACAATTTAGTTCCTTAAAAACCAAATGTGAGAAACCACACAATCAGATAACAATTCGATTATCAAAAGACTATATACAGTACAGTAAATAAAATTATTTAAATTTTTTAAATAAAAGTTAATTTATTCATTATTAATATATAGGTAACGATAAAAAAAATATGAATAAGTATATCATTTGATTTAATAAAAATAAGTATATAAATTATAATTTTAAAATATAAAATTAAAAAAAAATTATTGAAATAAAAGATAATATAAATAAAAATACTAAAATAAATAAGTAAAATTTGCGTCAGCTACACTAAATAATGCTAATTAGGAAATTAAAGTGAAAAATGTACTGCTTAAATAAAGTTTTTAAAAAAATAATAGTATGAAAAAAATCGCTTTTAAGAGTTAGATTGCATAGTATGCGAAAAATATTGACATTAAAAAGTAAAAATATATAGAAAAGGGTGAATATAGAATTTCAGTAATTTCTTAGAATTTTGTAAATATGTTGATGTGTAATAATAATTGAAAAATGATTAATTAGCCACTGCTCTGAGCCTTTTCACCATTTTTGCTATCTAGTAGTAGCTCTTCTCCAAGTAACTTTTGGTTTCTATAATCCATTGAGACTTTTGAGAATTTTTTTTCTCTCTCTCACTGTTACTACAACCTTTAACTTCACTTGCTCATTTATCAGCTCCAAGTATTTTTAAGGAGAGTGTTAAATATATAATTTGAAAAAAAAATATTGATATTAATTGTCACTGAGAGTTTGTGAGAAAATATATATTAATTTTGTTAATTTCTATGATCATTTAAGCCCAGTTTGATTAAGATGGATGAGGAATGTAAGTGAAGATAAAAGTGTAATGAAAGATCGTTTATCGAAAAATAAAAAAAAATAACAAAAATATGAAAATGGCAAAACAGAAAATAATTTTTATTTAATTAATTTTTAATATGAATAATAAATTATATAATATAGTATAATAATTATAAATTTGATATAATTATCAAATAATAATAACAATAATAATAATAAAATTGCAAAATGATAATAAAAAAAATTATAATTATAATAATAATCAGAATAATTTTATAAAATAAAAATATTATTAATAATAATAACTTAATTTTTATTTTTATTTTAATTTTAAAATAATTAATACTTTTTTATAATTTTATCCATTAAAATAATAATTTATCAATCATACTTAATAAACTAATTATATTCAATCTTAAATCAATTTTAATTTTAATTTTATTTATTAAAAATTTATTTTATCAACTATACCTATCACATCATTCAAAAAAATTTATAATTTTTTTTTCTTATCATTGGTTTCTTTGTCAAAACAACTTAACTTTTTTTTAAAATTTATTTTTTTAAATTCACCTCCTCAATTAAACAAAACAATATAAAAAGAGTCCTTAAATAGCATTATTTTGAAGTTATTTTGTTTGCAGGTTCTATTGTTTTTCTTTTAACTTTTTATTAAGTGATATATATTGTGGTCTAAATTATTTATTAGGTCCATAGATTATTTTAAAAAAATCGTTCGGTTTCAAACATGTTTTAATTGATCCCTGAATTTGTAATGTTTTATTAGTTTTCCTTTATTACTAAAAACACATATAAGTTAGTGGCCCAAATTGAAAAACAAAATCATTTAAAAGCGTAATTAAAAATAGTGAATTAGTTCACGAATTAACAATTTAATTAACCTAGAAAAATATTGTACTCTGGAAATCATATGTCAAAATGCATATATTTTGCAATATTCACGTAACACATTGACCATTGCCATGCATTCTTCATTTCTTATAGATGGTTTCATACATAATTTATGCAATTAGTGAGAAAACCATCTCTTTAATTATCTCAAATTATCCTTCTTTTATCCATCATATTTTCTTTTATCTGTGGATTGAATTTTAATAGTTTTTTCTTTAAGAATTTGTCAACAATCTACTCTTATATTTCAAATTGGACTTGCCCACATCCTTTCAATTAAATATTTTTAATTGGATTTCAACTCATACTACCATCACAAATACCTCAACCATTTCAAAGCTATATTTTTATTTTTATCTATATACAAAGTTGGTTTCTTTAAATAATTATTTCTTTTAATTTATCCAAAATTACATGAAAACTCCCACAACTGAAGATAAGAGCAAAGAAAAAACACTCTCTTTTTTCACTTTATCTTTCTCTCTCTCTTACCTTCACCCTCTCCTTCTTTTCTAGATTTTTACCCTTCATATTTCATATGTTTCAGAATCTGATCAAGTCCTACAGTAGTTGAAAATCTTAGGATCATTTCAAATCGACCAGAATCTCAAACGGAGGAAGTTCATATTTGCTATAAAGATCTCTTATTCTCTATTTTCTGTTAAGTTTTTGTCATCAGTATTGATGGGAACAGTTGAGAAAAATGTTCCTCTCAACTTGATTAAGGTTATACTAAAAGTCGGTGTTATTTAGAAAACTAGTTTTAGATCCCTAAAGTTGAAGTGGGGTAAGGGAAACTAGTGATTTATTTTTATACTAGTTAATTACTTTTAAATAGACCTATAGGATAGAAAGCTGGAATATGTGATTATTAGTGCTCAAGTCTTTCTTGCATGTCTGACTGATCCTTGAGCAATTTGATTATTTGTTTTGACTTAGTGTGATTAATTTAACTATTTTGAGTAATTAAGTATTGTTTTGATGATGGAAAGATACTTGCATAATATGATTTGTAGATTGAATGAGTATTGATGTGAATGATGAATTGATGTCATACATTTGTGATAATGTATAAGTTATGCTCGTTTGTGTACATTAAGTATAGTACGCCTATGTGTTGAGAAACTTACGCTATAAACACAGGAATGAACAAAAATGAATGAAGATGAAGAAAATAGAGAACACAAGATTTAACGAGGTTCGACAATTTGTCTACGTCCTCGGGAGCGTTTGAGCGGCTGTGTTTTGTTATTAGAGAAATCAATCACTAGGGTTACAATTACAGATGATTATATAAATAACCCTAAAAAAAGTACAATAACCAAAATACCCCCGCACTCCTGGCCCAGCCCACAAAGCCTATAACTTCCCCTATTGGTATTATGAGTCATACCTAACAAATCTCCACTTTGGCGAATATACGCCCCCTTATAAGATATACAATCCGGAAGTATCAAACACATAGTGGGTTGGACTACCATGCTTCTCTAGCAACTATAAACATTCGACAAATTCAAGCAATGCTTGAACTTGTCTGTGGTAATTGGCTTGGTTAACATGTCAGCTGCATTCTCCTTAGTACCAATCTTCTGCAACAGTATCTCACCAGATGCAATCAACTTTCTGATCTTGTGAAACCTCACATCAATATGCTTTGTTCTAGCATGATATATCTGGTTCTTTGCTAAATAAATAGCACTCTAACTGTCACAATGCAACTGAACTCCACCTTTTGAACACCCAATTCATTTACTAACCCAGTAAGCCACAAAGCTTCTTTTTTTGCAGCCTCAACTACTGTCATGTATTCAACTTCAGTGGTAGATAATGCAATAATAGACTGGATAGTTGACTTCCAACATACAGGTCCTCCACTAATAGTAAAAACATACCCAGTTGTTGACCTTCTATTATCCAAATCACCTGCATAATCTGAATCCACATATCTAATAACCAAAGGATCACCCTGTTGATTACCAAACACAATGCCATGCCCCACAGTACCTCTCAAGTACCTGAAAATCCATTTAACTGCCTCCCAATGATGCCTACCTGGTTTAGACATGTACTTGCTAACTTGACTAACAACATGAGCTAAATCAGGGCGAGTACATACCATTGCATACATTAAGCAGCCAACAGCACTAGCATAAGGAACCTCTGCCATATCTGCAACCTCCTTATCTGTCTTAGGACACTGGTTTGAACTGAGCTTGAAGTGATTTGCCAATGGAGTGCTCATAGGCTTTGCATTGCTCATTCCAAATCTGTCTAGTACCTTCTCAACCTAACCTTGTTGAGATAACCACAATTTCTTTGAGCTTCTATCCCTATGAATCTCCATCCCAAGAATTTTCTTTGCAGCACCTAAGTCTTTCATATCAAATTCTTGACTCAATAAAGCTTTCAAACCAACAACATCATCCAAATTTTTCGCAACAATCAACATATCATCAACATACAGTAGCAGAAAAATAAAAGAACCATCATCAAGACTCTTTACATAAACACAACAATCATACTCACAACTCTTGTAGCCAATCTGAATCATGTAGGAGTCAAACCGTTTATACCATTGCCTTGGAGACTGTTTCAATCCATACAAAGATTTCTTCAACCTACAAACCAAATGCTCATGTCCAGGTTGAGAAAAACCCTCTGGCTGCTGCATATAAATTTGCTCCTCTAAATCACCATGCAAGAAAACAGTTTTAACATCCATCTGCTCTAAATACAAATCCCAGGTAGCTAGCTACTAATGCAAGTACTGCCCTGATAGAAGTGTGTCTAACCACAGAAGAAAAAATCTCATGATAATCTATGCCTTTCTTCTGTGAAAATCCTTTTTCTACTAGGCGAGCCTTGAACTTTTCCCCCTCTTTTTCTGATACTACTGGCTTCCTCTTGTACACCCATTTGCAACCAATAGCCTTCATTCCTTCAGGAAGGCATGCTAACTCCCATGTTTAGTTTTTCTGCAAGGATTCCATCTCTTCTATCATTGCACCCATCCAATTCTCTCTAGTGTTGCTGCTGCTGGGATATGTTCTAACTCCATTTGCACCTTTTCTTGATTCTGCTGCAACATGGACTGCTCATCAAAAACTGCATCTCTACTGATCACCACTTTCTTGTCAACTGGATCCCAAAACTTGTAGCCTTTCACACCTTTCTTGTAGCCCAGAAAGATGCACTTCTTGGATTTTGCATTAAGTTTTGATCTCTCATCACTAGGCACATGCACATAAGCAGGATAACCAAATATTCTTAAGTGACTAAAATCAACTGCATTTCCTGTCCATACCTCTTCTGCAACCTTACCACCCAAAGAAGCTCGTGGTGATATGTTGATGAGGTAACATGTCATACTAACCGTCGCCTAGAAGCGCTTAGGAAGCCATGCATTCAATCTCAAACATCTAGCCCTTTCAGTCAACGACCTGTTCATTCTTTCAGCAACACCATTTTGTTGTGGTGTCTTTCGCACTGAAAAATGTCTCTAAATTCCATGCTCCTCACAAAATTTTTGGAAATGTGAATCAGTGTACTCTGTGCCATTATCAGACCTCAAATACTTGATCTTTCTACCTGTTTGGTTCTCCACCTCAGCTTTCCACAACTTGAACTTGTCAAAAACTTCAGATTTCTGTTTCATGAAATACACCCAAACTTTTCTAGAAAAATCATCAGTAAAAGTAACATAGTACATAGATCCACCAAATGAAGACTCTTTGGTAGGGCCCCATACATCAGAATGCACATAATCTAGAATCCCTTCAGTTCTATGCTTTACAGTCATAAAACTAACTCTAGTCTGCTTCCCAAGAACACAAAACTTACAAAAATCGAGCTTGCAAGTTTTAACACCATGCAACAAATTTCTTTTATGCAATTCAGTCATCCCACGTTCACTAAGATGTCCAAGTCTCATATGCCATAATTTTGTATTATCATCATGTGACTCAACAGAATGAACTCCACCTACAACTGTACTCCCTAACAGTTTATAGATATTTCCAGTAGTTATCTTTCCTTTCATCACAGTCAATGCACCTTTAACAATTCTAATGGTCTCCCTATCCTCATCAGCTTTAGGAATAAAACCATTCTTATGTAAAGTGCCCAAGGAAATCAGATTCTTTTTCAATTCATGTATATGCCTAACATCACACAATGTTCTAACAGTACCATCATACATCATAATTCTGACATCACCAATACCAACAATATTGCAACATCTATCATCACCTAAATAGACACAACCAGAATTAGCTGACCTGTAAGTCATAAACCACTCCCTGTTAGGCGTTATATGATAAGAGCATCTGAATCAATAATCTATACATCTGAAAACTGAGTAGTTGAAACAGAGAGCATGTCCCCAGTCAGCCTGTTTTTCATCATTTTGCTTTCTCCACGTTGGACAATCCTTCTTCATATGACCTGACTGTTTACACTTGTAACATTGAATCGTCTTTTTACCCCTTGACTTTGATCTGAAATTTCATTTTCCAAAACCATCCTTCTCTTGCTTCCTTCCACGTTCCTGACCACCCTTAATGTATAAACTATCACCTTGAGAAGAACTCTCCCCTGCATTCTGCTTTCGTTGGTTGTGTGCCAACAACACTGCAGTAATCTCCTCAACCTTGATTGTTTCTTTCCCATACGTAAGGGTTGTCACAATATGTTCGTAGGAAAAAGGCAAAGAACACAACAGAATTATTGCTCTGTCTTCATCCTCGATCTTTACATCTAACTGCGCTAGATCTGTGATTATTTGATTAAAAATATTCACATGTTGTGTAAGATCGTTACCCTCCTGCATCTTCAGCCCATAGAGCTTCTGCTTAAGATACAATTTATTCATCAAGGTTTTTGACATAAATTGGGATTCCAGTTTCTTCCAGATTTCATCTAGAGACGACAAACTGATTACATGGTACATGATCTCGTCTGCCAAACACAATCGTATGGTTCCTGCTGCTCGTTCCTGCAGATCCACCCAATCCTCATCCTCCATCTTCGCTGGTTTCTACGACTTTAAAGTCTTCAACAGCCCTTGTTGCGCTAACAGATCCTTCACCCTCGTATGCCATAATCCGAAATTACCGTGACCATCAAATTTCACAACTTCGAATTTAGCACCTCCTAACATAGCCATCTCAACTCGCTCTGATACCAATTGTTGAGAAACTCACGCTATAAACATAGGAATGAACAAAAGTGAATGAAGATGAAGAAAATAGAGAATACAAGATTTAACGAGGTTTGACAATTTGTCTACGACCTCGGGAGCGTTTGAGCGGCTGTGTTTTGTTATTAGAGAGATCAATCACTGGGGTTACAATTACAGATGATTATATAAATAACCCTAAACAAAGTACAATAACCAAAATACCCCCGCACTCTTAGCCCAGCCCACAAAGCCTATAACTTCCCCTATTGGTATTATGAGTCATACCTAACACTATGTTTAATAGAGATCTTCTAGCTTCACTGATGATCTATGAGATATCAGGTGGAGAGAAGCTGGTGAGGGAGCTCATACATATGGGGACTGTTAGTGAGACTCAGTATTGGATGTTTGAGCTTATTCTGATCCTTTCTCTTAGATTCGAATGGTAGTCTAAGTCTTGGGTATTGGACTATACCTTTCTTTTAAATTCACAGTAATCTAAGTCTTGGGTATTGGATTGGTCATTTCTCTTATAATTGTTGAATCTAAGTCTTGGGTATTAGATTAGATGTTAGTCTCTGGTAAGGGCATACTTAATGGGTCTTTCGGAAGTCGATAGGTCTATGTGTGACCTATATCTATTGATGTGGTCCATGTGAGACATTTATGAATGATGTTTGACATGTGTACTTGAAATGAATGAGATACTCTGTTTTATTTGCATGTATTTAGTATGTTATAAACTTTCAAGTTTACTAGCTTACCCTTGCTTTTCATGTTGTTGTATGAACTGCGATGACTGTACTATATACACGAGCAGGTGCAGATGCAGGTCTTGGAGCATCTTAAAGATTATATGCCCTAATGTTCCTTTCGTCTTGTATATACTTGCATATATGTTTTGATGTAGTTAAAGACTTTATGACCTTGGAATGGTTACTCTTTTTGTCATGTAGATAGTCGTAGATAAGTTTGATGTACCACTTTATATAGTACTTTGAACCTTAAATGAATGGTAATACTTAACAGACAAAACTTAGTTTAATTGAGAATATTTTTAGATAGTCTCGTTCAAGCAGAAGAATCTCGCTCAAGCGACTTTTGTAGAAAAATTCACTCTGCAAATCTCGTCCGAGCGAGATGAAGCTCGCGTGAGTGAGTCCTTCGTAAACAAAATAAGATGCTCTCTAGAGTGTTTTCGCCCAGACGAGAATAGTTTTGCTCAGACAAACATCAAGAGTGCTCTCTGGACGTTTTTGCTCAAGCAACAAATTTCTCGCGCGGACGAAGTAGATTTTCGTTTGGGGGAAATTATTTTCGCCCAAGCTAAATTTTTTGTTTTTTCATTCTTCTTTACTTTTTTTCTTATTTTCTTCTTTTATTTATCTTTCATGTATTAAATATTTTATGATTTAAAATTTATATTTTGTTTATTCATAAAAATTTGATTGCAAATGCTATAAAATTTTTGGATTGTTACATTACATCTATTTAAAACCGAATCTAAATAAATATTAATTCTATATTAATAAAAAAATAATACCAACTTCAAAATAAAAAAAACTTTATCTTTTAACATTAAAAAAAACTGACAAAATTACATAATTCACGTCAATTTGTAATTAGGATTACATGCATCACCAATCAAATCACAAACACAGTTCACATCTTTTGCTACAAGTGAACCCTGATTGGGGTTCAGTATTTCAAAATTGTGATCGGGGTTCTTTAATGTCTAACAAACTTAAAGAAAACACAACTTATGCTTCAACTTCTTGCATGAAGTTCTACAAATACTGATATCGATTTTGAAAGTGTCAGTAGTATGTTAATATGTAAATTATTTTTAAAATAAATGAATAAGGAACTATTAAACTTTTTCCTTTTGAAAATATACAAAAACTACAACAGTTATATTTTTTTATATTCCATAAAGTGGCATTGTATAATATTTTTTCATACTTGAAAAATTATGATTCTAAAGTTAATGAATATTGAAATCATAATTTATAGAAACTGAATAGATTTGGTTTGGTCTATAATAAATATTTTAAAAATAATCAAGTCTCATACAATACAATTAGAAGTTGAATTATACTTTTTCGATGAGATGAAAGGCGTTATTTATAGTTTATTATTAAATAAAAGAAAATAATTAAATATAATTTTTTTTTAAATATTAATAATGCTATTGACCATCCAAATTAAGTTTCAAAGTTACTCATTACTTACAACACAATATTATTTCATTAACTTTTTCAGACTAACTTTATGAATAGTCTTTTAAAAAGTTCTTCCTGTTTTGTCGGATGATGAATATTTTTGTTATAATAAATACAAAATAAATTTTGCTTACAGAATGTAATGCTCCAAATGAATAGAAAGTTATTTTAAAAAAAAAACAAAAGATTTTGCAAATATGTGGTTCTTGTTAATGTTTTCTAACACAATATTCTTGTTACACTTTTATTGTGAGACTCGAATTAGTTTGACAATTTTCTCTTGTATATGTGGTTATTACTTCAATGTTATGAAAATAGTGATTTGCTTAGAGTTGCAAGTAGTTGAAAGGCCCAATAATTATCATTTCCTTTAAAGAATGTGTCTTTTGATGCACTGTAACTTTTATAACAATTTTGAAGGTTGAACACAAAAATGTTGTGAATATGTTTTTTTTATTAGGGATGTTCTCTGAAAAAATAATTAAAATAAAAGTATACAAGAAGATGCACTTACTATAGTTAGACTGGATGATACAAAAATAATGACTGCTATAAAAACTCATCAGATACAAGATGTTGTTACTCAGATACATGCAAGTTTTAAACATATACATAAGAAAATCCAAACAAAGAGTATAATTGCTCACGATATATTTATACGTAGTCTAAAACTTTTTTAGCACACATGATATTCTCGAAACTTAGATAAAAATTAATATTTATTTGCATCAATCAAAACTTAAATTTAACCATAGATAATTGAACTTTTCTTTGCTTTCTATGATAACATAGTGTGACAAGAATTTGAAGGAAATGTTCTCTCTCTATATAAAGGAAGAAGAAGAACAAGATAATCACTTTTAATTTTGACTATTTTTCTAATATTGAAAACTCAAAATTAGAATAAGTGAAAACAAAAAAAATGTTGTTTACAGGATTTTTGTTCACAGATTCGTTTTTCTATTTTTTTATTATTTTCCCTTTCCAGTCCCGCCCATTGGCATCTTCAATCACATGACAAAAGCAGTATTAATTTTCTTTGAAAATTTAAAGAAACATATCACTGTCGCTGTCTTTATGTTTTTTTTTCCTTTGCTTTTCCTTTTTTGTTTTTTGCAGGATTTGTTTCATTTTCTTGTTCGAAGTTCCTTCCTTTTAGATCTAAAGACCTACACAGATTCCTGAATCTCCGTTAATTTGACTCACCCACGGCCATAGAACTAGTTGCGGCAGCAGGGAAACACTCTACAGTGCCAAAGTTCTTATCTTTTAGTGCCCCACTTGTTTGGAAAGTTGGAACAATCATGCCGCTCCATTTTGCCTCGCCGTCATTTGGGTAACTTGTTCAAACTTCCCGTGTTAATTGTTAAGTTGCTAAAAATGCTATCTTGAATAAGACATGTTTGGTATGTGCATTTTCGCAGATGCTAGAGTTTCCTCAGTATTGGTTAATGACTCATTTTGGTTGGTTTAATGTATATAGAGACTTGGGGTGTTTTTATATATGCTTTAGGAAACTTGTTTTGCAGATTTTGTGTGATTTGAGATGGCTTACTCTTGAAGTATTTTTGGAAGGATTGCTTGCAAATTATTTTAATTTTTAAGTACTTAACCTGATATATGCTTTGCTTACATTGTTTTATTATGCCAGCTTTATTTTGCTTCTCTGGCTCTGCAACATGGTCACTCGGAAGCTGTTGGTCAATGCCAATAGGTCATGACAAGTGTTGTTTTTGGATTTGAAAGACAAGAAATTTATTATTGTTTTGGAATTTGGATACTTTCCAGCCATTATTGTGCTCACGGGGACCATTTGGGGTTACTAAATGTTGGTTTGGATTTCTATTGATGGCATCTATTCGAAGAACTTTGTCTCCTGTTGCTAGAGCTGGAGCTGCAACAAATGTTGAAGTCTGTTCTGTATCTTCTTCATTGTCCAAGTCATCGTCAAGTCCTCATAATTGGTCACCTTCAGCTGGATTGGACTACCGTGCTTTTGTGTTTGGTGCTTTCTCCCCAAGGTCTTTCAGGGGCTTTGAGAGATCAAAGCCTAGGGGCCAGCTTTGGAGGAAGGTGCTTTTCCATTTCTTCATATGTTTCGTGGTTGGTGTTTCTATTGGACTCATCCCACTTGCATCAAAACAAATGTCAACGAATCTCATGCCAAAACATCGAGCCTTCTCATTTGAGGTGATATCTGCAATGGGAAATTTCCAGCAGCTTGAAAATGTAACGATAAATGTGACTCCATCAATCAAAGAGGCTGTGAATTTTAACGCTTCTTTGTATGTAAAAGAACCAGAACTACTAGATGAAGTGGCATATAATATATCGAACAGCCAAATCAGTGAACATTCACATGTGGTATCTCAGAAGCTTCTCATCATTGTGACTCCAACCTACAATCATCTATTTCAAGCATATTACTTGCGTCGGTTGTCACAAACATTGAAACTGGTCTCACCTCCCTTGTTGTGGATTGTTGTTGAGATGACGTCCCAATCTGAAGAAACTGCTGACATCTTAAGGAGTAGTGGGATTATGTACAGACATCTCGTTTGTATAACGAATATAACCAACCCAAGCCATAGGAGCATTCTTCAAAGAAATATTGCAATGGCTCACATCGAAACTCATCGTCTTGATGGAATTGTTTACTTTGCAGATGATGATAACATCTACTCAGCAGAGCTCTTTCAGCAAATGAGACAAATAAGGTCTTTATAGTTTCTGAGATATTGGTTTTGTTTGTCTTTCTTCTTCTCTTGCACAGCCTAGCTGCTCTGATGCAATTTATTGTTAAATGTTTCTGATAAGTAATGTATTGAGGCAATCTGCTGGTAATGTTTCTTTTATTAGCCTCTAAATCTTTAATCAAATTGGGTCATGCAGAATGTTCTAGCATATTCGTCTTTCCTACAATACCTTTTCTTTTTCAACGGTTTTTTCATTTATTAGTTGAGATATATTGTCATTTTGATTTGCAGGCGATTTGGAACATGGACTGTAGCAAGATTATCAGGGGATAAAAGTAGAATTGTCTTGCAAGGGCCCATTTGTAATGGAAGTCGAGTAATTGGATGGCATGCGTATGAATCAAATGGGAAATCCAAAAGATTTCATGCTGAAATGTCGGGGTTTGCCTTCAATAGTACAATACTATGGGATCCAAGGAAGTGGCATCGCCCTACTCGGGAACCTATCAGGCAACTTGACTCAGTCAAGGAAAGTTTGAGGGTTAGTACATTAATATATCTGTCAGAATCTTGTAGATATGTTAGAATCCTATAGATATAGTACCTGATGATATTAGGATCAATTAGATTGATTCTATATTTACTATTAGCCTAAAATAGGGTTATTAAATATTCTGTAATTATGTTCTTTCTGCTATAAATTGAATAGCTCCATTGTGGTCTAAGCACATGAAATTCATCGTATGTTTTTTCTCTCTTCTAAACAATATCTTTTGTTTGCTGATTTTATCTATTATTATGTAACATAACATTTTTTCTATCTAATCCAAGTTTTGAAAAACATAACCAATCATTAATAAAGTGTGGTTGGGCATTGTTCTATATGCCCTCATGGCTTTCTACAGTGAGGAGGGGAGAAAAATGCAGTGTTCAGAACCGTACAACCTTGAATTCTGCCTTAATCAATGGTGGGCTTGCTTTTCTATATGCAGGTCAGCACATTGATTGAGCAGATGATTGAAGATGAAAGTCAAATGGAGGGCTTGATGGACAACTGCTCGAGAGTTATGGTCTGGCATATTGATCTTGAATCTTCTTCGTCCTATCCTCAGAAATGGATTCTAAAGAACAACCTAGATGCCATTTTTAAGCTTCCACTTGTGTGAAATCCTGGTCAAGAAGTGGAGAGCAGTGAATTTTCACCCTTGCTGTAAGTGAAACCTTTAATCTCTAGACTTCTATAGCCCATTTTGGTTTGTTTTAAAGTCAATTACTGTCCTGTACTTTATATTTTAAGTTTAACTAGTAAATGTTTGGAACAAGGTTAAAATTTCAGTAACAGATTGTTTTTCAGATTTAAGTAAAACATCTTGCAGAAATTAAGTCTTCCTTATTGAAGTTGGATGAAACTGTCAACAATTATAGATTTGGGTTACAGTAGAGGGAAAAGAGATAAAGACGACTCATGTTAGTAAACTGAAAGTATTGTTGATAGAGAGACACAATGCTAGTAAAGTCAAAGCTCTAACCTCTTTATATTAATACAAGACTCTTTATCATAATTGAATAAGGAAAGCTCTCTCTTTTCTAATATATTCTAAGATGTAATAAATATCATGAGAATTTTTTAAAATATTTTAAGACCCCTCCAAAAGTTACACCTTAGCTTTAAGCTTGTTATAATAAACTCAATAAAAAATAGAAAAAAATGAAGCAGAATCCATAAAACATAGATGGAGGCTACTCTGGGATGGTGGAGAAGTTGAAGAGATAAGATTGTTGGAAGATAGATTTGCAAGATAACTGGAATTATTACGAGTTTGAAGAGTTTGTTGGTGATGAAACCCATAAAATGGGTTTGGATATTTCCAGCTATGACCAAGGATCAAAATAACCAAACAAATATAGATTTCTCTTCATAGTTGATTTTATCTTCATCATAGGAAAGGGATTCAAGTGATTGGATCATGGAAATCAAATTCTTATTACAATATACACAAATAGGAAATGAGTTATATACCCAGATTGAAACACAAGCAAGAGCACAAGAACACGATGAATAAAATGGATGAACCAGTTTAATGATGCTTATGGTTTTAGTTCAAGAACTAAAGGAAACTAAAACAAATTGAAAACATAAATGGAGATTAAGAGATGAAGCAGCACACCGCTTGAGACTCAAGATAAGTGCAAATGAAGAATCACCAATTGAATATAAAAACTCAAGATCAGATTCAAAGAAGAGAGAAATTCTCTAGCAACCTTTCATTTTCTTTCAAATGAATCCAATGTTGTGTTCCTACGAAGTGTGATAGTGCCACGAAATTAACTTAAAGAATAAGCTTTAGGAAAAAATTCTAGATCCTTCCTAGCTTACATAGATGCCTATTAGTTACCCTAATGAACAGAGCTTCCTATGTAAGCTACTTATTATGTAAAGCATGGCAAATTAATGGTCCCATTGTTCTAAGAGAGAGAAGAATGTATGATTAGTTTTTTGGAACTTTCCAAATGAACAACTTCAAAAATTGTGCCTCTGTTAGTTGATTCTGGGCAACGTTTGGCCTCTCTTTGTTGACGAGACCACGTTTTCTAATTGGTCATACATGTAACACCTGTAACATCTTATGTTAGGTTCCTACCAATGTCTCTTTTGTTGATAATTATGTATTCTTGCAATAAGGTCGTGGTGGTAAAGCTTGAGTGTTATTGCTTTGGTTGTTATTTCCAAAATATTAGGCCCTTCACCTTTTTATTGTTGTCACCATTGTTTTGCAATTTCGCTTAAAAAAACACTGCAAAGGTCCAAACTGTCTCATAAGCCTCCTTTGCTGTAGTACCTGTAATGTATTTAACATTTCTGTCAACGTATTTTGCATAGACCCTTTGTGTTCTCTATGGTGGGTGTAGAAGTTTCATACCTTACATGTATATTTGCAAGATCCTTTTTTATAGAGTTCTGGAATTAAGAAATTCATTGCCAATAATGTATCTTATTAGCAATGCCAAACAATTTATCTTTGATTGTCTTAGATTCTTTCATTCTTCTTAACTCAAGCTCTCTTACTAAAATCAATACCTGCATGCTTCACATCCTTTTAACCCTTGCATATTCTTCCTTCAATTAATCCCAAGTGATGGGAGTGGAGATGATGTTGCGAGGCAAATGCAAAGATCCAAGAAATGTGGGCAACACACCCAAAAGAAAGGCTGGCTAGACAAATAATATAATGAAAACTACTTCCAAGAGATCATCCAAGATGTTCTAAAGGAGACATAGATAATTCATCATTATATCCTTGGAATGGGCAAATAAAGCCATTCAATGTAAAACTTCTCTCCCCTTCAAATGTTCCAATTTGGAGGAGGTTAAAATTGTGTGAGAAATTTTGGTCACCTCCATTCCCCTCCCCTCCTTTTTGTGTTTGAACCAAAGAAAAAGTATAAAAAAAACCCCTTGGTCTTTCCTCTATTGATCTCCTATCAAATACTATATTATTATAGGATACAACAAAGATATTATGAGATTTTCTAGATATTTATGTTTTGCTTGAGTTTTCAATTGAAACGTGTATACCTTGAATACTGTTTATGTTTTGAATTTGTGTGGTCATATGTCAAACAAATCCAGAATTTGAGGATTGTATATTTCTTTGGTGATTTGGTTTTAAACTTGTTTCATCATTCTGCACTGCAGGGAAGATATTATAAAGAATTGGAAGTGGCCTGCTAATGCTTTTTTATTTATCTTCAACTGATCCGGTGGTTGGCTACTCAGATATTCCATATAACGTGGATGACGACTACTCTCTCACTTGTTGGCATGGTTGTTTCCTGTGAAAAACTCCATTAATTAATGGTGCATTTTCCCCTCTAACAATTTGTACATTATAAAAATAATTATATAGTTTCTATGAGTAGCTCACTCCCACATTGTGACACATTTTGGAATTTTGTAGAGGGCAGTAACTTGTTTCAATTGGCCACTTCCCTCTATCAGTTGTTACAGTTAAACACTCATGTAAAATTATGGGAGGAATTTTGAATGTGAAAATATGTAACAATTTTCACCGCATTTGAAACTTGTGGTTTGTGTGCTTGTCTATTTACTTAATGATTTGTTTTTGTTAAATCTTCTCCGGATATGGTAATCATTTGATGATTCAGTTAAGTATTGATCTATTAATTTTACAGTATGTAATTCAAAGTAATTTGGGTATAACTGTAGAATTGAAGGAAGTGACTTCTTCTAGAGATGTTTCCTCCTTTATTATTCAAGGTATGATAATTTACCTTCAGATAATTATATTATTCATCGTTCCAACGAGTCACACATGATGCATATAAAATATCAATGTTTGACTTTCTGACATTATGGATCTAAATACTCTTTGGAGATCATTTAGAGTATCTAAGAAATCTTTCTATTTGTCTCACTGTGTGTTCTAGCATCTTACACCCTTATCTCATTCAGTATTTTTATTCTTTAGACAAACTCAATATAATGTACAAAATTTTCATTAATCAAATTTTTACCACTTATGAGCCTTAATTTTATCATCAAGCACTTCATTATCCATAATAGAGAAATGTCATGACTCAAGAAATTAAGGCTTTGAAAGATAATGACATTTGGTTTTTTAGTCCCTTTATCGAAAGACAAACATTGCATAAGATATAAATGTGTTTTTAAATTGAAATATAATGTTGATAACTCAGTTGATAAATACAAAGCTCAGATGGTAGTCAAAGGTTACATATAAAAGAGTTTGATTGATTTTTCATATACTTTTTCACAAGTGGCTAAACTTACTTCTGTAAGGATATGTTAACCTACTACAAAAGATTGAAGTTTATAACAGTTAGATATCAACTATGCATTCTTAAATGATGAGTTATTTGAAGAAAAAGTATACATAGATATTTTCTAAGGTTACAAAAGAAGATCAAAATAATTGATTTGCAAGTTGAATAAATCTATGTATGGGCTAAGGCAACCATTTAAAGAATGGTTTTGCAAGTTCTCTCCAAGTGTATTATAACATGGTTTGACATAGTCCAAAAATGATTATTCTCTATTTATTCATGGTTTCAGTCTTTCATTGGTCATTTTGTTAGTTTACGTACAACATCATCTTTCCAGGTCATGATTCTTCTCGTGTTGATAAGGCACATTCAACATTGAGTTATTTGTTCAAACTAAAGATTTTTTGCTCTCTTCGGTACTTCTTAGACACAGAAATTGCAAAATCCAACATGAGTGTCTCTTTGAGTTAGAGAAAAATATTCTATCTTTGAGTTGGCAAACCAACTACATTATTTATAGATTCTAATTTAAAACTTGGCCTCAACGATGGTGACCCTATTAACGGATCACCATATGTATAAAAGATTAATTGAAAAGACTTATGTACTTTAACATATTTAGTTTTTGTTTATAGTCTGTTATACTATTTAAAACCCAATCCAATTCAAAGTCTTTTTTTCTGGTCAACAACAATTTTTATCTTTCACCATATGTTAATGTTAATTAGGACAGCAGTTTAAATATAAAAAAATTAGTCATTTTTTTTCTTAGTAATTCTTAATTTCTTCAAATTTTGTCAAATAAGATATTATGTGTAAATTTTAAACAGAATTAGAATATCATGTTTTCTCTTTAGTTACTAATAAATTAATTTGGTTAAAAGATTACTCAAACATTTTTAAGTTTTAAATGACATAATTACATTATTTTACTATAACAAATACACCTCGTTTTTGATCCCTTTTACCATGAGATGTCACGAGATATAAATATTGAATCTCACTTCATTATGTTGAAAAGCAATTCTTAATTCTTATTCATATCAAAATTTAACATCAAATTGGTGATTTATTTACAAATGTCCTTTTTATTATTGTTTTTAAGTCGTCCCATCGACAATTAGAAGTTATCAACATTTATTATAAAAATATAATTAAATATTACAGATCTTATATTTAACCATTTATTTAGTTTTTAGATACAGTAGATAATAGATATTATATATATGTTTCACTCTTCTGAAAACAATAGATTTTAATTTAATGAATTATTTTAATGTTTCTCCCTTAATATATCTGCATCACTTAATTTTAGCGTGATTGTGATCTTCTGGCAGGATTACACAGAAATTTCGTATCCATAATAATTCAGGCGCATATATATATATATATATATATATATATTTGACTCTTTTTTTTTCATTTTTGTTGATATAGGTATATAGAGAGTGAGAAGGGGGAGGAGGTTGTTGTGGAAATGGAGGAAGCAAAGGGAGTTGTGAAACACTTACTGCTCGCAAAGTTCAAGGACGACGTCACCGCAGAGAAGATTGAAGAGCTCATCAAGGGCTATGCCAACCTAGTCAATCTTGTCCCACCCATGAAATCATTCCACTGGTATGCTTTTTTTTTTTCTTTTTCGTTTTCTTCCTCACACTTCCAATTCAACAACCCACTTTGATCTCCACAAACAACATTATCTTGCTCACCCAATGCAAACTGGGGTTGCAAAATCTAAACTCGTTGAGACAAAAGATCGAATTTTTAACAACTTCTTAAAAAAAAAAACGTTTGCCCAGTATTGCTGATGAAAATTGGATCGGGTTGGGTTCCAATTTATTTATGCCTACATTTTGGTCCAGTGGAGATTGTAGTATTCAGAAATGTCACTGATAATTTTTTATAAGATTATTGAAAAAGTCCATCGGTGAAATTGCAGGGTTTCAGAACAGATCTCTACCTTTTCTGTAGAGTCTTCTGTTATTTTATTATTTTATTTTTACCAGCAATATGATATCTCAGGGAAATACATGTTTGGTTCAGCTTATTATGTTAAAATGACAATAACTTGTTTTTGTCTTCTTAAGAGACTTTGAAAAACTAGTGATTATGTTGTGAATTTGTGATCTGAGTGGTAGGGTTAGATCTGACAGGCCTCCTGCTTCTTAAAGATCCATTGTTTAAGCCTTAAGTTTGCACTGTGAATGTTTGGCAAATTTCCAATCTCAATGGCACAGTGAAGGCCTAAATGAATAGAATTTTGGATTGTGTTGAAAGAATTATATGTTGTTATAATAGATGGAACTTGCATAGATTGAGAAATGTCATTGAGCTTTTATTGTATATAACTTTCTAAACATTTGCATCTAAACTCAATGATGATAACTACTTATGTATTGTAGGGGCACAGATGTAAGTGCTGAAAACATGCATCAAGGCTTCACTCATGTGTTTGAATCAACCTTTGAGAGCACAGAAGGGGTTGCAGAGTATGTAGCTCATCCTGCCCATGTTGAATTTGCAAATTTGTTCCTTGCCTCTCTAGACAAAGTGGTTGTGATTGACTATAAGCCTACCAGTTTCGGAAACTAATGCCTCAGTTCACTGTTAGTGTTCTCATAAATATCAGTTGGCTTGTTTCCTCCCAATTATTCTGAATTTCATATTTCAATTTGGGTTACATTTATGTACTTTGTATGTAATATTTATGGAAATTTTATCTATGGTTGGCAATGAAATATCTAATGCATAGAATATGAAATACTGATACTTTTATCATGATAATGGTTTATAACTTTTGATTTTAAAATGCCTAAATAATTTCATTTTAATTTTAATTTTAATTTTGAAAAGTATATTGAAATAACCAAGTTGGAAGCTTATTTTAATGCACATTTGGAAGCTTATTCAGGCTTTGAAGTGGGACACTTGACCAAATCAATAAAAACATTGCTAATGTATAACGTCTGAATTAGCTTCTGAACCATGGATCTAAAATCTTTATCGTATTCATACCAGCTACGTATATGTATACAGTACTCATGAATAGAAGTTACGATATGGAATCTATCAAAGGAGTTGTAATCAATTACTTATGATTTTTTTTCTTTTGAAAAGTTTAGAAATTGCAATATAATGGATTGTTCCGACGTGTAATACTAAATAATTATTCTCTTCTCTAAAGGCAAAACTCTTATACTAGATAAATTTTTGGTTTTTTTGGTTTTGGTATGATTTGGTGTTTTATTCGTTTCGCCTTCTAATATTAGTTTTAACTTTTTTAGGAACCTGAACTCTACTTTTTGTACAACTCTCTGTGTAAGGTTGTCTAGTTACTGATTTGTGTTGTTTTTTTTACATGAATATTGTTTATGTTAGACGTGCATAAGTTTTTATTAGAAAAATAAAGATGAAAAAAGTAATTCATCATAATTTTTACCCTCTAAAACTTTATAATCACTTGCTTTTAAACTATTCTTACTTCTTCAAAATTGACATACTGAAAAAGTTAAAATTTATCTTCAAAATAGTGGTAAGTTTTTCTCTTATTTCAAACACTTCAGTTTCTTCTTTAAAATGCTTTAAAATGTTCTAAAAGATCTAAAATACTCTGACTTGTTTGAATCCTAAAAATTTACGAATTTATTACTGATAATGTAAAATATATTTTATATTGTTATATAAAAAGAAATGTACAAATAAATTTCATGAATTACCAAGGATAGTATATAATCCCAATAGTCGTAGTAATATTCATTATATTAAATTTTATTTTTTTTCATCAAATCATGAATATAGTGTCAGATTTTATTATTTTGATTAATATTTTCTGGCATCTCACAATAATCATAACCTGTAAATTATTAAAAAAAATCGCATTTAATGCACACATATTAATATTTTTTTTCCCTTTCGAGAAGTCATTATATTAATAATACTTTAGCCTATTTGTTTCGCAAATACAGAAAAGAAACACACAGACAAAAAAATATGAGGTGAAAATACATGTTATATATATATATATATATATATATATGTATATATACGTGTATATATATATATATATATATATATATATATTATATAATTAATTAATTTATCCTGACACCAATTCATTCCCATCAACACTGGTAAAAAAATAATGACCACATGTATATAGATATTGGTGGCAGAATAATGGCCACGGAATGAGATATTTTTGGGTGACACTGATTATGGCATGGTTAAATATATTTTTGCCTATGAAATATTAGAAATGAGGATTTATAGATGTAGTACTTCACGAAAAAATAACACCCACTTTTTTAAATTATATATAACTTTTAATTTGGAGAAATAAGTTTAATATATTTATAAATAAAAAAAAAAATGGCCTAGGCCTTGTATGATGGGACTTGGAGACAGTCCTGGGTCCCACCCTGTTTAGACGAAGCTGTATTGGATGATGGATCCTGCACCATACCAATATCACATGCACTATACCATTTATTGAAATTCCCGAAATGTCCTTCGATTTTTCATTTTACGACAGAGGTATTTTTACGGAAGAGGTGTATTTTGGTACGTGGGAAGGTGACAATGTACGAAGTTCGGACATTCCGTTTAAGTGACATATAAGTGAAATGTTTAATTAAAAGTATTTAAATTAATATATATATATATATATATTTTAATTTTAAATAAATAAATTAAATTTATTTTTCTTTCGTTAATCTTATTTATAAATGATTTTTATAGTGATATATTATATAAACTCATGGATGAAATTTCATCGAAATCTATATCAAATACCAAAAAAAGCAAAAATACCATCAATCAAATGCGAATTATCATTACAAGAAAAAAACTATTTAGAGATCAATATTTAACTAGCAAATAAAATGATTACTAATTTTAACTAAAATAGTTATCAAATTAAATTTTGGTCGCTAAATAACTACAAAATAGAAATAATAATTGTATTTAGTGATCAATTAAGTCAAATAATTTGTATCTAACATTATATACAGGTTTTAGTGACCTATGTCATTAGATTCAGATTGCTATCTAATTTAGAATCTAATGATATAAGTCACTAAAACCTTAATAGCTAATATTAGATACCAATTATTTGACTTAATTAGTCACTAAATTCAATTATTACTTTTATTTTATAGTTATTTAACAACAAAAATCTAATTTAGTAAATATTTTAGTCACAATTAATAACCATTTTATTTTATAACTAGAAATTTATCTCTAAACAACCTTTTTATTTAATGTATCAACCGCATACGTTGCTACAAAAATCTTTACTAAGTAACAAGTGTGCATGATGAAGATGAAAGTAAATGAAAAAGAAAATCTTATTTTTTAAATATAAAATATCAGGGAATTTTTAATATTTTCACGTTATTGACATGGTGCAGTTTATAAGCGTGATATGGTGCATGAATCAAAAGACAATAATTGGGCCCCTTTGCTTTTGTATGCAGTAATTATAATAACATCCACCCAAAGACAATAATTGAGCAAAGAAAGACTAAGAAGGTTTTATTTCTTACCTACATTTTTTAGACCACTACACCAAGTGGGTTTAAATAATATTTTTATAATATCTGATTCTTCTATAATTATAATATTTTATTTATGATTATTTTTCTAAACTAAGTATAATGGTAAGAATTTAATCACTTTAAAATTCTTTTGTAAAGATTCGTCGTGATAAATGATGTTTTTCTTGTCGTCCTGTATGTCAGTAAGCGGAAGAAGGTGGCTGCGGTATCCTCAAAAAAAGCATGTGGCAGTTGGTATGAGAACTTTTCCAACTAACAAATATTTAATAATAATTGTTTATATATAAGAAATTTAAATGTAAAGAGAATTGTTTGCAAATTCAAAAAAATCGTTTATATAAATAACTTTCTTTGACTTTAAATAATTTGTATAGAGATCTATGTTAAAATGATTTTATTATTTTCAAATAATTCTTAAATATGCTCTAATCCGTGTATTTAAAAACGAACCAGTTCTTGTTTTCAAATCCAAACAATTACCATTTATAAGATTTATCTTAATTTCAGAATAAGAGGAAAAGGTATAATTAACCTTAATATGATTTAGTCTCTAAAATGTTCTTCTTGAATATTTGTGTTATTCAAATGAATTCTTCAATATTCTTTTCGTTAGTAATTAAATATCACGGTGAGACATTTCTCATTGTTATGTAGTTTACATGTAATTTTTAGTATTGAATACAATAAAATAAATTTAAATGCCTATAAATGGATATTCGATTCTGTATGGGATTGGTCAACTTTAGAACATGAGGGGAACAAAAAATACATTTAACGAAAAAAGGGATTTTACTTTTGCATAATATGAAGAGAGAAAAATAAAAACTAGAAAAAATGTTTTGACCTTTCTTTTTCCTTTTTAAAAACAATTTATTTTGTGATTTTGGGTTTGAAGTTTTGAAATTATTGGTAAGTGATGTATTTTTGAGAAATAGGGTTGTGGTGGTGGGTGTGGTGAGATGAGTAGTAATGGTGGAGATTGAGAGGTAGAAAATGAGTTCACTTGAATTTATATTGATAGTGATGGTGGAAAAAGAACAAAGAAGATAAAATTTATAATTTAAAGATTAATTTAACTAATTCATCATTTTGGCTAACATGGATGATTTATATGAAACAAAATTATTATATGTGCATTTAATTTAGGATTTTTTTCTAGTTTTTACTTATTATATAAATTGCATCATTTTGGCTAACATGGATTATTTATATGAAATAAAATTATTATATGTGTATTTAATTTAGGATTTTTTTTCTAGTTTTTACTTATTATGTAAATTTTTACTCAACAAAAATTGCAGTAACTCATTTTTATGAAAGAATGTCCAAAGAACTGATCATTCAGTGTCTCAATCTATTAATAAAGAAATTTAAAAATTATTTATTTTATAATGTTGGAATATGAACCATGTGATGGGTATTTTGCACCCCAACTTCATTCCGTGGGATGAAGACTTATGTTTCACCAAAAGGTACATTGATCAGTTCAATCATTGAAGTTGATATTTTTATCTTATCATTAAATCTATAAATACAAAAAATGACAAGAATAGGACAATATGTACACCTATACAGCTGGCATCATTTAATATATGTATTTACACCAATATTTATGGTAAGTTTTTATCTTTAGGAATAAAAGAAGTGTGTTTTTAACTGTTTTGAGATGATATATAAATGGCAGAAGCAAAGAGAGAAGTGAGACCGTTTACATTAGTAGGGAAAGAATTGTTTGTGTTTAGCTCTCTGAAGGTCAACAAGAGCGGTTATTTGTGGGAGAGTAGATGATTCTCATTCTCATTCTGCTGTGAAGAAACCCAAACAAAGAAATTAAGTGCTTCGAATAATAATATTCAATCATTGAATATCTAATGCATGCAGAGAGGAGCTACGAATGCAGAGATAAGAATGGAACTGTAAAGAAACTGGTGAATGATTCTGAAGTCCATTAAGAAGACTTATATAATCATATATATAAATTTTGATACGTAATAGATTATACTTTAAACTTTAAGTTTAGTTAAATTTTACAAAAACAAAATCCACCTGTAAAATAAAATTTATATATATTTATAAATTATAAAAAAATCTCTAATATTAAAGACTCATTAATTCGATACTAAATGATTTAATGACTCAATATTTTTATTAAAATAAATTCTGATATCATATAATGTTAAGCAATAAATTTTAAATCAAACTTAACTTTACAAAATTGATTTTTAAAAAATTTATATCTATTTATAAAATTCTTATAAAATATTAAAAAATCTTATTTTTAATTAATACGGGATCTCCATTATATGTTTATGTTTTTTACTAGATACAAATAATTGATGGGCAAGTTTCTTAAAATATTTATAAATATTAATGTTTAAAGCTAAAATTTAATGATATATTAATATTTATAAGTATTGTAGGTTGTGTTTTCATATCATATCCTAGAAATCATACTGTTTATGTATCAGTTACCTTATATTCATATCAATATCCACGATACAATTTTTTTTTTAACAGCCAAATATGTGACGATATATATGGATTACTCGTTTCAGAATATAAATAAAACGTGAAAACGTTCACCGAAATCTATATCAAATACCACCAAAAATATAAATAAAAAGAAATGCCATCAACCAAATGCGAATTATCAACCATTGCTGCCAAATCTTCACCAACTAACAAATTCGCCGAAAAAAACAGGTAAAACGTGCGTGATGAAGATGAAAGTGAATGAAAAAGAAAATCTTATTTTTTAAATATAAAATATCAGGAACATTTTAATCTTTTCACGGATATGGTGCAGTTTATAAAGTGATATGGTGCAGGAATCAAAAGGCAACTGTGTTTGTTTGTACGTGAATGTAGTAGAATGGAGTCAACAAATCATAGGTTTTTCTAATCTGAAATCATATTGCACAATTGTTGATTGTACATTTAAATATAATTCTTCAGCCTAACAATTCCAAAATCTAATAATTAATTTTGTGCAACATTACCTCATCTTAAAATATTCAATTTCAATTCAAGATTCAACTTTATATAAAACAACTAATTAAATCCAAAGTAAGTTTACCAACTCTGTTTATTTTGATTAACATTTGTCTTCTAAGCTATAGACATCCCACTGTATAAACAAAGGTGAGAAACTACTCCTAAAAACTCTAATCACCTAGAACCAAAACCTCAAAATCAAAAGTTGATGTTGATAAATTTCATCATCTCAAAAAACTTATAACAATCCAAATATTCAATATAAACTAAAAAATAACTAGAAAGAGATTATATAGGAAATTTCAACTTACTCTATAAAAAATCTAGGTCAATAAATTTCTTTTTTTATTCTATCATGTTCTCACTGGTATTATCTGATTGAAAAAACTATATATAACCAACTCCAAAATTTTAGAAAAGAAGTTAAAAAAAATTTAAAGGAATAAAAACATTTAGAAATAAATAACTAAATACTTAAATTTGAATTTATATATTTAACATAAAAATAGAATTTCAACTTTTATTAATTGTTTTAAAAAGCATATTTCCTGTATTTAAACTAGGTCTCACGTATTACAGTAAAAGTAAAACAAATTTGATTCATTCTCCTTCGCAGTCAAGTTTCTATACAATTTAAAAGATGGTTGGTGGATAAAAGAATGTCTCTTCATTTTAGTAAACATGCGAAAATTGACTTAGCACCTTCCACTCTTTAGTAGTACTGGGGTCTATTTGCTTTTCAATAATTAGATATAATATCAAGAATAATGTTGAGCAAAGATAGACTCAGCATATTTTATCTTTTACTTAGACCCGTGCATCACATAACTTTATATTACATATTTATAATATTTTACTCATTATAAAGCATACTAAAATACTCCAAAAAATATATATTCTATCATATAGATTGTTATTCTAATGAATTATTTTACTTTACATTCTCGTGTGCTTAGCCACCAAAACTTTTATTGTATATCCGACCGAAATTCATCACACAAAAGGAAAAAAAATCACACAAAAAAGAAGTTAATTTTAATTTTATTGTTGTTTGAAAAAAAATAAAAGCAAAAAAAATTATGTAACAGCAAAAAAATCCAAAAATTACTCAAAATATATTTTATCACTTCAAACATCTTAATGAGTTTAAAACACCATTTAATATCACTATCAATTCAAAACTCATATATATCACTACTCTAATAAAAAAATCAAGCTGATTACCTCAAACTCTAGAGCAACATATCATCCTAATACAAAACAATTATATCATGTAAAAGTTTAACTCCATGATTAACAATACATTTTTTACAGAAGTATTAACAAATCATTAGTTTTCTTAATCTGAAATCATACCGCACAGCTACTAATTGTACATTTGGATATATCTAATTCTTCACAGATAGGTTATTCACTAAATTCAAAATCAAATAATCAATTTATAAAACCCTAACCAATCTTAAAAGATCAATTTCAACTTAAGATTCAACTTTATACCATCAAAATAAGTTTATCATCTCGGTTTACTTGATAGACGTTTGTCTTCTAAGCTATAGGTTCCTTAAAATAGACAAAAGTTAGAAACTACTTCTAAAATTTTAATAACCTCGAAATATCAAAAACCTCATAATCACCTAGAAAACATTCAAAATATCGAAAACCTCATAACCACTTAGAAAACAATCAAAATATCAAAACCCCAATATCAGAGGTTAATATTCATCTAAGAAAACTTATAACAATCCAAAACTTCAACATAAATTTAGACAAAACTAGAAAGAGTTATATAGCAAAATTCAACTAACTCTATCAAAAATCTAGGTCAATAAGAAATTATATTTCCTTTTCTATCATCTTCTCACTGATATTATTGATTGGAAAAAAATATAACCAACTCCAAAATTTTAGAAAAAATTTAAAGAAAATAGTTTAAAAATTAAAAAATAAATAATTAAAATTTGAATTTATTTATTTAATATAAAAATAGAATTTTAACTTTTATTAATTATAAAAAAAACATTTCCTAAATTATTTAAACTAGGTCTCACGTATTACAGTAAAATTAAAACAAATTTGATTTACTGTCCTTCTCAATCATGTTATATATATATATATATATAAAAGTGTATGTTTAAATATCCACACGAGTCTCACATGTTTTAGAAAAAAAAAAGTTAATGATTAAGTACACTAATCTTTAGTAAAAGTGAGATGATTAATTAAGAATAAAAAGTTCATGAATTTCTAGGTATTTTTTGAAGTTACGTTTGGGTCCTGGTTAATTATGCCTGTCCTTACTAGGTGCTGGTGGATATTTTATTGAGGAGGCCATGTTTATACTTTTCTTTGTTTGATAGTGATGATTGAGGCCTTTGTTTCTATAAAACGCTACACTGTCTTCTCTTACAATTCACATGTTCAGTAGTTCCTGCTCGGAATCAGAGATAAAGATGGCAGGTGCTAGTAGAGTTGTGTATGTGTTTCTGGGGGCATTTTTGTGCTTCAATATTGCTCAACATGCTTCTGTAAGTTGTGCTTTGACATCTGAGTTGCAAACAAAAATTGCAAAAGCTAACGAAGAGGGACCGTATCTAGGTTTAATCATACCAAATTCTTTTGAACTTGACCCTCTTCTTCAGAACCCTGGCTACACACCCAGTGACACCATAATAGACTTCGCGGGTATATGCATACATAATATTCCTACAAAATATTATCATAACTTTTTAGGGTCTCAGTCTCATCTATGAAACGTTTATTTTAAACATTTTATGGCTAATAATTAATGAAGGAAGGAGATTTCGGTTTGGAGCCATTGGTGACAAGCCTGTCATACTGGTGATGACAGGATTGAGCGTGGTATGCCTTCGTTTTCCATTTTATTTTGGGTTCAGATTTTTTGCTCTATATTTGTATGGCTTATTAATTTATTTGGAAGTTGTTTTTGGTTACTGGAATATGCAGATAAATGCAGGTATAACAACTCAGCTTCTGCTGAGCTTCTTCTCAGTAGAAGGAGTGGTTCATTACGGCATTGCTGGAAATGCAAACCCTTACTTGCATATTGGAGATGTAACCATTCCCCAACACTGGGCTCATCTAGCACTTTGGAGCTGGCAGGTACACACACCCACACATTTTCATCTTTCTTCTCAAGATAATCGTTACATATTTATTATTTTACCTCTGTTTTTTCAGTCCAAACTCATTCAAGATGAAAAGGATGTTTATATTTTCCAAAGAAGAAAATGATTTTTTGATCAGTTCAAGAAGAAAATGAAAAACTTCATATGTGGTGTGATAAACAAAGGAAAATAATTAAATAATTAATATATATATATATATATATATATATATATATATATATATATATTTATTGCATTGACTAAAATAATCCTGTTACCTGAAGTTGGTTTATCTGTTCAAGTCGGTTTAAAATCATTGGCTGACAAATATCATTATTATTGATCTTTTCTCTTATAATTTAAACCGAGATGGCAACATGATTCAAATAGTGAACCTACCAAACCTTGACTTATATGGAAAAGAAATTAATTAAGGTAATTAATATAAATCTTCATATTTAATAAAGTTGATAATTGTGGATCGTGATAAAAAAGTGACATTATCACATCCATTATCATTCAAGAAGATAATTCCGAGTACATGAAGAGGATCCCAGCTCTACAATTCTCTCTATATACCAAACTACTTTTGTCTAGAACATATACATTATCAATCCTAAAAGAATCTATTAATTCGAAGCACTAGAAAAGTACATCAATCCTTTCATAAAGAATTAAAAACAGGTTCACATGTATTAAAATCTGAATTTGATACAACAGATAATTCCTACCCACTATCCTGTGAGCATTGATTTATACAATACATATATACTCCGTACCCCTTGTTCTTGTTGGACCTACAATGTTGTTTACATCTATACCTTTAATTTCCAAAAACCTGAGAGGGCAAGAAAGCTTGAAGAGGTACCATTGATGTCATTTCTATTGTATTTTAAAGAAGTAGGAATATATAGATTCTCTTACAGCTGGTACGTCAACTCGATATCCCTTCTGGGTTTGGAGAAAACGAAATTTTGGAAAGAAATCAAACATAGAAGTGTTAAACAATAAATGTTTTTAAAATTTGTAGATAGTGCCAGTCTTCAAATCTCCCTAGTTTCTTTTCTTAGTTATAGAAAAAATTAGAAGTTATGGATTTTATGCACCTTGATGAGATCTGACACATTAACTTACCCCGTTTTGAATCTGATTTTGCAATTAATTACTGAATGAACGTGAAGATTAATGAATGATCTGGGTGTTGAGCAGAGATATGGACAAGGACCTGAGAATACATTACCCTTGGAAGACAATGGAGACTACACGAGAGATTTAGGGTTCTTAAATTTTGCAGATTTCACCTCAAACGTAAGTGCAGACAGTTTAGCTGACAACCTGCTAAACAATATATGGTACCAACCAGAAGAGATCTTTCCGGTTGATGGCATTCCGGAAGAAAGGCAACATGCTTTCTGGGTTCCAGTTGATTCCAAGTACTACCACATAGCTAAAAAACTGCAGGTAAATATTTTTAGTAGGTAAATACAACATCGCCACTAATTAAATTTACATTTTATAAAATGTTAATTATTAAGTAATATTATCACTTTTAATAGAGATTTCACTTTCTTTCACCAACAAAAACTATGTATAACGTAAATGGTGCTTCAATAGGGTTTAGTAATTGTGATGGTAAACAGTAATTATGATGTGATTAGGACTTGGAGCTAGAATCATGCATAAACTCGACGACATGCTTAACCACAACACCGAAGGTGGAGTTTGTGAAGAGAGGAGTCAGCCAAAGCATATACCTAGACAATTCAGCATACAGAACATTCATCTACAACAAATTTGAAGTGAGTCCAGTGGACATGGAAAGTGCATCGGTGGCTCTTATATGCCTTCAACAAAGAATACCCTTCATTGCTTTTAGGGCTCTCTCCGACTTGGCCGGTGGTGGCTCTGCCGAAGCCAACGAAGCCGATACGTTCTTGCCCATCGCCGCCACTAATTCTGTCACCGTCGTCGTTGAGTTCGTTAAGCTCTTGTCGCTCCACTCTAAGTGGTGGTCCATGTAGTATCAACTGCGCTGCCCATGTCGCGAACAACATTAGCATAGGTTGTTTCCGAATAATAAGAATCCCTGGGCGTTTAACTTTAAACTATAACTTAATCTCTTCATCACATTTGAAAGACTTTTTTTTTTAAGTAATAACTTAATATCTGATATCTTTAACTTCATTATATAAAAATAATTAAAGGAACTTTGCATTTTCTTTTATAACTTTACCAGTTTTATAGGATTGTTTTTGCAAATAGTCCAAATAAAAATTACTAACTTCGTACACTGCATCTGTTGATGTTAATAAATGCTTTTGGACGATACTAATTCTTGATATATAGAAAGACGAAAAAAAAGTATCAAGTTAACATAGTATAACAACAATGTTATCTTAAAATTCATTTAACATTTTGAGATATCAGATATTAGTGCAGATTAAATTAATACAATTATAAAGAAAATCATTTGCTAAACACTGTGATTTTTTACATGAAGTTCCTACGCAATCTTATAGGTAAAGTGTAAATAACTAATACAACAAGTTATAACGTATAATTACTTAAATTAGCAAACAGATTAAATTCATTTATAATCAGTACAACCTTGAGATTTTTTATTCATCTCTAAATTGAAGATAATAATTATCAAAGTTCTTCCATTATAAAAGATTGTTAGATGACGAAATATTCCATCATATTTCCTTCCATATATATGTTATCTAAGGTTTAAGAATTTTATAATAGATTGGGTTTGCAAATAACCTCCCTCATTTATATTATATATGAAAATATTAATAAGTAATGAAATATTTATATGAAAATATTAATACTAATGAAAGATTTTTAAACACTTAATTGAGATTAAACACAATGTTTTACTATTCCTTAACATCCTTGGAGAATGACATATACTTTTAAATGATATTCATTATCATATAACTGATCACTTTTTTTTTGCATGAAATTGATTTTATAAAATATGAAAATAAATAAGAGAATCACTTTCTTTTTTTCTCTTCCATCATATTTCATTGATATCAAATGTACCTCCAAAACTCCTTTTTTCTGTGTGACAAATTCAAAAGCCAAAACTGAGGTAATTGAAAGGATTACGAGACAAATATATTATTTTTCTCCAAATGAGTTTAATTGAATTCTCCATTAGGATGTTAAGCGAAGATATTTGATAGGAGAAATAAGGAATTTTTCTTTCCAGACTTGAGTATAATTTCATTGTGATTAATGAAATACAGTATATATATAAGATAACTAAAATATGAAATTGATAATTTAAGTGGCAATGTTTGAAAAAAAGGGCCAGGTTTATAAAAATACTTTTCAATTTTATTTCTTTTTTAATTAAAAAAATTACATTAATTTATAGTTTGTTTGTTTTATATCTCTATAAAAATAGTAAAAGAAATAAAATGTTGTTTTTTTAAACTTTCTATGCAAGCCTTTGAAAACAAAAAATGAAATAAAAACAATACAATATTTTTTTATCAAAATAAATTTTCAGAAAGCAAACGTGAACAGCCAATCTACCAAAAAAATTTCTTTATAGTAACAGATGACAAGAATTTGAAGCCATGGATAGTTGTTTTTATCTTTTTTAATTTCTCAATTAGCTTAATGTTTTTAACTAATTTTCATAATATATGGTCCAGTGGTAGGTTTATATGTATATTTTCTCATCATAATATTTTTTAGTGCAATATATATTATCTATGGCATCATGATCTTTTTTTTTTAACTAATTATCGTTGATATATAGTTCACCTAACATCAAGATTATATATTGTTGGTCTTTATTAGTATTTCTTTGTTTTTCTTTAGTGAAGAAGAGAATGTTTTTTTAAAATAAAACAAGCTTGTTAAATTTGATATCTCACTATAAATGGTTTATTGTGATATTGTATTTTTCGAAACTCACTCAATATTTGTTTTTAATTTGTTGATTTTCACAATACTTTTATTAATCTACTTATACTCGAAAACAATAATAAAATACTTAGTATAATCAACATTCACTTATACGTATAATATGTTAACATCTAAATGGTCTAATGTTCAATAGTTTTTTTTTTTTTTACTTAATGACTCTTACTTTTATAATTGCTGCGATAATAAATATAAGTCAGTATTAAAATAATTATTTTGACAATATCTTTTAAATATGTATTAATGGGCTTATAGCTTATATATCCCCTAACAATGGACTAATTCAAATTCTATATTTAGAAAATGACTAGATTGTTTAACGTTTATAATGTGCTAATAAAAAAATTTGTTAAATATGATGATTAATTTATTTATATTTATAAAGTGAGTTATTTACCTTACAAAGTGAGTCATACTATTTGTTTAACGAGTTATTTACCTTACAAAACCTAAGCTATATGTAAATATATGATAATATTTGAATAATTTTTTAAATTTACTCTTTACCTAAAAGTAATTAGGAATTAACTCAGTGGTTGCAGGCTGAAAATGAAAAACAGGATATTATATTTTTTTTATCAACAATAAAAAATATATAAAAAAATGCAACATGTACTTCTAGATAAGAGTACAAAGTACCACAACAGAAAAAATAAAATAAAAAACAGAAAACTTACTGGATAGCAGTAATTACATAATCAAATAACCTACCCGTGATACATCTCCTCCAAAAAGACAAATTTCATGAAATTAATATTCTGCTTCAAATAAAGAACCCTGCAGCCATCAACTTACATCTACAGTAAAAAAGCAAGCAGATGTACTCAAAAAATCTCTGAATCAAGGCCACCTCTGTTTTAGTGAGAATACAGTTCTATAATTCTATAATTCTATCTTCTATCACAAAAAATCTCTCTGAGTGTTGCAGCAAGCATGGGTATCACAAAATGCATCTATTAAAATTTCACATTTTTCCTGCAATAAAAATCACTCAGCCAGCATATTGAACAGAATCGTAAATCAGAACTCTTCCTACCCCTACCCATGTTGTTTCTGTTTTTTATTGAACATATGTACAACAAGAAAGTACAACATTCTTATTTGACCATATTTTTCATCACTTGTCTTGATTCTTTTCGTTGACCTTGTAATGTAATAACTCCCACTTAGAACATTTTTTTATAATCTTTCAAACTCTTTTTTAACAATATGTAGGATAGGTCTTATATTTCATACCTATCAATCAATGTTTTCTTTGTCTTATAGTTATGATTGGATAATATATTTCTTTCTAAAAGTATGTTTTTCAACAATAAATTAAAATATTTTGTGAAGTGTATGTCAATCAACCATTGATTATCACTGAATTTACTGATATTAACATTAGTGGCAACAATCTTGTTGCATGCTTTCTAATATTAATTTGAATTTTTTTTATAATAAATTTCAACTTTTGTATATTTAGAATTGTGTAGTTAAGGGCTCGCGTTATTTTTCTTTACATTTCGTATAGCCCTTATGTTTTGTATCTTGTTTTTCAACTTTATATATTTAGAATTGTGTAGTTAAGTGCTTGTGTTATTTTTCTTTACATTTCGTATAGCTCTTATGTTTTGTATCTTGTTTTTCTTGTTTTATTATTGGATTTTTCTATGTGATAAAAGATGATTGATGGATTCTAAAGAGATAACTTAATTGAAATATCAGGATCAAAAATAATATCTAACATAAGTTTATATTAAAAGAATAAAATTAAGAAAAACAATTCATTCTAGGTTTTACACTCTAAAACTATAATTACTTAGATTTTAAGTTATTCTTAATCCTTTAAAAATGATTCACTAAAAAAAGGGGCCAAAATCATCTTCAAAATATTAGTAACTTCTGTCTCGTATTTCAAACAATTTAGTTTTTAGTTTAAAATGAAATGAAATGTTCTAAAAGATCTAAAATACTTTAGTTTCTTTTAAACATAAAAATTTATAGATTAATTATGGGTAAAACATATTTTATATTATTATATTTGATAAAAAAAATTGTTGATTTTCACAATAAAAAGAAATGTACCAATAAATTTTACCCATTGTAACGGGATAATATATAACCGTAGTAGTCATAGTAGTGTTCATTATATTTAGTTTTTTTTTTTTTACATCAAATAATGAATATAATGTTTTTTTTTAATTTTTTATTAATACTTGAGTTATTCGATATGCCTACTTGCCAATCAACAACTTGAAAATCCTCTTATTGAATACTTTACAAATAAGATTGTCACTTAATTACGCTCATCAGATTATATATAATAATTAATTTGAAAATCATGATTAAAATGTCAATTGAGCTTACTTTAGCTCACTTTCTCCATCACTATAGTTAAAGGTTCAACAACCTGATGGTGGATATAAATAGATAAGTCTCTAAAGCAATAATTATGTTTTAGTTGAAGAGTGAATTTGAGATAAAAATATGTGGAAAGTTAAATTGTTTGGATTAATAGAAAGATGATGAGATTTGAGTGAAAAATTTGTGAGTGATGTAATAAGTGTGATAGATATTTTAATTGATAAAACTGAAAGATTAAAAATAATTAAAAATAAATATTAATTTGTTGGGTGTGATTAATGAATTATTATTTTTTATTGATAGAATTATAAGATTATAAATTATTTTAAAATTAAAAATAAATTATTTTTGTTAATATTATTATCATATAAATTTATTTTGATTATTATTATTATATTTTTTAATTTTATTATTTTTATTATTATCTTTAGTTTTTGACATTAATATTATTGGTATTTTATTTTTATAATTATCTTATTTTTATTATTATTTTATAAATTATTATTAATATTTTTTTTATTTTCATTAATATTTTGTTATTATTATTTTAATAATAATATTAATTATTAATAAGAATTATTATTATATTATATAATTAATTATATTTATTTTTTTATAATATAAATATTAATAAATTAATAATAAGACTAATTATATAAAAAGAATGAACAAATATTTACAAATTTGCCCTGAATAAAAAATACAGAAAAATTTTGTAGCCTATTTTTGTTTTTCATTATTTTTTATTTATTAAATTTGAAACTTTCTTCCCATTTCTTTTGAAAGGCGTCCATCTTGACAAATTTATATGTTAAACTAAACAGACCATTAATGATAATCTGACTCACTATTATAAATTTACTGGAATTAATAACTAACTTAGGATATAATTCCATGTCCTAAGACTAAGAACTTAGAATAAAATAGTAAAGACAAAAAACCGAAGCCAGAAAACTTGTGAAAGAACAACACCCGTCTGTATGAAAATAATGACCACATTTATATCGACATTGGTGGCAGAATAATGGCCACGAAATGACATGTTTTCTGGGGACACTGTGATTATAACATGGTTAAATATATTTTGTCTATGAAATATTAGCAATGAGGATTCATAAACGTAGTACTCTAGGACAGAAATAACAATCAACATAATAATATTTTAAAATTATATATAAATTTTAAGTTGGAAAAATTAGTTTAATATATTTATAAATATAAAATATTATGACTGTTGGAGACAGTCCTGGACGTGATCCTGTTTGGACGAATCTGTGTTTGTACGTGAATGTTGTAGAATGGAATAATTGAGCAAAGAAAGACCAATAAGTTTAATTTCTTACCTACATTTTCTAGACCAGTACAGCATGTGGGTTTAAATAATATTTTATAATATCTGATTCTTCTATAATTATAATATTTTGTTTATGATTATTTTTCTAAAATAAGTACTATGGTAAGAATTTAATCACTTTAAAATTCTTTTGTAAAGATTTATCGTGATGCGTATTATTTTTTTTGTCTTGTATAACAGTAAGCCGAAGAAGGCGGTTGCAGCATGGACCCAAAAAAGCACGTGGTATTTGGTATGAGAGTTTTTTCCAACTAACAAATCTTTAGTAATAATTTTTTATATATAAGAAATTTAAAGGTAAAGAGAATTGTTTGCAAATTGAAAAAAAATGGTTTATATAAATATCCTTATTTGATTTTAAATAATTTATATATAGAGAGATCTATTTTAAAATGATTTTACCTTTTTCAAATAAATTCCTATGAATATGCATGCTCTAACCCGTGTATTTAAGAACAGAACCAGTTTTTGTTTTCAAATCCAAACTATTAGTGTTAATATGATTTATCTTAATTTCAGAATAAGAGGAAAAGGTATAATTAACCTGATTTAGTCACTAAAATATTCTTCTTGAATATTCGTGTTATTCAAATGAATTCTTCAATATTTTTTTCGTTAGTAATTATTGCTAAATATCATGGTGATACATTACTCATTTTTAAGTAATTTATGTGTAATTTTTAGTATGAAATATAATAAAATAAAATTGAAATGCGTGTAAATAGATATTTGAAGAATTTATCGTTTTACATGGAATTGGTCAATTTGATGACAAACAAAAAATACATTTATAAAAAAAAAAGAATTTTCTTTTTGCATAATATGAAGAGAAAAAAGGTAGAAACTAGAAAAAAATTATTTTTGATTTTTTTTAAAACAATTTGTTTTGTGATTTTGGGTTTGAGGTTTTGAAATTATTGGAAAGTGATGTATTTTTGAGAAATAGGATTGTGGGTGTGGTGAGATGAGCAGTAATGGTGGAGATTGAGATATAAGGTCATTTGAATTTATATTGATAGTGAGGGTGGAAAAAGAACAAAGAAGAGAAAAATTATGATTTAAAGATTTATTTAACTAATTCATCAGCTATGCATCATTTTGACTAACGTGGATAATTTATATCAAATAAAATTATTATATTAATTTAGGCTTTTTTGAGTTTTTACTCATTGTGTGAATTTTTATTCAACAAAAATTGCAGTGACTAATTTTTATGAAAGAAGTTATTCAAAGAACTTATCATTCAGTGTCTCAATCTATTAACAAAGAAATAAAAAATGTATTTATTTTATAATATTGGAACATGGACCATGACGGGTATGGTTGGGACCTCAGATTAAGACTTGGGGGCTAAACAGACAAAAGTATTAAAATGATACAATTTTTTTGGTATTTATAAAGGAGGTGTAATTTCTTTTTTACTAAATTGAGTAAATAGTATACAGGGAGTATGATTTTTTTTTAAATAATTAAGATGAAGTCGAAATGGTGTGCATAAATAGCATTATTTTTACTTATCTTGAATTTGTTATTTCACAAACTATTAAATATATAAAAATGATATCATATGTAATAATAAATTTAATTAATTAATTTCTAAATATTATATAAATAATTCATATATATAAATAATATAACTTATTTTTACTTTTTAAATTTAAAAACCATGAACCTAATAACTCCTATCAAGTTAACATAATTTTAATTACAAGGTTATGATGATTTCTTTATTGCATGATTTTAATAAAACTAACCTTTATTTAAGAATCTCATGTCAAATAAACACCATTCTATCTATTTTACCAATCAGCTCAATAATTGAAGCTGATATTTTTTTATCTTATCATTAGAATTTATAAATATAAAAAATGATACATATATACCTATACAGTTAGCATCATTTAATATACGTATTTACACCAATATTTATTGCAAGTTTTTATATTCAAATATAAAAAAGATGCATTTTTAACTGTGCTGAGATCGGTATAAAAGAGGGTGAGAGGGGGAATGAGGTTGCTGTGAACAAACATAAGAAATGGCAGAAGCAAAGAAAGAAGTGAGACTGGTAGTGATGGCAAAGTTCAACGAGGACGCCACCCCAGAGAAGATCGAAGAAGTCATCACAGAATACGCAAAACTAGTGAATGTCATCCCTGCCATGAACTCATTCCACTGGTAAAATACATTATTCTTACATCAGATTCATATACCAGTGAATCACTGATGCTGATATTTGTGTTGCAGGGGCAAAGATGAAAGTGCAAAAGTTAACCTGCACCTGCATAAAGGCTACACTCATTTCTTTGAATCAAGCTTTGACAACATGGAAGGTGTTCAAGAGTATGAAGATCATCCTGATCATGCTGTGTTTGAACAGCTCCTCCTTTCCTGCGCTGAGAAACTGCTTGTCATTGCCTATGAGCCCACCATCGTTAACCTTCAGAAGTAATAATGGCTGCTTTGTTTAAACCCTACCCACTTTCCTCTCACCAAAATAAATGACATTGTTCTGCATTAGTATGCACTTCAATATTCATCATTATTTATCCTTGTTCTGTCTTATCTTCATCTCGCAGTTCTCAAATAATTCTGCATCAAAGTTTAGCGTAATCTCGTTAAGATGACTTCATATAGTAAAGTTTATACCTAAGTTATATATTATAATCTAATTTTACTTTTTCTAATATGGGGTTCTTGAAGAATATTTAACTATTATTCAGAATTTGCAGAAGTTTCTCACCATATGAAAAGGGTAAATATTGAATAATAACTTACCTTTATGTTTCTGCATGATCCATAACTGCAAAACCACCTTGAAAAGGACCATTCACATTAAATGCTGCATTTATTGGCATACACTCTTCTCAAGTGAAATGCACTTAATATGTATAGAAAGTAGTCAATGGAATCTATTGAAAAAAATGAAGAAAGAAAGAAAATAAAATGAACAGTAATAAATATTACTCCAAATTTACAGCACTATATCAATAAGGTTTTTTTTTTTTTAGTTTCTCTATTTTGTTGTCCTTATCAACTACATCTCTTATAATATTTACTAAAACAATTATCAAATCAGAAGATTAAAACAAAGTGAAGCTGATGAAGATTCTTGTAAAATCTTTATGAAGGAAAATAGCATATTAAAATAAGTCTTCCTTCAATCCAAACAAAATGTGTTTAGAAGACATGATATCCAAATGATATTCTAGAGTATCCTAAGTAATATCAATGAAAATCTTTATAAAATAATTATGGAAAGATAACCTATTATTAAGTCTTCTTTCAATGCAAATAAAATGTCTTTAAAAAACATAATATCATAATGATATTTCCAAATATCACCAGTGATTGAATGCAAAATGTACTGTGCCAAACAGTTTAATCAAAATGGCAAAATAAAATAAAGAAAAATAAAATAAATTGAGACTGTTGTATATATAACTTGTAGTTGGATAAGATAAAGCATATTTTCAAGAAAATCAATAGAAATTAAAAGTGAAAATTAATATAAAAATGAAGAGAAATGGTTTAAGAAATTACTATTTTAAAGAATAAATTACTGAATATAGCTTTTAAATGTTTTAATTTTAAGCATATCAAGAATTAGTAAGTAGTAGTCATCTTTAATGATGCAGCTTTCACAATAAATTAAAATATCAAATTTGATAATTTTATTTGTTTTTATTGCAAGTGGGTGTAATGAATTGTTTTGATACATGTCATCCTTTATTGGGTGCTAACTTCTCTTATGACTGGTTGGGCTAAGTGTTGGAGTCCAGCCAAAAATTTGTGGTTGGTAATTTATTGTATTAGTTGGAAATTTAATGCATTAGTTGAAAATCTCAACCAGACATATACTGCTGAGTGGTGCCTTTGAATTTTTTTCTATAAAATAGAAGTTGTGGGAGATGAAGAAAATCATCAAAAGTAGATGTAAAAATAAAACTTCTACTATATAAGGGAGTAAGAGAGAGGTGAAAGCCTTTGAAATTAAGAGAAAATTAGAACATGGTTAAGAAAAAACTACACCGAATTAACATTTCTATTATATTTTGGCATTTTAAAGTTCAATATTTGAATCTGGATTACACTTGAAAACAATATACCTCCTATGTGTGAACATTATTTATTTTATTATATATCAGTCCAAGAATTAAAAAAAAAAGTTATAATTAGAAGTATTCCAACCCTTTAGCAAAATACACATAATATTGTCAAAACAAAAAGCATAAAACAGATATATAACACATAGAAGTCCTGCAAGCTGTAGAGGATACAAAGCCTTTTTCAAACTGAAATATTTTTTGGAATTGACCCATAATTTTTGTGTCTAGGTGACTTATAAGGAAATCTTTACAAAAATGTCATAAGTGGAAATTCCAGAACGAAACACATAAAAAGGGGAATTAAATTATATATAACTTATGCATGCATGTATATGATTACACAATTAGTACTGTTCTGGTACCATGAAATAAATAAAAGTAAATCATTAGGAATTTACTATTTTAAAGATAAAATTAATAAAGGCAATTAAAATAATGTATTCTTACATTATGAGCTAAAATATACAATTTATAGATTTTTTTTTTACTTTTACTTTCTCGATTAAATATTTTAATATTCTCTATCCACGTTTTACATATCTATTTTCGAAAGATATTAAACTATTACTTTTTTTTACCTTTGTTTCTAAATTAAACCTTCCCTGTCCTTTAATTTGTTTCGTTTTATATTTTTTAACACCAACAAAATAGAATTAATGGAGTTCTTATGAGTGTTCCAATCCTGTTATAATCAAGAAAACAGAAAATTAGTTTTCCACTCCAGTCTTCTAATATTATATTTCAAACAATCTTAAATGGAAAGCATATAAATAGTTACAATAATAATTCAAAACTTACAACAATAATTCAAAGTTAATTTTTTTAAAAAATTAATATATAAAAAAATGTATACTATGATTGAAATAATTTATAATATAAAGAATAATTTTCTTGGAGTAATAAGAATCGATCTCAAATCCTCACCATACTATTAATACTAGATATTACTTTGATTATACTATTAATATTAGATATTATTTATCTTTACTTTGTATATATGATGTATTCTACATAAGAAGGTGGATCCCGCACAATACACTTTCACCATATGCATCAAATATGTGATTTGAAGTGAAAGAGATATTGTTAAGAAAATTTTTCATTTTTTTAGTCACACCTCAGTGCTAATATTATCATGAAATCGACATGCACACAACTCTTCCTTAAAATATTGAATGCATATTGTTAAAGTTGAACTAAAATACGACACAACAAAAGTATTTCGTGCACACCACCACTTTGCAAAAACAACTATGAGCATTGATTTTGATGACGACACAATGTTTTTGAATTCAATATAGGATCAGTGAAGCACAAAGAGAAGTTTACTCATTTGTAAAGTGCCTAACATCCCTCCTTGCATCTCTTCCACTCTTTTAACTTGTTGTGCTTCCTGTTTTTTTTCAATAGCAAAAAATAATATAAATGAAAGTACTTTAAGAGTGTTCCAATCCTATTACATGAAGAAAAAATTTCTCACGTACACAAATGTACAAAAGAGCACATAAAGACCAAGTTAAAATTATAAAACACAATGACTTATAATGTATTGCATATCATACAAAGTTTTTTCATAATTAACCCTGGAATGTCCTGTATACAATGGTTGTGTTTGTTTACCTGCAACCACAACTCAATCTGGGACAGAAGAACAAGTGAGAGTTTTACAACCTCTCAAGATAAATATTTTAAATAATGTAATAGACATAAGATCCAATCAGAATAAGGAAACTGAGCTTTCTTTACTCTGTTTTAACCAATGTCAACTCCTAATCTGGGCTAGGCAAAAGATCTCCACACTATCTACAACTCTATTTCTAAAAATCACTTTATTTCTATGAGCCCATGTCTCAGTCACAATAGCCACCTATAATATTTTTCATGATTGGTTAACTTTTGTGGTTGACATCTGTCATAATCGAGACGACGGTTCAAAACTAATTTCTTTTTTGAAAAATAATGGAGTCGCCACCATAATTTATTAAAGGAAAAACTATGAAAAACTAAAAAAAAGTCAGATAAGGCAAGTTTGCAAAACTGGATTTAGAGTCCGGGAGTCGGTTACGTGTGGGGAAGGTACTAGCACTCCCACAACGCCCGCCCTAAGGCGGTACCTCTAATTAAACAAGTAAAATAAAAGAGTGTGATTTTTAGAAATATTTATTTTTCCCAAAAAAACAGAAATAAAATGCAAATAACAACAAACAAAAATATATTTTTTTAATAGGGGGCCCGATAAGCATTTGACCTCGCTCCTACGTATCTCTATACAGGATAGAAAATCAGGGTACACGTAATTCTGTTCTTGGGTATTTGTGAGGGGCGTTTTCGTCGAGATGTGATGCTTGTAGGTTCGCTGAAGGGTTTCGAAGCTTGCATTTTTTTCGTGAGTGATATTTGGTTTGTGTATTTAAGAAGTGGGGTTAACATGGCATAGAAGGTGATTTGGTTGATGATTATTGGAATGGAATGGAAAGGTGATGGAGGTTCATGGTGGGATGTACAGTGGAGATGCAGGGCAAAAACACAACGCAGAAACATTGTGGAATTATGCGTTCATGGAGATGCATGCTGTTGAAATAGGAATAATTGTGGGTGCTTTTTATTTTATGCCATGAATGAATGTACAAGCAAAAAGAAAAAAAAAATACCTGGTGCCTAGTCTTTTCTTTCTCGATGTGCTTTCTTCTTTTCTCTCTTCTCAATATTCTCTCTTTCGTTCTCTTTTTTTCTCAATCACCAAAATGATCCCCCCTTTCTTTTTCTTCCTTTGACTAATATATTTTTTTTTATTATTTTAATTGATATTTGTTTTTAAAATGCGAGTAGTTCAGTTCAGGGAGGTTACCACTCTTTGACTCATTTATATTTATTATTTTTAATTAATAATTTTTTTTAAATTAATATTAAAAATGAATCTACCCAGGAATGAGACTTAAACCATTTTTCAACGGTAACAATCTATTATTTATTATTAATTTTATTTTTAGTTAAGTGGAGAACATGGGTTGTTATCTGAGCGGTTTCAAAATTATTATTTACAAATATTTATTTTTTATTAAAAACAAATACGTGGAGTTAGAGAGTGAGAACATAAGAGTCTACTGGCATTGACTCATTCTTTTTATTGTTATTTTTTATTATTTATTTATTATCTTGAACGTGTAAATCAAGTAAGCAGTTTGAAAACAGACTTCCTTTCTTTTTTTTTATTCTTTTTTTGAATATATATTTATTTTTATTTTGTTTTTATTATTTAATCATCAATTATTTAATATTTATTTATTTATTATTTGTTATTTTCGTTTTTTAATTATTATTATTTTTTAATTGTTATCTTTTAATTACCACATTTTTAGTTTTCTCTTAATGGACAAATTCAATATATATTTTTTAATTACTATTATTACTATTATTTTTTTAAAACAAATTTTTAATAGACTGATTTCTTACTCTGAATTTTATTTCCTTTTTTACTAATTTTATTTTAACTTTATTCATAAAATAGAATAGAACCAAAACTATTTTTTTATTTAAATAATAACACACATTTTTTTTTATTTTATATTATTTTATATTTTGAAATAATTTTATTTGTCTGGACGAAATTGAGTGTTGACAACATCTATAGTTGAAACTTATGATAATGAGGCAAAATGACTTATGTCTAGCAGACAATATCTCAACCTATCTCTCACAAGCATCCCACACTTCCTTCACCACTACACAATTGATAAAAAGATGTTGAACTGTCTCATCCACCCGCTTACACAACCGACAGAGGTACCTTTCCAACTGAACACCTCTTTTAAAGAGATTGGTAGTAGTGGGCAATCTTTCCAACAAAACTCTCCAAACACACAGTAGTGCTGAAGGCACCACTTTTAAAGTTCAAAGCTGCTAGAAAATCTCTGACCCCTCCACTATACTTTCCCTATTCAAAATAATGTATCCAAACTCAACAATATATTGTTGTTCTTCCTGCTGCCCAAACCCACCCATCCTTGCTACCAATCCTTCTCTGTACAACTAAGGTATTATTAACCAACTGGTCTTCCAACTGCTTCTCCCATTCGAACCTAGTTATCCAACCTAAATTCCATCCAGCTATGTGTATAGGATTCTCTTGCTCCCCTACTCCTATATTTGCCATTGTGTTCTCTTTACATTCAGAAATAGAGAATAATCTAGGATATGTATCTTTTAAAGATCAATCACAAATCCAAGTATCCTCCCATAACTTCTCTTTTTTCCTTCCTCACAATCCACTTAATTCTTCCATCAAACCAATTATCCTTAGCTCCTTTCTTACATACTTTAGCTAGATCACGCCACCACCATGATTGTGTATATCCAATTCCCTCCAAGACTCATACCAAGATTCTAATACCTCTCTCCATAAACCCAATTCTGCCCCCCCGAGCCTCCATTTCCACTTAGATAACAAAGCTAAGTTGAAGTTACCTATATCTTTAATCTCTAATCCACCTTCATGGAATGGTCTACATATCTTCTCCTAACTAACTCATGTTATTCTCTTACCCTCATTTCTCCAACCCCATAAAAACTTAGCTTGTAATTTCCTAATCTTATTGCACACACTAATAGGGCTTTAAAGAATGACCAATAGAATAAAGGTAGTGTAGTGATTACAGATTTAATCAAACACACTCTACCAGCCATAGATAGTAGTCTCTCTTTCCATCTTGACAACCTAGATTTAACTTTGTTAATCACTTGATCCCAAAATGACACCCTCTTAGATTCCCTAATAGTCATCTCCAAATACTTAAATGGAAGCTTCATTTGCCTACAATTCAGACAATTAGAAAACACCTATAATTCTTATTGATTAACTTCTATAACCTCACCTGAATTTTATGAAATTTAACCTTTAATCCAGAAACCAATTCAAAGGTCATCAAAATAGCTTTAAAGGTCAAAATGTTTCCATAAGTAGGTTGACAAAATAAAAGTATATCATTGGCAAACTGAAGTAAATCAATATTTACTCCCTTCCCTCCCACTTTTTCACCTTCAAGTAGATTCTTACCTCTTGCTTCATGAACTAAACCCGTGAGTCCCTCCCCAACAATAAGGAACAAAAATGGTGGTGCCAACGAGTCACCCTGCCTAAGACCCCTCCTCGATTTAAATTCTTTTGTTAGACTTCCATTATCCAATATAGAATATGTGGCTGATTCTAAACACATCTTTATCCATTTTATCCACTTATCATCAAATCCCAACCTTTTCATCATATAGTATAGGAAGTTTCAATTGACCGAATGATACGCTTTTTCATAATCTATCTTAATAACAACACCTTTCTTCTTCTCTTTACAAATATAATATACTGTCTCATTAGCTATAAAAACATTATCTAACAAGCCTCATCCACCGAAGAATGTGGATTGGTGTATATCTATTATTTTAAAAAGCACATGTTTAAACCTATTAGCTAAAATTGTAGACATGATTTTGTAGAAACACTTTACCAGTAAAATAATTCGGTAATTATTTACGCTAAAGATACTTTCTCACTTAGAAGCAATGTAATAAAAAGAAGGATTACGTCTCCTGATAATATAACCAAATTCCTGAAAGTAAAATAGAATCTTGTTGGGCTTCTTATCTCCTAAAAATATAACCTAAAAGTAAAATACTTGTTGTGCTTCTTGTATGTGAAGGTTCTATTGTTAGTGATTTTCTGGATAAAAAAAGTTCTTTTCTGCTAGTAATTCTTGCTACTTCTTTGAAGCTTTTAAGAGTTGTACAATTTTATCTTTACTTTGGAATAGGGAGTGGCGAAAAAGGGTGTGTAACTAAGAAAAAAATAAAATAAAAAATAACATTGTTTAGATTAATGGAAAATGAGGAAAAAATGAAGAGATATCAAGGAAAAAGTTTGTAAGAAAATAACCAAATTTTGTTCAATGTTAAAAAAAAAGTTTAAAATACATAAGTTAAAAAATTCTATCTTTTTATAAACCAGTACCCTCTTATAAAATACTAGTTATTTATACCTTTCAGTAGAAGTAATTCTTGTAAAATAACATTATGTAAGAAAAAACAGTTTTCCATAACAAAATAAAGTTTAATCAAATTTAAATTTAAAATGAAAATAAAATTTCATTATAACATCTAAGTAAAAGTATTCAAAATAACAAATCCAGAGAATTTGCTCCAGAGAGAGAGAGTTATTTATTGAGAAGAAGGAAGATAAAGTGCAAAAGTTAATTATAATAAATCCAAATTAAAAGAAATCCAAAAAAGTCATGTTTACTCTCAAAATTCTTTTTATTTAATCTCACCAAATTTTTGTGAATATGGGAAAACCTGTGGACATTCAGATTTAAAACGTGTCTAAATTTTGGTTTCCCCATACCTTTATCACTGTTATCAAGGTTCTCATCCTTAGAATGTTGTGCTAATCCTAGTTAACTGTGCCATCCTAATTAAGCGTGCCGTGTTGTCAGAAACAGACACAAAAACCAACAACATTAACCACATCATCATTTTTCATTGCTATTTTATCACAACAATTTGTTTGGATAAATAAATCTCTCATTAATCATGATTTTTTTTTTTCTTGTATTACATTATAAGATGTTACACATCAACAAAGGATAATCGCTATCCATGGTACTAGAATATATGAGCATAAACATAGTGGTCGAGAGCAAAATATCCATGCTGCGTTTAAGCGCCACCTGTGAGTTAGTCAACACAGTTCCGTTACGTATAGACTCACTCCCACACATAAAGTCCCACACCGTTTCATTTTCCACTTCCTCATGCACCCAACACCATGGAAGCCAAGTTATGGGACCCTCCTCTTTTCTCTCCCACACTCCCCCTTCTTCCCCCTCTCCCTCTTCCTTCTCTCACTCTTCGCTTTCCCTCCACACCACCCACCACGCGCCTCCTAGCTCACGCTTCCGTCTCCGACACCGTTCCCGTCCAAAACACGCCACAAACTCCGTCTTCCGTTAAAGTTAAACCTACTTACTCCCCCACTCCTCCCAACCGAGACCTTCGAACGCCTCATAGCGGGTACTTATTTCGCTTTCCCTCCTTCAATTAACACTTTCGATCTTCACATTGTTCAATTCATCGATAATTAGGTACCATTTCGATGGGACTACTCGCAAATTCTTCGAGGGGTGGTATTTCAAAGTGTCCATTCCTGAACGGCGGCAGAGCTTTTGCTTCATGTATTCCGTCGAGAGTCCCGTGTTTCGCAAACCGTTGACGCCTCTCGAACAGGTCCAATATGGGCCCCGGTTTACCGGTGTCGGTGCCCAGATTCTCGGTGCCGATGACAAGTATATTTGTCAGTACTCTCCCGAATCGCAATTCTTCTGGGGAAGTAAGGATTTGTTTCTGCTCTTTCCGTTTTTTTCTTCTTCTTATTGCTAAACCACTATCTTATTCTATGGGTTTGAGTTTTTGAAATGCTTAGGCAGGCATGAACTGATGTTGGGGAACACTTTCGTGCCCAACCAAAATGCTAAACCTCCCAACAAGGAGCTTCCTCCTCAGGTATATATACCATCTTTTGCTCACATGGTTGACATAAAAATATAATATTTTACCAGGCGCATGGCTATTCCGTGTTAAGGTTTCACCTAAACTCAGATAAGATACAATTAGATTCTAGTAGTAGCTGTTAGGACTATTGGGTCACTTGTTATCATATCATCTCAGATGTCTAGTTATGCAAACTTTATGTTAGAGTCGTCCAGTCATTGGTGAGGATATGTTAAAGATATTAGATTGACCAGTGATATAATCATAATATTGTGTATAAGTGAATGGCAACACTTACCGACCCACTTTTGGGGTTAAACTAGGCCAAACTCAAAATCTAAGTCTTCGAGTGATGGTGTTTCAGTGGCACCTGTTTTGCTTCTATTCGGATCTTGGTTTTTTCTTGTTGGTCGTTCTTGATTGTGTTGCAAATTGCAATAGGAACAATTTTAAACTACCCAAGCAAATGGTTTATATCTGTCATTATGTCATAGTTGGCTTCCAGACCGGTCTAATCTGTCTCTGCTAATTATGCTTTGTGTTTGGTCATTCTGCTCAGGAATTTAACAATAGAGTGTCGGAAGGCTTTCAAGTCACTCCCCTTTGGAATCAAGGTTTTATTCAAGATGATGGAAGGTGGGGGTTTGATTGCTTTTGCATTCTCAGATTATATTAGCACTTGACATGGATTTTAATTGTAGGTCAGATTATGTGGAAACAGTAAAAACGGCTCGTTGGGAGTATAGTACAGTACCTGTATATGGTTGGGGTGATGTTGGGTCTACACAGAAGTCTACTGCTGGGTGGCTTGCAGCTTTCCCTGTTTTTGAACCACATTGGCAAATATGTATGGCTGCTGGATTGTCAACAGGTATTTGCTACTTGTTCAGCTATTGGCTATTTGATCTTTTATTTTATTTATTATAGTCTAGTGTCCTGCTTCTTGTGTTTGAACTGAAATATGATAATTTTGATTGAATTATTGATACGAATATATTGTGACAGTAACTAATAATGTAATTTGCCGAAGAGATTGACATGTAGTCACTTAAAAGATAATAATAGAAACCATCCTAGTAAGGATTAAACATCAAGAACATTGTGAGGCTGAAAGCATATAATTGTTGCTAGAGCCATGATGTGAGTCAGGAAAAAAAGAGTGAGCGGTCTTATTCACCTTTAGAATTTGAAAGTTAGAAGTTTAATATTTGTATAATGACTGGCTTTTAGGATCATGTGTATGTGAAGTGCTTGTGTTCTTAAACAATTAATCACCCATGTTTGTGATAAGATAGTTTGTCCTCATTTATTTTCCTCATAAATATTGAATGTCAGGCTGGATTGAGTGGGATGGCGAGAGGATTGAGTTTGAAAATGCTCCGTCTTATTCAGAAAAGAACTGGGGTGGAGGATTCCCGAGAAAATGGTTTTGGGTAATTTTCCTTTTCATTACGAAAGTATATCTTTAGTATTCATGATCATATCAATTCCATGGCTTGATATGAAACATCAGCTATAGCTGGTTTTGTGTATGCAATTACAAATCTTATTGTCTTTAGAAAATTATGGATAAAATGAGTTGTTTCTTCATTTTATTTATATCTTTAGCTTTTAAAATAATGACTAGATTCTAGAATGGTAGTCACCCATTTAGGGCTTGAAGACTTTAGGAGGTGGAGTCTTTTTGTTACATCTTCATGATCAAGTATAACTCTTGATAAAGGCGAAATATAATCTTCTAAAAGGATTAGCTTTATAGTGATTCATGATATATGAATGATAGAACACCAATTAATAGACTGATCGAGTATAATTCTGAACATAGACAACACACACAATACAGCAATACAATTGTTGTCCTAGATATGGAAGTCTCCTACAGAGAGTATTCTCCATCCAAAAACTGCAAAACGCAATGCACTAGCATAACGACACACCCTGTCTTCAGATATAATCCTAATTCAAAATTGCTATCAGTTATTTTTTATGAATGACTTTTATCACGTTAGGTTTTCTGTAATGGCAAGATATGGGGTTAAAAGTATGGATGCTTGCGTTGATATTTGGTTGAAGACCTCTCACCCAAATATTGCTCTCAGCAGCTTATTTACTTGTAGAGAGGAATTCAAATTCTCAATATAAAATCATCTATGGAACCCAACTGCTTCAAGTATATTAATTTCTCGTATTGGTTCTTAAACTCTCTTTCCAAACTTTAAGTGAAATAGTATTCTATTTCTCTCAAAATAGAGCCCATGGATGGTTGGTCTCTCCGTATTTAGCCACTTTGACCTTCATTAGTATTTTCGCAGTTTCACTTCCAAGTGAGGTTGACAAAATCTCAAGTTAGCTCTTAAACATTTGAGAGTTTATGATGCTAAATAGGGAAAACAAGTTAACCCATTACCAAAACTCTTTTCTGGGTAAACGTTAAACTTACGGTAAACTTACAAACTCTCAATTGAAGAAACGAGTTAATGAATTTGAAATCAAATGTAGTTTTTTTCCAAATTTTACCCAACAATAATATTTTATTAGACTCATTAACTCCTTTTTGAGTTGTTTTCGCCTTAAGAACTTATGGTTTTATGAATTTATATATGGTTTAGTCATCTAAGTAGTTTAATTTATTTAGCACTAATGTACCATCATACTTCAGTATTGTGAATTGTGATTTGCTACTTTTCTTTATTATGGTGTCCAAGAATTGAATTATTGTTGCATTAAATGCGTTATGTTATGCATATATGTCATTAATAGATTTTTTAATATTTGGTAAACTCTTATTCCATGAGTTTACGGAAGCTTCGTGAGTATATACAAACTCTAGAGTTTGAGAAATATGTTTCTAAGTATGTTCTTACCCCTGTTGAACCATCCTACAGAGTGTTCCCTATTGAAGGTGGGCAGTTTCAATTTCTTAACTTACATACAATAGTCACTCACGCCTTATTACCATCTGAATTAACTAGACCCATTTTTTCTGTAGTCTTTCTCCATGATTGGAACTTCCATGCTCTTCCTCTGTATGTTCTCCGAACACCTTCCTCATTTCATAAAAGTTCTCTTTCATAGTAGTTTCTTTTTTTCTTCTATACTAGCTCTAATTCAACCCTTAATGTTGCCTCCACATCCTTCAAGATTTTCTTTCAAGAATCCATATGTTATGTCATGCTAATATGACAAATTCTTGACCTTCTCAAATTCTGGCTTCCTGTTTTGGATGAGGACAAAACTGATACAGTATTAATTAATAAACTAATGAAATATAATTTTAATCATTAAAACCAAACAATACGTGTTATCAACCTAGCCTAAGTTGAAAAAGGATACAAATCACTCTATAGTAAAGGAATTAATTTTAGTAAGATATTTTTATAGTTTTTTGTGGAAATACGACAGAATCCCAAATTTGTAGGTTCTTGTTATGCATAGTTACTAGTTTGTTGCAAACAATATTTGCTATATATATGTACTGCAACGACACCAAAAAGGCAGCAATGAATGAAGTCTTAAGTTTTCTCTCTATTTTATTACCTTTTCCTTTTTCTGTTTCTTGAGGCTCCTTCCCTCAAAGTAAGGTTATGTCAATACAGCAATACAATTGCTGTTACAGGTACAAAAGTCTCGTACGGGGAGTACTCTCCGTCCACAAACTTCACTAATTATACACCCTACTATTAGTCATAATCCTAATCCATAACTGTCATCAGCTATTTTCTATGAATAACTACCAGCATGCAGTTTCTATTGCAGAACTATTACAGTGTAAGTTATTTTCTATCTGTGAGAAAATTACAAAATATTTTTTGCAGAATACTTTTTTTTCCAGCCGGAAAAATAATCCGAGAGTATTACAAAGACAATTATTGTCAAAACAATTTACAAGAGAACAATTAAGACACCACTGCTTCGTATGATGCATTGAACCCAGCTATGCCAAGTATATATATCTTGGGAGAAAAGGCTAATGGAAAAAGTAAAAATGAAAGAGGCTCTTAGTTCTTAAAATATTTCTATTTCCTACCCTATTATATACTTCTTAATAATTGCCTCAAATCCACCAATGGATCTTCTAACTGACCCACTTAGATATTGGTTTTCATCAGTAACTCAGTGTACGGGAATTTTTACAGCTGGTTAATATCCTTCTATTTTGTATCAATAATTACTTATTCTTACCAATATTGGGATTAGTGTTTGTACATTTTATGCATATAAAATTGTTGATGTCTCTGCAGGCTCAATGTAATGTTTTTGAAGGTGGTAGTGGAGAAATTGCACTTACGGCAGCTGGTGGATTGAGACAAATTCCTGGATTAACTGAGACCTTTGAAAATGCTGCATTGGTAACTGTGTTTAGGATTCGCTATCAGTTTGACATATTTCATAATTAATTTCACTGGCTTCATGTAATATTAAGTTTAGCTCCGAATAAATGGTGGGGCGAGGGGTAATGGGATTTTTGAAGATCGAGAATGTGTAGCTAAATTGCTTGTTGTCCTTTTGTCAAAATCACATTCTGTGCTAGTTAAATATTCTCTATGATTTGACAAAACCTTGTGTGAGAATCAACACAAGTTCTTTTGATTTCTCAATTTGGTATTATTTGCATTCCTAACACTTGAAGGAAGCTTTTGTCCTCTGTCTGCAATCCTGAGTGATGGAGACTGGTGTTAATTATGCTATTGAAATGGTTTAATTAGGTCGATATTTCTTTGGAAATTTTCTAACTAATATGTCCAATGTTTGATAGTATATTTTTTCCTTTTTGTGGATCTGAAATCTTGGTAAAAGTTTCTTTCATGTACTCTTTTTTTGATTTTTTTTTTTCAGTATACACCTAGATTAGTTGTTGAGATTGTGGACATTGGTTACTTTTGTCCTGACTTTTCTAAATCCTTATTTAGTCTCTAACTTCCAAAATATTATTCACCTCAATCCTTTTATACTTCATTTTACATTGATATTAAGGACTAAAGTGAATGAGTTTTTGAAAAACGTCAAATAGGTAAGGTTTTGAAAAGTTTAGGGACTTGAAGATATCAGTTCTTACAATAATCTGGGGTTTATTTTTTTTTCTACTTATTCTTTTGCCATATGCTTTTGGTCGCAACGAACAATTAATCTTTTTAGTTTTTGTTATTTTTATTATTCTTGATTTTTTTTTCATAATTTTGTACTATTTTCTATGTTGCAAACTGCTGCAGATTGGAATTCATTACGATGGAAAATTTTATGAATTCGTGCCATGGAATGGTACTGTTAACTGGGAAGTTACCACTTGGGGTTATTGGTTTATGACAGCGGACAATGGCAAATATGTGGTAATTATAACTTTCTAAGTACTTTTTACCCTTTTCAGTGGTTAAGCGAATAGCTTGCACAGACCACACTAGTTGTAGTCATTGAAGTTTTACATTTCATTTCAGTTTAATGAGCTCTATAAACTATGAAATCAGAATTGCTTGTGCAAAGAGGGTAATCAGTTGAATCAGCTTAACGTATTAATGATTATACGATTGATTAGGTAGTGGGAATTGCTTTGGCTATAGAGTATGTCAGATTCAATATATTGTTATGTTGGCAGGTTGAATTAGAAGCAACAACAGAGGATCCAGGTACTGCATTGCGTGCTCCAACAGCAGAAGCTGGCCTTGCCCCTGCTTGTAAAGATACGTGCTTTGGAAATCTAAAACTGCAACTGTGGGAACGAAGATATGATGGCAGCAAGGGGAAGGTGTCACTCTTTTTCACACATAAACAAATTGTTTCTAAGATTGGTATTTAGTGGAACATTGTCATGAATATTTGGTAAATGGCAGGTCATATTAAACGTTTGGAGTAACATGGCAGCTCTAGAAGTTGGAGGAGGTCCATGGTTTGACACTTGGAAGGGAAAGACATCAACTCCAGCAGCCCTTAGATATGCCCTTGAATTACCCATAGACGTAGAATCCATTTTTAATGTTGTTCCTCTGTTTAAACCACCTGGCCTGTAGTCATATGGTTTTGTTGTATTCCTCTTGGTTTTCAATTTAATCATGCGGCATAATACATGCATGGTTTATTTTTATGATTTTCGTTATAACAGTGCATGAAAGGATTCAAAATTTCACTATATGGATACAAAGGGATTCTTGATGAGAAGAGAAAGGAATGGATATAAGAAAGTATATAATAACCATTTTTTATTGATTTTATGAACGGAAGTTTCATATGACGATTATTTACTCTAAAGTCAAAATATGCACCAGAAAAGCTAATTTTCTCTATTTAGTGAATTTTTTAACGGAAAACTGAATTAAACCCAACCATGAACGTTAATTAACTTAAGCTCTAACGATACTAATAAAAAAATGAAGAGCTTATTTGTATATTTTCTTTTAAAAATTTGCAAGATATATTGAGCTTTTTTTTTTATACAATTTTTTTTATAATGTGCATAATATATTAAAATTTTAGCTTAATTAAGTTTTAAATATATAATCTATTTTAATCAAGTCTATATTAAAATTTCTCATGTTTAAAATATTATTTATTTTTGTCAAAGTAACTTGTTTGATTTTTTTCTTTAGTAGAATATTGTAATTGTTAATTTCTTTTGGAACTTATTGATTAATTTAGTCTTTCCATCTCTAATCTTTTTTTAATTTATTGTTTGACCGACTCATTTTCTCGCTAAATAATGGGTTAATAAATAAGTTCGAAGATATTGAAATGGGTAAGAGCCAATTGATGGCGAATTAAAGATAAGAAGAGAAAAATAATAGTCACATTATCCTATTAATAAAAAGATTAAATTGTTAGAATATTTTAGATAAAAATAAAAAGAAAATTGATAGTAAGTTGGATATAGAAAAAGGGAAATAATATATAGTCACATTATTCTATCCAGGGTAAAAATCAAATAGTAGAATATTTAAACAAAAATAAAAAAAAATATTATTTTAAACAAATTTATAATAATAACTTAATCATAAAAGTACCATTTAACTAAGTTTAAAATTTTGTGTGAACTTTCTAACAAGTCTAAGGAAATTTTGTCACTACATTGATATGAGCTTTGGTAGTACCTCATGTCTCTTCTAGATTGTTTACTAGTTAAAAAAGATGGTGTATTTGAATGGTATTCGTGTTTGAATTGAGTTTGCTTACTGCCAATAGTTTTGGTATTGGTCTCTTTCATGATATTTGTACCAATTGGGAAGGTTGATTTCGGAAATATCACTTTCTTCTCTTATTGTTTACACGTAATCAATCTTATCTAAAATGCTACAAATGACACATAAATACAAGAATAAATGTTAAAAAGTTGTCAAAACAGTGTTGATCACTTCTTTAAAAGAAAATTGCTTCGGTGTTTACTTTTGTAGAATTTAGTTTCTTTCATCTATTATTTTATTTGTAATAAAAAGAAGGACAGATTTTGTTTTATTTTTATTCTTTTCAAACGTTTGTCACTACCAATTCAAAAGTTGACCCAGAACATTTTACTCACTACATTGTTGTTTCATTTTTTTAAATTTTGTTATTTTATGTTCTTAACTTGACTGAAAGCATTTTACTCAATATTTCTAACTTAATAATTATATTTGTTTCTTTTTCTCTAATCTCTTCTTTTTTTCTCTATCTTTGCAAGAAAAGGTCAACAATGATTCACAATTTTTCATTTTTATGTGTTGATGTTCCTTTTTATTTGCTGCATCAACTATACAATTCAAGATGGATAACTAATGTCCTTTGCAAGCAAAACACATAACCTACATTTTGTTTTAAATCAAATTTATAGGGGTACCCTTGAGAATTTAGTCCATCTTAAAATTGAGAAATTTTTTAAGACTTAAACATTGTTACATAAAATCCCGACCTACATTGATTTATGTATTGAATGAGAATTAGCAACTGATAGTCCTTATAACCATATCTCTAATGTATGCTAATGTTATCTTTTAGGTTGTTGAAATTTTCTTATTATATCCAATATTTCGTATAAGTAATAATGTGAAAAAAATTGTAAAAACTTATAAATATTTATAAAAGTAACTTGTAATTTCTTTAAGTTATTTTGGATAAGTTTAATATTATGAAAAACATCATGTTAAAATGTTTTTTTTAGCTTATTTATTTATTTTTTAAATAGTACCTTGTCCAATAAAAAATACATTTATTGAGAGAAAAACTTTAGTAATCAAGGCTTAAAAAAAGAGAATTATTAAAAGGGGCACTGGGCCTGAGCAACGAAAAACAACCTTAATTGATTAAGAAAATACAAATAATTAATTAAACAAGTTTAACCACCACTTTTCTGCACATTTTTTCAATATAAAGCTTGCAAATATGAAGGGTTCACATTTCCCTATCTCTCTTCTCCTTATTAACATGACGATGTAAAAAGTTTCAAATTTAATATTTTTAATTAGTAAACATTATTTTGTATTAATTTATTAACTTATTAAATATTTAAAATTAAATACTATTTATTTTTATTAAGTTTAATAATATTAAAATTTCAATTTATTTATTTTTAATATATGTACTTTGTTTAAAATGCGAATTTAAAGTTTAAAAATTTATCTGAATAAATTATTTAAAAAATAAATAAAATTTAAATGAAAACAAATTAAATTTTAAGTATTTTATATTATTGACAGTAGAACAACTTCACTAATAGTTTTAAATATTTTTTTAAAGATTAAATAAGTTTTTAATAGCTTTAACACTGAACGTTATTCTATTAAAATCTAATAAACACACCATGTACGTATCATTTACCAGGGGATATTGACATGTTTACAGTAACATCTTATCATTATCAATATGTCTCTCATATATCATTAATTTAATTCAAAACAAAAAATAACTATCACAAAATTTAGAACAACAAAGTACAAAACAATTCTATCATATAGAAGTTCAACTCAAGATTAACAACACACTATCAACCCAAATATTAGTAAATAATAGTTTTTTCTAATTTGAAATCATATCCAAGACTACTAATTATACTTGTACATCATATCTAATTCTTTAGAAATAGGTCACTCAACAACTCTAAAATCTAATAATCAAATTTGTAGAGTCCCAACTCGTCTTAAATATTCTATTTCAACTCAAAATCCAATTCTATACCAAATTCAAAGTCAACTAAATTCGAACCAAGTTTATTAATTCTGTTTATCCAGTAGACGTTTATCTTCTAAGCTACAGGTACCACAGGCTAGACAAAAGATCGGTAATATTGTTTATTATATAAATTTTAGTTATATAAAATAAGCATTTATGTTATGCAATGCAGAAACTAAAGTACCAATTTATTAAATATCTTTTAAGAATGTATTATTAATGTAATACTCTTTTTTTTTTCATTGATGGATTCCAATATTAGTTATTAAAATTACCTAAATAAAATCAAGTTAAAAATTAATATATAGTTTCTCAAATGATACTGATTCTAAAACGGAAAATACGATATATATATATATATATATATAGCAGAAAAACATTATAAAACATCTGTTAGTTAAAAATGCTTTTCAATCTATGTTGAGTTTTGTTCATTTGACTTACCTTCAGATACTTAGCAAAATTTCATTTCTCACGTTTTGAATATGTTAATGACTAAGTAAAATAATCTTTAGTAAAAGTGAGATGATTAATTAAGAATAAAAAGTTCATGAATTTCTATGGATTTTTTGAAGCTACGTTTGGGTCCTGCTTAATTATATGCCTGTCCTTACTAGGTGCTGGTGGATATTTTATTGAGGAGGCCATGTTTATACTTTTCTTCATTTGATAGTGATGATTGAGGCCTTTGTTTCTATAAAACGCAGCACTCTCTTCTCTTTCATTTTACATGATCAATAGTTCCTTCTCGGAAATCCAGGATAAAGATGGCAGGTGCCAGTAGAGTCGTGTACGTGTTTCTGTGGGCACTTTTGTGCTTCAATATTGCTCAACATGCTTCTGTAAGTTGTGCTTTGACATCTGAGTTGCAAACAAAAATTGCAAAAGCTAACAAAGATGGGCCTTATTTAGGTTTAATCATACCAAATTCGTTTGAACTTGACCCTCTTCTTCAGAACCCTGGCTACTCAGCCAGTGACACCATAATAGACTTCGCGGGTATATGCATATATAATATTATCATAACTTTTTAGGGTCTCAGTCTCATCTATGAAACGTTTATTTTAAACATTTTATGGCTAATAATTAATGAAGGAAGGAGATTTCGGTTTGGAGCCATTGGTGACAAGCCTGTCATACTGGTGATGACAGGATTGAGCGTGGTATGCCTTCGTTTTCCCTTTTATTTTGGGTTCAGATTTTTTGCTCTATATTTGTATGGCTTATTAATTTATTTGGAAGTTGTTTTTGGTTACTGGAATATGCAGATAAATGCAGGTATAACAACTCAGCTTCTGCTGAGTTTCTTCTCAGTAGAAGGAGTGGTTCATTACGGCATTGCTGGAAATGCAAACCCTTCCTTACATATTGGAGATGTAACCATTCCCCAACACTGGGCTCATCTAGCACTTTGGAGCTGGCAGGTACAGAAATTTTCATCTCATTTTCACCCATTTGTCAAGTTAATAATAAGATTTAATTTGTTATTTAGTTATAGAAAAAATTAGAAGTTATGGATTTTATGCACCTTGATGGGATCTGACACAGTAATTCACCCCATTTTCAATCTGATTTTGCAATTAACTGAATGGACGTGAAGATTAATGAATGATCTGGGTGTTGAGCAGAGATATGGACGAGGACCTGATGATAAATTACCCTTGGAAGACAACGGAGACTACACGAGAGATTTAGGGTTCTTAAATTTTGCAGATTTCACCTCAAACGTAAGTGCAGAAAGTTCAGCTGACAACCAGCTAAACAATATATGGTACCAACCAGAGGAAATCTTTCCCGTTGATGGCATTCCGGAAGAAAGGCAACATGTTTTCTGGGTACCAGTTGATCCCAAGTACTATCAAATTACTAAAAAACTGCAGGTAAATATTTTTAGTAGGTAAATACAACATCGCCACTAATTAACTTTACATTTTATAAAATGTTAATTATTTAGTAATATTATCACTTTTAATAGAGATTTATTACCTTTCATCAACAAAAACTATGTATAACGTAGATGGTGCTTCAATAGGGTTTAGTAATTGTGATGGTAAAAAGCATGATTATACTGTGATTAGGACTTGGAGCTAGAATCATGCATAAACTCGACGACATGCTTAAGCTCAACACCGAAGGTGGAGTTTGTGAAGAGAGGAATCAGCCAAAGCATATACCTAGACAATTCAGCATACAGAACATTCATCTACAACAAATTTGAAGTGAGTCCAGTGGATATGGAAAGTGCATCGGTGGCTCTTACATGCCTTCAACAAAGAATACCCTTCATTGCTTTTAGGGCTCTCTCCGACTTGGCCGGTGGTGGCTCCGCCGGAGCCAACGAAGCCGATACGTTCTTGCCCATCGCCGCCACTAATTCTGTGACCGTCGTGATTGAGTTCGTTAAGCTCTTGTCCCTCCACTCTTAGTGGTGGTATCGCGGTTGTATTATGAACTACACGCTGCGCATGTCAAACCAACTTGACATGTTTGGTAATAAATGTTTTTGGACTATACTGAATCTTGATATGATATTTCAAGTGCATGTTATAAGGACGGAAAAAAGAATATCAAATTGACACAGTATATCAATAATGTTCTCTTAAAGTCATCTAGCTTTTCAAATATTACTGCAAATTGAATTAAAGAAGGACCACAGTTGAGTTATGTAGATTTGACATTTTTATTTTCAAGACTCGGTCAATAACTACATGTAATAATTATTGCAATAATAAAGTATAAATACAGTTCATTTTACCTTCAAAACCTTCTTAAATATTGATAAAAAATTACTTTTTCCTTTTATTTATGAAGTATAACATGTTTAGAGGCAATATATATATATATATATATATATATTAATTAGTGTCAATTCCTATGTACATATTGGTATCAACTAAATTCAATTAAGTATAACTAAATTCAATTAAGTATTGGCATTCTAACAACCTAAAAAATCTGTCATTTGAGTAGAAATGATAGAAGTGGAATGAGTACTTGATTATTATATTATTAAACTAAAAACGCGTATTTATAGAAAAAGTAAGTAGTCAAGTCTCATTTTCACTCAAGCCATCATCTCTCTAAAACCCTTAACCTTCTTTTTCCTCTGACTTTTCTCTAAGTCTCTGCTTCCATATTTCATCAGTTTCTCAATCGGAGCCCACCGTTGGACTCGTGACGGAGAATAGAGCAAGTCTACCCGATCAGAATCTCCATTAAAGTAAGTTCGTTCTTTGCCCTCTTCCCTTAGAGCCATTTTTAAGGTTTTGATTTCTTCTGTCTTATGAGCTTGCATGTGGCATCTGAGTTATCAGATGGTGCCCCTGTGAGCTCAGTTCCCTAGTGTTTTCGTCTGATCGTTGATCAAAGGACATTTTTATGCAGATTTGAGTTCTTGACGATCTTAGGCTTTGAGGCTGTTAGAGAGAACTTCTAGTGCAATTCAGGTAAGGGAAGCTGACTTGCATGTTACCTGATTTCAGTTTGTTTGTGATTTAGGATTTCATTCAAATTATGTCTGTGAAAATGCATCTGTGATGGTTTACTTGTTAGCATGAATCTTAAGTTGAATTCTTGATTGTTTATTCATTCTGGTATGTATGATGAGTATGTGGTAATTGATGGAATGCAAGTTTAATTTCTGATTAAGTTAGTCATCTGAGACATGTGTAGTAGCTTTGTGGTAGTAAAACTTGCATAAATTGTTTGATAAGTTATGTTTTCTGCATAATTCGCTCAGGCGAAAGCATTTCGCCCAAGCGAGAATGGTTTCGAGTAGCAAGTGTGCCCTCTGGACTATGTTCGCCCAAGCGGAAAGTTTTTCGCCCAGGCGAGAAAGTATTTTCGCCCAAGCGAGGGTACGAGGTGAAAAAGCCCCTGGAGCTAGTGTGCTGTTTGGAGTGCTTTCGCCCAGGCGAGAAATCCTGCGCTCGGGCGAGGATATATTCACTCCTAAACGAGAGTATTTTCGCTTAGGAGAGAATGGGCAGTGCTCTCTGGACTACTTTCGCTCAGGCGAAATTTGTCTCGCCCAGGCTAAAAAAAAAAATTAGCTTTTTGTTTCTGAATGTTTAGCTCTTTTGGAATGTAATATATGTATTGAATAAACTAGATTAATTGATAATTCAAGTTTAATTATACTGGTAGTTTAGTGACTTCTTTAAATGTTGAGATTGAAGTGGAGATTGAGATTTAACAGTGAATGAATGCATGAGTAGAGATCTATATGGTGATGTTATATTGTTAAAAGTATTGATAAAGTTGGTCAAAGCCTAGGCATAGTGTTTTCAAGAAAGAAAACACCCGTGTCTTGGTTAATTAGGAAGTGCATTGTCTAAAGATCTGATCAATAACTAGGAATCAAATAGATGATCATTACTAGGTGGTGAGAGTCGAAGGAGGTCTGAACTGGGTGACTGCAGCTTGAAATATAGCTGATCAGGAAAAGTCTCAGGGGAACTAACCCTGTCATACATGATTGATGATTCATTTGTGTGGGGGCTGTGTGGATTCACAGTTTGGAGATGTATGACAAGTGCATATCTCGGGGTCTATTCAATGCACAAGTCTTCCGGAAGTAGAGTCATGTTTGTAGTGTGTTAGATTCTTATATTGTGATGATACATGAAATTGAATGCTTTTTATTTGTTAAAATTTGGTTAGCTTACCCTTTTTTTTTTGGTTGTATTGTGTTTGATTTTCTATCTGTGATGATCGTGTCTTGACACGGGAGCAGCAGATAGTGCTGCAGATGGATCTTTGGGAGATCATTTAGGTTGAAGGATGCTGTTAGGAATAGTATTATATTTTGAAAAACTTGTATATGATATTGTAAATATATTTTGAAATTTCAGGTTTAGCTTTATTATGTAATTTTGATGCATGTTAACTATGGAATACCTTAAGATACACATGATGTTAATACTTTAGCTGTCATAGTATAAGCTTTAATTTTGTGGGGGTGTTACAGGCATAATTTTTAGTATTCTCTTTCATATTTTATGAGTGTCCCAATTAAATTATCACATACAACTTTTTTTTATATATATTATATTTTTTATATATATTATATCAACTTCACCTGAAATAGGAAGAACAATCATGATGAAATTTTTCTTCCATTTGTTTGCGAGAGGTAACTTTTTTTCTTCTTTTCAAAGCACATATACTAATGTGCTTTACATTTTCATAAATTTGTACAATTCTCTCCTTATCGATGTTTATTAAAAAAATTGTCAATACACGGGTGAATCTTATTTTAGAATCTTTAGTGTTGAGGATATATTATATTTCCTCCATGTTTTAATTGATGATAGAAAAATGTCTTCTTAATATATAAAATATATTTCACCACCCTTATTATAACCCAATAAGATATCATATGCATGAATATTAAAAAATAATTATGTTAAAAGTGCTTCCCTAATTTAAAAAATGTTACCACGTCTCTTTGATGATGAAAGATCTTTTAAAACTTAATTGAGATTAATCACGATACTTTATTATTCCGTAACATTTCCATTGTCATGTAATATATATATATATATATATATATA
>Ga0209489_100298_pt1 | contig 87157 bp, 39 predicted proteins | sample SiratrowhiteBW_FD_187527 | JGI IMG/M metagenome (GOLD analysis project Ga0209489, IMG submission 187527) | Root nodule microbial communities of legume samples collected from California, USA - Siratro white BW (SPAdes) (version 2) | ecosystem: Host-associated > Plants > Roots > Nodule | place...
CATCTTCGAACGTGACTAGACCCCATTTGGCAACGTGATTGAATAAAAAAAAGAGTATTTAGGTAGGTAGCACGTGACCTCAATCTGAAAATTCTATGCTACTTTTGGTCTGTGCAGTCAAACGGAGGTATCATCAAACAAGAGCAAACGTACTTTATTTCTTCAAACCCTCTCTCCTCATTTCACTGTGCAAGTCGGTGCCATCCCTTTCTTCAAATTCAACTCTCTGTTCGGTAACGGTCCTCTCATTCCGTTTCTTCAAATTCAACACTTCTGATATATAATAAATGAATTACGATTTCAGGTAGGGTTTCATTGAAGGATGTTTCGAATGTGGATTGCAGTAGCGGTGGTGCTGTTGATCTTCGGAAGCTGTGCGGAAGGAAGGCCTCATCGGATTCTGGTGGATACAGATGTGGACACCGATGATTTCTTTGCTCTTCTCTATCTTCTCAAACTCAACACATCACAGTTCAAATTGGAGGTAAGCCTTCTATCAAACCGATGCAACGCATCTCTTCCTTCTTCTTCTTTAATCATTCCGGAGATCATTCATTTGTTACTTCCCAACCTAAATGCTAATTCTTCTTCTCTACCAAATTATTTCTGACTTTTTTTTTTGGCAATGATACGCTTTCAACCAATAGTAATGATACGTTTACATTTAACAAATTTTTACATTCATTTTATAATTATCATTTTATCCTTTGTTCTTTTTATTTTTCTATAAATACAAAATTTTATTTCTATAATAATCATAATATTTTTAAAAATAAATTGTAACGTGAATGTTATAATTATCAAAAGATTATTTTCGTTTTTTTATTACCAAAACAGAAATTTATTGATGACTTCTTTATAGTTGAACTCTAATAAAAGAGGCATGCCTTTCCAGTTGTCAATGGTTTGACCCAATGTGTTACCCCGCATCTTGTGGAATTTTTTGGTATTCGTACACAACTTTTTCGATATTTTAAATATATTTTTTTCATGTCAGATAATAAAAATACTTTTTTTTTCATGTCACATATGATATAATATTTTTTCTCTTTGTCCGGGTTTGCTTCTCCTTTGTTTGGTTAGGGATGAAAGATATGAAAGGATTGTTTTATAAGTATGCCTAAAAAATTAATGGAGAAGGAGATATTTTGGTTGTTGAGTAATAATTTATTGAAGTTTACGATTATGTAATTGAATTAGTGATAGTGGATAAATTATTTTTTAGTATATTGTCAAAATTATCTTTAAGTATGTTTTTTAAAATATAAGTATTTTTTATTATAAAAAATTAGTTGAGAAAGTAAAAAAAAAATTATTTCTTAAATATATTAATCGTTAAAAATATTATTTAGAAAAAATTAAAGAAAAAAATTATTTCAACAAGTACAGAAAAATTAAAGAAAAGTATAATAAATAGAAGTATTTTAAAAAACTAAATATTGAATATAAAGGTAGGTCAATAATAATCCTCCCAAATTCATCACTTTTTATTTGTGACACAAATTTTCTTTCAAAATTTGTCTTGTAAATTCATCACAAAACTCACACAAATCATTTGAATAATTTAAGTTAAATACACATAATCATTTAAAATAATCTTAAATTAATTCTCACAAATTCTTGTATATTGTAAACCACTTGTAACAGAGAAAGGACACATCTCTTGAATTCCTTTCCAAATAAAGTAATATTTGATCACTCAAATTAATCGACATTTTGGTGAAAATATTAGATATTTTCAGTGGAGGTTTGTTTTTATCGGGTCCCGAACCTAGTTCATGAAACAAAAAATACAAAGTCGTATTCATTGGTTGAAAAAACATTTAAAAAGTGATATATAGTGAAATATCAAAGTTATAAACTAAAAAGTAAAAGAAAGAAAGATTATATTCTACCATTTGAAGGAAGTAGAGGGCAAAATATGGTTTGGAAATAATTTCCTAATTTGTTTATGAAGTAGTTATGAAGATATTTTGTGTGTGTGTGTGTGTGATTTTCAGGCCATCACAATCAGTGCAAATGCTTGGACCAATGCTGGACATGCTGTTAATCAAGTCTATGATTTACTTTATATGATGGGTAGAGATGATGTTGCAGTTGGAGTTGGCGGTGAGGGTGGAATACTCCCAAACGGGACCATACTCCCTAACGTTGGTGGCTATCTTCCTATCATCGAACAGGTTTCTTACCTTATAATATACCATACCTTTCAATTTTTTTCTTGAATAAACCAAAAGCAAATAACAAATTTCTGCAATACAGCTTGTACATTTTACTTATGAGGACGCAATTAAAATTATATTTATTAATATAATTTCTTATATTAAAATTTAAATTTAAAATTAAATAATAAATTGATTTAAAATTGAATCATAAATTTCAGAATTATATTTATTAATAATAAATTAAAATAATTTATATGTATTAAAAAACATTTTAAAATTATTATATAAACTATTAGACATTTTTAAATATATTTTAAAAAATAAAGAAAAACCGGATAAAAATAGGCTTACAGAGAGCCAATTTCTATCCAAAATGTGTTACATAAATTCATTAAAGTGATGGTTGAGATATCAGACGCCTGTGTCCCGGTTCTGCTTCATGTGAAGGAAGTAAGTTCATTGTCATAGATAAAAATTCGCAAGGGTCCATTGCAGTAATTTTTTATGATTTTGGTTTATTCAAGAAAAAATTTCCCATAACTTTGCCTTCTGCAAACTTAAGTTTTCCTAAATACAAGAAATATTGTTGACAAGGACAACATAGCTAAGTCAGCTCTACTATGTCCTTTATTAGGCAAATGATAAATTACTAAAAAAAAAACGAAAAAGGTGTATGTAAATGCAATGTTTAGACTTCATTTAATTTGATATATTATTATTATATTTTTGTTTTTATCCCTTGTAGAGTTTAGAATCTTATGCCGTTTTTTTTTTCTTAAAAGTAGTTTAAATAGTTAACTCAGTAAGGTATTATATAAATTTATCTTGATCTCAATTCAACGCACCAAACTAAGTCTTTAATACAGAGTTAAGGAAAAGTTGAAATTTGAAACTACCTTTTTTGACCTTATTAATTATTATATTTGAAATATTATTAAAGTTCGAAACTTGTCATAATTTTATCTCTAAAAACTATTTTAGAAAATTAAAAAAGAAATATGTATATAAATTATTTTCTAAACAGTAGTGTACCCGATCTGATGCTAATACATTCTTATTATTTAAAATAATTAAAATCATATTATATTGAAAAAAAAAAAAAAGAATATTATGTTCACTTGTTTTAAGCATTATTGTTGTCTTGAAGCAGGGAATGACAACAGTAGGAGATTGCAGGTACAGGCGGGCCATTCCTCTTGGTCTTGGAGGGCTCTTGGACATCGATGCCAATTATGGTATCAGGAAAGCTTTCCTACCACAGGTGGGTGAAATTGAAATTCTACATATTTAATGATTAATTGTGTTTAGTGCGTGATTAATGACGATGATGGTGATTTTGTGATAATTGTATGATGAAATTAGGGACCTAGGAAATACAGTCCAATGCAACAAGCAAGTGCACAAGAAGTGTTGATTGAAAAGATATCTGAGGGTCCCATAACAGTGCTTATGATTGGAGCACACACAAACATTGGAATCTTCCTGATGAATAACCCACACCTGAAAAAAAACGTGGAGCGTATTTACGTAATGGGTGGGGGTGTAAGGTCAAGCAACCCTACAGGGTGTTGCCCCAAGAATGCTTCATCTTCCTGTGTGCCTCGCCAGTGTGGTGACCGTGGCAACATGTTCACGGACTATAATACTAACCCTTTTGCAGAGTTCAATATATTTGCAGACCCTTTTGCAGCATACCAGGTCAGATACACACTTCCGTATGCATAAAACCACTTCTTGCTTCAAACTCATTAATCATTAACACTGCAGTTCTTAGCAAACACTGAATTGATCGAGTTGCAAATATATAAATATACAGACATTATGTTTTTTTTATTTTTAAACTCTTTATGGTAATCTTTTATTTATTTACTTTTTTGTAAAAATCAGAATTCTTTTTATAATTTCATTATATTTGTGATATTGTAAATCCTAATTATAGTATCAAGATTATTATTTATTGATATTATGCAAGTAAATTAATTTGATCTTATTTTCATTTGAAACAATAATTCTGCTAATCGTAAAAGTAATAGAATATAATAATTATATGGGGAAAGAAACACTTCCTGTCGTTATATGTTTTAAGAAAAAAGTAGTATTAATAATGATTGGTCTATATAAAGATAATGGATGGTTATACTGTTAAAGTGTGTATTCTCAATTTTAGTATTTAAATAATTTATTTTTATTATTAATTTTTAATTCGAAAATATAATTAAGGATAAGATAAGAATATAATATATATATATATATATATATATATATATATATATATATATATATATATATAAAAAGAAGAATCTCTTTACATATTATTATGGATTTTTAAATGATATAATTAAAGATAAACTAGAATGTAAAATATGAATCCAAAAAGGATAATTTCTTTTATAGATTTTATAAAAAAATTTACACAATTTCTTAGCAATCGCTATCAACAAGAATTTTACTTAACTATAATAAAAACAATTAAATTTAGCATATTAGTTTACTATCAATATAATTATATATTATCAATTTTTTCATGTATAATATTGTTACTACAGATGATACCAAATAAACTTGACTCTTGGATAAAATGATTTACGGATAGACCTTCATTTGCGTATTCATAGGATTTCTTTTTCATAATTTAAAACATGTTTTAGAAAACTCAAAAAAAAAATAAATCATCATTTTTCATAAAGAAGTTAGAAGTAGTATCTTCTTTTTCTGGGGGAGCATTATATAGCAATTATTTTGTTGATTCAAGTCACAAAATGTTGATGACCAGATAATATCTCGATGTTTAGGTGATTCATTCTGGAATTCCTGTCACTCTTGTTCCTCTGGATGCAACAAACACAATCCCCATCAATAAAGAATTCTTTGATGAATTTGAAAAAAGCCAAGACACATACGAGGCACAGTACTGTTTCAAATCCTTGAAAATGGCTCGTGATACTTGGTTTGACAACGAATTCTATTCGGTAATTTCTTAATGAAGCCATATGCATGCCTATCATTTTCTGTTGTTAACAATTTAACATCCACTTTGTTGGATGAATTTCAAAGTAACTAATATTCATACTAATACCAATTCAATGTTGGCAGAGTTATTTTATGTGGGACTCTTTCGCAGCTGGTATAGCCGTCTCAACCATGAGTAAACCCAATAACCATAATGGAGAAAATGAATTTGCTGAAATGGAGTATATGAACATAACTGTAATCACTTCAAACAAACCTTATGGGGTATCTGATGGCTCTAACCCTTTCTTTGATGGCCGAAGAGTTCCTAAGTTCAATCTAGAAAAAGGTGGGGTGCATAGTGGTCATATTCAACAAGGACTTAGAGATCCACTTTGCTTTGTGAAAAATGGAAAAGGGAGATGCCGGGTAAATTGTTACTATCCCTTTTAGATTGCAACTTTAATTTTTTACGTACACTTTCACACGAGCATATAGTAAATGTTAACGTGTTATGTACTGTAACATGTTCTATATACAGGATGGTTACACAAAAGAGGTAAGTGGTCCAGACTCAGTGAGGGTACTTGTTGCCACAAAAGCAAAGCCTAACAAGGATGTTAGGAGCCCACTTGACAGAGAATATTTCACAAGCTTCTTGAATGTACGTTTACTTTTTCAGTATATTGCTCAAACTTCTTTCAAGATTTATAATCACACTGTCTTATCATGGCACATGAAGAAAACTAAATACTAATTATTTGTGCTCTGACTATATGAACGGATTCTTAAAATGACAAACGTATGACTTTTTGTCTTGTGTCGGGTGAAAGGTTCTGAAGCATCCACAAAATTCAGGGAGGTTCAACTTCACCACACAGTTTCCTTACTACAAAGAAGTAACTTACAAGCCAAATTTTCAAAATAAAACACTGGGAAAACCTGTTGTGTTTGACATGGACATGAGTGCAGGAGATTTTCTAGCTCTATTTTACCTCCTAAAAGTGCCTGTTCAAGTAATCGACCTTAAGGTACTCTTATTTTTTCATTTGTTTATTATTTCTTTGATTTACTTATTGTTTTACAATGAGTCCGGTTAGGTGTTTATCTTTATATATTGTTCATTTCACGTTAATCTCAATTTGTCTACGTTGGAGGGAGAACTCTTAACTCAAATTTAAATTCTTAAAAAAGTGGAATATTATATTGAAATATATATGCAATTGCACTCAGGCAATCATTGTGAGCCCTACTGGATGGACTAATGCAGCAACAATAGATTCCATCTATGACTTATTGCACATGATGGGTCGTGACGATATCCCAGTTGGTCTTGGAGATGTTTTTGCAATGAATCAATCAGATCCAGTATTTGGAGCTGTTGGCGAATGCAAGTATATAAAAGCCATTCCCCATGGAAGTGGAGGGTTTCTGGACTCTGACACTCTTTATGGTCTTGCTCGTGATCTTCCACGCAGTCCACGAAGGTGATTTTCTGTTACTTTTATGGCTTTGCATGTATTGCTCACCAGGATTAGAATGCATCAGAGCTTAGTGAAATCATGTAGGCCAAGTGGAATGGAAGCTGCTATTGAAAGAAGAGAAATAATGGAATATATATGTCATGCAGAAATGAACCGTGTTAATTAGTACACACTATGATGAAAGTGGCATAAAGTATATCGTAAAGGAAAAAATGTGAAAGAATTATTTGCTTGAATAGAGTATTATTATAATATTTCATTCAATTGTTGCGTAACCTTTGTTAAGTGTTCCATGCATTTTTGTAACTTAGATACCTTGTAACAAGGTTTTATAGTGTCTTGCTCACACTTAAATATTTCCAGTGTTTTAATTACCAGCAACTGGCTAACACTCGAAGCGTTTCAGGTATACAGCAGAGAACTCTGTGAAGTTTGGAGCTCCTCGGGATACGGATCACCCTGAACTCAGACAACCACTGGCTATGGAGGTTTGGGAGTCTATAGTAAAAAACAGTAAACCAGGGTCTAAGATTACAGTATTGACTAGTGGACCCTTGACTAATGTGGCAAAGGTTGTGTCGGTGAAAAACATGAGCTCAAGAATTCAGGTGAGTTATAGTATATATTTGTTAGACTTAATTAAGTTTTAACTCTTTCATTAGCTATTTTCAATTGAGTTATTATTAAATTCTTTTAGTATTTTCAATTGAATTTTTATTAAGGACTAATAAAATTTATATTTTTCAATTGAGTCTTTTGTTTAAGTAGTTATCTTATCTCCTAAACTTCTTTACTTGTCTTGTCTTCAAGTGTTAAAAGATAAGATGTGAAGTTTTACTATTAATATAAAATTGTATTACAATTAATATAAATAGCAAATGAGTTTTGGGCCTTTTATTGTTTTATTGAAAGTGTGTTATTTGGATAACTTCGACGTCATCACCTTGTTATCCATCACATTTTCAATTAAAACAATAAAAATTATTTTATAATAATCACGATATCATTTTATATATTAACTAGAAAATCTCACATAATTGGTGAAGATAAATAAGTAAAATAATGAACAAAATAACAGTCACATAACCTAATTAACAAAAACTTAATTAAAAAATATAAAAATTTTGAATACTCAATAAATAAGAAAGATTAATAGACATTCAATTGAAAATATTAAAATTTACTAGGAACTTATCACTTAGTTAAGCCTATTTGTTATCTATTTGAAATAGTTACTTATATCAGAAAGAGCAATCAGCTGCTATGAAAGTGGCTTAAGAGTAACCCTGAAAAAAAAAAAAAAAAATCTGCTCATTTTGGTAAATTAGCCAAAAGCAAACAGTTGATACTGCATTTAACATTGTTCCCGCAGATGATTAAAATATGCGTATTGTACTGATAGCATAGCAAGGAATAACGATTCCAAAATGTTGCAGGAAATATATGTAGTCGGGGGACACATAAGCAGCACTGCCAAGGATAAGGGAAATATTTTCTCAGTTCCTTCCAACCAATATGCTGAGTTCAACATGTTCCTGGATCCTTTAGCAGCCAAGACAGTGTTTGAATCACAAGTTAACGTCACACTCATTCCACTCAATGCCCAGCGCAGAGTGAGTTCGTTTTCAGACATTGTAGGCCAGTTGAGTAGGACACCAAGAACACCAGAGGCTGTGTTTTCCGAGCGTCTGCTGTCAGGGCTATACCGTTTAAAGCAATCTCATAGCATATATCAGCATATGGTATAACTTCCTGTCCATAGTCTTTTTCTTTCTAGCTTTTCACATCTTAAACTCAGAAGTTATGCTTAAACAAACATGTGACACAGAAAGGAGAATAGTAAACTTTGGAATCATTTTAACAGAATGCCCCTTTGAGAAGCACGGTGAATCCTATTTAGTTCCTATAGGAATACGTGTTTATTTTTGTTCTTAGTGTAAGACCGCTACGAAATAGAGATACAAGAACTAAACATAAAATGATGTTAGTAAAAGACTTAAAATATTGAGTATTATTTAGGTACAGAGATTAAGACAAAATGTTGGTGAGATGTAGGAACCAAATGAATGATCAAACGTTAAGAAATTCCATTTGACAAAAGTAGATTAGATAGGATTAGTTCTTCTTTCCACTGTTTAAGTCCTTTGTGTTTGCAGGACACCTTCTTGGGAGAAATTCTAGGCGCAGTTGTCTTGGCTGATAGCTATTCAGGTCTTGATCCAAAATTTGAGGAGAAGCCCATTAAAGTCTTGCTTGATGGCAATGAATCAAGTGATGGAAAAGTAGTGGTGGATGAAAAAGGTGGAAAATTAGTGAGAATTTTAAGCAGTGTGGATGCCAAGGCTTACTATAGTTTGTATGCAAACAAGCTTGGCCGTAAGGAGCAGACAGCTAAAACAAGGAGCTTTGAGGAACAGCGGAGAAGATGGAGTCATCCTCACAATTAAAAAGTTAGAGATCGTTAGCTCACTATTTTCTCACCAGAATTTAAATCTAATTCAATTTTATCAATTAATAAAATGAGATTGATACTTATCTACTTCTTACATCAATTGCCTTCTTGATTGATACTGTGTTCAACTTTGAAAAATGAAGAAAAAAAGAAAGGTGACTTCCAGGACTACTTTGTCTGAGTTAATACTCTAAATTATCATACAATATGAATTATATAAGATGGAGTAATTTTATTTAGTAAAACAACTATATATATTCCTAAAGGAAACATGGTTTGTTGAAACTTAACTAGCTTGTCAAAAGTGACTGCCAAATCTTCCTCCTTCAATTCCAGATTAATGAGAACTCAATAACCTTTGATTTCTGAGCATATATACCAATTGTGGAATAACTTGGTAGTATAACTTTAGTAGTGGAAGCAAGTGCGCTATAAAATAGAGATCTAGGTACAATCACAATGGATAAGAAGGATTACAAAACTATTATGCTTTTAGGAAATAGCTCTATAGTTATATTACTAAAATGATTAATTTTTTCATTTGCTAAAATGTCTAACTTGACCAAGTGTGTATTCAGTAAACAGTTTTATAGCCAAACACACTGGTATAAACCAAAAAGTATACTGTTTTATCCAATAAACTTTAATACCAATCCATGCACTGTTTTATTTTTTATCCTCAACGTTTCAATAAAATTATTTACGTATTGTTGGCATTAATATTATGCTAGTTCTTAAAATATGCGTGTGTATCACAGAATACTATTTATTAATTATCACGGTATTTATTCTCAGTATAAATCATGTATTCTCCCTCATCAGGTGTGAGACACAGATAATGCCATAGGAATGATTTGACCTGTGAAGCATCATATCTTTTCAGGATTCCCCTTATCATGAACACCAATTTAAAAGAATTTTCAGCTGTCCCTCCCCAGTTTCATATTCCAAACTAAAGTAACTTTATATCTGCACAATCTTCAACCACTATATTTTTTGACCCACAAATGAATGTGTGCCAACTAATAACTTATGCTGCATTTCCCACTTAATGACAACTTTGTCACTAATCTAGGATCTTGCCCCACCCAAATACTCCAAACACTTTACCTGGTCTTACTTGCACAAAATCAATCAGAGGAAGTCTAACAAAAGACAATGTAACCAATGACAGCTACAAAACCACTTACCGCTCAGAAAAAAACCTCACCTCACTTTCACCCTTGAAACTGGTTTAACTTGTCTATATCAATTTAAGGGGTTTGATAAGGTTTATATTCTATTCCATTAAAAGAGAAAAGATATTTGTTTTCTTAATATCAATGTGGATTCAAGAATTTAAACAACTAATGATATATCGATTGTCAGATTTGATGCATAAAATTTGTCCCACCAGGTAGACAAGAAAAAAAAAATGTCTTATTTGTGAAAACAGTTAAACTAGATAGAAAGGAACTTATATCCGTTTGTGAAAAACCCTTACATTCATCAGAGAAATGACATTACAGAGAATTTTCACCAAACAAGTGGATCACAAAATACTCTTATTTCCCTTCTCTACAAATTAACATCCTTAGAAACTAAATTCCATGGTTGGAATTGACCCACCAGCTGCCACTATCTGTTGCTCAAGCTGCACCAAATAAAAAAGAACACATAAATTACAAATCTAAACAGAATGTTCTTCAACTAGAGTTTTTCTTATAGTTACCCTGATCAGTGTTTCAAGCTTATTCTTGACATGGCAGTACTCTTGCTTTACTTGTTGCAGACAACTGAGGCACCTGCAGCAATTATAATATACAAAATTGTGACCAAAGCTAGAAATTAGAACTTGTTGATGTTAGTACTACTCTTCAGGAGTCTAAAAAATTCAAAAGTAAAAAACGTAGCACAAAGATAAATAACTTACGCGTCTATGTTCTGTTCCTCACAAAAGTTGCGGAAATCAATGCAACAATTCTTTACCCTGTGAGCCCCTATGCTGTGGCCAGACAGAAAATTTGTCTCAGCCAAAGTTTATAAAAGAAACCTAATTGGCACCACCCCTTTTTTCTATTAAGGCTAATATCTAAAATCCATATTCTGTTAGTATGTTACTCGATTTCTGCATGAACCAACAAGTACACAGGTGTTGCAAAACAAAAAAGACAATTTAAATTGCAAAAATAGGTTTCTTTTGGTTCAGTTTCTTATGATTGGTTCCATAGAAAAGTGATAATACCTTGAGCTGCTACCCTTTAGCTGATGAACATGAGCATCAACTTTTTTGAAGTCAATACTTTTCTGTTCTCTGCACAAGAAGGTGGAAAATCATGCAAATTTTCCTAAGCCACTAATTAACATTAAGGTGAGAGGATTAGAAGGTAGCATACTCACAGAGAAAAGGTAAGGTCATTGAGAAGCCTCTCAGAATCTTCAAAGAAAAGAGACACAACTTCAACTACAAAGTCCGGGTTGTTCTCATCTTGTAGCTGCTGAAGTTGTAGAAATTGACCATCCAAGAAGCCCTTCTCTCACCATATGTAGGAAAACAAGACCCAGAAAATCAGCTACTGAAAACAACCCCAGAATTAATTTTGAATTTATTGCACACTCTGTTTATCTGCCTTACCTCCAAGAATAAGGATTTAGTGTAGTCCAAGTACTGCCTCTGCATCTGATCCACCTCCATGCTTTGTCTTTGGCCCTCACAACACAAGCTACTACTTTTTGTTATGTTATAATATACTATTTACTATTATTGCTCAATAGAAGAAAAGAAGTGTACGTGAATAAATAATGCAGAAGTTGAAAGAGATTTTTGGGAAATAGTGGTGCAAAATCCAAGGTCTAGTTGCTGTTGGTGCACGCCTACTATCTCTTTCTGCTTGGCCCGTATAGTCTTTTATGCCTATCAAGTCTTTGCTTTCTTGCAGAATCACCGACCCCACCACCTTTTATCTCTCTATATCATTTCTATCCATAATCTTTCATCCTTCTGATTTCATCATATTCTCTTATTTTACCAAAATAAAAAATCAGAATTAGGACAAATTTCAAGACTTGACAAACACTTGCTGTCACAACACTTGCAAGCATATAAAGTTATGACTTCGAGAGTGAGATAACTCATGGTCCTTAAAATGTGAATGTAACAGAAGTAATAGTAATAATAATAATAATAAGTCTGATTATAACAGAATATTATCGTATTAAATATAGCATGAAAAGATGTAAATACATTATTACAGCATCTTGGAAAGTGAATCAAGTGCTTGTTTCGGAATGGTTGGATTGGAAAAAATTCAAGTGAGTCTTTCTTTATAACGTGAAAGCTAGAAGTGGTTATTTTAAAAATCATCTTCAGAACTTGGGTTCTAACGTTGCAAAAGTTAGGTATGACAATTTTATTTTGAATTTTTATACTCATGTTTTACATTCATTTTACCATTTCATTGGGCTTGAAGCAAAAAAGAGAGAAAATTATCAATGTACTTATGAAAAAAAAAACATAACAACATTAAGATCTCAGTCAAATTCACATAACAAATTTAACTCATCTCTAATCCAAAATTCTAAGATAACAGGTTAAAAGATCTTCTTTTTATATGATACTCTACTTTTATCATTTTTACTGGAGACTTGAATTTCCATATATATATATATATATTATTTTAGGGTGGAACTTATCTTTTAGGACAGCCTTCATGTTCTCAATTTTGTGTTACAGCTTGAAAGAGTAGTTGATACTTCTTTTATAAATTGTTTAATCTGTCTTGAACAATTCTGCACTCATGTAGTTGCTGTAATACCCTTTTATCTAGCTAAAAAGACATCACCAAAAAGAAAGTCATTGCATTATAATATAAGTGAATGTGACTTTTTTTTTTTTTTTTCAATTTGGGATCAACTGAGAGAACAGAACCAACATGTTCAGTGATTCTCTGTCATATTCAAGAAAATATTAAGTCCTAAGGATAAACCACAAACACAACCAACCTCATGAAATATACATATTAAGAACCAACTTCAAGAATTGCACAAGAACCGCAAAAAATCAATCAAAGTCATAATGAAGATATAATGCTGACCAGAAATCAAATTAAGAATTTAGCTGCCGTAACATGTTAATTACTGATTCTTTCAAATATGGACTTTTCTGTATCAAAAGGTTCAGAGCTATTCATATAAACCAAAAAGCAGGTAAATGTTGGATTCAAGAACCAATTTATACAAAAGATCATGGCACCAACCTAAAAGCTAATGATTTGTATGAGTCTTTCTCCTTATAAATTCCCAGTCTCACTCGTCTCTTCCTAATGTAGAACTCCCAACTTTATACTTGAATTCCTAACCATAAATGAATTATCTAAATGATGTGCATTGAACATCATATCATACATGATCATCAACGTCAGCATTTAATCTATGACTACTTTGATACTCTCACTGCATTATTCATGGACAAACAGAAGAAAACTGAGTTCATAAATTTGAATGCTTTAAAAAGAAAGCAATGGTGGGTGAAGTAGGTCAGGCATATACTTCCTGATTTGCATAACTGAGTAGATATATATAGAAGATGACAATTGTATTCCTTCTCTTGTACTCTTCCTATGATTCTTCATTCATTGTTGAGTATTGTTCCTGTCTCACCCCTTCATTCTTTGACTTTTAATCGATGCTCAACTAAAACATCTTTTTTTTAGAAAGTCGTGCATCCATTAACAGTTTGATTAATAAAGTCCTGCATTATAAATCTGTTTTTTTTTTTAAATATAATTGAATAGGGATGTTTTAAAATATCTTCTTAATTATATTAAATCGGCATAATTTTCTTATATTAAGTACTTACTTATTTTAGTTTATGATATTTTATTTACTTATACATTACATCAAAATTGGTTATTGTGTAACGTTACTGACTTGCTATTGTTCCTTACTTCCTTCCCTAGTTAAGTTTCATGATGATTGAGTATCTACAACAAATAGTTGTTGAAAGATCAATTAAACAGACATTTAGTTTTAACATGTTTTTTTTAAAGAAAATCCTCCAGTATTTTAATTACATATTTTTATGAGTGTAATAGACATGTAGTATTAACATCAAATTTTTTACATTATCAATCAATTAAAATAATATAATGTTTACAGTAATTGTTATAAAAGTATAAAAATTATTGATATAATAATTTATGATTGAATAAAAATGCAAAAATCTTATGTGTTGCTATCCATGTACTATTGTATTATAAGTGTGAGAGTTATTTTTTCAGTTAAAGTAATTTTAATGGAAATTCCATTGTGGAGTACTCCTTCAATATCCCAGGCTGAACTCTTTTCATTGTCTCTCTAGCTTGATAAGAAATATGCTTTTTAAGAGACTCATTGTGCAATCTGATTTTAAATCCTCTCCTTTTAGCTGAACCTAGCTTGTTTTAATCTTCTCTCTCAAGATGTTTGGTAATGAAAAATACTCCTCTCATTAGTTTCACACTGTGTAAAGTGATTTATATGTTCTAATTTTATTTTGAAAATCTTAAAAGGTCATTACAAAATAATTTCTAATAAAATCAAGATAATAACAAATTTGAATCTGTCATATCTTCTTATACATACAAAATAACCGACAAAAATAATTCCCTAGAAAAATTCTTCCATTTGAAGTGAGATTAAGATGGTAGAACACTGATTGAAGGACTAACAGCATTACAATGATGCAGAACTAGTTGAAATCTGAAACCCGTGGTAGAGATGACATGTAGGATCTTGGAAAGCACCGAGTAAAATTCTAACATGCCTTGCAGCTCTTCCTACAGTAGCCAAGAAGGTCTGAAGATCCAATCATATACTCGGGATTGTTAGTGCATTCTCCAAGGGAAGCCCATCTCTCACAGCTTACATGTCGATCAGAACAGTCCCCTCCAGCTCCCACCGTCTTGTCAAACGAGTCTACGTGAATCCACTTTGTTGCCGACCATTTTTCACCTTCGATCACAGGGCATCCAGCATGGAGACTGCTAGAGTCTGGGGTAGCATTTGTGAGGAGACTGAAGAAAAGAAGTGCATCCCCTCTACGCGGTTTCACTAATGCAACGCCAGGTCAGAAGAGAAGAACAACTACTTAGCACAAATTGAATGGCAGAAAACGTGACAGAAAGTACGATACAGAAAAGAACCCATAAGAGGATTACTGATCCAATTGCCCACCTGCAATTCCTTTTTTGGCACATTCAGATAGATCGCTACTTGTTTCAGAGCCTCTACGACGTGGAGATTCCTGTAAGCAGAACAAAACTCCAAAGCAAAATTACATATTGGTAATTTTAGCGCTAGAAACCAAACGAACTATCAAAGAGGAACCTGAGAACATCATCTGAACAACCTCCTCTATTCCAAGAACGAAAATACAAGTAGTGAGCGCAACATGCACTTTCTACATGTTCAGCTCAACAGTATACTCCCTGTCTAATGATGACCCCAATCAGGTCAAACCAATGGCAATCTGATCCTTAAAACAATTGTAATTTTAATTTAGTTCTTAAATGTATAAAAAGTGCAACAATTGCACTTTGCTGTTACGATTGATAAAACTATTTTGTCATTAAGTTGTATTTAAGGGATCAAATTGACACTAGATTGTAATTTTTAGGACCAATTTGTCATTAGGTTGAAAACTTCAGGTACCAATATGTACTTGTTCGCGTTCAAGGATCAAATCAAATTTTTCGTTTCAACAAGGACTAAATTGTCACCAGCTTAGATATTCGGGGACCAAATTTGTCATTTCAATGTTTTATCTCCAAATTCTCTTCTCAGTTTCTAAGTCTTTCAGTAAGTATTTGGTGTCAGAAATGGCATAATATGTCATCTCTAGTCATAATGTGAGATAAACTCATACAGATTATGATCTCAGCTAGGAAGAAACTTTGACACATTCAACTGACACAATATAACGGCACTGAAGGAACTCAGCTGGACACAAAAGCCATTCAGTGAACAAAAATAATTTTTGAGAAACAATTTCAAAGAGACACTTTATTTTCTGAAGAAAGACAAACATCAATAACTTGTGTTATACAAACCTCAGCAGAAGGGAACACTGTCTCACCACCTTTGGTTACATTAGTCAGATACATGAGAACAGTCGCGATGCGGTGTCCACCCCGAACAATGTTAACCTTATCAGTGAAGTAATCATAATGCGGGTCATATTTCTGTCCATGCTCATATCTCAATACTTGTATATCTTCCCCATTTTCTGGAATTCAACATAAATATAACCAGGAAATGATTGGTGCTTGTTCATAAATATGTGTGCTTGCATGTACATACAAGAATTTAAACCATTTTCATCATTTAACTTGCACGTTCATTCTCTTCTGCAGTCCCAAACTTTGCAGGCGACAGTGACACTATGATTTAATATATAATACATACACACATATATAGAAAGATAATTAGCAGGGTCATACTATTAATTCAAAAATCACTGGTAAATAATTTCTGATCCTGAAATAATGCATCACTTTAAATGTGGGCCATATATTTTAATTAAATCATATTAAGACTACTTGATTATCACAGAGCAATCTACTCTTTACCTATCACTTCCCTTTTATTGACGTACTTCTTTTTAAAACCAAGGAAGGTAAATAAAGAAAAAGGGAAGGATGCCCAGAAATATTGAAACGTATTTATCTATCTCGTGACTTCCCGCTGATGACCGTGAGAATAAAGGACAATAAAACTAGAAAAGCTTAATGAACACCAAATATAACGATTGTATGTATACCCACCCACAAGCAAATAACAAAACAAAATCAAACATTCAGCATTGAAAAAAACACATGCGGAGTAGGAGGAAAAAACATATAAGTCCACACAAACTTTAGAAGGATAGCGTGCAGATTTTCACGATGATTTTCTATATAAGGCGTAGTACCTTTGGGAAGAAAGGTCCATGACGAAATCTTGTCCTCAATACCAGCAATAATAGGATCCTACAGACATTATAAAAATCAAACAAAAAGCTCAACAAAATAAACAATGAACATTGAAAAAACTTTTCTTCTTTACATCAAACAAACAGCGGGCGAGGAAAATACCTTGTTCTTGGAAATGAACATGCCAGAGCTTGTTCGAACATCACTCAACTGGCTCTCTCCAGAGAGATTGTCCGCTACGGCAGATCTCTTGAGCTCTGATTTGGCCTAAACCGACAACCGCAAATAGCTTAACAGAATAATTGAAGCATAATGAGAGTTATAGTTTTTACTTAGATTATTAGATATGAATACTCACTATAGAGATCACGTGGTCGCACTCCAAATCCGTGAGGAAACCTTCATACACGAAAGCTCTGCACACATGGATTCGAATTTCATGAAGTTAAAACATGAATCGACGCAGCAGACAGCGGAAAGAGTGCAACAGAGAGCTTACCTTGGCTTCCAGGAAATCTGTTTGACCTTGGAAGGGTTGATGATGGAGCTAGCGGAGCCTGCGTAGGAGTTCCACACTTCATCGCATTTCGAGATCAGAAGAAGGAATACCAAAAACCAAACCCTACTCATCTCCGATTCCGATCACCACTGGAATTTTCCCGGAAAATTATTTCTCTCTCCTCTTTCTTTCTCTTTCTATTTTCCATTCCGAGCGGGAGGGTGGTTTTGTTTTGTTACTCTTGTGTGGGACCCGCTTCCTTAACTCTTTTTTATTTTATTTATCATTTACAAATTAATTCTGGCATTATTACTTTTAATAAAAACTATATTTTAAAATATTTGTAAGTTATTGACTTGTTAAAAAGATTGATCCCAGATCTAACCCACCCTGCCCTGCTATTAACTATTAAAAAATGAGTTAGGTTAGTCTTTTGCAAATGACTTGAAAATAATAACACACATTAATCTAAGTTGAAAATAACATGATGCTGACTATGGAAAACCTTATCCTTTTTGTTGAACCTTTGGTATTACAAATTTTTATAATCAAAACTTTCTCTCCTAATTTTGACCAAAACTTACCATCAAGCCCTTCTTCTGATACATTTTGTTTTGGCTTTTGGTCATCTGAAAGCAATTTATTTTACCTAATATTGCTTTTAATTAAGCTATATTTTGAATTACATCATAAGATAGTTGTTTTCTTCATATCCGCTCCCAATTGCAAAATTATTAAAAGGAAAATTAAATTACTTCATTCTTTAAAAAATTAGCCCTACTGTATATTAGGTTTAAATAATTCTATTTACGTTGAAAATTAAACATCAGACTTAGTTATCAAATAAATTAAATTAATACTTCGTTGAAATTTCATCGACTTAAAAAAAATCATTACTTAAATCATCATTTAACTAAAATATTTTAAATATTAATATATTAACGTAGGAAAAAAATTAACTTAATATTAAATAAGATTTTGATGGACGTTCCATTTAAATCAAACTAAACATGTTAAAAATCCTAGCCTACATAATCATTTGTTATTTAATTTATATATAATCATAGTGGTTTAAAGTAATCTACTTTACCTCGTTTTTAAATTGACATATCAAGATGATATTTTCACAAACCCTTAATACACTATTTCATGGAAAAATCAAACTTTCCAATGAGATATAAAAAAAAAAGTTATATTATATTGCATTTTCACAAGCCCTTAATACAGGATTTCAATGTAAAACCACACTGATCAATAATTAGTAGTGTGTCCGGATTAACAATTTTAAAAATAATAATTAATTTTGATAAGGAATTTAAAACAGTTTATAATAAAATATATTGTTTTGATTAGGATTTTAAAAACTAAATTTTATAATTTTATGAAAGTAATTAAATAATCTCTGCAACTCAATTTTTTATATTTTTAAATTTATGTGCCTTACTTTTATATTATCTCTTTAATTTCTGTTTGAATATTGTCATTTTGATTAAGATTAAAAAAATAGGTTAATTATCTTTTTCATTGGTATTCATAGAAGTTATTTTTACTTAAATTATTAGAATTATTTTTTTAATATTGGAAGTTATTTTTAATAATAATTCTAATTTTCTCGATTAATATTGGAAGTTATTTTTTTGACGGATATAAAATATTTTTTTATTAGATAATTGTTTTTTTAGGTCTTTGATGATAATTTTTTGTCAAACACACCAATACTTTTAATCAGTCAAAGAAATTTTTTCTATTATTAATTGGAAAAATATCAATGAAGGTAATTACAATTTTTTTAATGTCAATTGAAGAAATTTTATCAAAATATCAATAGAAACACCAATAAAAAAAAAATCAACTAGATCAATATTAACTTAAATAATTATAATCAATATCAACCTAAATATCAACTAAAAATAACATCAATATATATCAACTAAAGTAACACCTTTGACATACATTAATATTTAGTATTTTTTAATTATTAAATAATTATTTTATATTAAAATAGTTTTTTACAAACAGTAGTAATTAAAATATTTTATTCAAATAAAAAAAATTCAATAAATTTAAATGATCTTATCTAAACAAAATATCTAAAAAATAAAACAATTTAAAATAACATTAATATAATTTAATATATTTAAATATTTACAAAATGTGAAATTTTCTATTCCAAGGTAAGGATAGGTTTTTTTAAAGAAAAAATGTTAAGTGTCTCAGGTACAAAAATGAGTAAAAAAAGCTCATTTCTCTTATTCGGTAAAATAATGACAAAAAAATATGTTATTTCTCATTAGATCTCATAATTTTATTTTCGACTTGGGTATAAGAACAAAAAAAAAAAAGTGAAAATACAAAACAAAAAAAAACTGATATATTTCAAAATATGTTGACTTGAAAGTGATATTACTATATTAATTTAAGTAATTCATATATTTTTAGAAAAATATACTATTTTATAATAAAAAGTATTTTATGATTATATATTAACATATAAAGGACTAAATTGATATCTTAATTTGGAGTTAATTTAAAAATAAAACTATTTTGTTCATAAAAAATCAACTAATAAATATACGAATAACTCTTCAACTTTATAATTACTTAACTTTAATATATTTACACTTTTGAAGATAACAACTCAGTAACTTTTGTATCATTCAGTACATTTTTCACATCAGAAGGGACCAAAAAGAATAGTTGCTGTGAAATGATTTCATGAAAGCTAATGAGAAATTTAGAAATTTGGAAAGACAGAATGTCATTGGTGAAGTGATATATACTGGTTTTCATTTTGAAAAAATTATTGTATTCGACAATAATTAATGTGATATTCTGATATACAGAGAAGAAAGGAGATGCTACAAAGAGAGGATAGTATCCGATATTACAAACTCGGAATAAAACTTCCCCTAAGCACAATATCAATGGACATTGCGATTAATCAATCCTTCAAATATATTGTACAGATCATTGTTTTCAGGCCCAAAAATTTCATCAGCTTTCCGTAGCGTCTCCTATAATTTTACACACAGATATGTATCAATAATCCGAAAGTTGAGAAAGGAGACAAGACAGGAGGCATACCTCTTTTGTTTGTTTATGGGAATTTAGTTCTTTAACATTTGCCAAGAATGCACCAAATTGCTCGTAAGACAAACGGTTCCTGACAATAACAAATAGCAGATAAAATACAAGACATAACTGTTTTATCTCAAAAAGGTGACATGTTTCCATAATTTTTAATGCATCAAAGACCTCTCACCTGACTTGGCGAAAGAACTCTTTTCCATCCACCCGTGTTCGTCCTATAACACCCAGTAAGAAAAAAATAAAACGAGTGAAAAAGCTATGATCATTCAATTAACAAAATATGAAGCATCTACTTCTTTGTAAGCAATGTATGCTAGGTCCAAGAAAATCTACACTGCGACCTAATGAAAACATTCTTCAATACAATGTATCTGCATGAGTGCTACAGTACTTACCGGTTTGTGATCCTGTTCCTGCATCAGAGGTTGATATTGGACCTTGAGTTAAGGACATGGAGGAAAACACCGAAGACCTATCATCATACATGCCTCTTGTGGTTGAAAAGGAAACTGAATGTCGCCTTGGAGATACAGGTTTAGATGTTCTCGTAGGTGATACTGATGAAGACAGATTAGGAGGGGAACCAGGGGGAGTAAGCCAAGGGGTGGAACCTTGAGATGCTAAGAGGAGGTTCTGTGGTACTCTAGGTCTTGGGGCTGCAATAGTGGAATAGAAAAGAATACAAGGAAGGTAAGGGTACACACGCAAAACAGACACCATATATTATGGCCTTCGACTCTTTGTTAATGCAAAATTGGACGCATGCCTGTCCATTCCTTCATAAATGATAGTACTTACCATCAGATTCAGGTTCTTCGGCCAAAGAATTTCCTGTTGAAGAAGATATAGACGGTGTCGATGAAGCGTCATTATCTGCAATAAAATGAGAATTTCTCAAAACTGATGCAGCTGAAGGACCTTAAGTTAACTATGAGGATCTCTTAAAAAAGTAGGAGAGGGAGAGCTCAAAGGTTTACTTCCATTGATCTCCTTATGACTCTATTGGTCTCTCTCTCCCTTCTCCCACATAGAAGCTAAATTGTTTTTATTAGTGTTCACTCCGACAAATTTAAGATGTTCATTGAAGTCAAGTTGATTAAAATCGTCACATTGGTTTACTTACAATCTTAGCATTGGATTGCCAGCAAACGTCAAGGATAGAATCAGACTAACGACACAATCAGCTATTTTTATTCTTGACCGTATCTTTTTATTAAGCAGCTATTTTTATTCTTGACCGTATCTTTTTATTAAGCAGCGCAACAAATTAATTGTCAAAACAGAAAAAAGACAAACAACTGCTATGCAAGATTTGTGATTATGTGATTAGGAAAAGGTGGATTGCTGTACAGGGAAACTTGTACCATTTTCTCTCAAGACATGTAAATGGAGAGGATCCAAATCCTAACAGTTTTTGGATAACCATTACCATTATTAAGAGATTAAACCACAGGAAGCACTATATGTGCCAGTATACACATTGAAGTGATAAGATATTGACTTCATATTCAAAGGATAAAAATGTATATGCCTTAAACGATGTCTTAGGCCAGCAGTTTTCTGAAGTGCACGGCAATTTCTGTATATTGGTCCTTACGAATAGGAAATTAAGAATTTGAAGTTGCTAGATTGCCAATAAGTCTATACTACCACCTAGAAGTAAGACTCGACCCACCAAAACTCGTTACATGAATAAAATAAATTAAGGTTTAACTCCTTGTTTGATGTCTATACTCACAATTTTTTTATGTTTTATTTTGCATTAGGAAACTACATCTTTTAGTCCTTACAATTACAAATACATCTTTTAATCTCGTCCGACCAGCATTGTAAGGACTAAAACAAGTTAAGAACAAGTTAAAAAGCACACAAACCAAATGAGTAATCGAACAAATGTCCTAAATGAAAATGTAATTTACATAGGGCACCAAGAATGAACAAAAATGGAAATTTATACAGGTGGATAGCATACGCGTTGAAAATACCTCCAAACTGTGACGTGGAAGTCAAATTTGATTGGTTCTGTATTTTAGCAACAATGTCTGGAGCTCCTCCCTGTCCCAAACACCAGTAAACGCCAAGTGTTCCTTAAGGTAAGTATCATCATAAACAATTCATACGTTTCAATTATAAAGAGTACAATTGAGTAAGATACAATGAATGCATTGAATAGTGGAAATTAGTCCATGACAAAGAACACCAAACTATGCTCATCAAATTGAAACTAAAAAATTAACCAACACAGAACTTACAGAATTATCATCCTCTTCCTGAAGTGATTGCATAAGCGTCTTTCTGAAAACCTCCAACTGCATACACATATATCTCCAAAAGTCACCCACCATCCACACATTAAGACAATAATTCAAAAAGCAATTCAATTTATTACAATTCCGGCCAGCGAAAAATAGGTTATAATCGATGCACCTTGGAGACATCTCGATTGAGCTTTTTGACAGTGTTGGAAAGCGAAGCATTCTCCTTCAGCAAGCTCTCCTGTAACCTCAACCATCAACACAATTTAATAAGCGTGTGTGCGTGCGTCCGTGAACGAGAGAGAGAGAGAGATGGTTGGAACCTTTTCTTGTTCGGCGAGGAGGAGTTTGTCGGCGGTTTCGGAGAGGGAGGCATCGAGGGAATCGAGTTGAGATTGAAGGTCGGCGATGAGGTTGTCTTTGTCGGCGATCTGAGTGCGAAGTGTGGAGAGCTCTGATTCGAGGGCGTTGACACGTGTCGATAGAGCAATGGAAGTGATTTTGCGAGCCACGTCGAGCTGGTGGAAGGGATCGGACGGTAGCACTTGCAGCATCTCCTCGGGAAGGTCGAAGTTCGCACTTCCACCCGATTCCGCCGCCATAGCGCGTGTTGTTACCTTACCTTTCCTTACCCCTTCTTTCTGATTTTAATATTAATATTACCATTTATGTTTTTGTTTTTGTTTATTTTATGTTTGGTGTGTCTGCTATGGTATGGTGCGTGGCAGGACAACGCAGACGAGGCATGGGTGGAGTCTTCTAAATAATTTTTATTTTATTTATTTAATAATTAATAATGAATTTGGTTGCTAAAATATGTGGTTTTACGAGGTTGGAGGTTGCAAGATGGATAGGATTGGGACAAGAGACAAAAGAGACACGAGATGCCCATAATGGGGTTATAGGACTTAAAAAGGTATTTAAATTTTTATTTTATCTTAAAAAGTTTTCGTTATTTTAAATTTGTAATTTAAATAATACCATTGATTATTTTTAATTGTGTCCTTGTTAGAAAACTGAAAATAATAGTAGTATATGTCATGTTAAAATAATAAATAAAACTATAGATGATATATTTGAATTTTCTTAATCATAAACAATGAGATTAATTATTTTCTTACTATATATCCTACATGTTTAAAAGTATTGTTAACATATGCACTACAATAATAAATGACATTTGGATACATATTTTTCCAGCTAGAAGCCATTTTGTGAAGACAAAAATGTCTTTATCCAAATTTTTAGAATTTCAATTATGTCCTATACATTTTGTTTTCTAATTGGAATATATGCTATATACTATTAACAAATTTCGTGGTTCAATTATTTTTTACCGATATGTATTATCATTTTATCGAATTTCATTATATAAAATCAACAAGTTCCTAGTTAGTGTCATTTTTTTTTTTTAGGTTAAACATGTTTTAAATTCATTAAAAATATCAAATTTCGAAACAACTCTTTAGTATTTTAGTTTGAAAATTTTATTCGCATTATTGTTGCTGTTGTAATTAATTTAAGTAAAAGTTTGATATCCAGTTTTGTAAATTCAATTACTCTATTATAGAGTATATTATAAATAATATTTAGTTTTTTAGAAATAACATTAAAGAAAAAGTAAAAATTAACAAGAGACGTTTAAAGTGAATAATTTAAATGCATTAAAGAAAAAGTAAAAGTTAAGGAGAGACAGTTAATGCGAATGAGAATAATTTGGATCGAAAGCACTTAACCCTTATTGCACAATTATTGCCAACTACATTGAAAAAGAGATAGTAAGCCTACGGTAATTAAAAAATTTCCTACATTTCAGTTTTTAATAGTTACGTTTGGGTTTCGTGAGGTGGGATAATGACGAAATTGTAGCGATAAAAACACATAATGTATTATTCATAAAAAATAATAACTTTTATTATTGTTGTTTTCGTCAGTACTTAATTTTTAATTGAAATAGCATAATTTTGAAAATTAAGAACTTTCTTAGTTTAGGATTTGTTTTATTTTTTTAGTTATAAAATTTAAAACATATTTTTTTAAATTCTCTGCTGTGAACAAATTACTCGAAAGTTAGTGAAAATAATGATTATTTTGCTTAGAAAATGGAAAGTGAAAAAATGTTATTTTAGATTTTACACAGAAAATAAAAAAATAAATAATACTCTTACAATCATAAATGAGAATAAACCAAAAGATAGTTTTTTTCTTTAAAAAAAAACGAAGAATTTCAGTTTTTTATTTTATTTTATTTTGAAGAATAAGACCCCAATAAGTATATATGCTACTTAATTTGATAACCAGTTAAATTTCAATTATGCATATGGCCATAATTTATTTGCTTCGATGACAAATTCTTATATTTCCAACTAGATTGACAATAATGTCAGTTTACCCAATTCAAATGATTGGTTTAGACGAATGCTACGAAGGTCATAATGTGAGTCTGACCAGTATTTTGATAGTTGAAAAACATAGTAGTATTTTTAATCTGTTTATTGATTAAAGTATTATTTAAAATATTGAAAAATACATTATTATTTTCACCAGTTCCTTTACTTAAAAAAATAATTAAAATAATATTTACTTATTAATAATAAATATATTTAATTTAAATTAAAAAACAGTTTCTTATATTGGGTCAACGGGTTAACCGAGTGTGAAGTTAAAGTTAGATATAAAACAAAAACGTCAAAAAAGGCAACTAAGAGCCATACTATCGTCTCTTCTTCTTTTTCTCAGTCCTCTTTACCAGATTATAGACGTAAGTAACTTCCATGATTCTTCTCCAACTACACGCTCATTCTTTATTTCAGTAACATTTTTAAATCGTGTTTTTTGTTGTTGTTTGTGGGGATGTTTCCACTACTCCTCAGGGTGTCTATGAATTTTTTTAGAAAGAAAAAGGAGAGACTCCAGACAAAAGCATACTGGATTTGTTCCCACTCTTTCCTTTTTCTTTTTATTCACTTTTCTAGTGTCAAATTATTGAAGGGAATCACTCCAGGGATGCTACACGGAATTAGGTATACTCATACATCTTATAATAAACACGCAATTTATAGCATTTTTTGTGCGTAAAAAAGATTACAGATTTATCTATAGTAGTAATAGCAATGATTGATTTGATTATGTATTTGCTTTGACTCCACCTCGTTTGAATATGTTTAATTTAATGAAATGTTTGTCAAATTAATTAGCTGAAATAGTCAATAGTGAATATGGGTTTGTGTTAAATAGAAAATGCAGAATAGTACCTCAGATATGACTAATTCATATTGTTCTCATAGAAACGCTGACGACAATTAATCTTTTCTTAATAAAAAGTCATCAAGATAAGTAGAAGCTGGGCCAAATGTCCGCCAGATAAAAAAGTTACTTTTACTTTTTTGTTATTGGAACAGCGTTCTATAATGCCACGATTCATCTCACATTTAGTGAAATATATAAATACGATTTTTGACACGATTTTAGATTTATTAGCTCGTTTAATAGCACAGAAAAGTAAGGGTAAATGTCCCTTTAAAGGTTACATTGCATGGTTCTCATCCCTTGAAAAGTAAGATTTAGCTTTGATTTTGTTGATTAGCAAAGGTGATTTAATGAATAAAAGGTGTGGTAGAGTATGTCTTAAAGTTGGAGAAGAAACGGGTGTGTGTGGGTTTGTGAGCACGAAGCAGGCAACTTCCATATAGCAAAGGTTGAAGGTAGGGTAGTTGGGAAGAACAATGGCATGTGTGGACTTAATAATTTGGGTATATTATTGTTAGGGTTACATCATTTGATTTGATGTGATTATATTTGGGAGATTATAGGGTGTGGGGAATAATTAATTAGGTTAATGGAGCATTTTGGGTGAGACAGGGGACCATGCAAGTTGCTGACCTAGTCTGGGTCAGCAAAGAACAGCTGTGGGTAATTGGTGACGCGTCATATTGGTTTATTGAAGGTCGGTGGGAAGCTAACCCTCTCAGACCCCACCCTTGTCTCCTTCCACATATGCTATATATCAACCCCTCCACCAACCCATTTTATAAAACTACCTCTTCTCTCCCTTTCTCTCACACACACTTCACCCGTGTTTCTTTCTCTCTCTCTCTTTCTCTCTATCTTAACACACAGACCAACCTTCTTTATTTCCCTTTTATTTTTATTTTTTTTTCATTTTTTGCCATGGCAACGGAAATTTTGCTGCCTCAGGACTGTCTGGTGGAACGAATCAGGGCTCCGCCGACGAACTTTTCCCACCGGAGGAGTTCCACTAATCACTGTAATTATTATTACTACAACAACCATGTCGCTGCTTCCAGGTCCTGCCGGAAGCCGTTTACCCGACCCGACCAGAGGAAACGGCCTGCTGCTCCCGCCTCTGGCCTCCAGTCCGCCGCGGTAAGGAGATCTGGCGGTGATGATTCGCGGGTGGCCAGGAGCCACGGCTTGGAGAAGGTTACGATTCTCCGCAGGGGCCAGTCGCTTGATTCGGCCGTCAAGAGCGACATGTACGCCGGGTCGGCGTTCGCGATGTCTCCGTCGCCGAACGCGCTTCCTCTTCCGTCGTTTCCGACGAAGAAGAATTCCTCGGCGGCGTTTGATGACTCCGCCACGCGAGATCTGAGGCGTCTTCTCCGCCTCGAATGAAAATTAGTCGGGTTGCAGTTCCGGGTTTTCGAATCGGGTTCGAGCGACAAAATATCCATATTCCTCTCTCTATCTCTCACTCATCTTTTCATTACCTAGAATCTTCTCTCCGTTACCGTTACCGTTAGCATCTCCCGTTGTAAGTTCTGCCCCGTCTGTGATTTTTTTAAACGGAAGGGTGGATCTGAAGGTGGAGGTGAAATGGTTAAAAAGTTTGGAGTAGTTGAACTAGTCCTGAAGCTGTGATTGAAGTTGTAACATATGTTGGGGTTGTTTATTAGAACATTAAAATAAAGTTTAGGGTTGTAACATGTAAACCTGTAACACTAATACCAGTTTAAAAGGGAATTAAAAACTATGAAGTAGCGTAAGAAGGAAGGGGGAAGAAGGTAGTTGTGTGAAATCTAGCTAAAGTGTTGGGATTTGGTTTATGTTGGTTTTCTCTATGATAAGTGTGAAGTGATTAAGTGAATAGTTTATAGTATTTTACAGTGGCTAGTTACGAAATGAATGAATGATATTTGCGAGTTTCGAACTTAGATAAATTAATTATGCCCTATAGATTTGCTTAATGGTATTGTAAATTTGTTTACTAAACTAAATTCTGCTTACTATTATATTTTATTACTACATTTATTACTAACATTAAAGCAAAGTAATCTAATGGTGAGAAAATGAGATTATTTGAATGTACAATAGGAAATAGAAATGAATGGAGAGTACAGATTGATTGAATGAAGGAGTAGTAAAATAAATTTTACCATTAATGTAATGAAAAAAAATTAAAATAATTGGATAATACAATACATTATAAATATATAGTTTTTTTATTTAATTTTAATAAAAAGAAGTATAAATCAAATTTAGAAATAATTAATTTATAAAATTAAGAATAATATTTATTTTCTTCTCTGATAGCATTTAATAGAAGTATATAAATTTTAAGAATAATTGAACTTTGAATATAATTTATGTTTCTATAAAATTTTAATTTATTTTATTAATATTTATTTTACAATAACATTTATTAGTTTATTAATTTTATGATATTTTAATTTAAAATAGATATAAAATAACTTCTCTTATTTTTGTTTAAATCAATTAGAAAATTTCTTAAACAATTTAACTATAAATAATATATAAAACACTATTTAATATTCTAAATTTATATAATTTATTTCTTAAAATATATTTATAAACTTTCGATTTACTAACTATATTTATTTTCCATAAAACAAAATGATTGTGTATAAAAGTATTTCTTTTTCCATAATGCAACAATTTCTTATTAAAGAGGTGCATAATCCATGATTATGCCTTCTGAAGGTATAATGTACCTCTTTAATAACAAACTAATGAATGTAATTATATACTGTAATTAATTTTATAACAAATCAATTTTGAAAATCTACATTCAAATTGAAAATTAAATGATTTATTAAACCAATTCAAAGAAGAATATTAGGATTTTCTGGTACTACAAACAAATGTCATTGTATCACTCTGTATAAAATTGTTATTCCCATACTTGAGGATAGTCTTAACTTATTGGGTTACATGGTCCAAGAATCTAATATGGGCTGTCCTGTGTTTTATATGTCATCTTTTACTTTCATAACAATTTATATAACAGACGAATATAAACAAATATAACTTATTTATAACTTAATATTAATTTACTGATAAAGGAAACTTTTTGTTATAATTTAGCTATTTTTTTTAACTTCTACACACATTATAGTTTTAATTTCTGGAAATTTTGATTTTATTGTAATATGTATTTCTGCTATAGAAGTACCTGTGACAATATTGTTCAACAATAAGTCTAGTCTCATGCATTTATTCTTAGATATTACTTGCAATGCATATGGATAATAGTTTCCTTCACATAGGAGACAGGAGTTCCCTCCTCTTTCCATCCAAACTTTAACAAGTATAATATGTTTTTTTCTGCCTCTGCCTCTTCTTTTTCATCACAGTACATATGTAAATCGAGATAGAGCATTAGTGTATATTGGTACCTTACGTGGAAAACCATGATCTGACATGTAACAGTGTCATCGAAGAATATTTTAATTTTATAAAATTTCATCTAGAATAATATTATTACTTGTATTAGATCATTGACTTGTTTTGTGTAATATATGGTTTTACTTTATATGTTTGTGATAACATACATTAAAAAAGTAAGGGTTTGTTATAAAATACATTAAATAATTTCTACAGTTAATTAATTTTATAAAATTGACTTGTATGATAATGTTATATTTACTTATATATTATTAAAATATTTTATTATTAATTAATATGATATTTTTAATATATTCTCTTTACTTAATTTGTAAGATTTAAGATTGATTATAATGATTCCATAATAAGTGATGTAATAGTAGTTCGATAGTAAATTAAAACGATAAGTTTAATAATTTTATTAAAATAAATTCTGATATTATTTTAATAAATATAATTTTTATATTATTTTAATAAGTAGATTAATTTAGATTTTGATATTAAATAGATTTAAATTTAACTCAATCTTATACTAGTTTAAATATATTATCTTAAACTCTAAACTATTATATAAAATAACAAAATTACATACAGAAATATATATTACAATAATTACTTTAAATTATTTCACTTAATATTTATAATAATTATGGATCTTAATTAATAATACCTTATAGACCTTAATTAATATAATACCTTGAACATGTTTATAACCAAAAAAAAGTCCATCACTACTATTATAAGTAAGTAGAAACATTATCACAGATAAATTACTATCACTCTACTAATTACTTACAAAAAAAAAACTTACTTAATATAGAATATTTTACAAATATCCCATCCAGTTACACAAAGAATAAGTGAGTAAAAAAAAAGTTAATTAAACAATTGCTGAAGTTAGGTATATCCACAAGTCACCCTACAACCCTTTATATTGGTGAACAATTAGTAAATAATGACAAGTAATCTGAGATTGACAAGTCATTGATGAAGTAATAGACACAGGGGATCCATGTAATGGAAGAAGTTGTGAGTTTTTTTTTTTTTTAAATGTTTCAACACGCAGTTCAAAAATCTGGATATTTTGCTCCACCTTTCATGCCTCTGATAATAACTTTTCATTCAGTATATACACCACAAAAATATTATACACCCCAAAAATAATAAAATATATATATTTTTTTAACTGAAGAAATTATGATCGAGAGATTAAAACTTTGATGTTTATGTTGTTATGGAAGTTTATTTAAAATATTTGCTTATTTTTTTAAAAAATAGACTGATAAATATAAATGGACAAGATAATAAAAAAAATCAAACTAAAATCATCATAGATATACAGTATGACATTCAATGAAAATTAAAACAATAAAAATCAAAATATAAAATATAAAAATATGTAATAAAACATAAATCATTCATTTAGGATAATAAAATGAGTCCGCTCATTAGTCCACCAAGTAAAAATGAGGACAAGAACTGAACTAATTTGTTAATCTGTTTTTTTTGTTTATTTTTATATTATATACACAAAATATTAAAATTGATTTATGAAAATTAACAACATTTTGTTTTATACATGGCTAAATAAATTAAAAACTTATTTATATTGTATACATACACAAGAAAGAAAAACTTGATTACATAATTTTGTACTCTACCATCTAAGGTTTTTTTTCACATTTAATTGATTTGTTAAATGTGTAATAAGGTGCGTTTTAAAAAAAAATGTCATTTTGTTATTATAAAATACATACAAAATTATATACATAATGTTGGGATCGTCAACTGAAGCAGCTGGGTCTATTTAAAACTCTATCTTATATTCCAAAGACAGTCAAAGAGGGTAAATTTGAAGGAAGCGCACACACAAATAAAAAAGTGGACTTATCTGTTATTACCAAACATTTCTGGAAGAAAAATTAAGATATATGTATTTTACTTGACCTAACTGAAATTCTATGATTTCCTACCCTATTTTATTTGAAACTTGTAACACCATTAACTAATTTTATTGAATGTTCTGGTTGTTCTTTATATACTTAAAATATGTGGAAGTGAATTGTGTCTCTCTTAATACTTTTTATTACATATAAATAGTCATAGATGGGAATTTATTCAATAGTTGGATTAATTAAAGTTAAACTGAAAATACTTCAATTTTAAAATAATTTTGCATCCTAATAATTTACCGTATTTATTATGAAAGAAAATATAACTTATATATTTAAAATATTCGTTATATAAATATATCATAATATAATTTATACCAAATATAAATTGTAATTATAAAATTTAATGTTTTTCTGTTGAATTTGTCGACCAGAAGGTTAGTTTACATATTTTTAATAAGTTTTGAGAGGTAAAAACATTAACGAACTATAGAGACAAAATCTGCGTTCCGTATGTGATTTGTTTAAAAATTATATTATATGAGAATATTGCATTTCTATGATTACCGTTGGAAGAAATTTATAATATGTTTGACATTTCTAAACTATAAAATTAAAAGTCTTCTTCAACAGCATTTATTACAATTTAACAAGGTAATATATATATATATATATATATATATATATATATATATATATATATATATATAACTTTAATTAAATCCCTAACAACTTCATTTTCATTAGGCTTCCTCCTTCCATTTTTCTCTTCAGTTTCACACCTGAACTATTCTTTTTCTCCGTTTTGGTTTATTTTTGGATTTCCCATTGACCACTTTCTTAGTAGTAATTCATCGTATAGGTTTCACATTCACCTTATTTGAAAGTCATTAAATAAATTTTGTTGTGTTAGTTAGTTAAGTTCTTAGAGTCAGATTCAATACATCGCTTGATAAAAAAAATACTAATTTTATCTTAGAAATCTACAAACGTGAAAGAAAAAGGAATATTTGTTATAAATTAAAAAAACCATTTTTAACGTATATATGATCCCAAAATGCCAAATAAATACGTTTTCAGTCACGAAATTTAAACAAAAAATAATAATGATATTTTTTAATTTAAAAGATATTTTTTAATTTGAAGAATTTAATTTCAAACTTGATGAACTAAAATCTTAATTAAGTAAATAGTATTCTTAGTAGTTGTGATTTTTGTATGGCACTTGTTCTGTGTGGTGTGTGTTGTTTCCTTGTCTTTTCATCGTAAAGGACTGGTTCAACGCGTATGCCATGGAAAAGTAATGCAGTATACTGTATTGCGCAGAGATTTCAAAGCTCATAAATGGCTTACCAGCTCCCTCTATTTATAGTTCCACAAGATCAAGTGCAAGGTGATAAAGATAATCAGAGAAGAAGAAAGAAAAGCAAAAAATGGTTGAAGAGAGTTCATCCAAAAAAACAAACAGCAGTGTGACAAACACCACACTCTCAGCAGCTGGTAACCTCGTTAAGCTTCTCCCTACAGCCACAGTGTTCGTGTTCCAGTTCCTCAACCCCGTTGCCACCAACAGCGGTCAATGCAACACCGCCAACAAGTGGCTCAGCTCCATTCTCCTTCTTCTCTGCGCCTTCAGTTGCGCCATTTCTTCCTTCACTGACAGCTACCCCGGCACTGATAACCAGAGGCACTATGCCTTCGTAACCCGCAAGGGACTCTGGCCTTCTCCAGCTTCCGACTCCCTTGACTTGTCAGACTACAGACTCAAGGTTGCAGACTTTGTGCATGCTACTTTGTCTTTGTTGGTGTTTGCAGTGTTGGGGTTGTTGGACACCAACACTGTGCACTGTTTCTACCCTAGTTTTGAGTCAACTCAGAAGAGTCTGCTTCAGGTGCTGCCCACAGTTATTGGGGTGTTTGCGGGTGGGGTGTTCATGATTTTCCCCAATACTCGCCATGGAATTGGATACCCTTTAACTTCTGATTCCAACGAACCTTCCCCAAAGTCCAATGATACTACTGACCCTCCGAAAAATTCGATTGACAATGCTTAGTATTAGTACTTTGTTGCCATTCCTGCATGCATGGCGTGAAATGTTAGTGTACTAGGTTTTTGTGTTGCCTCTAGAGTGAATTGTCTGTTGGTTTTCGCCGACTTCTACTGTGATAAGCAGTGTTTAATGGTCGAAATTAGGGTTAGCGTTGTGTATTTGACCAGGTTGCTCTTCAGCAACTTGGGTTGTGATATCTGATGTGATGTCTCTTCCAAAGCTTATTAGTTTCGGATTTAGAAACACTTCAAAGGAGACTCCCTACGTAGTTTTCTCCTTAAACTTTGTATTCAAGATCTTTCAAGAACAATGCAAACTTACCACCAAACCCTTACGATTGTCAACCTAATCCAAGTGACTTTCTTTTTAGTTTAATTATTTTTAAATCTTAAAAAAAGGAGAAAAATATAGTTTTAATCTATGTAAATATTTTATTTTACTTTTATCCTTTTCAAATTTGAAATCGCTATTTTCTTAGTTCTTAATATCTATTTTCACAAAAATTATTTTAGATACCTTTAGAAGATTTTCACCTTTACATTGTTAAAAGAAGGGGATAAACTTATCAATTATTTAAGCACATGATTGGATTTCAAACCTAACCAGTTCACAACTAGTTTTATTTCTTAATAAAATAGATTTTGTTTTCTAAATTTTTGGATTCAATCAAATTTGGCAACCACTTCAAAACAAACATTACTAATATAATTAATGATACTTTCAACCAATAAAAATGTTTGAAAATATTGAGACTTTACGTACTGTTCTTTATTATTATTTTTGTTTGCATCCTTTTCACTACAGGAGACTTCTCTCCTCACATGATATATTAAACTGAGGTTAATGGAGTCTAATAAAATAATGCAAAATTTCATTCAAATTCAATCCAAATACTTTTTATTGAGTTGGAAATCCTACTTGTTATTATCAAGGCAGTCCTTACATCAAACACAAAATGTATTCCAGGATTCAGTTATGGTTATTTCTTGCTTTTGTTCTCAAACTAAGAAAAAATGACACAAAGTATTCAACAAGTGTAGATAGTTATGTATCCATGCTTGAATGCTATGTCATTGATACACACTAGTTTTCCTTTATGATACTGATTTTTTTACGAGCTTTTATAAATAGATACGTACACACACACACAACAACCGATGCAAACTTAACCCCACACAAATTAGTTTGATTTGGATTACATTTTTTTTTTTCTTTTTCGAACAAAACCAAATCGTATATATTTCTTATATCTAATTTAAATGTATCTTTAAATAAAAATCGAATCAACCAAAATTATATACATATTTTTTTATGTTTGATTTTAAGGTAGTTAAAAAAAAAATTACCGCACCGTGAACATATTTTAATCTTAAACCCTCAACCTCTATTTATTATATTCTTTAGACAAATATTTATCAGTTCCTCAAAAATAATCAAAATTTTGATAAAAAAAAACCATTACTTTTAAAAAATGTTATTGTATTTGATTATACGAGATGAATTTTAAGGAGTAAAATATTAAATGATATATAATAATTAAATATCAAATACTTAAGATTTTAACAGTTTTATTAAATTATTATTTATTTGACTTTTAATTTTAGTTTTTCAATGAAAAACTTCATCACAAAATCCCGAGTCTGGCAAAATATTTTTAGGATAATCCCATCCTCACAACATTTTTGCTATAGCATTTCCCCTCTCTATTATATTTCTTCACCTTACCTTACTTTTTTCTTCTTCTTGATATTAAAAGGGTTATAGTAAAAATATCTTTAGGTTTTATAGCTAAAACATTCAAAAATTGAGTATCATTATTTCAGGACGAAAAGTGTATTTCATAAGTTTTTTTTATTTTTTTTATTTTTTATTTCTAGATCTAACTCTCATTTTTATGCAGCACAATTAAGTAATTTGGTACCCTTTTCAAGAATTTAATCATCTGAAAACGAAGATGCATTTTTTATTTTCGAAAAAGGTTGACCTACCTTTCGATGACTACGTTAAACGTAACCTCAACATTTAAGATAACGTTCATACCAGGGGAGCCCCTGGTTTCATAATTTACATTTTTAATGGCTATTAATTGATTGATAAAAGAAATTAAGGAGTTCTACAATTTGATTTTAATTTAGTACAAAAAATTAGTTTTTTAAATTTAAAAAAATTGAAAAGTCATTTTGAAGAAGTCAATTCAAACATATTCTTATTTAAAAGAATTGAATTTATTTATGTTACTGTCTCTAAGTTGTTATGTGGAATATAAAATAAATTCAAACTTTTAAATTTTGTTTTGAACTTGTTTTGCTTTTAAATGTTTTATCGGGTATGAGTGGAAATAAATAATTAATTTTGGTTTATCCTACAATATTTTAGTAAGAGTATTTGATGTGTTTATCAACAACTGTGTCTAAACTGGATCTTCCTTGAATATACTTCAGATTAATGGGTTGTTAAACCTAAATTCTATTACACTACTATGAACCAACCAATAAATTACTTTTATTAATATAAATTTAAAAATAACTATTATAAAACTACTTAATACGTGAATTTATATGAAATTATTCTACTCTAATAAGTGATTTGGAGTTTATTCTCAATATACACATCCATCAAATATATGGAATATCATATTTTAGATAAATATCTCTAGAAACATTTATTAAAAAATAAATTGAGTTTATCTTATAAGATAAAGTCAACTTTTACAAAAACTCGTTTAATTTATTCACTAGTTGAAGCGTATAATTCATTCACTCATTTAAGTAATTCTTAGTATTTTATTAATTTTTGCTTCTGTCTTTCAATTTAACAAGGTATATGTATAAGCTCCTATTGTTAATAGCTTAGGATAAGGTTGGACTTGTTTCTTGACAAGTACTAAGAAAGAAAAATAAAAATAAAATTAAAATGATTTTTTCTATAATGAAACTAATTTACGTATATATTAATTTATAACATTTTTATATAACTATTTCAAAAAAATTTGGCTTGTTTATAAAATACCCTTTCATGTCAATCTTGTACATGAGATGAATATTTGCGTGGGTAATCTAACGTGATTGATAGCTATAGTTACTCATTAATTCTACTAAATTTCGTAAGAATAAACTCTCAATAATTCTCGTACGATCTTAAAAATAAATTTAAGCTTAGCTCAAAAGATTATTATATTTTAAGATGAAATTTGTAAACACTTATATTATAATTTGATGACAGTGGATCTCGATCCCACTGAGTCACACTTGTCAAATGAAAATTCGACAACATGTAAGTAGCTTACTACAATATTGCTATTTTCTTTTGTCTGACTTTGTGTTTGTGCGTATGTTTTTTTTTCTTGTCTGACTTTTATTCTGAAAATCTTTGAATTGTTCAACGTGCATGGCATTGAGTAGTGCAATTTGGTATATGGTCACGGTTTCTGAATATGAATATGATTGCTTTTGCTAGTGATTTTACGTAGAAGCCGCCGCCGCCACCTACTTCTGCTACTATAAGATGAACACATGCATCAGACACTGAAAGAAAAAACACAAACTGATACAATAGTGGTATGTTTGGGAAACAGTTTGAGCTGCAACTGCACAACAAGCAGAGAAAACTAACAGTAAAAAGAAGAACAAAAAATGATTGCAGACTCTTCATCTATGAACACTCCACCATCTTCCTCAGCAAGTACCTCAAAAAACAATGGTGTGACAAGCAGCACCTTCGCATCAGTTGGCAGCCTCATAAAGCTTCTCCCAACAGGCACAGTCTTCGTGTTCCAATTCCTGAACCCCATTTTGACCAACAGTGGTGAATGCAACGCCAGCAACAAGTCCCTCTGCGCCGTTCTCCTTCTGCTATGTGGCCTCAGTTGCGCCTTTTCTTCCTTCACCGATAGTTACACAGGCAGTGACAAGCAGAGGCACTATGGCATCGTGACCCCGAAGGGACTCTGGCCTTCTCCGGCTTCCAACTCCGTTGACCTTTCATGGTACAGACTCAGGGTTGCAGACTTTGTGCATGCTGCTTTGTCTTTGTTGGTTTTTGCGGTGTTGGGGCTATTGGACAGCAACACTGTGCAGTGCTTCTACCCTGGTTTTGAGTCAACTCAGAAGCGTCTTGTTCAAGCGCTTCCCACTGCTATTGGGGTGTTTGCGGGTGGGGTGTTCATGATTTTTCCCAATGATCGCCATGGAATTGGATACCCTTTAACTTCCGATTCCAACAACACCACACCTCCGCAAAATCCGAATGAGCATGCCTAATGGGGGGTGTGAAAATATATATTGGCGCATGCTGCAAACTGTGCATGGTACGAAATGCTGCTGCAGTATTCTACAGCATATTGCTCCAAACTTTCTTCTTGGAATGCCCTTGTGAGTTTGTACAGGGACCAGACTGGTCTTCTAAGAATTTGATGGCCAAAACTTTCTTCTTTATGTATATTGAGTTTGTGTGTTATAGTTTGGCTGTTCTAATTGAGTTAGATTCACAGGCTTAAAGAGTGTGTGTAGGTATATATATAACATTATTAATGTTAATTTTAAAGATATTATTTCATAACCAAACTTTTTTGATCCAGTAGTTATAACATCTGTTATAGGACAATGAAACTTTATGGATTCTTGTAATAGTAATATAAGGTTTAACAAGTAAAAGTCATGTCTGCCTTTTGTATCAATATATTTCTAAACTAACGATAGAAAAATTTTAAACTAATTTATCTTAGAATTAAACTCTTACAAAAATTAATTTTTGAAACTAAAAACTGATACTAAGCTAAAAAAAATTATATATTTTAGAAACTACTAAAGCTGATTGTAATTTTTAAAATTTTTAAATTCACAATTAAAATCATCACACCAGTCGAAGACTTGGTCAATTTCGATAATAAAATGACATTGACTTATTTTCATCTCACAGATTAAATTCAATTTTTATTAAATTTATTATTTTAAAATAATATTTTGCCCAGATTAAAGCAAATCCTAGTTTATGATTTAATTAGTTTCAATAAAAGATTATCATCATAGGAAGCGCTTGAAAACAAGAGGGAAGTTATGACTTTTAAAACCGCATTAAAAATTTGTGTGTACTAGTTCAATTAGATAAATAAACATTTCTCAAAATGTTGATTACTTTAAAAAGATTATACAAAAAAAAAAATCGATAAAGAAAACAAGTCTACTAACACTCATACTATAATGTAAAACATAAAACCATAAATAGTAGTTAAATATCAAATAATTAACGCTTTGACAATTTATAAAATTTTCTTATATAATTTTATTTTTATTTTTTCAATGAAAATTATGTAATCTATTTTATTATCTAAAATATCTACAATTTATCAAAATAGCCAAATCCCTGTATCGAATAATTTTATAATAATACTATGGTTAAATATATTGTTAGACTCTGTCAGTTTTTAGTTCCATTACAAGATTATTAAACCAAAAATTAAACCAAAAGAGTGTGGAATTAAGAGAAGATGAGTTGCTGACGAAACTAGCATGGTTTTGGAGAACTGAGGGAGAGAATGAAGAGGAGGTTGTGAACATATGTGTCACATTTTCATTTGTGGATAGGGGAATAGTCAACTAAACCTTTTATGCACAAGGGTCACCTAAATAATCAATATTTTGATTAATATCAAGGGCTTTGAATCCAACTGAATTGATCCCTCCGGATTTAAATAATGATCACAAAGAATACAAATTCATAATTTAACTGTAATGAAAAATTAAGTAAATAATACTTAAAACGTGATCACTATAACGTAGCACACAACTGGTTCTAATATATCAAAGTAATGACTTCTATACTTTCAAATGTATTAAAATTTAAAACCCACTTTTTCTCCCTTGTATGGAACTTTAGCCTTTCACTCCAATTATTTCAAAAATGAAAGACAAATTTAATAACGAGGAACCCTATCTAATTCACTTCTAATCAAATTATTTGTCATCTATAAATGCTACTAGAACAATACTACTTTTCATCTTTATTCTATAGACAACGGGATTAAATGTACACATAAAGTACGAGAGCAGCTAGACATAGATGAATATCATTCATTATATAATTGTTGAGTTTGACTACTTACTTGGAAGAGGTCTTTGGATAATGCACATTCCATAAATTTTATGTTATATCTCCTCTCCCTTTCCCATGCCTTTCATAAATAGTAAAGGGGATTGAATAGATCGCCAAGTATGTTGTTTTACATATTCAGTAGTCAATCTTATTTATTGACCAAACCAACTCCAGCAGAGGTCACTCAGGTAACCCACTAAGGTCCAAGTCAAAGAAATACCTCTAAAATTGGACTCCACTACAGAGTCACCCACGATTTGAACCTTGAATTTTGCATTTTTTGAGTAATTAGAAGCAGGTTTCTCTTCTTTACTACCTCAAATATAATAACAAGTAACAGTCAAAAAAAGGGATAAAGAAACCGCAAAAGGGGGGGACCGATGTGTCTCATCTTGAAAGCAAATGGCAGTATCATGTTACAAAAACAATATTGGTTTTAACTTCATGTCCCGTAACTGGGGGCAGTTGCAGCAAACTCACCATAAATTACAATATACACACCTAATCTCAGTAGCTACCTTCCCACTGATGATTTCTTTTGAAATGTTACATATATAACACCAGCTATGTAATAGTCCGTTTTCTCCAATCACCATTCTCCTCTGTTGCAACTGATGCATTGAAGCCCTCAACCTTCGATCCCAAAGACAAATTAATCATTACCGTCAAGGAATCACATTTTCCATCAGCCATCAACAAATAATGTATCAAGGAGGTTTGAAGATGAATTGCCACTCTCAGCCTCGTCAAAGAAACCATTGGCAGCACTTTCTCTTCTAGCTTTACGCTCTTCAATGATAGAATCTTCTGCTTCAAGTCGACCCTGTTTTACGGGTCTTTCAGCCACAACAAATTTATTTCCATCACGAGATCTCTCTTCAAAACCAGCCCAGACTGGCAAAGAAAAAATGTTTCAGAAACTACACACAGTTTTATATGAAATATATCAAAAGCAGTTGGAACTGATATCTTAACAAAGATTAGATTTGTAACAAAATGAAGTCCCCATAGTTCAGTACACAATTGCCTTGCCGTCTGTATTTCGTTGTAAGGTCAAGAAAAAAAAAATGAAAATATAATGAATTGGTTGAAGATAAATAAAGTATAAATTCGAAAGAAAACAAGAATAAAAGTTAGTACTAATTTATTGTTATAAAAATAAATATATACAATCGATTATAAATGTATTTAGCAGACAAATTTTGTTGCAAATAAAAAGACAATCAATCATTTATTCACAGTTTTGCAAAGAAATAAATAGTTCTAGGACTTGTACTTTTTTTAATTTTTCACCTTTTGACTCATGCAATCCACTGTACCACTGAAACAGTCATTTCGTGAAAATAGTAAGATGTAAATAACAGCAGTTAAAACATCCACTTCGTTTCTATAGTCGTTTTCAACTTCAATTTTAGTTCGTCAAAAATCATAAGTTTTAGTCTCTAAATGGTTTTCGTAGCAGTTCATCACCACTAACAAGTTTTCGTAGCAATAACAAATATGCAACTACGGATACTAAAATTTACAGTTTTCTTATGTAGCGAGGCTACCGCTTAAAATGGAATGAACAACAAAGGTCAAATAAAACGAACAATTTAACCTAATATAATTCATGATGCACAACATATATTCCAATTTCAAAGAAGTAGGAGCACTGGAAATAAGGAAGCAAAAAGTAAGATAATCCTTAATTGAATACACACTAATGTAATTGATCTAATGGGAGAAAAAGAAACCTGCGAAATGATGAAGTACAATGGAAGCAGCTACAGTGACATTCAAGGAAGCAGTGCCGCCGCCATATTGCGGAATATAGACGAAAAAGTCGCATATCTGAATTTCCTTAGGAGAAAGACCCTGGCCCTGCAGATACTTTCAAACAAATTCAAGAGTAAAGGGGAAAATCGAAAGTGATGGAAAGGCGAGAGAGAGGCAACCACCTCGTTGCCGAGTAGGAATGCGGTGCTCTTCTTGAAAGGGTGGTTGTTGACAGGGAGAGCGTCGTTTGTGATCTCAACGCCGCAAATATCGCAGTCTTTGTCTTTGAGGAAGTTGCGAGCGTCGTTTAGCGAGTGGAAGTGTCGAAATCGGAGGTGGGAGGAGGAGCCATGGCTTCCGAAACAGTTGAAATCTCTACGGCCAACGAGGATGAGTTCTGAGACGCCAAACGCGGTGGCGCTCCGAGCCAGCGTTCCTACGTTGTGCCTCTTCGCTATGTTGTGCACCACCACGTAGCTCTCCCACCCCATTCTTCACGATTCACCTTTTCCTTCACCTTCCCCAGGGTTCCTCCTCACAAATTCAAATTACAATATGGACCCAACTCCTCCTTCTCGGGCCTCCACTTCGGCCCAATCATATTACACTCAACCCAGCCCAACCCAGTCATCCGATTATTACCTCTTCAGAATATGCAAACGCAAGTTTCTTTATCTTTTGCTAAATGTAGACGATTAAACGTAGAAGAATTTTTTCAGAGATTTTTATTACGATAGAATCGAATAGAACATGTACAAGAATTTTTACAGATTCAGTCTTATTATACATGACCAGACACGGTATAAGAACAAGAGAAACATTTGCATGAATATTTGTACACAACGTTTTCTCTCTTTTATTATTATTTGCAAAGATTTGCTTATTGATTTTGCTTTGCTTTCACTTCTATAGTATATGTCAGAAGCCCTCATATATGTGACATCCTCGTATAAACCTCCATTTGCGATGTCTACGGGCTTATGATGAACAACAGTTATTTACAGTTGTAGATACATGCAACTGTTTCTTAAGCTGCAACTTGAGCTGCCGCAAGCCTAGCAATTGGAACCCTGCAAAGTATCCTCATAGTTTCAGTTTGACATTAGAAAATACAAACTTTTCATTTTCTGATATTGTTGAACTGAAAATCTGACCTAAATGGAGAACATGAAACATAGTCAAGTCCAATTTCTGCAAAGAATGCAACAGAAGAAGGCTCCCCACCATGCTCTCCACATATTCCAACCTGATAATCAATATTGTGTTTTATCTCTATATTGTAAGAATAAGATTGTATAACCAAAAAGATTAATTTAAATTTCAATTGTTAAGTTTTCCTACCTTTAGATTTGGTCTAGCAGCACGACCCTTTTCTGTACAGATCTTGATGAGTTGACCCACACCTTTCTGGTCAAGTACCTGCAATTATTCTCAACAATTTTAATTCAGCAACCGTCCTTCATTATGTGTAAATGGCCAAACAAACATCAAGCAACTAACCTCGAATGGATCATGCTGCAGAATCCCACTGGATAGGTAGATGGGAAGAAATTTTCCAACATCGTCTCTACTATATCCAAATGTCATTTGAGTAAGGTCATTGGTTCCGAATGAAAAGAACTCTGCTTCCTTTGCAATCTAGATGAATCGATTATAAGATGAGAACGTGTAAATAACAAAAAAGGAGATATGTTCCTTTTAACTCCTTTGCTGCAATTATAAATCTAAAAGAGGTTTCATGATTACAATGTCCAGGTAGAACTCGAGTAACTGCGAAACAAGACCGTTTTTCTTTATCTCTTTCTTGAATATTTTACTTTAGTTCAAGGTTGAATCTTGAAGACATCGGAATGTTACCTCTTCTGCAACTAGTGCAGCCCTTGGAACTTCAATCATAGTCCCAACCTTGTAGCTTAAAGAAGAACCCATCTCAGACAACACTTTATCAGCAACATTCCTTATTAAACTTACTTGATGCCTTAATTCCTGCCAGTTAAAAATTTAGAGGAATTATATCGTGTAATCATTACATCAGAGGGGCTTCATTAAGATCAAAACCAACTGATTCACATCGTATTTCAAGAGGCTAATAGTTAAGGAGAAAGGGATGCAAGGCAATTTTTCAAAGAATAACATGCAGAGATTTTTCTCATAAATTATTAGTACGCATGATTAGATGCATTTGAATGAAATTAAAGGACAACCAACAAGCGAATTAGTATGTAAGAAAAAGGACCATGCCTGAGGTGTACCGATAAGGGGAACCATTATCTCTGGAAGAACTGTAATACCATGGTTTTTCACTGAAACAGCAGCCTGAAAGATTGCACGGGCCTGCATCTCAGTTAGTTCTGGGTATGATATTCCCAGCCTGTTCACAGAATTTCAATTGTCAAACACGGGGAATTGCAAATCAACCATGAACTCCCTGATCTCACACAACACAAGAGTTGTGAGATTAGGAGGACAAACCTGCAGCCACGAAAACCGAGCATGGGGTTCACTTCTGATAACTTTTCTATCCTGGAGAATATTTCCTCTTCCTTCATTCCTGTCTCAGAAGTTAGTTCGCTGACAATGTGTTCCAGGTCACCCTCTGGAAGGAATTCATGAAGTGGAGGATCTAACAATCGGATTGTTACTGGCAGACCATCCATTGCACGAAATATCCCCTCAAAATCTGATCTTTGATAAGGCAGCAACAGGTCCAGTGCAGCTTTCCGCTGCTCTGGTGTAACCGCCATTATCATCATTCTCACAGCCTTTATCCTCTCGTCCGAAGCAAAAAACTACAACACACCACAACATGCCGAAAGTAATAATATAATCTGTAACTACCGTACGTTGATAAGTAAAAAAGAATAGAAAAGTTCGTTTCAATTTGGATTCACAGGGAAAAGGCTAAAATAGCTCATTAAGTCAACCTTTAGCTTATAAGGAGGATATCAGATATATTTATCTCAAGGTATTCACACTTTTAATTTAGATACAACAAGGAGTTGAATGTTTGTTGTACCATATGCTCTGTCCTGCAAAGTCCAATGCCTTGAGCACCATTTTTTCTAGCTGTTACTGCATCTTCAGGAGAGTCAGCATTTGCCATGACCTGATAATAGACAACAACATATTAGAGAATTCATAGAAAACAAGTTTTTCTATTCAACTCAACTTCTGCAGCAGATAAAGAACATGCAGCACCTTCAGATGCCTTATTTCATCTGCCCAAGACATGAAAGTTCCTAAATCATCGCTTAGAGCCGGAGGAGAAAGTGGTTGCTTTCCCAGTATCACGTCACCTGTAGATCCATTCAGTGATATCCATTCTCCTTCTGCTATCACCGTATCTCCAACTGAAAACACCTACATTATCAATAAAGATTATTCATAATCACAACATGAAGATCTTTTATTAGTATATATATATTACATAAATGGAAAATCCAAGTTTACCTTCTCAGCATCATTTACAGCAATATCAGAGCAACCAGACACGCAACACTTTCCCCATCCACGGGCTACAACAGCAGCATGAGATGTCATACCACCTCTAGCCGTCAAGATTCCAGTAGCTGCGTGCATGCCTCCGACATCCTCTGGACTTGTCTCATTCCTCACCTTCAACAGTTCAAGATTGCAATAGCATTTAATGTTTGTCAATGCAACACAACCATAAATGTTAGTAAATCAACGACAGCATTTACATCCCAACCACAAAAAGAACAATCTTCTGTGAAAAATATTTCGCTAACTCAACTCTGGATTTTTCTAGCTAAAACTAGACAGGTAGATTACCAAGAAACCGAACACAAAGATTAAAAACAAAAAAAAATTACAAGTGAAAAAAGGATTACTACCAAGATAACACTCTTTCCTTGTGCATGCCATTCTTCAGCATTGTCAGCAGTGAACACCACCTGCCCTACTGCGGCTCCAGGGGATGCAGGCAAACCAATAGCAATCACTTTGTCCTTGTAGGTAGATGGATCTTCAAACTAACCAAATAAATTTAGAGCAGTTAAGAAAAGATTCATCACATTAAAAAGTTATAAGTTATATATTCTTAAAATCAACATTAGGAATCAACGTCAACATTTTCCTATAGAAGGAAGTCAGAGGCACATGATAAATGGATAATGGTATGACAAGTATATACCTGTGGGTGGAGAAGTTGATCAAGATGCTGTGGCTCTACCATTTTGATTGCAGAACGAATGTCAACAAGCCCCTCATTAACCATATCTACAGCTATTTTTACAGCACCTTTACCAGTACGTTTTCCGCTTCGACATTGCAACATCCACAACCTATTCTCTTGGACAGTGAACTCAATATCCTACAGTATAATTGCAATTTCAGAAGGTTTATCTATCGGTCTATTTATACAATTAGTATAAATTATAAAAGTAGAACAAATATATACATAGATTAAATTTTACCATCATATCCTTGTAATGTTTCTCTAGAAATTCACAATTCTCCTCAAGTTCCTTATAAGCTTCTGGCATGCAAGATTTCATGACCTCCAAATCTTCAGGTGTTCTGATTCCAGCAACTACATCTTCTCCCTAACAAAAACAATTCAGCATTTATTTGCTGAAACATCAACATCCAGAGTAATTGATACCATCCACACGTTAAGGGATATGATAATGACATGGAAGAAAGAATAAGTAAATCACATGTAACCTGAGCATTGATTAGAAATTCGCCATAAAGTTTGTTTTCACCAGTGCTTGGATTTCTGGTGAAAAGGACGCCAGTTCCAGAAGTATTCCCCATGTTACCAAACACCATGGACTGAATGTTTACAGCAGTTCCCTTTAGCCCAGTTATTTGATTAATGTTCCGATACTTAATTGCCCTTGGGCTATCCCAAGAATTAAAAACAGCTTTAACAGCTAATTCTAACTGCTTCTTTGGATCTGCATTGGTAAATGAATAAGAAGGATGAGTGGATTTTTTTTTTTCTTATAAACAATTTGGTGAAGATAGCGGACATGGATCAATGGCCTGGACGATGAGAATATATCACAACAAAAAGTGAAGAAGTTGGTGTATCAGCACCTGAGGGAAACTTTTCTCCCCTGGCTTCAAGGTACACATTCTTGTACTGCTCAACAAGATCTTTGAGATCATGGGCTGTGAGATCTGTGTCAAGTTTAACACCTCTTGTACTTTTTAGCTTTTCCAACTTCTCCTCAAATAACGAGTGTGGAATGTCCATTACCTCAATGAAACATAAAAGAACAGTTAGAATAAAAAGCAGTGGAAGACAACTTTTTAGAAAAAGAAACTGACATACTGGATTGACTGAGAGATTCTAGTTTTCAATTCGTTTAGTTTTAGATGCTAAAGAAAGGTTGACAGTCTACAAAAGTAAGCCAACACAAAGCAATGCAGACAGTGAAAAAGAACCACTCACAACATCTCCAAACATGTCTAAGAAACGTCTATAAGAATCATAAGCAAACCGCTCTCCACTTTTTGCTGCCAACCCGACAATCACTTCATCGTTCAATCCTAGGTTGAGAACTGTGTCCATCATCCCAGGCATGGAAATCTAGTAAATGCAAGGAAAACAAGTTTAGGCTATAAACATGTCACACACACCATGAAAGAATCAAAGTTAAATCAAATTCAAATACACCTATAAATAGAAGTGGATGTTTCAACAATCATAGAAAGTGAATTTCCTATCTACAACTTAAATTAACATACTATGATTCAAGATTAATGGAAAAGATTGCTATTTACTTGAATCAAGAACTTTAAAGTTCGAGTTTAATCAATGCTAGTGACAATAAAGTTTATTTTCTTGCATGTTGTTCCATCACTTGGAAACCAATGTCTATGTCAAAATAAGTAGCTTATGCTTATCGTGTTACTCATCTTTTCTATAGTCCCTTTACATGTAAAGGTGACTCCAAATTCCAAATGTGATCCTAGGTTGAGGTACTTAACAAGAACAAAGAAAAAAACCAAAACCCAATGGCTTCTTACCGCAGCACCAGAACGAACTGAGAGTAGAAGAGGTTTTGAAGGATTTCCAAGATTGGCTCCCATTTGATTCTCCACAAAAAGCAAACCTTCAAGTACCTCCTCCCACAAGCCATCTGGTAGCTTCTTTCCATTCTGTTGATATTCTTGGCATGCTTCGGTTGATATAGTGAATCCAGGAGGCACAGATAAGCCAATGGTTGCCATTTCTGCCAGGTTGGCTCCCTTTCCTCCCAACTGTAATTAACAAACATGCAACTGTTCATCAATTTAAAGGGACAAAGTAGCCCTCATATTGCATGCCAATCAGACAACCTTATTTTGCTTAACATGTTTAGATGTTTTATCATCTTGCATGAATAAATAAGTAAATAGTATGAATGACAAAGAAGTAACATGTTTTATTATTAATCGAATGATATATTAATCATAAATGAAAATTGGAACAAAAATGAACTTAAGCAGCATTTTTGAAAAATGTGAAAGATCATTGTATGCTTACCAAGGACTTCATGGCCTTGTTTCCTTCACTTGTACCTTTGCCAAAAGTGAATACCCTCTGTTTAAATCAAACTCAAAAGCATCAGCAACACCACACTCTACAACTCTTTATACTTGTTATTATAAAGTGACAAGTTTATTTTTGAAAATGTAATAAACTGACATATTCACATAGTTATGGGGGAAGAGGACAGTTCCTATTTTATCATGATATCATTGTTTCTCCCCGTGCATTTAAGTAAATAACTTGACTAATCACTTACTTAATGATTTGTTGAGAAAATTTATTTACATTTAAATTTAAAATAAGTAATTTTTTAATAAACAATAATTTTTTAAAAATTACTTATTTTGAATTTACTATTTACAAGAGTTTTTATAAATTTGATTATAAACAAGTTGGAATTAAATAATTTATCAGTTATTTAATTTCTATTGTTTGGTCCATTTTTATTTAATTTCTATTCAATAAAAAATGTACATATTAAGTTGAAAATTTTTCTTTGAATAGTAAGTTCACTCGGATAGTTTTTTATTGATGTGGACGGACTTCAGGCTTATTAATATTTTGACGTTACATTATAATTTGAGGTCTGAGACTTTTTCAAAACAAACAAACAAACTTGGGTCTCTTATGGGTGTGTCTTGTCATCAACTCAGTTGTTTCTTTCTGCACCTTATAAAATTTTGGAGCACCTTCTTCATTTTGAAATAGACTTTTTAGAATACAAAGTATATTCTAGAAAAGTCATTAAGAAAGGAATGGAAGGTACAGCAAATTGTTTGTTTATCTTTCATGAATATCTTCCACAATTATATTAGAGTTAAAAAAAAAATTGTATATTTTATTCAAATATCTAACAATTTACTTTAATAATTTGTTATTACATTTAATTATAACTCATTTTCCTTCTACATCATGGGAAAAACTAAAAGAATATTATAACACCCCAATGAAATGTTTAGTCGTTTTTCCTTGATCTGATCTTGCTTCGTTCTTTCTTATAATTCGCATTATCTCAATTAAATTATGTTTTACTGTGTAATTGAAAGTATATTCATCTCTAGATTTTCTGTCATGTATAAAAAGCATGAAAATAACAGTAAATTCAATGTTTAAAACATCTGCACGTATATTCATTTGCACACTGTATCAGTAGCAAATCAATCTGATAGAAAATATAGTTATGAATTATGAATATATGGTTACACGTACCTTTTTGGTGGTGGGTGGAGTTGCTGGGGTAAGAATTGCTTGGCCACGTATTGGAGACTGATATGATCTTCTACCTCTCTTCCATGTTGTGAAGCTGTTTGATTTTGTGCTTCTTCTTCCACCAACCACAACAACTTCACTGTGCTCCACATATTTCTTCTTCCCATTCCAAACCATATTATTAATATCATCCCCAATGCTCCTTATGAATATGCCTTTCACTATGGAAGACATCTTTCATCTATCTCCTGCTCTACACTCAAATCACAGAACCAATTCATACATTTTTTAACAATTTTCATACAGAAAACACACATATAACAGATTAGATATTCATATTCACTTGATCAGAAACATGTCCCACCCCAGAAGAAGAAAAAATAAACAATATCAAAGCCAGAAAGTAATGTTTTTTCTTGAATGATCAAAACAAACGAGGTATTAAAAAATATAAAAAAGCTGAAGATTGTTAACAAGTCAATTAGCTGCATAGTGATCATGCAATCAAATTTACGTACCTGAAGATAGAAAACAAGGAGGAGGAAGGGCTTTGTTTATAGTTAATACACAGAGCAGCTTCTCAAAATGGAAATGGAAGTTGTAATTTTCCCTCCCTCTTTTCTCTCTGTTCTGTTTTTTGTTATATTCCAACGTTGTTTTAATAGGCCAATATGATGAGAAATGAGTGGACCAAAATACGTTTATGAACCATTTCCTCTTCATAGTTAAACTTTTGACTAACTTATTCTGATATCTTAGTATTTTTGTTAGATTCTATAACAATTTTAATGTTTTTATTTTCTCTTATTATGTGAAGAGGAAGAGTTTGTTCTTGGGTGAATTATCAAGTTTGCCCTTTGTCTGGCGCAGGATAAGGGTACGTGGCACAATAATTGAAGCAGAGGAAAGTAGTCCTAAATGAATCAAACTCATGTTTTGTCCTTCTAACCATTTTTTTTTTCAGAAAATAAATGAGAAATTTCAAGATGCACGATTTTTTATTTATTTGGAAATTAAATTCAAAATTAAAGAATTATTTAATAAATTTTATATTTAATATCATATGTAATATATTTTTCTTATAAGATGTGGCATCAATAATTCGCACTTAACATTTCGTAGTTTTTCCGCAATATGGAGTCTTCTAGATAGTTTTCGAACTTATCTTCAATCCTCCTCCCAAAAGAAATTCACTCGCATCTACTTATCTATATTAATAAATAATAAAAACTAATTTAGATATAAAATGCTTTTAATGGCCCTTAACTTCTGTATAATTTTTCACAAACACAATTAATATTTCGCTATCAAGAGAAAATGTTCTAGCAACAACCATTGAATTTGAGTTGTTGTATTTTATTTATTATTGGGATATACTTGAATGACTTCTTTTATAAATATTTTTAATAAATAAAAATAAAAAAATAAATTATTTTTCATAAATTATTAAACGATTTTTATTTTTTTGTTTAAAGCATGTTTTGGTCTAGATTTAGATATTTTCAATTAGATAAGTATTACTCTATCCTAATACTTACACTTATTGAAAAGACTTATACTTTTTTAGCTAATACTTCTTCATATCAATAAACTCGAGACCCAACATTTGATCACATACTTAAATAACATCATCTTGGAGTTTTTTAAACTTGTTCGAACAAAAAAAATCTGAACTCCAAACATATTGTAAATTGCCTCTGAAAATAAAAATTTACATCCGTCGTTTTAAAAAGATCGTTTAATTATTACATCGGGTAGAAAATATAAACGTTTACTTTTTTCAAAATATTAAAATTAAATTAATTAATAACATAATAATGAATGGTATGGTGATAAATTTCCAAAATGTTATATAGTATTTTTTTCGGTCTAAGAATCTGAAAAGTGTTGTGGGACCCACGAAGGTCGAGTGGGATATACTTTAGATCCAAGTAAAGGACGACACGTAGCCACGGCTGAAGACACATTAAAAATAACTATTAATCTCTAACACCATTCATTATTTTCTGAATCCTATCTTCCACAGTTTTTTTTATCATTTTAATTTATATGCATATTAACTTTAAATATTTTTACGTAAATATTTAATAAAATTCACCTTAAATTGCCACAAAATTTTAACGAATAAGATAAAATGGTCAAAGAAACACAGGGAGACACAATTTCTGCTTTCAATCATTTTTTAATATTTGTTGGTTAAAAAAAATAATCTTATATTTGTTGGTTATTTCAAATTTTGATTACATTTTTGAACGAGAGAGCTGGAAAGAGAAAAACAAATTGGTATGTGGATTAATTTTTAAAATAAAGAAAATATAATTTCACTTTTTAACCAAACGTACAATTTAAATCTCAAGCATCCATTTCTTCAATTGTTAAATTCATGGGCAGATTTTTCACGTTAGCATCCACCACGACTTCACAATAATATATTCAGAACTAAAGCACAAGATCACCGAAATTACTATGAAAGTAATGTTCTCTCAAAGGTTACAATTATATAGTTGATTGAATTGGAGAATACGACAAGGGCAACATCAGATTCTTTGATAACTTTTTTTTTTTTTAATTTTAAGATGTTTTGTCAATATAAGATTTAACTTATTCATAAAAAATTCATCCACTATATATCTATAATTTCAATTTTCACTCAACTGTGTCAACGTGTTTAATACTATTTATTTAAGATTAAACAAAAATTGTATCAAATTTCGATTGACTTAACATTTAAAGTAAGTTTTCTTTCTTTTAACTATAATTAAGTGCATCTCAATTCAATTTATTCGCTGAAATTCAAATACACAATTAATAATATAATTCATATGTAGTTATTTTCCTTTCAAGATTACACTTAAAAATGTACGTTTCATCTTAAAATTTGAATCGTATGATCTGGTTAGGTTTCTAATGTATGTTTTTAAGAATTTAAAAAATAAATAGTCACATTTTAGTTACGTTATCAAATCCCTCACGAACACATATTTCAATTAGTAAAAGGATTATTTTGTGCATATAAAACATCTTTTTTTTTTCAACTGCGCATATAAAAAGTCTTAAGAATCAAACATTGTGTTTTTAAAGTTTTGAGATTATATCAACATGACTCTAGAGAGTGATCATTACATTTTTCCATGATTTTGTTGCTAAAACCATTTAGAGAAAAATATTAGATGGCACGTGTATTGTTTGGTCACTGATATTCTTCCCCGTGTGGATGTGTATCGTGTTCACTCGGACTGAAGATAAGAAGTTAAGTATTTGGGTCCTACCCTGTGTAATCACTGACAAAGGAAGACACTAGAAATGACAATAATTGAAGAACCAGTATACGTAAGGAATAAGCATTTATATTTTCTCCATTTTACTCACATACCTCAACTGTTTGTGATGGAGTAAAGCACTTATAAACCTCTTACACAAAGAAAAATACTTGTCATGGACGAAGAGGATCATCATAAGAAGTTGACCATTATATACTATCAAACAATAAAAAATGATCACAAGTCCAACTTCAACAAGAAAAACAAAATTGTGAAAAACTAAAAACAACGTAAGAAAATGGTAACACCAACTTTGCCACTGAAGTAAATTAATGTATCTCATCCAGAGATGCATACTACAAATGCATTATTGATTACATGAATGTCGTAGATATTATTTATTGTTGTTGTTATTATTATTATTATTAAATGTGAGTCCAACAAATAAATCAATTACGAGGAAAGCGCACAACAATTCGTTGCTGAATGAGGCTCCTGCATGAAGGACAATCTTGCATACCCTGCTTCTCATGGAGCTCATTACATGTGGTGCAAACAACTTGATGAGCACATGGGAGGAACACAACAGACATCTCCTCTGAAAGGCACATCACACATTCCCGTTCTCGTTTCACGCCACCTCTTGCCGAGTGGTCAATGACTAGTTCAGAGATCAAAGAAGCAGTGTCATTTTTTGTGTTCAAACATTTGCTGGCATAGCTTCCATCAATGCCCATTCTCAGTGCAGCAATTTTTGAAGAATCTGTCTTCAGTCTTAGTTGGGAAATTTCATTTTCAAGTTTTTGGATGTCATCTTTGTGCCTTTGTAGATTCCTTTCTGCTTTTAATTTGATCATATCCTCCTTGGAATTTCCTGATTCCTCGATTTGTTCTATTTCCTTTCTTATAGAACTAGCCTGTCGGAGAAGCTCTCCTCTTGCCTTTTCTTCTTGCTGCCATCTACCCTGTGATATTTCCCCTTAAAATGAGATCAGATCCACTAACATGCCTCATTTAGCACCTAAATAGATACAAGCATTTTTGGAATCTCACAAGTAGCACATGATACATTATGTGTACCGATTTCATTTGTTCTACATTGGAATCAATTGATAATATCATATGCATAGAAATGGACAATAAATACTTGTGTCAAGAACATACCAATTCATTTATTTTTATTCTGAGAATAATATGGGAGTGAACACCAACAATCGCCCCAGTCAAAACATCTTATCAGACTACTTAGCCCATAAAAACTCTAAATTGAAATCAGAAGAAGACCCAAACTTTACCTAGAATCACATTCTGACACCACACAACAGCACTGATCCTTTCAACCAACCCATGTAATGAAAAAAAAAAATTATTTGCTTTTATTATAGCAATAAAATAAGGGTGGAAGAGCTTAGAAGATCTGCATAACTAATCACCCACTAATCATAACTTATTATTTGACAAGATCATAGAATACACCATGAGATAAAACTACTTCTGGAGTCATATTATATTGGTGTATATATAAAGTGAATGGTTACAAGACATAAAGAACCATATGAAAGAAGTTTGAATAAGTTTAAAATGACAAACCTCAACTTGCTCATGTTGCATTCGAGCTTGTTCCAATTCCTGCAGCAACTGTGCCAATTTTCGTTTTTCAATCATTAGCTCTTCCTGAAACAAGAATTTCTGCTTTTCCCATGACTGAAACTTCAGTTGTGTCTTCTTTTCTCTCCTTGATACCTCTTGACAACTTGCAGCAGTTTCTATAGCGCGTAGCTTAGCAGCCTCCATATCTTTCCTCAATGCAACCTTCTCCATCTCAAGCTTCCGGATAGTGGCATTGGCTCGCTCTACCTGCCCACTAACTTTAAACAAGGCATTTTCCATCTCAGAAAGCTTCTTTAAGGAATTTTCCTCGAGAGATTGTTTCTCTTTCTTGAGACGTTCGACTTCCTCTTTCTCTTGCCTCAGTGTCTGAAGTTCAGCCTTTTCTTTACTCAGACGGCGAGTAGCTTGCATAACCTTTTGATTTACCCACTCCGTCCATTCTTGAAGCTGATTTTGCAGCTCTCGAACCCTTGGAACCAATTTCAAAATTATTTCATTTTTCCCATCTTGAGGCATCCACTTGTTCGGGAACTTATAGCACGGCATTCCCATAAAACTACTATTAGGTGCCCCGTTATTGCTGCCATCGGGTTCTGTAGAAGGCTTGATTTTTGAAGACAGCGATAGAGAAAGATCTGTATTGGTAGCTGAAAATGAAACTGGAGAACAAAATGCGGGTATAGTATTTGTTGCATGAAACGCATACGAAGTATTGGTCGATCTAGAAACACCATCAGAAGAATCTAGGTTGAATGCAGTGGGCGTAGGAGTTCCAGCATTATTTAAGAAATTAGCATTAATATTATCTTGAGTCGTATTAATTTCCGTTGCCTTACTTATCTGTAAGGATGCACCCTTTAAATTTAATGTGGATGATTCTGACACAGGTTTAAGTTTTGTATCCAAGATTAAACCACCTAAGCCATTCTGCTTCCCTCCTCTTGAGGACCCTCTTGACCCACAAGAACGATGACTTTTTTCTGCATGAAATGACTTGTGTCGAAGCATGTAGTCCCTCCTGGTGCTACCAGAATGGACCTTTCTAATTGTTCCGTACTTCTCTCCCATCAGGGTGGATTGAAATGTTCTAACAGCGCTGAATGTTTTATTAGTGCAATCAGATTCACAATTGGCGCCTTCATTCTTTGAGGTTCCACCAATAATTTGAGAATCCATGTTGCTGAAGCCAGGAAAGCCAGTTGCAAAGGGTTTCTTTGATAGAGAATTATGAGAACCTGCAGGAATTGATTTACTAGGACCTAGAAGACTCAATTCAGGGACTTTAGTTTCTGATTTTGATTGTGATTCTGCTAGGCTAGATGAAACGCCATTAGCAGTATTGTCGCTACCTAAACTACTTAAAGGGTCACAATCCATTGCACAAGCATGTGATACATTCATGTCACAGATTAACAAACGCCACATTGCATCCCCGATACTGAAGAATGGCCTAACCTCTCGAAGAACACAAACCAATTCAACCAAGACATACTTGCCAAGTTGTACTAAATCTTCAAAATAGTGCTCTCGCGACATATACATCTCTTGGCGATTTGTAATAAATGCTAGGGTATTATCAACAATATTAGACACAGTGTCTTTACATCCATAACAGATGCCAGGTCTTAAGATGGCCCTCGTAGCAATTTCTTCAGGGTAGCCACATGCTACAATTTTTTTTATCGAACTCTTGAAAATGGTGTCCAAATTACTCAACACAAGTTCTTCCAGCTGGGCTTCTGTGAGATCGCTCCAATCTGCATCACTGATTTCATTTGTCTCAAGTTCTTCCTTCGATTGACTAGGCCCGACCTCAGATGTTCCATGATTGTATAATCCAAGGCCAAGCTTCAGTCCATCTGAATGATCTTGGCCAACACCACACAGGTCACAAGGAGTGGCTTGACCATGACTAGGGGTTATTTTAAGCTTCTCAGCACAGAATTCATAACCGCGGCACCCGAGTTGAGGTGCAAGAATGATCTTACTTGGCTCCCCTAAAGGTGGATCAGCCCTGAATTTTCTCTTGTTCCTACTTCCTTTCTGTTGGCAAGAAACTGAAGGAGACATTTGACTGCTACAACTGCCAATTTAAAATAAAAAGAAAAAGAGAAGAAGAACACACTTGTTAAGTTTCATTTAGCCTCTATTCACAAACATCCATGATTTGCTTCTTCCAAAATCAAGTTCCGTGAATTAGAAAGGAAAAATGTGCATATGAGAATAACATTGACGAGGAAATTTCATAGAAGAGTGCAAACATTGTTCTCCTAAATGAATAAAATCGGCAATGACAAACACTTCATTACATGACATTGTATATTAACATCTCACAAACTCTGAATCTTAGTATAGCAAAATTCCACATTAAACTTCCTCATTGATCCAAATAAAGGAGGAAAATTAATGAATAAATTAATAAACTCTGCACAAACATATATCGAGTAATCTCGGCAAAAGGAGCACCTCCGGTTGACAAAATATGAAATTGAAAACACCCAAATGAATTGCAATGGATATCAATACTCAAAAAACACATCCATGAATAACAAAGTAATGAAACAAAACATTTGAAAATATTGTAACAATAGCAAACGGAGCCACTGATGCGAAAAGATCCGCAACATGAGACTCGTAATCAGTATTAGATGATCGATACGTAGCAGATTGGAGCAATTTTTCCAGAAAAACATGGCACGATCCATCTTTCAAAATCAAAGAATGAGAGAGGAGAAAATTCACACCTTTTTTGATCGTTGTGTTTTTTCTGCTTAATTTATTTCTTTCTTAAATTTGTGCAGATGTATAGGCGTTATAGCCTGGGGCTTTAAACATTCTATTGAATGTCTCTCTCTTGCTTGCTCACAAATAATAAATAAATAAATAATATAGTATAATTTTGGACGTGGACCTATTTCTAATTCTCATGTAGGATGACCATAAACTTAACCTATCTTACCTTTTATGTATTATTATTATTATTATTATTAATATTATTATTATACCTTCAAATCCAGAAATTCAAGCAGAGATAAAAAAAAAAAATTCTTTTGCCTAGTATATATTACAGAGATTTTTTTTCTTTTAAAAATTGAATATAGAATATTTGAATATTGTGTCATAATTTTTACATGCTTTTTCCTCTTCTTATCTTGTCTTTATTATTTTTCGGATTTTAAGATTTTAACTGTTCTTGTACAAAATATACTGATAAATAAACTGATACGTAAACTTAAAAAAAAAAAAAATAGATATCAAGTTATAAGAAATACTTGATAAAATTCACGTTTCAGTTATTGTAATAACAGAATTACATTCTCTAGGAAACTAATAAAATCTAATGTAATTTAATAATTTTTAAAACATAATTAATAAGACATTTTCCTAAACAATTAACGGTTATAAATAAGAATGTTTATTATAAATTAATGATAAAATTATTACAACATGTGAAATTGGTGATGTAATGTTTATATTTAAAAAAATATTAAGATTTTCATTGTTTTGATAAATTATTAATATAATTAAAAATATATAAAATATTTCCTACAATTGATGCATATGGGTCCTCCTCGCAGCGTGTTTCGTGAGATTGTAGACTGATTTAGCTGTCTAATCTCATTCTCTTTTGTATAAATAAGTGTAAATCCTTTTTTTAAGTACATCATTAGATATTTATTTATTTTTAATTTGAGACTATCTATTTGAAATTTAAATATTTTAAAAAAATAATACAAAATATATTAGAAAAATGGTGATAAATAACTCTTTTCGCCTTTTCTTTTATTAAATAAACATTTGGAAGGGGACAGAATAGTGAAAAAGGAGAAGATGCAGTCAAAGCAAAATAATTTGATATTTATATTTAATTGACTTTGATTAATAATGTTTATAGAGAAAATAAATTTGATTGTAAAAATAATTTTGCTCTATTTTTGAATTGTGTTCACTATAAAGCTTATTGGTTATTATCTAGAATAAAATAAAAACAAAAAAAAATGAACTGAAGTGAATTTAAAATCAAAATGATTAGCAAGTAGAGTAAACCTTGTCAAACAATCCAATCGAATACATTGGCTGATAATTCCATAAATCAAAATTTGTTTGTCATTTCAAATTTTTAATCTCGTTTAACAAAATTAGTGTAATATTTTAGAAAATATCACTAGAATTAGCTTTATAGATAAATAAGATCACACTTTAATATTTTAAAAAATCTATAAAAATAAAAAAATCAGTTATTTCGTTCACCAAACTTAGTTGTTATGTTTTTTTTTTTTTTTTGTGTTAGTTTATGTTTTGTTTATATTAGTTTGAAATAGAAATTTGTAAGAAAAGCTAATGACATATTTTTAATTTGAATGTTGTTAATACATATTTTTGGATGAATTTGGATTGAATAAAATGTTGATGTATTTTGATTGTGATATAAATTTAATTTAAGAAAGTATCTCTTTAGCTTATTTTTATTTGTTTTGCTTTTAAATCTATGTTTGATTTTATTTTAAATTATGATTGTACTAATTTTATTTTAATTTATAATTGTACGAAAATATTTTATTAAATCACATGTAAAGAAATATATTTTAAAATATATAATAAATGTATTATATTTAAGTTTTCTATTATATGGAAAATATGGATGTTACAATTATTTCAGGCATGAATTTCAGTCATTTATTTAAATGCAAGGATACCTAATTAATTGTGTTTTTGTTAATATGAAATTAATTTTGAAAACTATGAATCAATAATCCAGACATGTTGGTGATACTACACACAAATACAAATTGGATACAACATCTACAGGATAATGAGGGCAATGCATTTATATGGTAAGTGGAATCTGTCTGCCTCCCAAGTTGACCAGTGACCATCTTGCCAAATTCTTCCATGATTCAATGCAAATGATAGTCACAACTCAAAATCCAATCTCCTTGCACACCTTCCTTTTATTTCAGTTTTGATTCCCTGAGGATGTGCAATGGCATCACAGGAAGGTAAGCAGAAATGTTCTCTCCTCTGAGGTGTTTCTGAATGGTTATACCAACATGAAATTTGAACTAACTGATTTTTACATTCTGAACAAATTCCTTCTGCCACCTCAAGCCAGGTAAGTTGGCAGCCTTGAGCAGTCCAAAATGTAGTGACCAGTAAATGTACAAGAGTAATGCAAAATGCTCAGGAAGTTGGAACATGGAAATGTACCACTTGCAAGAAACTGCAAAGAGACATGGTGAAGCTTCTGTAAAGCTTCTCTCTCTTCCATTACTATGAAGCAAAAAGGGTGGAGAGAAGTAATTATATAGATCATGATTATATAAATGATTGACATGAAACAAATCAACAATGTTCTTGGATTGACATCATACTCATTCAATTGGTCTTGGACATGCTGGAGAGTGAACCTCTATGGCTGGGCTCACCACTGAAGCCGCAGGCTGACCAGAGTGCAACTCAGAGAAACTGGTTCTGACAGAAAGATGAACATCAGATTCATGGGTAGCAGGTGTCTCAGGAGTTCCTGTCCTGGAATTCATTACAGCGCCAACATTTATCTCATCTGATCCAACTTCAAATGTACCTGACTACAATATTGGACTAATAGTTAGATAAACAAGTTGTTCAAAAAAGATCTTTATTCATTGAACCATCAGTAGCAAATTTTGATCTTACGATGCATGATTTTACAAAGAAAGAAAAAGGTCCTTGTAAAGTCCAGTAGTATGGTGTCAATTATCTGTTTAAAACAGGCCACGCCATTTGTATTGAGAATTTGTTGTTATTGTCATGGGATAAGACGATCATTTAATGCTACAAAATTAAAACCTTTAAACAAACTAGAAAGCAAAAGCAAATGAAACCAAAGGAATATATAGAATCCATACATTAGAGAGACCTTTGATCTGAACAATGATGATTGTTATATCATCTGTTCTGTTCTCAAGTTCCAACCATAGTTTATATGACTTTTCTGCAATAGCCGCACATGCATCACGAGGATCCATATAGCTTGCTGCCTACACCATAAATAAATCACAGATTTTTCAGGAAGGGGAATCCTAGGAAAGTCACAATTTTACCTATGGAATAGCACAGGGAGTAAACATTGAAATCAGCGCAAAAAAATTGGAAGTTTCTCTGCAGAACGACTAACTTATTACAGGGATTGTGTAAACTCTAGGGATGCAAAAGAAAGAACTGTTCCCAATTAGCATTTTTTTTACAGTGAACCATCTAAAGTTCCCATAATTATTGCAGTAAAAACCAGGTGGGTACTGGTGCTGTTGTTGTAGGATAATTATGACAGCTAATACATATGATAAGGGGACAGACCTAACTAAAACATGCCAAGTAGAGAAGCTTAAGCAATACATGTACACCACTCTCATAAGATCAGTAATTTATGAGGTTATGGCCAGTAATTTTTCTTATGCTTTCTATTCCAATTATATTAACATTACCAATACCACATACCTATGTACCATAAGCCACAAACAGACCTTACACACAAAAAACATAAATTGTGTCCATATTTCAAGTCAAAATCTTTAATTGCAACTTGCATAACCTTTAAAAGCTAACATTAGTATTTCCAACAACAGAAGTGGATGCTTGATTTTACAATCATTAAACTAAGTTAAATTAAATCATTCGATTAATTTGCTGAACCTGTGAAAACGTTTTCACACATTTAGAAAGCAAGACGGAGAAAGGTTGCAAGTCATACCATATCAACAACAGTTTGGCTTGTCAGGAATTCAAATACGCCATCACTCGCCACAACAAAAAAAAGATGATCAGGTGTAAGCCGAAAAGTTTTCACCTCAGGAATAGCAGTGACACCAATTGTCTCTGCTAAACTATCCCCTATACTCCTAGTAAAAGCAGTTCCAGGATACATCCCATTAGGAACCCACAATCTGGGAGGATCACCACCCCGACTCTCTTCATCACCCCAATTCTGGATATCTGGATCCTTCAGCCCTTCCACCTGATCAACACTCAACACCCTTGCCCCACAAAGCTTCACTCTCTCATATTCATCTTTCCGAAACGGCGTCTGATCAGAGGACAAGTCCTCCGCAACAACGCGGTTCCCATCCTTAACAGCCAGCACCGCTCTCGAATCACCAACATTAGCAACAAAAAGGGTGTCACCAATAACAAGCACCGTTATCGCGGTGGTGCCACTCATAGAATCATCAATCTCACTACTACTACGTAATTCTCGGTTCGTTGCCAAGAATGCAGAATTGTAAGCTTGGACAGGGTCCTCCAACAACGCAGGGTCATTTACCAACTTCTCCACCAGCCTATCCTTAACGAAATTTGAACACTGGCTACCAAATTGGCCATGCCCATCATAGACACCAAAGAAATGAACACTGGGGTCACCTTGGAGCTGTGTACTAATGCAAAAACTATCTTGGTTTTCTTTATCAGGTGAGTCAGGGTAGTACCCCCGCTGAGTGAGAAAAGTGTATTCCAAAATGAAGTTGTGAGAAGGAACGGGAGCACGCTTCAGTGATCTCTGTGCGAGTATGTTTTTCCTGTGGCCACGAATGAAGCCAGTTTCTCGGTAATCCCTAGAACCATCCTCTGATGAAGAATGCTCATCACAGCAACACTTGCCATGCACACAGCCCATGTTTCGAAGAGAGGCTATGCTATTGGAAACAACACCACCTAAAACAGAAAGCAGTTCACAAATAGAAAGTTTGGGAAGGAAGTACAATGCTAGATGCTTCTGGAACTCCCCCACATTGTGATAAACAGGCTTAGAGAATGGTCCACAAACCCTAGAGACATAGCTTAGGATCACGAGCAGGGAATTATGTTGTGCGATTGGGGTGAAAAAAAGGGGTTATGTGGGTGGATTTGAAGTGAAAAGGGAGAGAAAAAGGAGAACCCTAGAGTAACCCCAGAAGAAGGAAAAGACAGAGAGAATTTATTTTGGCGTTTTGGAGGCAGAATGCGTGATGGGGTTGCCGAAAAGGAGGAAAAGAATTGTGTTTTTCGTTTGGTTGGGTGCAGAGAAGGGAGAAACCCTGGCGCAAAAGGAAGAGTCCAAAGAGAAGTTCAGAAAAAGAGATTTGGAATGAAGGGGACAGAAGAGAAGTGGGGAAGAGGAATTGAATTGAGATTCTGTGCTTATTCTGATTCTGATCCTAATCCTAATCTATGTATGTATGTATGTGTTGATGTGTCATCTGCATGAGTGCCCCCATCATCCTTCTTCACGCTCCACTCTTCTTCTCTCAGCCATACAAACAACCCTCTTCCCCAACAATCTCTGCAATCAATTTTTTTTATTTATTACCAAACACTATAAAGTGAGTCTCTAACTTTCCATATAACATTTTTTATAAACCAAATTTTCTTCTCCAGATTAATGTTCCTTTATAAATATATTAGATTGAATAATTAGTAAAAGTAAAAATTAAAAATAGTTAATGATTAAAAAGTAAAAAACTTCATATTAGAAAATAATCTTCATTAACTTAACACATCAATCAAGCAAATATTTTCACAATTACTTAATAAATTAAAACATAAATACTTTTGACGGACAATTATTGTATTTTAACATATAGTTATAAATTAATTTTGAAAACTATTATATTATGGGTTCAAATATATTAATTATCATTACATTAAAACCTACACCACATCATTATTTTAAGTAAATGAGTGTCCATGGTCGAAATAGGAATATTCTATAGTTATTTAAAATAAAAAAGGTAAAACTATATTTAAAAAAAACATAGGACTATAATCCAAAATATCTGCGTTAAAGGAAATTGTTTCAACTTAAATAGGGAGCTAATTTAAATTGAATTGTGTCAATATTAATGTAAATTTAGTTTTTAACAATCTGAGAAATTATTATATTTCAAAGTATTTTATAATCACTATAAAATATATTTAAAAATTGTTGTATTGTAATCTAAAATATTAGCTTTGATGGAATGTGCTCACAATGAATTTAAATTAACTTATATCAACATTAATGTAAATTTAGTGTATGTTAAGTTAGTATTTGACCATATAAATGAAAAAAAATAACTTATTTTTTCTTATTCTTATAAATTAGGATACAATTTGTTTCACACAAAACAATCTAGATCATATACAAGTGAAATTTGAAATGTGTTCTGCTCCCAGCGTTATAATTATAGTTTGGCATGCTTCTACCCTTATTTTCTTATTCAGACCTATTGCTTTTTATCATCTTCAAAATCAAAATAACTCTAAATATTTTTTTTTTTATAATTTTGTATCACAATATTTAATCAAAACATACATATTCATATTATTAACACGTGAAGAAGGAAAATTGGAGTGGAAAAAATATCAATTAAATCCACTCTGTTTCATTAGACTCATCTAATCCATTTATTTCAAAACGTGTGTACCTAACTTTATTGAAAAATATTACCGATTAATTTATTTTTTAATTATTAATTATTTATACATTTTATAAAATATGAAAATTTTCAAATGAATTTATATTCTAACAAATATTCTTAGATAACATACAAACTGATTTTAAAATCATGCAAAATTTTAATAAAGTTAGGTATAAATATTAACATAAACGTGAAAAAAAATTTAATAATAAAGTGATAACCATGAAAAATTTCGAAAGTAAATATATAAGATGTATGAGGAATAATAAACTATAAAAATGATAAAAAAAATATGGAACAAGTCTAACCACCAAGTAATTTAACTTATTTAACTAATACACAAATATGGCTTAATTATATACTTTATTATTTAATGAATTTTATCACCAAAATTTCTTTCTGCCACGTTTTATTATCATGTACTTTTAATTTTCGTACATTTTACCAATTGGTCAAATGTGTAATATATCGACATCCTTTTATCAAATGTATAATATTTCGTACATTTTATCATTTATTTTCTTCAAAACGACATCCTTTTATCACTAATACATGATAAAGTGCATACAATTTGAAATACTATATGACGATAAAGTGTGAAAAAATTAAATAATAAAATATACAAAAATTAAATAATAAAATATACAAAAATTAAAAATATGACGATAAAAATGAAGATGTAAACATTTTGTAAAATAATAAAAATTAAATAGTAAAATATACAAGTAAGTCTAAATACAATTTGTTTCATGTATCTTATTAATAAATATACAATCGAGTATAAATAAAAATTATTTTATGCATGTTATTAATATATTTTCGAAAGAGTAAACATGAAAATTTCTCCCTTGCTTATTTCATATATTTTTTTAAAATTAAAAATAGCACTATATACTGAGAAGAGGCAATTAATAGGGTGATACCAAAATTGAATTCATCTATTTTTATTACTTTCTCAATTATACATTTATCTCATTTCATGATTTTCATCTCTTCCTTCTTTAGATATCCCATGTCGATTTTTATAATATTGTTTCTAAACTAACAAAACCCTTAAATTAATGTTTAGTAAAATCTGATAAGATGAGACTATAGTTTGAATTATTTATTTATTTTCATAAACTATTTATAAAATTTATTTTTTTATAGTTAATTTGTAAAAATTATTTTATATTAATTTTTAGTTTATATATAATATTATTTTAATTTATGGAAAAAATTATCAAAATAAATATTTAATCTGTTATGGATTAAACGAGATGAATTATAAGTTAGATTGAAAAAAAAGTCCAAATTTAATTTGATGTTCAAAATTGATGGTGCAACTTTTTAGTTTAGACTGACATTTTTTATTATTCTTTACTTTCACCCAAGTAATACATTTTTAAAAAAATAATTATAAGTCTGTAAAATCACCTGCTAATTGAATTGCTAACTAATATAATTTTAAGTTTAAATATTATATTTCATTTTTGTAAATAAAATACCTGACCCTACTAAATTAAATTGACAATGATATATTAAACAAGATAAATACCATATATATATATAATCTTTGACAATTGTAATCACTTGCATTAGAGATACGTGTTTTGTTTTTAAATTCAAATTACATCGATCACTATAATTTTTTTCAATAAAAGTGGGTAACCCAAACCCCACTGAACCAGTTTGACCCAAACCCGTTTATAACATGGGTTTTATCAAATCAGACTACAAATGCCCACATTTAATGTATGCTAAAAATTTAAAATCCAAACTCTTTATTTTATTGGGCAGGTTCTACCTAACTTCAAATCTCACTAGGTCTATATATATATATATATATATATATATATAATAAATAATAATAATAATAATAATAATAGAACTCACAAAATTTAAAGCACAACTATACTCTCTATGTGGTAGGCCGAGAAAAATAAAGGAGATGAAAATAAAAATGAGTGAAATTAAAAGTGTGTGGTGAATGAGAAATAGAAAGAAACACGAAAAAATAGTAAAAACACATAAAAAATATACGGTGTATCCCAGCAATTTCAACTTTTTTTTTTTTCTTTTAAATCTCCTAAAGCAAATAACCCAACATATTTTTATTTGCACAATATTATTTCCATCTCCCAATCCAAAACAAAGTGCTAAAGAATTTGAGGGAAAAGGTAGAACGTGTGCATGAGTAGATGGATAATGGAATAAAATGAGAGCCAAAATAGAAAAACTGCAGATGAAGAGATTGAGAAAGGAGAAGGAATGAAAGAAGAGAACTTGAGTTGGACCCTTCTCTTTTAATAAATTATTGAAGCACCTCTTTAATTATCTGATGTTTGTAGATATATTATCCCCTAATCTGTTTGGTTATCTCATGGAATTGTATGTGTGCTTTTGAGGCTTTGATCGTGTAACTTAAAACATGTATTATACCAAACAGGTATACTTATGAAACTTTTTTGAAAGATCTGCTAGTTTAGAAAAGGGGAACCATGAACTTGGAGCACATATATTATAGTGGTTTCTGTACTTGTCTCCTACTTTAATCATCTGTTTGCCTTCTACATGGCATGCAATTATGACCACATGCACTTTAAGTTCCATAACGCTCACCAAAAGCCTCCACCTCTGTTACTTCTTACCTAAATCTAAATCTACATAATACATACGAACCTCTGCTAAAATCCTCAGAAAAATAATTTTATTAGAAATACGGCTTGTTTAATATTTTTTGTTCTCTTATATGCCCTTACATAATATGACAAAAGCCATAAAAGAAGTGATTTGTATGATACGACAAAGCAACTTTATTACGTATGATTGTTGTAATGGCTCATGCACCTACGCCCTTTTTGATTGCTGATCTCCCAGAACATAGTGTAGCAGAAGATAGATGATAAATATACAGAGCTAGTGAAAAAAAAAGTGTGATTTTGTTCTTTAATACTCTACAAACAAAGCATAAGAGACAAGAGAGGTAGATGGAAAAGAAAGGGTAAGAAGAAGAAGAAAGAAAGTTGAATATAACCTCAAACAAGAGCACTTTTACACCCACTACACATCTTCAAAAATCTTAGGCGTGACAAGCCTAAGTGGGGTGCATTATCATGATCATTCCAGTATCCCACTCTTCCTTACCTTGCTTCCTTCATTTCTTCCCCTTTTTCATAATATTCCAAACACCAATGAATCCTCCACCCTCTCTTGTACTTCTACATCACTTACCACCCACAAACCACATCCAACCAATCACATTCTGCCACGTCACCACCCCTAAAATTTTCAACTAACTCTAACTTCCTACCTATTATATTTCTCTCCGCCTCCCCGCCGCCACTTTCTTTTATTTTCTCCACCTTCAAACACTTTTCCGGCGAGCACTGAACGTTTGGAAAACCACGGTGCCGGCGGCGGGGAACTGGTCCATTGCAAAACTTCGACATTTCATGCCCAGAGGCTCCACCGCACTGGCCATCTGCGTCCACATGTCGTTGCCGAAACCATTCCACGTGGTGGATATGGACATAGTCCCGGGACGGAAAATCTTCACCACCTTCCTCAACACGTGTGCTATGTTGTCGTTGACGGAGCCCACACACTCGAAGCTGGCGTAGCTGAAACCGTCCTCCGGAGTGACGTGGATGGTGGAGTACCAGTCCCCGTCCATGCCATTCATGGAATACCCACACGGGTCGAAGGCGAAGTCGCAGATAAGCGCCTCAGGGTTGATTTCGTTTATCCCGGTGAGCTCCGTCATCTCCTTCCCGGCAGAGTCGCCGGATTTTCCGTCCTCCGGGGGCCGGAAAAACTTGCGTGCGAGGATGGGGTCCAGCTCGGTCATGCAGATCTCCATGGTGAATAGTAACTCGTTGTGATGATGATAGGGCATGTGGGGGAGAGTGTGTGTGGTATCATTGGCGGTAAAGACGTGCCAAGAGTGAGAAGAAGATTTTGAGGGCATGATGGAGGCTTTTCTGAAGCAGAGGTTTGAAGGGATTGTGTCTTGCAAGTAGGCAACCTCGTCCTTGAAGCTGGTATGAGGGAAAGGTTGTGCCTTGGGGAAGATGAAGCTTCCTCTGGTGTAGCGGCAAGAGGAGAGAGTGAGGCCCAAATGGTGAGCGTATTGGATCAAAGGAAGAATGGATTTGAGAAGCTGGGTTGTGCCACATGTTTTGATGATGATCTTGGTCGGGTAAACAAAGAGGCTTGATTCTGATAGCACGTAGGCATCGAAGTAGGAGTTTCCTACTGCTGAAACGACGGTGCATTGGACAGCTTCAAGGACTTGTTCTAGTGATTCAAACTCAAGCTTCCTTAGCCCAAGTGGGAAGATGGCTGGATCATCGCCGAAGAAATGGAGCTCCAATCGTTTCTCGAAGCCTTCGAAACCCGAGACAGCCATTTGGGTGAGTGTGAAGAGGAGGGGATGTAAATGTAACAGAGGAGAAAAGGGTAGTTGCTGAGAAAGTTTGAGAGAGGTAAGGTGAAATGTTTGATTGGAAGGGTGAGCTGAGAGAAAGGATTGGGGGGTCAATGGGATTTATAGGTGTGTGCGAATCAGAATGAGAGTGTGTAGGATGTAGTAGTGAGGGTGTTTGGAAGAAAGCATGCGGGTGATGGAACCAAGAATCATGATTGTAGGCATAATGAAGTGAATAGGATGATGATGTGCTACAATTTGTTGCTAAGTTTTTTTAGTGCAATCTTCTCTTCCATCCCAGAAAGCAACAGGCAACGGAATTTAAGCCCACGCTTACCATTTTTTTGCTCTTTTGTCACTTACTATTCTATCTCTCTATTCTCCACTAACCTCTGTCACTGTTAGAGATTTCTAGTTCTCCCTCTAGCTACTTACCAACACCACCACATACCAACAGTGCTTTTTCTATTTTCTCTTTCTCCCAAATAGATTTAGGATTCAATTAAATAATCTAAAGATGCTCAATCATCACTTTCAACAGTTCTCCAACTTACTTGCTCATCATATATTAGTCTAGCATTATTATCAATTAACTGGCTTTCTAGTGGTTCAAGAAAAAAAAAATTAAAATTTGGAAGCTTTATTTTTTATACATTTTGGGCTTCTGATGTGTAAAGTTAGTTCTCTTTCTTGTTTTCAAGAATTTCATCTAGGGGAAAACTTCATTAGATTTGAAGGTTAAGGGCCCTGTTTTGACCATAATAATTGGTTGAAGTGATGCAGGGAATTGTCAAGCATAACTCCGTTGAAACCACATGATAAAGTTCTTTTCAAAATGACAAAGCGAATTTAGCAAGTGTTCCAGATCATGTTCACTCAAAGGAATTTGGATTTTTGAGTCAAAATTCAGCATTCAAACGTAACTATTTGAATGATAGTTCCAATAAAATAGAAACATAATCATAAACTATAGCTAGATGTTGTATTGTTGTTTTGAAGGACAATAATTATTAGCTCTGTAGAGGTGATAGATCATTCGAATTAGAGCTACATTACTACTAGTAGAGGTTAAAAACACAGCATAACCCTGTTAAATTGCTCCCAAAAAGTGAAATTGGAAATAAAAGTACCAATCACTTGGGGGTTTGTTTGATATGAGCACACTCTAGCTAGTACTGATAATGGCTACTGCATAATGGAAAGGTGAAAACACCTCAGATGATGGAGACAACATTGTCTATTCCTAGGAGAGCAGGCGTCAATTAACAAAAAAACTTGACGTGCCCAAAATGTCATCCATATTTGGGGTTAGAATTATAATTATTATTATGCAGAAGATAAAAAAAGGAAAGGGAAATAAAAAGAAGGAAAAAAACAAAAGGAATCAGGCGTGGCATGCAAATAATGAGAATATCCTTGAATGAGGGAGGCCCGTACGTGAAATGAAAAGGCACTCACATCATTTTTATTCCTCATGCAATTTCATGTAGCTAAGTGGCATTATCATTATTTTATCTATTTTATCAACTTGTTATCTGTATTTATCAAGAATGCATGCAACCGTATCAGCATCGAAATTAAAAAAAGGATTCTCTGTATCCTCCAAGTGATCAAGCTCGGGCATACAAAACAATTTCTCTTCTTTAAATTTTAAAATATATTTGGTGACTTGTGTCACAATAACATGGGATACACCTGACCTGAGTCTAACCGTTCTATCAATTTTTTTATTGTTTTCTGCGACACACAGCTTGCAATTTTTTTTTTCTTCTGACCAACCAACCACAATTCAATTATAGTAACTCTTTGCCGGACATTAAGTTGATTTGGATCATAATGTTTAACCAGTTTGATTAGAGAGGAACAGTAATTACAAAGTAAAAGGGAGTAATTAGTACTATATGGTCTTTTAGAGGAAGTTTTGGTATACGTAAAACTGTCTTCCTCATCATGTAAGTGGTCTCCTTAACTTCCAATTTAAGAGTATTGTCAAATTTGATCAATTATTCAACATGATAACTACAGCAGAAGCTTCCCTTCAATTAGTATAAAGAGAAGTAGGAAGAGATATTTGATTTAAAAAGAAAAGAAAATACACGAAACGAAACGGTAAGAGGGGAATTATAAACAAACATTGGGTGTAAAAAGTAGGAGAGAAAGGTGGGGGGAAGGCAAGGTAATGATGAAAATATGTGAGTTCAGAATCAAAATTCAGTTTTGAGAGGTAGAAATGATGCAGAATGTATGGCCTCATGAATAAAATTTATGGGTGTGGCTGGCAGCCTCCATTATGACCACAATCCACCTCTTCTTAATGCACGCGCACCACCAAACTCAAACACTATCTCCTAAGCCCACACTTTCACACTCTCACTCTCACACGCAAGGTAGCCAACCCCAACATACCAACACACACTAACACAACACACACACACACACACACTTTACATTTTTGCATATACAGTCACCCCTCGCAATATCCTAAAGAAAAGAAAATGGTCAACTAAGTTGCTGAATCAAATCTTACTTAAAAAAGTGACAAACAAATTCCCAACTAAAAATCCAGCTTTTGGAGTATAAAGTTGGAAGCGGAAAATCCTAGACCTCAGAATTAAAAGGGTATGTGAAAAAACCAAAAAAGAGTTAAAAGTTGAGAGCTGAAACTGGAAAGAAAGCTCCTTAATCCGAAATTTGACCCCACTAAAAGTAGTCACAGATTTCTAAAACTAAACAAGCTTGAATGGCACATCCTCACTTCTCCTTCTCCTCTTCCACGTCACCCCTTCCTACTACAACTTCTCTCCTTCCTTAGCCCAAATCATGATAATAATACAAACACCAAACCCATGATTGGTCCCACTAATTGCCCCCCGACAGGCACCATGGATGGTCCCATGGGACTACACATCATCTAGTATGTGTCCAAGTTCATGGAACAGCGGGGTCCATGTTTGTTTGTAGTGTTAATTAGATTTGGGAGACATGTGGTCCCCACCATGCCCTTAGCTGCGAGACAGTGGCATTAGTTGGTAAGGAGCAAGCGGGCTTAAGCCGCCATACATGCTAGCACGCGCAGGATTTGGCACACATGCGGCGGATTGGCTTCCTAACACACACAAATGGGTTAGTAAGTATATGGTATATGATATATGAGTTGAGAATTTATGGTGTGCAAAAGCACAAAACAGCTAATGAATAGTGGTACTGTATCATGCGCACAAATATTGGCAAAAAATGCTTGCCAGGGTGCCCACCATGCTTCGACCCAAAATTCGGAAAGGGTTCCCTTATCATGTTTTTAAAATGACTTAGTGGTGCAGACCCAAGAAGAGCCACGAGACTTGTTTTGTTGGCCGCTTCATTCATTCATTCATTCATGTTTATCTTTGTATCTAGGCACATTCTTCTCGAGCTTTCGAGGAGTCAAGATCATTGGATGGAGCTTCATTTGTGTGGGTCTGTCTCATAGGTCTTATTCCTTTCCATTGACTTGTATAAAAAGAAAAAGAAAACATCATGTGCAGTGCAGGATAAACAGGACTTTAATCCCGTGCACTTAGTGGTACAACCTATTGGACGAAAATCAACAAATTAAATCCTCTGTGCCCCAAACATTCCCGATACATATCACATATTATTTTACTCTTCTCCTTGTGACCCAGGTGTCAGTTGTGACTTGTGACAATTGTTGTTAAAGTAGCCTTTTGATGATTGTATGAACATGCTTGAGGATATTTTTGGGAAAATCAACCATGCAAATGTAAAATATAAAGAGGCCTAATCCGTAGCTGAGTTGGATTGGCTTCATTTTCTTGAAAAGTATTTTATCTTTATTAAACAAGTATGAACTTAGAGGAGACACACCATATAATGGTCCATAGGGACATTTACCAAAAGGAAGGGTAGCAGTAGTAAATAGTAATCTAGAACTACAAAACATGGCTCCCACAAGAATGATTCCTCGTAGGTGTGCTTAAGATTTTTTTTGAAGCAAACAAGCCATTTTGTGAACTTTTAAGTGGCCAATCTCATAGGAAGTCCCACGATAACAAAAACAAATTGGTCCCTTACCACAAGCCAAGGTGACCAAATTATTATAGTTCTTTTGTAAGGAATAATAATGTGATACCTCGAGCCCTGCCAATGCCAGGGCTAAATCTATCTCGAAAGATGAACATAACCATACAAATAGAAAGAGAGCATATGATAAATCCACCCCTCCCATACACGCCACATCATTCCTCTCGTGCTTTAACCAAACCAAACCTCTCTCATTTTCAATACAAATACATGTCTTTGTCTATTTTTTTTCTTGCAAAATTCGAATCTCTCTTGATTGCTTCACCCCATGCATCATTCTGCTGCGTGACCCTCTCTCTCTCCTCCTCTTTGTCTGCCCTCTCCTTATTGGTTTACTTTCCCGTACAATACAAGTGTGCTCTACAGGGGAGTCACACCCAATCATGCCCTCTTTCACCTCACCGCACACTCAAATTCATGTGCCAGATATCTTCTTCACATTTCCTTAAAAATATATACTTGTGCAATTACAATTACCAGCATCCAATAAACAATACAATATGATTATTTGAGGTGCCACCAAGAACATAAAGTGCCCATCAAAGACATGGGACATGACATATTGCAGTTGCAGTTGCAGCTGAGAGAGCTTCCAATTTTGTCAAGCTTTGTGTCTTTGGTTTCACCCTTGTGATTGGAGGTTCATCTTCATGCTGTGATGAGGAAAACTGATAAGAGAGCTACTTCACAAGTTTCATCGAGAGTTATATTGCAGCTTTGTTGTTCAGTCACTACATTGTGGATGTGTTAGGATTCTTCTGAATATGCTGTAAACTTGCTGCAGTTGATGTCGCTATTTCATAAAAAAATATATTTTTCAATCACAAATCATAAAAATAGGAAAATAAATAAAAATTTAAAATCCTTCGTGAATAATGTTCAAACTTTTGTGTTTGATTTGTATTACAAGGTTGCAAAAATCTTATAATTCATTGGAATATTTGGTTAAACCAAAAAAAAAAATGATGTTGAAAATCAAGTGGTTTTGTTGAAACGTGGGTAAGAATTAAATAGGAAAATAATCTTTTCACGTCTCCTTGCAACCATTGACAACTTCTTTTTTAAGACTAAGTAATTAAAATATATATATAAACATTTGTAATTGTAAAGAAAATAACAAAATAATAGATGTCAATTAATTATATAAACTAATTTAAGAATTAATATATTATTGCTTAATCAAATATTTTTATGTGTTTAACTCTACATGATTAATTCATTTCGATTTATATTTGAGTTCAAGTTTTCCGGAATTGATTGAGAGAGATTTGTGTTGTCTCTCTTCTAACAATGTTCATTCATATTAAGAATCAATTGAGTCGGTTTAACACCACCCACTCAATTTTTGCATCCATTTTAGACATTGATCATTTTCTTGCAAAAAAAAGTTAGTGTGTATTGATCGAGACTCCTCGATCTGCAAAATCCCTTAATTCGTTTTAAGACAAGTGGAACTATACAAGAGGAATAGAGAAAAATAAATTATTGTACTTGGTAAAAGGGTTTGAAACTTTTATGACATTTTGTTAATTATTTATGCAGAAACATACTTAGGCTTGGAAGTATTTTTTTAATGATTTTAATGTTATTCTGCTAAAGCTATTAACTCCATGAATTCAAGATTAATAGAAGAAGTAGTTGATCTAAAATTAAAAAAAGTAAAAGACTAAATTATTTTTTTAAAAGTACTGGATCAAATTGAATATAAACAAAAAAAATGTTACAAGTTTGTATTTAAAGAAAATTAATAAAAAAAATCTTTCAAGATAAATGGATCCTAAATTTGAAACACGACAGATGTGGCACACCTACAAATGTACCACTACACTAAAAAAATATTTTTTATTAGCTATCTTTTATTAAAAAAATTAGCTATTTCTTTTAATGGTTATAATAAGTCGTAAGAAATATTTGTGTTTTCCATATTTTTTGTAACTGTCATAATTTTATATTGATATAATAATTTTAAATTTAGTTATATAGTTATATCAATGCTGTTTTACATTAGTTCGTAATGAATCACTTCTGATAAACATTATACCAATGAACCACATAGCATTCTTATATTGGTAGTTTTAGAAATCAATTCATCTGTCGTCTGTTTGTAATCTATAGCACAAATTTTTCAAAAAGTTACTTTAAAAAAATTCACATGCACTTTTCCTTCCTTGTCTGTAAGAATTTTACGTTTATAGAAATTATTTTCCACTCTCAATTTATTGTAATTAGAATTTTCATTTAAGGTCAATAGAGTTTTCTCTCATAACAGATCCATATTTTATATATGGAGAAACAGTTTCACTCCTTTCTTCACACTTAAACAATGTCCATATTTAAACAATATTTCCATTAATTCTGATAGTTGGCTAAATGTTTGAAAGCCATACAAAATGACTGCTTTAACACTTCAAGACTTAAGTTCTGTAGTTTTTTCTCTATAATTATTATAAATTAATTTATTTCTTTTAAATTTATTTGATTTCCACAACATTGGAAAAATATATTGAGTGTAATTTTTCATTTAAATGTCAAATAAGTATAGAAATAGCTTATTACTAAGAGAAAATTAATTAGGGATGTCCCTTATTTGGAAAGATTAGTATTCTTCATTTGTTAATTATAAGTCCAAAATATAAGATACTTTTAAAAAATAATTGTTATCAATAATAAGTTTTTTTATTTTAATTAATAAGTTACGTTAATAAAGAATTGTATAAGAGAAATATCAAAATTAGGAAAAGAAAAACATGCCATGGGTAGAGAAATATTGTACATTACAACTCATACGAAAAAAGAAATGAATTTTACTTAAATTGTTTTCAATAAAGAGCGCTGATACTTTGATATCATATTCTAAGTACATTTTGTAACTAAACAAAATCATTTTATTATAATATAATATTTTACTAAAAAATAGTTGTAGGATGAATGTTCTTTTTGCACAGTAATGTAAAAAGGGTATGTCCCTGCCACAAAAGCTAAAAAAAAAAAAGAATTTTCTGCACTAAGCTATAAGTGGTACACAAGAAAATCTTATATATGAGAAGTTATTTTTTTCCACTAGCAGTTCCAGTACTTATTGTGGGTAGGAAAGGTCACATTTGCATCAACTTGCAATGTTAGTCCCTCACAATGGTGAGAAAAATTGAATTCTTAAAGGGATATGGATCACAGATGTTCCGACTAGCACTTAAGGATCAACTTGAATATAATTACTAAGAGTTGCAGTTATGCTTGAAGACCAATTCACATAAGTGACTGTCATCTATTTAACTAAAATATATATTTTGATTTGTCTATCTTGCAGCACCAAAGAAAGGGAGTGACGTTCCACTTTATAAGAAGTATAGAAATATCTAGTACATTGCCACCGTCCACAGCCAATATAGGAGAAAACAATTTTAATGTTTTAACATAGAAGTGACAGGATTAAAAAGTATAATAAGGAACATTTATAGATAAGTGTTGGTTCCTCCCTGTAATGGAATTAGTGGTGAAGTTAACACTCAAAATATGCATAGGACACAGAACAGTTGAATGTTGATGATTGTTCTGCTAATATTTTATCCAACTTCACTTTAATCTGTATCAAGAAATCTAATGATATTTTACCCACACATATAGACCAAACATATTGAATCAAGAAATTTAATGATATTTTGTCTGTGTTTTCATATCTTGTCACTTAATTCATTCTTTATATTTTGAGTTTTATTTATATTCAAACTATTTATGAACACTTAAAATGCGGCAAATTATTCAGACTACTTATGGACACTTAAAATGCGTAAATTATCAACTTTTAAATGTACTTTTGATGGGTGTGGGCCCTCTTATATTGTTGCAAATATTGTGAGGACGGTGGAATCAAGATTCATTTAAGTTGCGGGTCTTACTCTAATGGTAAGCAATTTTGTTATTTGTCATACATTGCTCTTATTAAATAAAATATTAAACACGTAGTAAAAGAAATTAAAGAATGTATGAATGAAGAGTACATGGTAAATAATTCACTGTCTCTAATTGAGATTGTTAACAGGAAATCTCAAATTATCTACCATACTCAATAAAAAAATTACAATAAACAATAAGGTTTGAATTAAAAAATAAAAAAGTAATATAAATTATAATAACTAATTAAATTGTACTTATTACCCTCTTATATAACATCTATCCACAAGTATTAGGTATTGCTTTAGCGACACACATATACATATATATATAATAAGAAAATAAAAAAAAAATTCTTTATCCAGTGTAATTCTTCCACCAATTTCTTTATCGTGTTTAGAAAATAAAAACAAAAACCCATTTAATAAATTTATTGGTAATTTTAAATTATTAGACTTAAATTTGAAATCTTGAATATATGATGCCTTATGTAATAAATTTTCTCTTTAAATTGAGTAGCGACAATAAATTAAACATCTATATTTAAGTTCCTAAATAAATATATCTATCTATAACTTTTTGGTTTAAGTTTATATCTTTAGAATTTTATTTTTTTTGGTTCTTCAATTTTTTTATCATAATAACTGGTATATTTTGCATTATATGATGTATTATAATGTCCGACATACATGATGAAAGAGACTTGATATTAATAATATAGCATTAAAATTGTAGGATACATCAAACTTAAACAAAAATAATTAATTTTAGTAGATACACAATTAAAGAAAATTATTGATAACTCAACAAAAAAAGGCATTATTAATGAAATTTTTAGTGAGTATAGCCTTTTATTTGTTTTATATAAATTTTATTTTTATCTCTTTTGTTATAATAATCTATCTATGTTTCTCAATTATTCATAGTTATTTTTAGTCATTTATAGTTGTTTTGAGTGTGTAAAGCGAAATTTCAAATAAAAAAATAAAAAATGAAGTTACCATAATCAATAGAAACAAATCTACATTTCACCATTATCTTTATAAAAAAATTCACCAGTATATATTTAAAAGTTGTTTTACCCTAATTAGAACAATGTTTCTTAATTTTCTTAAACATAATCTATATACCGTGAACAGAAACGAAAACTAATACACATGAAAGGTAAAGAAAGACACTATGATAAAAAGATCTTAAAAAACTTTTTTAAACTCAAATTACTCTCTCAACATTTATTCTTATAAGATTAATATTATTAATTGAGATAATATAAAGCAAAGAATCTGTACTTGAAATCCAATAGTCGAGTTGGTAGAGAGTGGAAATGGATAGGATTAGGAAACATTTGATGCGATGCATGGATGCTTCTCTTCTTTGTGAAATGATGGCAGTGGCAAACTAGAATACTTGTGCTCCTTCTTGCTACACATTAATAGTCAAGGACTCATCAGAATCCAACACTATCTACTACGCACTTGCTGCAACTTCATCACGTTTATACTTTACACATCTGATTTATTTGTTACAGAGTAGAGTTTTTATATATATATTTATTTATTATTTATTCTTTTTATATGATAATGTCTGACTCTTAATTTTAAATTATATATATAAAAATTATTTTTTCTGTTCTCTATTACCCTTACTTCATTTTATTTAAAAAACTTTTAGTGCATTTAGTTTTGAAATTTAGGTAATTATAATTTCTTTATTATCATTTATTATTAAATAAAAAAATGTATGTTCTTTTAACATTGGATTTTTTATAATACTATGTTTCTTTCTTTTGTTTTTTAATAACCAACTGAAAGATACGAGAGCATATATAAGTTATAAATTTCATATTGACCGGATATCACAGATGAAAATGAATGAGTTTTTACTTGAAAAACCATTGTCATCCCTAGTTTACGTTGGAGAAAAGTAATAGACGATGTAGTGCATTAGTAAAAGAAAAACAAATCATCATCTAACGAAGTAAAACCCATTAGACTATGAAAAACCCATTTGACATGAAGCGTATCAGACTGTAACCTATTGGATTGAAAGAAATATTCTCAAATTATAACATTATCGTCTATGCATCATGTGTTTGGTGTAGCACAGGATGCTCGAACTTTTGGTCTGAAAATTGGCTTCGAATGGTCCAATGTATGAAAAAAAAAAATTCCCTTGCTCAAATTAGACACAGAACTTATGATATATAGCAGATCTATGTATGTCCAAAAGTTTTACCCATAAATAACAAGTGTTATGCATGCAACCACGATGCTCAGGATAGGGAGGAATCAACACTGCATGTGTCGTGGGACTTTCCCCTTTCAAAGCTCTATGAACACATATGAGATTCAGTTTGATAAGTAGTTTTGCTTTTAGAAATACTTTCACACAAATCTTAATTCCTATAAATAAAGACGATAAAAATTTAAGAATGAGTTTAAGTTTCAAATTGAATAAAAATGAATAAGTTTAAGTTTTATATTGAATAACAATAAAAAAGTTCAACAATATATAAAAAAAATTATAAATTTATATGAATTTAATTGTTGTTCTCGTTGTTATTTAATCTCCTTAAAATTTATTTCTATTTTTCAGAACGAGAAGTTATCCTCAATGTTTATTTTTCTATTTTTCATTAAAGTTATGCGAAGTTGTTGGCATTACATGATCGAATCCAACATGCGTTAAGATTGGTTTATTATTAATTGGAGTGTGAAATAGACCACATGTTTCAACCTTGTCAATGAACCTACAAGGGATATTCAGTTCCAATGTCAAAATCCAACTCCTAATATATAGAGTGGTAAATACTCTATCTAAAGAAAATCGTTACTCCACCTTCTTCTGCTTTAGATTTTTTTAGAAAAAAATGTTATTTTCACAACCTTTTCAAACAACCCTATGAAAACTTCTTTTTAATAACACAGTATTATACTTAAATGAGTTACTAAGAAAAATGATGTAATTAGAAATAAAATATTATTAAAAATGGTTGTAATACTAATTGTATAAAATAAGAAGAGATCATATAATTATTGGAATTCCTAACATGTTTTGTTCTTAATGTACATGTATAAAAACCCTGTAATATTAAACTTTGGCTAAACAAAGATCATCTATAAATCCATAACCGCCAAAAAGATAACAATGCTGAATGTGGCAGAAGTAGAACTTTATAAAATAGTTAGACATTTCAATGTAAATTCTGGTTTGAGGCTCCCAACACTAGCAAACTACTTAGCTTTTTAAAATCTAATTGTCACAAATGAAAAATGGTTTCAAATAGTTTCATGTGTTGTACACAATGAATCGAGTTAATTAGTGACTGTTTTATCTTAAAAGAAAGCACAACATCATAGGAAAGCATACGAGCATTAAACAAAACAACAGAGGAGACGCTTGAACAGTCTTTTGTATGAGTTGGTCTTCTTCTTCTTCTTCATCCCTCCTGTTGTTGTGTTGTGCATGCGCTTTCTCTTACCTTCTTGTATTGAGTGAGAGTGAGTGTAAGTAAATTATTAGGGAAGAAAGAGAAAGAAAAGGAAATGTGGAAATGAAGAGAAGATTGGAAATAGAGATTTGAATTGGCAGAAAAGGAAAAAGTAAAAAAAGGGAAGGTGTAGTTAGGAGAGAGATTTGACGGAGAATCTAAAATAGTTTGGGGAAGTAAAAGATAGGGTTGATAGGGTCCGAGAGATGCTCTCTTCCTCAGAAATGGGGAGTGAGTCGCAATCTCAATCATGTAATCTCCCAACCCATGAAGGCGCTGCTTTACCTCTCTTCAAATCAAATCTTCTTCGCTAAATTCTCTGATTATAATATCATTAATCTCACACACCGGAATAGTTGCGTTTTGATCCACAACACCACCATACAACCTTCATTCGACAGGATGGTCTTTCGGAGCTCCACCTCCCTAATTGGCCTCCTGTCCCTCCTCATCCTCCTCCTCCTCCGCCCCGTCTCCGCCATCCGTCTAGGCCTCATCCGCCGCCCCTCGCCGGAGCTCCCGCTCTTCCGGGAGGCCCCCGCCTTCCGCAATGGCGAGGAGTGCGGCTCCTCCCCCGACCACGTCATCAACGTCGCCATGACCCTCGACGCCAACTACCTCCGCGGCACCATGGCGGCGGTCCTCTCCATGCTCCAGCACTCCACCTGCCCGGAAAACCTCTCCTTCCACTTCCTCTCCACGCACGACGACGCTCCCGAACTCTTCTCGAGAATCAAGTCCACCTTCCCTTACCTGAACATGAAGATTTACCGTTTCGATTGCAACAGGGTCCGCGGCAAGATTTCCAAGTCCATTCGGCAGGCCCTGGACCAGCCCTTGAACTACGCTAGAATATACCTCGCCGACACCATTCCCGAGGACGTGAAACGCGTGATATATTTAGACTCTGACCTGGTGGTTGTGGACGACATAGCCAAGCTCTGGGGCGTGGACATGGAAGGCAAGGTGGTGGCTGCGCCTGAATATTGCCATGCAAACTTCACGCTGTATTTCACGGACAGCTTTTGGTCTGACCCTCTTCTGGCGAAGACGTTCAGGGGAAGGATACCGTGTTATTTCAACACGGGGGTGATGGTGATGGACGTGGACACGTGGAGGAAGGAGAAGTACACGGAGAAGGTGGAGTCATGGATGGCGGTGCAGAAGCAGCAGAAGAGGATCTACCATTTGGGGTCTCTTCCGCCGTTTTTGTTGGTTCTGGCGGGGAACATAAAAGCGGTTGACCATAGATGGAACCAGCATGGTTTAGGTGGAGATAACTTTGAAGGAAAATGCAGGAGTCTGCACCCTGGTCCCATTAGTTTGCTCCATTGGAGTGGGAAGGGCAAACCCTGGTTGAGATTGGATTCTAGGAAGCCATGCATCGTCGACCATCTATGGGCTCCTTATGATCTATATCGCTCTTCCAGACACTTTTTTGAAGAATAGAAAACTAATATATGAATCACACTGATCTTGAGGTGAGTGGGTTGGCGCATGCATGCATGCACGAGAATCATTGTTTGAAGTAGAAAAATTAATTAAGCAGTTACGTTATTAATGGAGAGGGTGTCAGTAGCAGTTTTTCACTTTTTCTAACTCATCAAGAAAGGAACTAAGAAACAAACCCAACACCGTACGTGTAGCTTAGTAGGCTGGCAATGGATCGGAGTTGTAAATTCCCTTTTTTCCTTTCCTTGGTTGGTTCACTCTTCTTTTTCTTCTTTTTTTCTTCATAGCCATAGGAGAAGAAGCACGCATATTATGCTCACTACTTTTACATGTGGGGTTAGTGCTTTTTGCAGAATGTACGCATTCTACCACTCACTGTAAATATATATATATATATATATATATATATACACTATGGGAATTGCTCCTCTCTCCTTTCTGAACAACTTCAAAGTTCTCCCACCAAAACTATAAATACCTGTATATATATGATAAATATCATGTTCAACAACATATTTTACAAGATATCAATTGCTGAGGTGCCAATTCAGATTGTGTCTGCACATACTAACAGCTTTTCAATTCCTCGATCTGCCGCTTATAGTGCAGAGGTTATGTTCGCCTGCAGTGAGCTTCGATCAAACATAAAGTCAGGTAAACGAGGGAAGGTGTGCCACAGTTCACAATTTGTTTCAATCGTATTGAACTTCATATATTATGTTTTTGGAAATTAATCTAACAATTTTCAGCTGTAAAGATACTTCTGAATGCAATATTCAGGCCCTCTTTCTGTCATTTTATACTTTGTATAAAGGTGGTATTAGGGTGGAGGAAGAACTTGTCCCTTATTTCTTAGTCTATTTATTTCCTCTTTGCTTGTAATAATGTATGCAGAAAATATAATAGTTTTATGCTTTTAAAGTTCATATTCTTTCCTTTCCTTGCATTCATCTTCTTCCTTCCTTTATGTCTCAATAAGATAGTCATAACCATTAAAGAATAAAAAGTGTTATTTTCTAATATTAATCTAAGTTGGGCCAAGTCCAACCACATATATGGTCCAACCAGGCTTTTATGTTAAGCATATAAGACTTTTTTATATAAAAAATAGTATACTATAATATATTTATAAAAGCAAAAATATAATAAAATTAACCAAATTATTTAAAATTTATTAAATAAATTAGATTAAGAAATATTCTTTAGCGTAAGTGACAATGCCCTGTATTCTTTAAGCAAATACTTCAAAATGGTTTTGAAATTTTTTTATGAAAAATTGATTCAAACCTAATTGGAAAGTTGATTCCAAAGTATTATGTTTAAATTCGAACGTAATTTCCAATTTTATGTCTATATAAACTTAACATTAAATAGTTAAGCATAAGTTGCTGTAAGATAGAACCATACGAAGGGATAAGACTATTTCCAATGAACACATGACAAGAAGGGGTAGTCACATCTGTTGATTCAATTGCATTATCCCCAATATATGGCCCCCTTTGAGTGGAGAAAGAAACCACTGACAATAACTTCACTCCAAATATTATATATCTTACAAGAAACCAAAGGTAAAGGAGAGGTAAAATAGACACCTATAATCTCATTTTTTTATGAAAAAATTCTGCAAGACACAAGAAAACAAACTTGCAAGCAATCTGAAAGGGTTCAAACACGTTATGAAAGCTCCTTTCTTAAGGGAAAATAAACGTCAATGGTGTTTTACTTGTTTTAGTTATATGACTTCACCCTTAAGGCATTAATTCCAAAAAGTTTTACCATACAATATCTCTGATGAGAATAATTTACAACATTTCTGAAGTGAAGTTCAAATGAGATAAAGCCATATGCTTGTCAACTTTATCGAAATTTATCTACTTATAATTTTGAGAACATTATAAAAAAAAAAATGGGTATAAGTGTGTGAGTGTGCACCTAATCTCATCAATTTGTATATCATTAATGAATGATACAGCCATTTTATTAAGGAATGTTGTCCGATCAACTTGCTCAACAAGTTGTTGGCTTGGGCTAGGTCCGATCAACTTGCTCAACAAGCAACTTGTCTCTATATAAATTATTTTATAATATTATGTTGAAGTCCTCATCAAATGACATTGCCTAAGCAGATTTGTGGTTTGTCTGTTAGATTGAGCTTGTGGAATTGAGTGATGCATATATATATTAGGAACAATATCAACTATTGTTTTCTTACTTTCCGATTTATTCTTATTCGAGTTAAGTGCACTCATTCATGGTAACTATGAAACAAGAAATCCATGAGTACTATCACACTCAAAATTGGGCAAAAGTAAGACAATTTTCTTTCGAACTTAAAAATACCAAAAAAGATGGATGCAAACATTCAAACTACGACTTTCAAGCTCCAGAAAGTAAAAAAAGAGAAGGTAATATCAACATGATTTTCCAATTATTGTAGTAAAGAAAATTACGAAACAATATATATATATATATATATATATATATATATATATATATATAATTAAACAAATAATTGTCTATTAGAGTTGCATAACTAAAACCAAAAATTTCCAAACCAGACACATGGTTGGTTTGTGGCCACTGTCGTTTGCTTACAATGTATCATTTTGAGACAAATTCGAGGTCTCTACTTCATTGCCATCGAGTTTTAGGGATGAACGACAGATATAAAAGTGACTTTACGCGACTTTTAATTCAGTATTAACTTCTGTTATTGACTTCCATTAACTTAGTTTGTTAGCAGCTAGTTGCTCTCAATTGTTTGCTGAGCCAGTAATATATCCTACTCTGTAATCTTGTTTGTTATGTTCATTCAGAAAATTATATCAGAATTCTTGTAAACGAAACTCTCTACTTTCTACAGTTCTCAAGTTTCTTTGAACATTGTCCTACATATATCTTTTACCATTAACAAAGTAATAATTGTAGTCATGTTAATCTTTTTCACAGCTTTAATTTCCCCTGTTCCAAAAGACTGCAAATATTGATCAGTTAAAATAAATCCGAGCAACTTTGAAATTCCACAGATGTCTGAAATTTCAGACTTGTTCTCCACCCGTTCAGCTATACTGAACGATCAATTAAAATAAATGTCAATTTTTATCATTAGCTACACAAACTAAAGGAGAGACTTTTGTAATAGATGATTTCTATCATACTACAGTATCATTGCAATTACAGTCCAAATGCCATATACATCCACAAATTCATGAACCCTGCCAACAAACCATCAGTCACACAACCAAACTCTAACAGGCACTTGCAACATCCGAATAACAGTCTTGAGCAGAACGAAGGTGGAAGAAAGCAGGTTCAAGTGAGAAAGGGTGTGGAACAGAAGCCAAAATCTTGTGTTTACAGGATGCCCGTCCTTTGTTCTTCGTATCCTTCTTTACTTTGGAGAACAAAATAGGTATAAAGCAAGACCAAGAAGAACAACTCAATCCGGAATACAGCTTTAGTTTTTAAACTTATGGTTAACTATGGTCTTATACCCTATGCTATCAAATTGTCGTGTTGATTCCAGTACTTTAAATGTTCTTAAGTCCCTATACAATCAGATTGATGTGTTTGATTCCAATACTTTCAAAAATAGATGAATTTAATTTATGCAGGTTAACAGAGTAAACTCCGTTTCCAACATCGTGATTTGTAATTATGAGAATACGACTTTTGTTATTACAAACAGAGCTTATGCCATTGTAAGCAGAAACTAAATTCTTTTTCTAACAGTACACAGATCAATCACATTGACTTGTTCCACAAGAACTACCACTCCAGAAAGTACGAACACTAAAAGCACATTTTTCGCAGCATGATTATGAAACAGGTCATGCTTTTATTTAAAAAAAATAAAGTTTCTATAGAAACTAGTCCTTTGCTTCTCAAGAATGATTTCTTTTGAAGAGAATAACAAAACACTTAATCTCAGCCAGTGGGATAAATGCCTTCTTGTTGTCCTACATTTAGAGTCATATGAAGATAGTAAAGAAAAAAAGATACTTGGATACCCAATAAGGATATACAAACAAACTAAAAATAAATAGTCTGAGCGAATTCTACAGTTTAGTTTGTATCAAAGAAAAACAAATAACTAAATATAAAAAAAATTTAGCTTAAAAAGCCTAATCTGCAATAGGGTGTTAAGGACTCTTTTTTGGTAAGTTGTCAACTTCTATGGCAGACTTCTCTTTGTGAATATCAATGGTTGATTTGGTTACAAAAAAAAAAAAACAAGGGTAAAAAAATTAAAATTAGCGATAAAGTATAAAGATAAAGAAAAAATGAACCTCTGTTTCTAGAATTGAGTTTACCCTTTCTTTATTAGTTCACTTTTTTTTTTTCAGGTGAGAAAAAGATATCCACTATAGGTAACAAAAGTATACATCTGAAATGTTGTGTATATTGAGGAGGGTGGATTAAAAGAGGAAAAACAATTAGAAAACTCCCTTTCCCACTCTCCCTTCACCAAGAGCCCATTAGATAAAAAACAATTGGAACTACAATTATTTTTTCAACATGAACAGAAGGACTCAACTAACAGAACAATTGAGAGCAGCTTATATTAGGAATAAACAGGGAAAAGGTTTGTTTACCCATAAAAAGCGAAGGAGCAGAGGGTGTTGGTGATATAAGGGTCCTCGTCAGCTGAAATCAAATTGAAGAACTCGTCAGCGTTATCTTCCTTCACAACACTTTCAAACGAAAACAGCGTATCCTTGTTTTCATTTTAAAATAGGCATTGGAATCGGAAGATGCATCGAAATGCAATGCCTATTTTAAAAATGAAAACAGGAAATTACTGTTTCCATTCGAAAGGAGAGAGTGAGAAGGTAGGCAAGGCGGTCTTCAATTTGATATCAGGTGAAGAGGAAAAGTCGCATGGCCTCGTCTCCTTCTTCTTCCACAGATGCAAAACCCTAAACACTCTCTCAGATCTCATCAAATTTTCTGTGTTGTTTCTTGTTCGTATCCAAATCCACATAACTATCAATAAATAAATAGCCTCCGCAGCCGCTTCCGCTTCATTACGTCAGCCCTAGTCTTCGTTTTCACAATCGCTTCAACAACTTCCGTGTTCCTATATAATAAATAGATTCATTTATTTAATTCATTAATTAACCTTAAGTATCCTAAAGTTCATTCTAAAATTTATTTAATTAATAAAAATAAATTTCTAAATCAACTTGTAAAGTCCACACATACAAATATTAAACTTATAAAATTTATAGACAACTATTATTAACTCTCTTCTTATTTTTCATAATTTTAGTTAAAGTGAGGCCGCACAAGTTAGATATTTGACAACATTGAGTAAAAAATCTAACAATCCATGAAACATTGATTTAATTGACTTATTTTATGTATTTTCTTATGAATGTTACTCTTCTTTTAAAAGTTTGGTTTCAATAATTAATACATTTTCAATTCCTTTTAAAAAATAATTTTGTTAAAGTTGCATAAAAGAATAAAATGCCTCAATAAATTAATTTTTATTGAAAATGCTTATCATTCTTTTAACATTCCATAAAAACCAAGAATTTAAAATTTACAAGTTTTCTTTGATAACAATTTTTAATATATATTGTAATTATATTTTAAATGTTTAAAAATTAATTTACTAAAAGTAATAGTGCTATTTTACATTCTGATACATAACGAAAATATTAATTTTAATAATAATCATGTTTAAAGTTATAATGAAGTTATCTTTTATTAATTAATGGTGTATTATAATCATTAACTATATCCAATCCAAATTCAAAACAATTGGATATGAAAATTAGTTCTTTTTTTATTTCTTTTCAATAATATTTTTTTTTCAAAAGTTAATAATATATCTTTCACATTATTAGAATAATTCTTCTTCTAACTTATTTATATATTAAATATATTACTTTCCTATCACAAATTTATAAAAGAAATCAAGTCAGGCACTTTATATTTAAATAATACATTTCAGTTCAACTCGTATCAAAATTTCAAACTACGAAGTTCAATTCTAAAAAAATATATCCAAATCAATTAAAAAGAAATCGATTTTAATTAATTATCAACTGTTTGAATGGAGTTTCAAATATTTTTTTATCACTGCAATTCTAAATACCCTAATAATAATAAAAACGTATGTTCAAGTTAGGATCATTTTCTTGAAGAGAGACTAAGTAGTAAAAAATTCTTGTACAGAAAAAATGTCACTTTCTATATTAAATTTCACATGTTATATCTTTCACCAATATATAAGAAAAGAAACATAAAAATATACTTTTTAAATTTATCCCCCCCGTCTTATCTCTTTCCACAACAAATGAAATGAGTTTAATTTTCTTCCAAAATAAGTGACAAGCTTTTTCTTCTTTTTTTTTTTCATTTTCATGTCAGTCTCCTCAAAACATCCAAAGATATTTTTCACTCAATTTTATCTCTTTTCTTTTTTCATCACACTTTCTTTCATTTCCTTCCAACATAAAATTATGACTCCCAAATTAAAGTTATTAAGGAATAAAAACAATATATATATATATATATATAAATATATATATATATATATATATATATATATATATATAATACAAATAAT
>Ga0209489_100299_pt1 | contig 86949 bp, 58 predicted proteins | sample SiratrowhiteBW_FD_187527 | JGI IMG/M metagenome (GOLD analysis project Ga0209489, IMG submission 187527) | Root nodule microbial communities of legume samples collected from California, USA - Siratro white BW (SPAdes) (version 2) | ecosystem: Host-associated > Plants > Roots > Nodule | place...
TTTTTTTAAAAAAAAAAAAAAAAAAAAAAAAAAGAGAGAGAGATGAGTTCTATGCTACGAAATTTTATAATGTTTAAAAATATAAACAATATTTAAAACTATAAATAATCATTAAAAGGTTTTAAAATATGAAAGGAAACATGGTTGACAAATTAACATAAAAAATACAGTATCACGAGCGTTATTTTATGAAAATATAAAATTTATCTTTTGTTTAAGCAAAAGGGTAACCTATTTTTATGCTAAATGATATATATATAATTTATGAATTAAAAAGTTTTTTATTCATAATATTTGAAATACTTTAAAATAGTTCAATAGCATCATTGCTTTGTCTTACCAAATCATAGAGGTGGTGATTATGCTGATAGGCTACCACAATGTCTAAGGAGCATTAATTGCTAAGTGACTAACTTTTTGGTTAAGGGTGGATAAAGGTTGGTTAAACTGGAAACTACCTTTTTGTTGGAAACAGGTCCCCTCCTATTAAAATTAATTTAAGAATCTCAAATTTAAAGAATCAGCATCATTGGATTAAATAAGATTAAATTATAAAACAAATTGCTCATAATTAAGCTAGGAATGATTCAACATTTTTGTTTTTGTTTTCTTTTTTATGTAAATAACCCCTATGCTTCATCTTCTTCGCATCAAACATCGTGTAAGAGTTTAAAACACCATACGACCAATTCCTTTAACAGCAGAGCACCCCTCTTTTATATTCTCCTCACATATAAGCAACACATCCCTTTCTTTTTCAAAAGAGAAATACTAAGTATCATGAAAACTCATTGGAGGAAAATCTTGATGAATTTATTTGGAGGATTTCCATCAAAGGTTTATTTTTATTAATTCTTCTACTCATTAATTTTCCAATTATATTAACTAATTAATGTACTAATTTTACGGTGTTTTATTAAGAAAACAATATGCCCTTTTAATAAGAAGAAAAATAAGCATTGAAATAAAGTTTGCCTAATGTGTCTTCAACTTCTTCCACTTTAAAATGTTATGCGAAAAAAAATGTTTTGGATAAATAACTATAATTAATTTTATAAAATTTTAAATTTTAAAAAGTTATAATTTCATATTTTTTTTATTCTCACGTGTCTCTATTCTTACAGTAAATATTTTAAAATAGTTAACTTTTGTTATATAATATAAATTAAATTACCCAGAAAAATTTTAAATTTAAGAAATTTGAATTGATTAAATTTATAAAAAAATAAAAACCTCAATCAAAGCAACTTAAATTTCTAACACTTCGAATTTCTTAAAATTGAAAAAAAAAAAAAATCATTCTCAAACACAACTTAAATTTCACCACTGTTGGTTAAAAGAAAGCTACTAACTTTCACTAATTCAATTTAGATTTAGATAAATATGTTGTGGTACATTAGAAATGGAGATGAAAAAGCTATTGTCTTCTTCCAAAGAATCCATGGTTCCCAACGATGCTTTTGCTACAAACAAAAAATATAATATAAAGAAAGAGACTATAGGATTGGATCAAGTGTTTTGACAATAGATGTGAATAACAAATGGTAAGAATGCAACTTTATATCTAATGTAAAGGTTTGCATCCATGATTTGTATCATGAGCTAAGATGTTAAGCTCAATAAATTCTTGAGTGTAATAGGGTATTTTAATCCATAATATTGCTTTGATATTATTTGTTAGGTGAAGCACTCATCACTAGAGCTAATGGGTAAATGTAGAATTTTACTTGTTTAGTTAACTATTTTGAAAGTTGTAAATCTAAGTTGAAAGGTTGCAATCATTGTAGGTGTTATGGGTTGGGATGCTAAACTCACCAAATTCTTTGGAATGATACCACTAAATAAAGTTTAAAATGCGACCCAAGACCAGTGAAACATGTAGAAACCCTAGCACTAGGCAGGAATATGGTTTGCATGCACCAATAGAAGAGGCAAATAATTAGTAATGAGCAAGTCAATACAGAAGGGAAAAAATCATTGGCAAAGAGGAGAGGAAACCATTACATTGTTGGGGTGGGGTTAAGCACACGTTTAAAGGATGTGGACTTAGTAATTTTTTTTTAAACATAATTCAGTAAAAATAAAAAATATGAAATGTAAGTTTCATGAGATTTTTATTAGAATATTAAAAAAAATTAAGCATTTCTCTTTATAATGATATCCATTACAGGACCATAAAAATTCTCCAAAGACTAAAAGAATATTGCTTAAAAAAAATCTTATTAGAGATATTTTTAGACGCACTAATTTATGTTGTAAAAGTAGTTTTTCTCCTATTTCTCTCCTCCCTTTAAAAAAATTGTTCTCATTCTAAGATCTAACTAAACGACTATAAAAATTTAAATTTAAAATATTTGTTAGTTATTGAAAATTTCACATCAAGATTAAATTATAATATATAGATAAGATTAAATTATAATATATAAATAAGATGCAAACTCTATCTTAAGCAAACCAATTATTTAAAGTTGAATTAGACAATGCAAAATTATAGTGAGAGTTAGTTAACAACACAACCACTAAAATAACCTTTAATAACATTAGACTGTAATTCATCTTAAAATAATTGTGGACCTAAGATATACAATGTTATTGCTTTAAATAATTGAGGCGTTGGTTTTTTCGTTTAACCCTCTTCCTTTAGAGACAAATTAATATTTATTAATATCCTTCACAACTTTTAGGCACAACTAATTCAAGGGATATAATTTCGCAACTTCGAACTACTAAGAATCTAATATTTGGAGTTACAAAAATATGGTTGAGACACGTGTTTTCAAACTTGCACTTTTTACCCAACGTAAAGATAAAATAAATACTCTTCATGACTAGTTTAGAAATAACTAATTTGTAAGAAAGTTACAGTAGACTATACAGAAACTTAGGTATTCATAGTCATATATTGTGTTTCCAAAACACTTATGTTCTTGGACTATACAGAAACTTGGGTATTCATAGTCATATATACTGTGCTTTCAAAACACTTGTGTTCTTGGACTTATACGTATGTCATCATGTCAATTACGTATAAGTGGTCAGGCAAGAGCACAATTATAAGATCATTATTTAGTTGTTGATATATTTGAGGTTATACAAGTGTATTACTTTCTACCCATTATCATAATTGAGGCACATGAATGTTTATATTTAATCTTTCTCTTTAGCATTATCGCTAGTTTTTCTTAGTTTTATAGTTACTTAGCTTTTGCTTCATATCAATAAGCTACTCTAAAATACCTAAAAACTACCATTGCAGCTATGATTGATGATATTGATCAAGACATATACTCATCGAACCTAAAAGATACCAACAACTATATATGGCCCTGTAAGTTTCATAATTTTACTCTAGAAAGTAAAATTATAAACTAAATAATATTCTAAATATTACTGTTAATATTTTGAGATCATCCAACAAAATCCTTAAGCCGCGTGGACCTCTTGAGGCCATCCTATCATCTTTCCTCTTAAACTTGTTACAGACAATTGGGTATAAAGAAGTACTAGGTAGAAGCCGGTAACAGCTTAAGAAATAATGCATCATGCTAGCAAAAGTATTAACCCTTAGTAAGTAGGCTTCATTTATGGTGTGACAACGGAATACAAGTTATCAGCGAAGGCCGGCCCCATGATTCCATGGTGCTTACATATATTATAAAACTATGATTCAGGCTAGTTTACTAATATAGATAATCCAGAACAAATGTTGAAAATATAAGCAACCACAAGCATAAAAGAATGAATTACGTGTACTTTTTATTACTCAAAATATTGTTATAAGAAATTTATGTCAAAAAGACTATCGATAGTACGCCATGTGTCTGGATGAAAAGAATGGAGAACTAGCAAAAGTATTTTGGACAGGGTTCTTCTTTACAACCTTTGTTTCAGCACGGAGCCAGGCCTCAACAACAGACAGCAGATTAGTGGAAGATTTCAACTCATTCACATCTGATATCTTTTCTGCTCTTCTCAGTTCACCATCTTGTATATATGCCAAATGAGTTGCCCATGTCTCTAATCCATCAAAAATATGAGTTGCATATACGATTGTAGCTTCCCTCTACAAAAAGAGAAAAAGAAATATAAGCATTGTTTTTGAACCCAAGATTCCAGCTTTGCAAAATGGGCATTTATCTCCTTTCTTCAAGAGATAATAATTTATCCAGTTGTAGGAATTGAAGATCAAATTCATATCATTATATTTTAATATGATTATCATTCCAATAAGGACCAGCTTATCTAATGCCACATTGCGGCCATCCTCGTTACATTTTCTCATTTGCATATCTAGTGTGTTTCAGCAGGTATATAGACAGAGCATGCAAATACCTGTTCACATTCTTCCCTAAAGAAGTCCAATAAATCCATCCGAGTAACAACATCCAGATCAACAGTAACCTCATCAAGCAAGAGAACCTGAAGTGCAAATCAAGGGTTCCAGTTATATAATTCGGTTTGATTTGACCTGTTGAAGTACATAGACAAAATAATACCTTGTATGGATAAAGAAGACCAAGACAGATTTGCACTCGACGCCGCTGCCCATCAGATACCTTGTGCATTCGCCACTGCAGATCGATATCAAGCAGCTCAATTAATTTGTCTCTCCTATCTGGGTCAGCACCCTCAACTGATAAAAGTAGAGAACAACATAGTTCTATCATACGTCAAGACCAGATAACATTTATATTTGAATTGCTAATTATCATATAGAAATTCTAATGCAACATTACAGAAGCCGGATGCAGACATGAGATGATGATTAACTTTTCTCTTGATATTTACAAATAAAAAAAAATGAAGATACAAATAATTTTGGCAATAAAGACAACTCCATCTAAAAACCCACCTCCAAAGATCATATGTTCAGCCGAGAAGTCTCCTTGAAGTGGAATTTCTCCCTGAATATATTAGCAACTACATCAATGCTGGAAATGAAATTATACAAAACATACAAAAAAAAGGTTATTAATTGGGTTTACGGTAGAGATTTAGGTTCAATTCTTCTGTAAACGCACCACTCAAAAGTTATACGAAGAAAAATCAGTAACACAACAATTGTGTCAAAAGAAAACTATTAGAGAACTGGGGCCATGAAGTGGGTGGGTTACTGTGAATTGCAATTCATGAACATCAATCTCTTGTTAGGACCAAAAGCCCACATTATGGACCAGGTTGACAACAAATGGCTGTTTGGAAGAAATCTAACTGTAGTTATGAGTTCTGGCCAAAGAGAACACAAAGGCTGTGCAACTAATCTATACTACAACAGAGGCCTACAACATACTCAAGCCTCCTAATTTTAAGGAACATATTCAAAACAGATAAAAGCTACGAGTGAACTTTGGTCACAAGATTATATTTTTCCTAATTCCCACAATACCATTTACAAGTACCTATTCTAGTCTATGAAGAAAGAAAACCACTCTACTTTAGAAGATTTACATCTACTTATTAGTATTCCAGTAAAAATAGTCACCAAGAAGGAAAAGGAAAATTGACACTGGCTTAAAACAAAATTGAAAGTAGAGGTGTTAGCAACACAGTCTCTAATAGATGTCTTTTTACACACACTGCAATTTGTTATTAGTTACAATATATTGAAAATTACAAAATCAAGAAAAAAAAAACATTAAAAAAAAGTATAACAGGCAAAAATTGTGATTTCTAATCAATTTTAGCTAATAATAGAGAGTACATTCAATAGAGTGTATAGAGAGTGGAACTCGCAGAAAATTGTGAATTTCTAATACATCTTAGCAAATAATGGAAAGTCCATTCAAAACAAGTGTATATAGAGTGTGTTGCTAGCATCTCTCTTGAAAGTATCTTCCACAGCAAAAAAGGCAAACACTGGCTCACAGCGTGCAAACTTTCTCAGTGGCTCACAAGATAAGCAGGAAATCCATCCGCACAGCACCAAAAAAATTCAGTAGGCAGATAAAAGCTTCAACATAAAATTCGAAGACTACACAAAGGACTTGTATAAGTTCGGGTGCGATACTCAGAAGCTTATATAGTTATAACTTCCACAACTAGCTTACACATCCCAAATGTAGTTTCTCCATTAAACAATCCAAACATACTATTGTTGGCACGGCATTATGCTCAAAGATAATTATATCCATAAGTGAACGAATAGTGATTAACGAACCGTAAACGCAAGAGAAATGAAAAGTTTACCCCAATCCATAACCACATCCAGAAATCATGAAGAAAAACAATATATATATATATATATATATATATATATATATATATTAATAAATAAAAAGAAAAAAACTCACAGCGGAGCCAACGTTTTTGCTCCAGGATCCGCCCAAATAAGCGAGATCTCCGCTACAGACGAGCTGAGTGTCGTGAAAAGCGGAACCATTCAACACGCGCACAACGTCTCTTCCTCCAACCATATGCTTCCCCGCTAGAATCTTCAGCAAAGTCGTCTTACCTGTACAAACGCAATTAACGAAGTGAAATCCTTGCACTTGTAACAATAATAATAACAGTAACAACGAATGCGAAGTTGAATCGTTAGGTTACCGGATCCGTTGGCACCGACGAGGAGGCAGCGCGATCCAGGCTCTACGTTGAGGTTGAAGTCGAGGAAGAGCGGCGGTCGTTGCGCTTCGTAGGAAAATTGCATCCCGCGGACGCGAATTCCTTGCGAATCTTCTTCTGCTGCCGCCATTTGTGAGGGAGTACACCGCCACTGAAGAGAGAGAGCAATTCATACTGTCTTGGGTTCGAATTCAGGGCCAATAGAAAACATACACGTCATCAGGTTCGGGACACCAACCAAACGTGTGAAGAGACGACAAACACGTCGCCACTTCCACCCACCGCTTTTCGGTGCTTAATGGAACTACCCATCGGGTTTTCATCCATCCACCGCAACCGGTCTCAGTCGGACTACGTCACTATTAATTCTATGTATAGTTTTCAATATTCTAAGTATTTTCTTAATTGAACAAAAATGGAGTTAGGTATATAGTTAAATGTTATACATTTTATAAAATATAAGTTAATTTTGTTAGTTGAATATTTAAATTATAAAATAATTGAATGAGAAACTCAAAACTATAATATAATTAAAACTTTTACCCTTTTAATATTTTTTTTCACGTTTGAATTAAAGTATACTTAATAACTTAATATATAAATTATTTAAAATTGTGAAAAGTGTGGTGATGAGTTATCAGAATTTGATAAACTATGATGGGAGTAATAATTAAAACTTTAAACTCCTCCGTGTATGTGAATATGTTTTATTTTAATTTTTATTTTAAATAAAAGTATTTAAAAAATATTTCTTTAAAATATATACTCAAATAAAAAATTAGTTTTAAAGTATAATTCAATCAATTGTATAATAAGATATTAAGGTGGTTTTTTTAAAAAACAAATTCCAAAAAACATTGTAACATAAAATATAAATTTTAAAAAATATCTTCAATTTTGTAAATCTAAATAAAAAATATAAATATATAACATTAAATTCTAAATATTTTCTTAAAATAAATGTAAATATATGACATTAAATTCTAAACAATTACTTTGATTGTGTGATTTTTTAAAATATTTAAATAAAATTCATTAATAATGATTAATAAATATCCACCCATGAAATACCTATACCTAACCATCAACATGTGAGTCATTAAAATACTCATGTTATTATCCACAAATATTCATAAAAGTATTCTTTTAATATTCATTACCATTTTTTTTTCATTTCTAAACCAAAAGAGATTTAAAATAATATTTTTTTTATTTGATTTTTTCAATAGTAACAACTTAATATATTTTAAAAAATAAAAATGTAAAAATCTACGATAATTAAAAAAATATGTAATCAAAATTGGTTGAAAAAAATTACCAAATTGATGATTAATTAAAAATTAAGACAATAAAATTGTGAAAAATAATTATAGATAATACATTTTCTAAAATATAATTTTAATTAATCCAGATAAAAAAAATGCTTACACTTTTAATTTCTAATCATAATCCGATTTTGTCCTCTCAATTTTTTGAGTTAAAAATGTTTAAAATATTTAAACAGGTTCATTCTATCAAACTAACTTAATATATAATACAGATTAGTGATTTTATTTTAAATGCATTTTACAGAAATGTTTGATTGTTAGTAAACAATCCAACTCCCGAAAATATAATTGTATTAAATGCTTATTTAAAAATTCAAACAAAATAATTAAAAATACAAATAACTCAATAACTTTTCAATAAAAATGTTGACATTAATAGTTTAAATCTATCAAAATTAATTTACCAAGCTTAAAATAAACAAACAAATGTTTAGTCTAATGATAGTTTGATTTACATTAGACACTATAAAACTGCCAACATTAACAACAAAATATTTTCTTAACTCATATTGTTATTTGTTAAATTTTATTAGAAACTATAAAATTAAGTGATATATTATTCATTAAATACAAAGAAAGCAATAGAATTTATTAAAACTTATAATGTTTAATAAATTTTAATCAATAATAAGTTATATTACAGAATGTATTACATGTATTATGTTATCGAAGTTCAACTATACTAATAACAATGTTCCCTAAAATTGTTAATTAACCCTTTTGCTTGATCTAATGCCACTGGAAAGACAAGTTTTCTTAAATCTACATAATTGAGTTTTAAAAAATATAATTTAAAAAATGATTTAAATTAAAAAAAAAACTTGTGTATTAGTTATTTTAAATGGAAAAAATTAGACAATATTAATTAGAAAGAATAATTGTACAGTATTTTATTAAATAAAAATATTTTTATTTATTAAAAGTAAAATTATTTAATTATAAATTACAATATAATAATTACAGGGAATATATTTATTATTAAATGATAAAATTGTCAAGCAAAATATAACATCATATAAATACTTTATTGAAAGAAAAACTCTTATTTTTGGAGAAAAATCTTATTCCTTACTATCTTATATTTTTTATATTTTATAATATTTTATTTTTATCTCTTTTCTTGGTACAATTTTTTGTGTGTCAGTATCATAAAAATATATTAGCATTTGTCCAAAAATAAAGGAAAATAAAATTTATTTATATACAGAAAGTGTTAGGTATTGATAATCACGTAAGGGTTTCAAGGAGAAGAGAGGGTTTAGACTGGTCAAAGAATTGTTAAATGAGTTCTGATTAAACAACACAAGATTAATCTTGCGCAAGAAGCAAGATGACGCCGATTCATTCCCCGCCTTAACACGTGGCATCACCACAGGGGGAAAGAGAGGGGTTGAAACGGAAACAAAACACGACGAAGGTCTCACCCACTCTTCTCTCCCAAACGGGAATCGAAGAAGACGAAGAAGCTTCTTTCATTTCAATCGGAATCGTCAAACAGAAATTGAACGCTCTTGAGTTACGGTTAAAATGATCAACGCTTTCTGTTTTGGCAGCTAGGTCACGATGATAACCGCGAGAATTTGCTAACGCTTAAACAATTCGATGGAGGAAGAGGAGGATCGGATTTTGCTCTCTAGTTTGGGCGTAAAGTCTGCCAATCCCGAAGACATTGAACGCGACGTTTTGGAAAAGGTATATATCATCAGTTTCTGCCTCTTTTTGTTACATGCATTTTAGTTCGTGTTTTACTGTTCTATTTCCTTTGAAATTGATGTGCATGTTTAATTTAGAACTCGGTGTTGAGATTAATAGCCGCAGTGATGTTCACTTGAAACAAAACCTTAAGATTTAACGGTGTATGTTTAACTTGTAGGCTACTAAGAATGATTCAGCGACCGTTAGTGAAGCTGAAGGTAGTGCCAAGGAAGAATGTTCTGATTTACCTGAAAATGTCGATTCATCGGCTAATGCTAAAGCTGAACTTCATCAGAAGTTGAGAGCTGTTCAATTTGAAATTGATGCGGTTGCCTCCACCGTTGAGCGGTTGAGAAATGTGGAAAATAATGAAGAATGTGGTGATGCTGGTGAAGACGGCTTGGTGCCAGGGATTGCTAAGGGTGATTCCTCCAACAATTCAAACCTTCAGTGTGCTCTTGCTGCCGATAGGTTGAGGAGTCTGAAGAAGACGAAAGCTCAACTCGAGAAAGATCTTTTGAATTTGTCCAAGGATGATGCTTCCAAAAGTGTCGAGGATGAACAATTGATCTTTAGTTTGGTTAGGGAAGAACGGAAGCCCAAGAGGAAGGTTAAAGAAGATAAAAAATCAGCCAAAAGCAAGGGAAAACGACTTAAGAAAGTTTCGTTTGAAGATGATGTTGATTTTGATACTGTTCTAGATGCAGCCTCTGCCGGCTTTGTTGAAACAGTGAGTTTTACTTTTAATAATCATATTTTTTTTTGTCCTGGTTTGTTATTTTTTTGGTCTAAAAGAATTGTTGGTTAGAACTTAGAAGTAGAGAACTCATTTTCTATTAAGTGCTAAGAGAGTACCAAATTCTAAGGATATAATACTTGGTGGAGTTACAACCAGAGAACTCATTTTCTACTACTTCATATGACTTAGGAAAGGGATGAACTGGTGAGGAAAGGAATTTTAACCCCTTTTCATAAGTTAAAGGGCTTTGAGCGCCGTTTTGAACAACTAGAAACATCAACTAGTCATAATGCTGATGAGGAAGAAAATGATGGTGATCTTGCTGCTGCCAGTGTTGAAAGAGCTGCCAAATCCATGTATGAGGCTGCAAGATCTCGCCCAACCACCAAGCTGCTTGAGCCTCAAGATGCACCAAAGCTTGATGCACCTACTTTTCCATTTCGAAGGCTCAGGAAACCGCTACAATCTTCCAAACCTCTAGATAGAGAGGTGGAGCTGAATAAAGATTCGAAAAGGAAAAAGAGGAGGCCTCTGCCTGGTAGGAAGTGGACCAAGCGTGTTTCTTGCGAGGATATACGTCTGGAAGAAAGTGGTATGTTTAAAATGTAATGTTCTCACTGAAAAATTGGATTGAATTCTTATTTCCCTGGACAACAGGAGAAAGGTAAAAGATAATATGAAAAAGTAAGTCAATATGTGCTATTATAACTTCTTCAAGTTTCCTATCTAGTAATAAAGTTGCAGGCCCCATAATTTATCAAATTCTCAGAGGAGCTAAAAAATATTGTGATTTTACATATAACTTTATTTTAAGTTTTGACAATATCTTTGTTAGAGATGTCAACATGGAGGAATCATTCAAACTTGTTGCATTGGGTTATACTTTAAAAGATTTAACATCAATATATCTTTTGTTATAATTGTTATTTGCTATCAGCATTTGATTATATGCAAATGGTGACTTGCCTTTTTTTCAGTGCTTCTTTGTTTTTAGTGCTATATGTGTTTGTTGCGTCCAGTTTTAGAATGCCTGATGTTCAATCTAAATTTTCGCCTAGTAAGAGTGTATGTGAATAGGTAAGTTATGTTTTGATAATGGATTATTCATTGACTTGTACATTCAACTTTTTTCCTAGATCAATATTCCCTTTTCAAAATATTATGAAAGAAAATTCTGATAAAATAAAGCATGTACATTGGCCATCTGTTGATGTGAGGAAATATTATGTGATGTATCATAAACTGCTTCCACTTTTATTTCACTCTAGAATTTTGGTTTGCAATATCTGTTTTCGTTCATAACATAATTCAATTTATTGATATTTTTTTGCAGAAAACGCAGATGGTTGCTTGGATACTTCCAGTTTTGAAAATTTAGAAGAACAAGACATTGAATTGGATGATCCTGAATCTTCGTATGTAACATTAGAAGGTGGGCTGAAAATCCCAGATAAGATATTTGAAGCTCTGTTTGACTATCAAAAGGTTGGTGTTCAGTGGCTGTGGGAATTGCATTGCCAAAGAGCTGGTGGAATTATTGGTGATGAGATGGGACTTGGTAAAACTGTCCAGGTCTTATCGTTTCTTGGTGCATTGCATTTTAGTGGCATGTACAAACCCAGCATTATTGTCTGCCCTGTTACACTCTTGCGACAGTGGAAAAGGGAAGCTAACAAGTGGTACCCAAAATTCCATGTAGAGATTTTACACGATTCGGCTCACGATGCTTCTCCTAGAAAGAAGCGAGCTAGATCCGAAGAAACTGACTGTGAAAGCAGTAGTTCAAGTGACAATGATTATGAGAAAAGTGCGCCATCTAGAAACACAAAGAAATGGGCATCCCTGATAAATCGTGTCATGAGGTCAGAATCTGGATTACTTATCACCACTTATGAGCAGCTCAGAATATTGGGGGATCAGTTGCTCAACATTGAATGGGGTTATGCAGTTCTTGATGAAGGGCATAAAATAAGGAATCCAAATGCTGAAGTTACCCTTGTTTGCAAGCAGCTACAAACTGTACATCGCATCATAATGACTGGTGCACCTATTCAGAATAAACTGACTGAACTGTGGTCATTGTTTGATTTTGTTTTTCCTGGAAAATTGGGTGTTTTGCCAATATTTGAAGTTGAATTTGCAGTTCCTATAGCAGTTGGTGGATATGCAAATGCTTCACCTTTGCAAGTATCCACCGCATACAGGTGGGTCAATATTTTTTTGTTGGTGCAAAGGGTTATGTTAAAAATTTGGTCTCTATGGTCAATAAATAAGGTCAAGATGGGCAGTTTTCGTATCCTTTTTATTATCACTAGAAAGTTGACCAATGTTTTATGAAGTGGGAGAAGAACAATTCGAAATTTATCCAAAAGTAGTATTTCATATGACACCTTAATTTGGTCATTACATGGTTAAATATTGATGTCTTTGTTCATAATCTGGAAATGTTTTTTCCAGGAATTTCTGAATTGTATTTCTTCAAACATAAAATTTAAGGGACTGTATTGTTTTGACAATAAGTCACAACAGGTAAACCAATCATGATCCCTTGATGTAGTGGGAATATGAAGCAAAAGAACTTGCTGATGAATATCTTTAATTAGATTGTTTGTATATTTCATCTAGGGATATTGAAGTAGTTGACTTTCAAGGTAAGCCTCAAATACCAAATAATATTAATGTAGTTGTCATTTTTAGGTGTGCTGTGGTGCTACGTGATTTAATCATGCCTTATCTTCTCCGACGAATGAAGGCTGATGTGAATGCCCAACTTCCAAAGAAGACGGAGCATGTTCTATTTTGCAGCCTTACACCAGAACAAATATCTGCTTACAGAGCATTTTTAGCTAGTACTGATGTGGAGCAAATATTGGATGGACACAGGAATTCTCTTTATGGAATTGATGTGATGCGCAAGATCTGTAACCACCCTGATCTACTTGAAAGGGATCATGCCTTCAGTGATCCAGATTATGGAAATCCAGAACGTAGTGGGAAAATGAAAGTTGTAGCTCAAGTGCTTAATGTTTGGAAAGAACAGGGTCACCGGGTTCTCCTTTTTACTCAAACCCAACAAATGCTGGACATTTTTGAGAATTTTTTGACAACTTCTGGACACATTTATCGGAGAATGGATGGTCTCACTCCTGTAAAACAGAGAATGGCCTTAATAGACGAATTTAATGCCTCAAGTGAAATATTTATTTTCATTTTAACGACCAAAGTTGGGGGTTTGGGGACCAATCTTACAGGTGCAGATAGGGTGATCATCTTTGACCCTGACTGGAATCCCTCGACTGATATGCAGGTAAGTTTGTACTGAATACATCCTTTTATGGAAATTTTTGAAATTTGACTGACAAACTTCCCTTCCACCATGTTCACTTAGTCACTTGGTTATATAAGATTCTCATTCTTTTAACAGGCCAGAGAGCGAGCTTGGCGTATTGGTCAGAAGCGGGATGTAACAGTTTATAGGTTGATAACACGTGGAACTATAGAGGAGAAAGTGTATCACCGTCAGATTTACAAACATTTTCTTACGAATAAGATATTGAAGAATCCACAGCAGAAAAGGTTCTTTAAAGCCCGGGATATGAAAGATCTTTTCACACTTAATGTGGATGGAGAAACTGAGTCAACTGAAACGTCAAATATTTTTAGTCAAATATCTGAAGAAGTAAATGTCATTGGGACACAGAAAGAAAATAAGGATAAGTATGAACATAGCCAAACTGCCAAACTGGATTCTGAAGATGTTGCAGTTAGTAATGATGACAAGTCAGAGGGAGGATCTTTGGAGAGAAAGGGGAAAGAGAAGGTTGAACGTGAGAATGGGGTTGATGAGGAAACAAATATATTGAAAAGCCTTTTTGATGCCAATGGGATACATGTAAGTTTCTTCTCTGCGTACGAGTGTTTCAGCGTACATCCAATTTTATCATGCATCATTATGTTTATTTGACTAATTCTGGGAAACTACACCCTGTTGCATTAGTAAACTTCAAGAACTAAGATAATTATGAACAAAGCAAGCATACTATATGTTTTGATTTTGTACTATAATTACATTTACCATGCTGAGCCTCAGTCTACTTTAGAATGTGATCGTGCCCTATTTGCCTGTTCTTGTATAGAGTGATGCTCTTTACCTTCTAGTACTTCATTTTTCTGTGTTTTCTTTGTAATAAATCCGTTCTATGATTGTAGAGTGCCATGAACCATGATTTGATCATGAATGCCCATGATGAGGAGAAGATGAGACTAGAGGAGCAAGCATCCCAGGTTGCACGAAGAGCTGCAGAAGCTTTACGTCAGTCACGAATGCTCAGAAGCCATGATAGTGTATCTGTTCCCACGTGGACAGGAAGGTCAGGAGCTGCTGGTGCACCATCATCTGTTCGGCAGAAGTTTGGTTCAACTGTGAATCCCCTGTTGGTAAATAAAAGTAAGGTATCTGACGAACTACCCAGCAAGGGGACTACGAAGTTAAATGGATTCGCTGCTGGGGCATCTGCTGGTAAAGCATTATCTTCTGTCGAACTATTAGCTCAAATTAGAGGTAACCAAGAGAAAGCCATTGGTGCTGGGCTTGAACATCAGTCTGGTATGTCTTCAAGTTCCTCGAATCAAGCAAGATCTGTAGATGTTAGATCCTCCAGGGCTACTGCAAGTTCATCTGGATTGCAACCTGAAGTATTGATTCGGCAAATCTGCACTTTTATACAACAGCGAGGGGGTAGCTCTGATTCAGCCAGCATAGTTCAGTACTTCAGGGAACGGATTCCCTCCGAACATCTTGCCCTGTTCAAGAATCTGTTAAAGGAAATTGCGACTCTGCATAAAGGATCAAATGGATCCCATTGGGTTCTGAAACCAGACTATCAATTCTGATATCAGAGTACCAATAGGAGTAAGTTATTTGCCAATATTTCAATGCCGACTGCACAGTGGGGTCATTCATGTCGATGGAATACTCATTTCATGGCTTAATCTGAACGGTAGACTCTGAAGCATGCTTCTGTGTGCTCGCGGTTTGTTTTTTGTACTGAACTTAGTTTTTGTGGGATACAGTCGAGAAGAATACCTGTAGAGCTCATTGTTGGGTTCTTAGCTCAATTTTGTATTACGGAAAAGGGACAAATAGGTTCACAGGCGCCACTTTGGTGTTGCAGTAAATAGCAGTTTTGTAAAGCGGCATTATTATTTCTAATTTTATTCATTCGGTTCTTCAAGTAAAGAAAGCCATGTAGAGACAATTCCTTTAATATCAACAACCATTCCTTTTAATATTAACTAGTCGTTTATCCAAGTAATACTTATTCTCATGATAAGTAATTCCTCCACATATATTTTCTGTTTCAAAGGACTTTTCCAGAGTTAATATCAATGTTAACTTCTTCATGGAGCGGGGTATGTTACTTTACTCTTGTTGTTTTATGGAGAATGAACAATTGTTTCCATGACATCAGTTAATATATTTCTTCATGACTCAATTATAAACAAAATTAATTACTTTTGCAGTTAATTAATTTCACGTTTATTGAGAATAGTAGTCATGTAATGTTTTGTATTTATAAAATGAAGGTCTCATTTCTTTCTAAACTACCTTCAAATTTATTTATTGAGAATGACCAAATTTTAAATATAAGGATATTTTAAACATAATAACATCAGATAAGGTTTCGAGAATTGAAATTTGTTTATAAGTTATATTTTTTAAATGGATCAATTTTGCCTTTTAATTTTATTTAAATTCAATGTAACCCTTTCTGTTTAAATTAAGTAGACGAAAGTTAAATCGGAATGAAGGATAAAAGATAAATTAGTTTTTTGGTTCTATTTTTAATTAGTTTAATTTAGTTTCTTAACTTTCTAATAAAAATCAGGGTAACTCTTTTCTTCTACTCATACGACCATTAGGAAATTGTTATTATAATAATTTGATATTTTCTTTCTATATTACATTTTCTAATAATTACTATCTCAAGGAATTAAAATTTAATTTTCGTTCAATTTATTAATTTTTATTTAATATTTTCATTTTTTTCAAAATTTAAAATTTATATAATTTTTTTATTATGACATACTTAATTACTACTTGTAACAATATGAATCTTATATAAATAAAATTTAATAAACTACCTTATTAAAATAAATTAATTATTGTCATTAGAGTATAATTTTTTTCATCAATATTAACGTAAGATAATAAACAAACATTATATCTTATCTTTCACACACACACACACATATATATATAATTACTATTCTTTTACGCTTTTAAATTAGTATTGTATATTATTATAATCCCGTATTTATATATCTAAAGTAAATTTTTAAAATTGTAATTTATAATTTAAAAAAACGTAAAAAATTATTAAATTATTATAGTGACGGTTGTTTTGAAATTGCCCGTATATAATAACCAAGTGTTCGTATGAATACTTTTTTTTTTTATAAATACACATGATAAAATAATTTTTATTAACTATATTTTTAGTTTCAACAAGATCTTGCTTTTAATTTACACAAGTTAATTTATTTATAATATAGACTTCTTTCAATTTGTTTTTGTTGTCGTCTCTTGACTGTTTATAAGAGAGTTTATCCCACCATTTTCTAAATTATGATTTATAGCCTCAATATATTGTAATGTCAAGTTGGGAGTTTTGGAATTTAGTGCAATTGTCCATGAAGAGAGCTACACAGGCACAAAGCTGCTGGCCCTGTTCCACAAGTGACAAGGGTAACATACAGCAGCTGTTAAAAATGGATTTTGTCAAGCAACACAACAACAGCTTCATATATATACCTATTTTCAAGCATTTGGTATTCGGTTGACGGATGATACATGCATAACATTCGTAACACTCCCTTTAACACAAAATCACAAGCACAACTTAATCAAGAAAGATTCTTCTGGGGATACTGATTGAGGGTAATTCTTTTATAGAGATATGAGAAAACTGTTATTACAAAGAAAAACATAAATATTTCCATGACATTCTCAAGATATCGATTTACTTGGTACTTGGTGCTAAATTCACTTATGACACCTCTTTCTGCACAGATTCTTCCACTGTTGCTTTTCTCAATATAAAGAACCAAAAAAATCAGAGAATAATAAAAGCCTCGTTGTTAAAATCCTCATATATGTAATCAGAAGGCTGCCCATCCTGACGCTCCCGAGGTGTTTGTTGACGGAAGATTTTTCTGTAAATGCAAACAACCAAGAAATGTGAATGTTACTCATAACAGAGAAAACCTCTTGGTTAAACTGGGATGCTCCAGAACATAACCAAGAAAATTGCTCTCAAAGCATTGTGAATCAAGCATGTAGGAATCTAAAACTAAAAAATAAACTAATATACCAGGATTGTTATACAGAACTAATACAGTTGGTTTTCTAAATCTCTTGACCGAATTAACTAAAGGCAGGAGCACCTTTATGCGGTTATGCCTTGTGATCAAGGGAACGATTACTTCAGATTTGGCGATACAACATCAAGAATGCAATGATGAAAAAGTTAGGTTAATCAATCCTATTAAAATTAGATAGTATAGATAAGGCATATAAGCTCCACAAATAGATCTCGTCTGAACAATAGGAAACGATGTTGCTGTTAAGTCGTGCAATGCAATAACTACTAAGCCAAAAAAATTCAATTACATGAACCAATAACATTCAGAAAGGAAGAGCTGGACCGGCATACCTGTAGTTGAGAAAGATCTGATAAAGAGTCTGTGGAATGTTTCACACTTTCATATGTCCCTTTAGGATCAGTAGCGCGACCTGTGGAAGCAATCCGAGCAGCAACAGGATCATTTGGTGGGAGTGGAAGAGGAGACCTGATTTTCCCAGTCCCACTTGGTGGGGGAGCAAGGCTCAAGGTTTTTGGCTTTGGTGTTGCAGCATGCCCACTGGTTAGGCCAGCAGCTGAAAGCATGCCCGTTCCTCCAGATACCTTGTGCTTCACATTAATCCTAATGGTTTCCCCGTCCTACAGGCCAAATAACAAACACAGCCTTGAAAAGTCACGATCCACAGGGTAAGAAAAACACACTGTTAAGACAAGACAAAGTAAATTCATCAAAATTTTGAAGAATAGCGAAACAGAAACACACCTAGAAACTTATCCATTAACATGTACAGCAGAAGAAAATAAGAACATAAAATGCATTCAACTTCTTCGTAAGCTAAAATCAACTTAAGTACGATAGCTTTTTCAAGAAGTTAAATGAAAAGAACTTCTATCAAAATTAATTGCATACATTGATTTTAGCTTAAGTGACAAGCTCAAATCATTTTTAGTTTCTACAAATTAATCCAAACTGTGCCTAATTCTTGATCACAACATAAATATCATACAGTAGATACCAAAGAATATAAGCACAACACAAACATAATCTCAGTGATCCACTTAACCGCAGCATTGAATCATGCTTGATTCACTCAAACTCAACAAGTAGACCAATAAAAATTTACATCTCATCAATCCATCTCAAAATAAACTAATTCATGATGATCAGGATCGCGAATTAAAGTTCAATTACTGAATCGAAACAAGCAGACTGGAGAAATCGTGATCGACGTACCTTAAGCCTGTGATTGACGGCGGGATGAATGTCGATCTGAGACTCTTCGGCGGCGGCAGAGTCGCCGGATTCCTTCTCGTGCTCGCGGCGGACGTACTTCTCGTGATCGGAGAGCGCGACGTTGAAGTCGAAGGCCTCGTTCCTCTCATTGAACCCTAGCCCGATGAAGGCGTGCTTGCCGCGACCGTCCTCGATCTTGAGGACGAAATAGCGCGACGAGTCGAGGACCGGCTCCACCGCGCTCTCGCGCTGGCCAGGGTACACGAAGCACGCGGCGAAGAGGTCACCGGAGTTCGGATCCTCAAGGCGGATCTCGCAGCGGTCCCGACGCGATACGACGCGGATCCGCCCCGACCAGATCTTGTCGGACTGGAGCCACTCGCCACACTTGTAGCCGCCGGAGGTGGTGCGCGGCGGGATCTTGTAGACGGAGACCTCACGCACCACGAGGAGCGTGTGCTCAAAAGCCTCCTCCTCCTCCACCTCGAACGACATCGTTTTCGTGGAGGAAATTCGATTGAAGTTTGAGTTTGAGTTTGAGAGGAATTTAACGTGAATTTGAGTTTGCGAAATGCGAAATGCGAAATGCGAATTGCGATTTGAGGAGCGAATAAGAGTGCGGTGTTGCGTCTGTGTCTGGCACGGTCAAGTGTTTGGGGAGATGCACTTTCGTAATCTCTTCTCTTCCTTCTTCCTATTACCAATCTTTGCTTTATCTTCTTTTGTTACTCTTCAATCCATCTTTTCTTTTCTTTTTAAGCCACCACCATTTCTTAAATTTGTAATTTAATCATAATAATAGAGGAATATGGTGTGGTAAAATTGAATTTTGAGAAATGAGAAATCCCAGTGAATTGGATATTGTATGATTCATTCATTCACAAAGGTGCCGGCTATCAAGTAGGAAAAGGACCGCACACAATACCAAAATATTTGTTTTATCTGACGTGAGATCACATCTTTTTTCATTCATTTTCTTCAGAATCCCAATCACTTTGGTTAAGGCATATGAAGAGATGACTACTTCTAATTTTTAAAATGCTAATATTTTTTTCTTATCTCAACTAAAATTGTTATGCGCCAAGAAATTCTTTATCTGAGAAAGTTACCTTTAAAATCTACTAAATATAATATTATATCATTATTACTAAGTAAAAAGATAAGGTTACTGATATTAGAAATAATAAAATGATTATTATTTATTACTTATTATTGTTATTATTATAATGACATAATTAGATTTCATTCATATTCAATTTGAGAAAGATAGACTTAGAAGAAATCTAAATATTATATTCAGAAGTTGATTTTTTGTCATGTTCACAAAATAACAATGGAATTTCAAGATATACAATTTCGCATATAAAATATGTTTCACATGGTGAGGAGATCACGTTATTTTGTCGTTGTTGAGTTCATCAAGAAAATAACTAGACAACATCAATCTATTATTTTTATCTATCAATTTTATATTTTAATTGGATACCAATTATTTGGATATATTTGGAAATTTTGATATTAAATTAAGAGAAAAATTCTTTTTGAATTTATCTTTGGTTTTCAATCAATTTAAGATTAATTTTTATTAAAAAATATTAATTGATCAATTTAATATATATACTAAAAACCTCACTATATACAACCACCATTATATTTAGCTTTAATATAAAACAATTTTAATAATAATGGTTTTAAAAAGTAAATTATTTTATTAATGTATTAAATATATTCGATTATAATGAAAATTATTATTTAGATAAGTGTTAGATGTAACGAATTTAGATTTATTTTATATATTTTTATTTCAACATGATACATAGATATATGTTTAATTATTTTATTTTTCTTGGTCGAACCATTATTCACTAGTGCTAAATATTTTTTTTCATAATTTTTTTTTAATTTTTGAATTTACTTTTAGTTTTGTTATAACCATTGTCATCTTAATATTATTTTAACATTTTTATCACACGATTAAATCTTAACAATTAATTCATTCTTTTTATATCGTTTGTACAATCTTAACACTATGATTGACATCTATCTACCATTAAAATGGAATTTATATATGCCTTTACGAAACTCTTTAAAGACATGTGCAACTTGGTTTTGTATGAGATACTTGAGGAGGGTTTATGATAACTTCTCATGAGCAATTTATTTCCAGGATGATAAATTATGATAATTTTTTTCTCATTGTGACTTTCTTACCATTTGCAAATTTCTCATTCTTCGATAATTTTACCAGGGTTTGCATCCATGGATATTGGTTTTTTTACTGAGAAACATTCATTTTGATTAATGTTGGTTGTGGTTATGTTTCTTGTATTGTAGATTGGTGTTGACCTTTCTTCTTGGTGTTGGCGAGTTTCAATAATAGATTCACTCTTAAATTGTTTCATCGATGTATGTGTTATATCTTTTATTTCTCAAAGCTTGAAAATGTCTCAAGGATCTTGTGATAATATTTGACTAGCAATAAATCCTCGACTTAAAACTCCTTACTTAGGTATTTGATAATGGGTTATGTGTTATTCTTATACAAAACTTTCTTTACTCTTATGTCTTGAGCAAGTGTTAACCCAACTATTAAGGCTTCATTCTCAATAAGATTGTTCAGGTTCTGAAATCAAAACATAAAGTTTGTTTTAAGAGTAAATTATTAAAAACTTTAAGTACAACATTTGCCCCACTTCCCTTTTTCTTGGATTATCCATCCACAACTTGACCTTTATTTTATTTTTTAATCAAAGTTCACTTATAAAATTTGTTAAGCATTGAGACTTTATTAATCCTATTAATTCATATGAAATATAATATCATACTAGTTTTATGAACCAACTAATCATTTGTCTTACTTAATTAAAATTATTATAGTTGGAATTATTAAACACTTTGTTATGTATTAAATAATTTGTCTACATCATAGTAACTAAAATTAAAATTGTCTTCTCGATCATCTAGTATTGGATTTAGTCTCATAACAAAATTTAATTGAGAAAATAATTGAGATTTTGTCTAGAATTAAACATATAACTACAAGTTATAAAAAAATATTTTATAATATCATTAAATATATTAATAACGGTAAAAAAGATTTATTCATAATGAAAATCTCACTTGAATTTCATGAACTTTCTTCATTATTTATATTATAGATTTTATTTTCTCCATCAACGTCTAAATCATAATTAAAAAGCAAATTTTTTTGATTAATTTACTATACTTTCTCTTTAAGTTTTTCAAACTTACTATTTCAATCAATGGCCAATGTTAATTCGGATGGACCTTGAGAAAGTTTTATGCTTTATCTAAAATTAGAGCAAATCATCTTTAAAATCTCTTTAAATAAAAAGTTATTTTAACTTATATTTCTTTATCTAATATTTCACTAATAACTATTTTTACGCATAGTATAAATAACAATGAATATGCCATTTATTAAACAGCATAACTATTTTAACAAATACATTCCTTTTATATAAATATTAATATCAATATAATTTACTCGAGAACGAGAGAAAAAAAATATTTTATTAAAAACTGAAAATTTAATTAATTTTGAGGACAAAGGGAGTAGTAAATGAAATGAACTAAAAATAATAAAAAAATTATCACTTTATTGTTTGAAAAAGTTGTAATAAAAGTTTTGAGAAAAAAAAAAGTGAAAGGTGGAAAAATGTAAAACCACATATTATGGAGTAAATGGAAGTTCTAGACCAAATAATCGTAAATTTAATGTGCGAAAACTGCTTAGTCCCACATATAAAGATTAGAGAGAAGGTCTTTCACTCCCAACTGAACAGTGGCTACTCTCTCTTATTCCGATCCATTGCTGTTCCAGGCATGGCCACACAAGTGACACTAGTAGCATCAGCATTTCTTCTGCTTCTTCTTCTCCCTTTCTCCACTTCTATCTCTCACTCTCACCGATCCGCTGCCATCGACCTCTTCGCTCCCTCTCCCGCAAGGTCATAACATAAACCCTAATTAAACTCTCTCGCATTGCGTTGTTCTTCGCCGATTCCGTCAAATCCGTTTAATTTTCCGAAATAAATTAAAAACGCTGCGTTTCGTTGTGATCGGAGGACGTCAATGGATAATTAGATTTGTGTTGCTTTCTTGAGATTTTAAAACGTTATGCGCAACTGAACTCAACGGTTTTTTTCATTCTCTGATCTGTTACCAGCTTAGAAGTCGCGTACGAGGCGCTTAGAGTGTTTGAGATTATCGGACTCGAAGAGAAGAAGACTCATGTGCGCGGGGACACGTGTCAGAAAGTGTTGGAAAATCTAGACTCGGCTTCCGCCCTCAAGGATTTGTTCTATGCCTTGAAAGTTAACTCCATTTTAAAATGTGATGTTAATAGGGAGGCTTTAAAGGTACCTTTTATGTTTGCACGTGGTTGGGCATTTGTTGTCATCATCATAATTTGGTTGCTGTTTTAGTGTCACTGCTTTTGAAAGTTCTGTTGGTGTGCTGGGAATTGATGCTAGTTTTTTTATTTTAATATTTTGAATAGGATATTGCTTCGAGACTTAAGGCCACTGTTCATGGTGCGAGTACTCTGCTTGACATATACTACTCGATCGGAGGCTTGGTTGTTATAAAGGTAGTTCTCTGCCTGCTGCTTTACACTGTGATCTTTGAGGTCTATATTACAGGTTTTTTTTTTTTTTTTTTTTTTTTTTTTTTTTTTTTTTTTATTTATTTATTGGATTCCTTAGTGAGTGTTGGTGCATTAATGAAGTTTATTTCCCATTAATCCTTTCTGTAGGGTTTTTGAATATGCCTAATCTTTTTATCTTATGTTATGTTTTAAGTAGTGGATGCGGTATTTGTTTAAAAAAAATTGAAAACTGTGATTTGTGGATTGGAAACGATATAATATAGTGTATGATGGTGCTTAACTGCTGTTGTATGCCCCTTCTTTGTACACAGGATCATGATTCCAATGTTGATGCGTATCTTGCTGATGTTGATGGGGTTTTTCAATCAATCAAGGTTTGTGTTATTGTGTTTTTTCTATTAAATAAGATAAGATGAGCACTAGATTTGTTTTATGGTAACTACTAATTTGGCCTCATCTGATATGGATGATAGGAGATGATAGTGCCTTCCATATTAATTTCGCCTGTATGCTACATCAATTAATATTTTTGCAACAATTCAAATCTGATTTGCACATTTATTTTGTCTTTCGTTGTGGGCAGGCTCTTAGTCAAAGTGATGGAAGATGGAGCTATAGTTCTGATAATCCGGAGTCCAGTACCTATGCTGCTGGTAATAGTTTGCTGTGAAATGTATTTGTTAGAATCATGTGCAGTTCATGTATCATATTTTGAATGAGTTCATGTATCACATGTTAAACTGCATTTAGTATTTATAGGAAATAGTATTTTGGGAGTTGCACTCGTTTACTCTCAGCCTTGGAATTAGTAGCAAATTTGCACAGTGGAAGACCGAATCCCGTCGTCATTCTGTAGATTCTGTATAAAATACTCCCTTCTCCATTTAACAACTTTATCTTTAATCTTCCCCTAAACCCCACAGTACTGATACTTGATTTATCCCTTATAAGCCATTATGCCCAATATTTTCTTTGCTGAGGCTAGGCTTCGTGAGATCCTTGGAAATATTGTTGTAGTTTATCCAAGCTAACAATTTATCTCATAATATATTTCACAGGATTAGCAATTGAAGCCTTTGCAGGAGTAATCTCACTAGCATCTTCTGAAATTGATCAGTCTAAGGTAAAGTTATGGATCATTATATGGTTATGTCTGTAATAGGTTTCATACATTGTCCCGAAATTCATGCATGCAACATTATTTGCATTATAAATAATTAATATGTTGAGGGGCATAGCACGAAACTGAATTTAAACTTGCTAGTGTTGTGCCTGCGTTTAGGTGATCATCTATTTTAGCCTTTATTTTTTCTTTTCTAGCTTTTGATGCCTTTTGCTAACGTATTTTTGTTTTGGTCCTTCTATCAATTTCTTATATTAGCTCCATATTGGCAGGTCAATGTAGTGAAAAATGACATAGTGAAGCTTTTTGATATCATTGAGAAATATGGTATGTGTAGCTTTGCTTTTGCTTCATTTAAAGTGATTTCTGCTGATGTTTATTTTTAAATATAGAATTCCCTGGCATGGGTTAGCAATTCATGGCAGCCTTGGTCTCAATTTATAGAATTTGTTCTTTTCTAAGTGGTAGATTCTAAATTTATCCTTATGCTAGTGCTTTCATGTTTCGTCACATTTTGTTTATTATTTGGTCTTTTTGCTGCTTTTATTTTGGGCTTAACAATTAATCAAGTTGCAATCACCTGCTTAAAAGCTGATGTATCATAATCTTGCAAACACTATGGATGTAAGCTTTCCTAGAAGAAATTTCTAGAATTGAGGGTTTCTGTTGAATTATCTATTTCTGTCAATGGCCTGTGATGGGCCTTGGTATTATCAATAAATTCAGTCTCCTACATTTGTAAAATAAGTAGCCTGAAGAGAGTAGATGCATCCTTCAAAATGCTTGAATCTTGAAGACCTTTTTCTTGTGATAACCAAATTCTACATATATCTATGTAGGGTTGTGATTGTTGTTGCATGTTTGCTTCAGTGCATTTCTGTTCTGCAGAGTGGTATTTTCCATCAGATGATATAATTTGCTTGAAGCTTGTCTTTTTTATCCGGTCCCCTTTTTCTGGGTATTGCATTTGCATCACCCCACCACTCTTTATTCATTGTACTTCATCATATTAGACTTAGATGAACCTATTGTTATTTTTCAGATGATGGAACCTTTTATTTTGATGAGAAATTTGCTGGTGGAGATGAGCAACGGGGTTCTCTTGCCGCAACTTCTTCAGTTGTTAGAGGGTTTACTGCATTTGCTGCTGTAACTTCTGGAGAAATAAATGTATGTAGAGTGTAAGGAAATTGCTTACAATTTTTTTCAATCTGTTTCTGGAATTTATTGCTTATGTTATTGCTTTACGTTTTCCAGCTTCCAGGGGATAAAATACTCGGTTTGGCAAAATTTTTCTTGGGCATTGGAATCCCAGGAGATGCCAAGGACTTCTTCAATCAAGTTGAGTCGTTAGCTTTTCTAGAGACCAACAGGCAAGTGTTTTTCTTAGGACAATCTTATTTTAAATGGCATCTTCATGGAGATATTTCCTTTTTATTTCTTCATTGTTGATATCTTGACCTCATCATGTTCAGTTACAATATGTAACTTGGATTTCTTATGGTGGTGTAGGATTTCCATTCCATTGATATTGTCACTCCCTGAAACAGTTTATTCATTGACCAAGAAAGGCCAGCTTAAGGTATGTAACTAAGTAGTGTCTAGAATCCTTATTTTGTTAATATTATAATTTTTAATTAGTTTTTTCGTAGAGGTTGTATATAATGAACAGTTGATGGGGTGATCCCAATGCCTTATCATGACTTTTGACATTTTTGTCTGACACTAGGAAAGTAGAAATACAGGGTGTATAATAGTGACCTAGTAGCTTTTTGATTGTAGTCCATTTTTGAGTCTCAGCTGTTGTGCAAGCCTAATGTTCTCCGTCCTGTTAATGATTCTAACCTATGAAAAAATTATCAAAGCAGTTCATAGTCTTATTATTAGGCTTCCTTATATGATAATTGTTATTATTATTAGCCATTAATTGTCAGTAGTTTCTTGTTTAAAATTGTTAACAAGCTTTAAGTTGCTTTATCCCCTATTTATTACTTGTTGATTCTTCTGCATGCAGTTCTACATTAATATCTCACCCATTCTTATTAATATCTGATTCCCTCAGCCAAACAATTTTACTTCCTGTTGAGGTCTCTCTGCAGAATTATATTAGTGATTGTGCAATACTTCAGCATTTTTACTCCACTTTTCAGTTTTCATTAGTGTTGTTGACTATATCTGACAGATTTCTATTGCAAAATTAATCAGGTTAAGGTGAATACAGTGCTTGGTTTAGCTCCACCACCTTTAACAGTTAAGCTTGCCCGTGCTTTTAGAACTGGTGCAAAAGATTCAGCTATTATTGACAGCAAGGTGAGTGATGAGTTAATCGTGTCTGAGGGGTGAGGCTCGAAAATATTTTTCTCCTCTGACGCAATCATTTTGTTTACTGGGGTCCTTTTTTTATCCCTGGTAATTTCTACTTTGCATGACACAGGAGCTCTGGTATGACCAAGAAAGTGCACTTCATGTCTTGGATGCTTTGCCTAAGAACGTGGATGTGGGAACTTATGTGTTTGTTTTTGAGGTATTCCCGTTTACCTAATTTAGTTATTTATTTTTCATTTTAGTTACATCAAGGTATGTATTTTTGTATCTACCTATCATTATAATATTTTACCCGATTTTGTAGATTGTGCTTCATGATTCTGGCAGTGAAAAAGCTTATGCAACTGGAGGACAAATTCATGTACCAATATATGTCACTGGGTTTATTGAAATCAGCAATGCAGAAATCACTGTTATGGACAGTGATCTTGGACCTGCCCAAACCCAGAAAAAGTATGTTTCTAATTTGGTTTTGTATCCTATTTGAAGATATCTATGGTGATGTTTAGGATCCTTTTGATTTCTGATTAGTATGTCCGATAATTGTCATTCTGTCCTGTGTAAGTCTGAACTGTTGAATACGAATTCATACCTATGCTGTATTTTTACTTGTAACTCTTGTATGGATTTGATTTATTTTTTAGCTTTCATTTATGTTTGACCTATCTAGGCTAGATTTGGCTGGAAATGGTGCAGTTTCACTCTCAGCTAACCACTTGCAGAAGTTGAAGTTTTCTTTCCAATTGACAACACCTCATGGTCATGTTTTTAAGCCTCATCAGGTTTGCAGTTGCCTCTTGTATCTTCCAAATGAATGTATTTTAAATGCTATGTTTATTGATTTTTGTGGTTTTTCAGGCACTTTTCAAGTTGAGACATGAGACAAAGGTTGAACACATCTTTGTGGTTGGAAACACCGGCAAGAAGTTTGAGATAATTCTTGTTAAGTATCTCTTGTTACAAATTATTTCATTAACTGGGTTTTGAGGTCTCTCGTTTGAGTACTTGTTAATTTTGTTACTATTGGAGATCCTACATTTCCTACAAATATATCTAAAATAAAGTATATAAATAGGTGAAAACCTTATCTTATAAGCCAGTTTTGTGAAGTGGAATTAAACTTAAAGTTCATTTTCTAATAGATTGTTAAGAGTTCAAGTATGAGTTGGAGTCTCACATTGTGTAGAAATGAATAAGTTGATCAATATATAATAAGTGATAAAAACCCAGAAATTTATTGTTTTAAGGTTTTGGGTCGTAGATAATGTTATATTTTTGTATTGTTGGCTCGTGGTCCATTGGTGAATATCTCCCAACTGTTTTACCCCCCCTTTGATTGCCCAACAAGAGTTACATTGTGTGATACATAGTGGTTATACCGTTGCATTCACTTAATTTGTTATGGTGTGTATATCATCCAATATTATAATCAAGAGGCGAGCATCATCAATCAGAAAAGTTTTATACTGATTATAACATATTGCAGTTTTAATCACTTGTTAGGCGCAACATCAACATTTTTGTCTTTTAATTTGGAACTATTGACCGGCCTCAACAGCTTTTGAGCTTGGCTGAGATACAATTGCTTATCATTTTTTGTTTTGCTCTTTTATATAGGGAATACTGAATGCTGTGACATTAATTTGATTCTGATTTTCTTCCTATGGTGCTCTCTCTCTTCTTACATTATTATTTTGGCTTGTAGGATTTTCTTGGCTTGGTCGAGAAACTTTTTTATCTCTCAGGCAGATATGACATTGAGTTGACTGTTGGTGATGCCGTTATGGTATCTTGCACTAGTTCCCATTTTTTAATTTCTCCTTCTCCCAGTCTACTGTGAATCTGAATGAAAATGCTATATTTCAGGAGAACTCTTTCTTCCGGCTACTTGGCCATCTCGATTTAGATCTCCCAGAAGCACCTGAGAAAGCAGCCCGTCCTCCACCACCACCTGTTGACCCTTACTCGAGATATGGGCCGAAAGAAGAGATTACACATTTATTCAGGGCTCCTGAAAAGAGACCACCCCAGAATCTTTCTCTTATTTTCTTGGGTTTAATCCTTTTGCCAATCATTGGCTTTTTGATTGGGGTAAGTCTCAGTATAACTCCCATTACAAAGTGGCATAAATTGACTTGTTTCTTTTGAAGAGAAAAGGCATTCGAGATCAGAATGGCAAAAATAATAGAATAGAAACGGAAAATGTGGTGTGGTTATCTAGACATTTAATTTCTTTTATGATGGTAACAAGCGCTGGAATGCAGAAAAGTTGTCTTTTTGAAAAGAAAAAAAAAAATCACATCAACTGAATAATAGCAATAATTCTTTGATAATCTTAGTTCTGGACAATGGAGACTCATTGAGTTATCTCATGTTACCTTTGCCGATTGAGATATGTCCCTGACTTGCAAGAGATGGTTTACGAAGGGAAAAGGGTGTATTCACCTGCTTGGAACACTCAAAAATGTATTTCAAATTTAGAGTGTTTATTTGAGTCATGACTTTGAGGATAATTTTATAAAATTATCATGTAATATATGAAAATGTTGATTAAAAGTTTAACGACTTCCATAGTTATATGTGTATGAAATCCGGCCTCTACGGGCCCCTGGTCTGATGCTTGACGTTCAAGTTATCGTCAGTGTAAAGGCTTGCTCTACTACAAGTGGCAACTATATATTGATAAGTAGATTACATTGCTTCATATGTATAGAAGTTGGGAAACAAAGTGTAAATGATTATTTCGGCACTTGCATTCAGTTTTGCACAACAATGTTGCTAAGCTGCTTTGTTTTCCTTTGATTTCGTCTATCTTCTTTTGTGGTAGTCAGTGGTTTTTATTCTGTTTTTATGTCATTGGCAGTTATTGCGATTGGGAGTGAACCTAAAGAATTTCCCTGGTTCAACAGTACCTGCTACATTTGGGATCCTTTTCCATGTTGGTATTGCCGGGGTTTTGTTACTTTATGTACTTTTCTGGTTGAAGGTATGTCCACTCTACATTTAAGTAACATTTTTAAAATCATTCAATTAAGTATGAAGTCAGGTTCTTTTGTTATGTGGTGGTATTTCATGTAGAAGGAATTAACTCTTAATCAGAAGTGTTATCTCCCCTGAAAATATGCTTAACTGGTAGAGCCGGTGATGTTGATTCGTAGTGGTTTTCGTTGGGACTATGTTAATTTGCATTACAATTCTCCCGGCACGGCAATATTATCTGTTTGTTCCAACTTTTCCCTCTGAAATTTTTATCTCGTTTTTGTTCGTGTGCAGCTGGACCTGTTCACTACACTCAAGGCATTTGGTCTTTTGGGAGCTTTCCTGATGTTTGTGGGGCACAGAATTCTTTCTCATCTCGCTTTGATGTCAGCCAAGTTGAAATCTGCATGAGTTAAACGACAATAATTTCTATTTTTATAAAGAGACTACGAGAATGAGTTTTTCCTTTGAAGGAATGGCACTAATCCAATTTTGTAGGACCATTGTTGAATTATCTAATGAGAAATGAGAAATTAGAGAGGTGAATTATATCTTTTCGAGAAAAGAACAAAATTATATCGCAAGAGAAAAGTGACTTGATATGTGAGCGGATCCTGATGAACGCATTGAAAAAAAGTTACTTTAGCATATGCTACCTACTCTTCGATGTTAAAGCTGCTGCTTTTTTTTGAAGACTTAACGGTTCATAATCCCCGTCATTTTTCCCAACATACCTTGTTCTGCATCTTGCAGTATCACATTTACTTAATACAATTTAGAAAATGCTTCTTAACATTATGTTTTGATTGAAAATTTTATGTTTTTTTTAAGAAATTCAAGTCTATTGAATTGATATTTTATTTTAAATTGCTTTTAAATGTTTTGTTTAGATAAAATATTTTAACTTTATTAATTTTTTATTTATTGTTTGAATAGAGTATTTCAATCATGGTAAAAAAATTAGAATGAACATCAATTGATAAATAATTTCCACTTGTACTGCAAGATAAATTATCCTGACAATGCCAATTGTAAAATGATTCATATCAAAGACTGAAAAATATTATTAACATTGATTGAAAATCTTGATTAACGTTGATTAAAAAATAACTTTGATTTATATTTTTATTGACATGAAACCAATCTTCAATAATATTAATAAAACAATAATATTTTGATGATATTACAAAATTATGTTCGACAAAATTTACACAAATAAATCCAAAATATAACGAAAAAAATTAGTGCTATAAATCCATAATACAAGGAAAATAAATTAAATTCTAAAAAAATCATAATTTTGTTGTTCATCCTTTATGCACCCATCAATACTAAAAAAGTAACTACGATAAATTATAACTTGAAAGAAACTTTTGCTTATATCAGTAAAAAAATATGTTGAGTGGATGACGTATCGACTTTAATCCAATGCGAAAGAAATGCAACAATACATGTTATTTTGGATTACAAATCTTTGGTCCAGAAATCATCTAGAGTATTTTTTGAATTGATATAACAAAAAAATTTATAGGATGACGTACTGAGATAGGTATTATCAGGGATATTTATTCAAAATAAGGAGAATTGTCTCACGTAGTTTACTCAACTAAAGGGCTTAAGGCAAGAATTGGAAAATTTCAAGCCAATCCCTGCCAATCAATACAATTGCAAACCAATACCATAAAAGTCTAAAGAGAAGGGAAATATCTTATCACATTCTTGAATGTTGTTAATAAGTAGTATTTTATATGATGACAAAGATTATGCTTATGTATTCATGGTTCATAATGAGTAAACTTTACACTTTTTTAATTTAATTAGAAAGACGTATAATATCACTAATAATGATTGTACTTACCCGAATTCAAAATATACAAAAATATGTATAATAATATAAAATTCAATTAAATCAAATAATATACAAACATATATATTATAATAATAATAATAATTATTATTATTATTATTATTAATTGATTGATCGATTAAATGATAAACATTCATATGGTATCTCTTTTTTATTTTAAATATCTTAGATTCAAAAGATTTATAAATACAAATCAATTTTAAAGAGAGTACTCACTCATTCTCTTATTTATTTTTATAATTTCAAGTGAATCTCTCTAGGTCATTATCAACAACTTCACTATCAACTTTTGAAAGTATAAATTCAACTTCGTAAAAATTCCATATTTTCCATTTTAGAAGAGTCACACTCTTTTTTTTTTGTAAGAATGGTCAGCATGTATTCTCTAAAATACAGTGATTGAATTTCTTTTAGAGAAAAAAATTCTAAAGATAACAATTTTTAATAAATAAGTAGAGGTTTGAGAAGGGTTAAAAAGAAAAAAAAAAACATGAACGTATGTTGTTTTTACGAGAAACGTGGACATCTTGATATATATTATAAAAAAACATAGTTATCCACCACGTCTTAAAAGAATTATGAAAATGACAAAGAATGATAATGAAGTTGATGAGAAACAAAACATAACTTCTAAAAAGGAGGAAATGAGAAAATTCAAGTTTAGGATTTACTCTAAACAAGCACAAAGCTCATTGACAACTTTTTCAAGAACCTGAAATTCTTAACAATCAGACAATTGATCAATTTACCTCCACTACAAGATATTGGCTTAAAACCATTAAATATTGTTTGTATATTTTCAAATCTGTACGTTCTAACTTATCATTATAAAATTTATCTTAGGGTGTCGAAATATATAAAAAAATACGTTAGGAAAAGATCTCTTATATCTAGTCACATCAGACTTGACACTTACAAGTTATACATATTCCAATTGGGATTCTTGTATTGATTCTGAAGTTCCACTTTTGGTTTTTGCTTCTTCTTAGCATAATTTTTTGATATATTGGAAAAGTAATATTGGAAAAGTAAGAAACAATTATTGTATCCATATAATCTTTAGAAGGAGTATATAGAGTAACGACTCTAACAACCAGTAAATCACAATGAATAGTTTATCTTTTACATGATTTTGGTATTTCATCACTGTTTTATGATAAATAATCAATAATACACACAATAAATAATCACTGAAGGACAGCTCAAAATAGTTTCTGCACTCCTGTTCGTGCAAACCGTTAATCTCAAGTGACTGAAGCTACTAACAAAATAAACAAAGCAGCAGCAAAAAGGATAAATAAATAAACAAATAAAACCTCATTATCCTGTAATATGTTCAAATTGATTTAGAAAAACAAAATCTTTCCTCAAATTCATCTAATTATCTTAATCACAACAGAAGGGTGACTAACCAAAATTATATAAAATGAACCAACATGATTTGGATGATCTTTCACTGACACTTCTACCTATACTGTAGAGAATATGAATAACATAAAAAGAGCACCTACACCACATGAAAAGAGCTACAAGATTAATTTTCCATGTATTGATGAAACTCCAAACTTCAAAGTGAGCATGCCACTATTCTGAAACCCGGATGCTCTCACTTGTCAGCCAAATCTTCTTCTGAATTATCAAAACTGCATCATCTTTGCCTTGGTCTGAATCTTGCTCTAGATTAGATGTGGCCACTGAAATCCAGTGCAATGCTGGCAAGAATTTCTTTATAAACAACACCACTGACCGCTTATCATGGATAATGACGAACCCTTTAGGCCTCAAGATTCTATCCATCTCAATCAATAAATCTGCTGGACTGCATTCTTTCTCAATGATATCAGAAAATATACCCCATGCATGGAGCAAGTCATAAGTTCGAGGGTAGGTCGAAAATGCTTCACACCTGTCACATACATCACAAAACAAGATCAAGAGAAGGTAATACCATTGCTGTTATTATAACCTTGAGAAAGATAATTCCTTTATAAAGATAAGAGCCGTACCAGTTGTGAACCGTTCCTAACAGCCCTCTATCATATATGATCTTGAGAGTGTTTGGTCCATTTTCTGGCACCACATTCATAGTCCAAACATCTTTGTCCTTCAAAGCAGCTGCAAATGAACCCAAATTTGCCTTCATGTCCATCACATTCCGAATTGTGTCAGGCTTAATTTTATTGCCTAGCATTTTCCAGTAATTAGCAACTTCTTCGTGCCAATATTCCTGCACAAAATTTTTGTTGTCATAAACAATGTAATCAGACATGTGGCCACGAAGCTAACACGCTTTAAATTCTGATTTCAAGAATAATTACTTCTTTTTAGCCATTTTGGAAATCACAATTAAAAGAATTATTGATATGGTGTCACATTTACACTGTCTTCCTTTGGATAGCAACAGAGAGGTTCTTAATTAGTTCATATCAAATTTTACGAGAAATGAGACCCCAGTTATCTTTGTTTATTATACTTTCAATTGGCTAACACAGGGTTCCACTTCCGTCTTGTATTCTCTCACAATTTTCTTCTCTTACTGTTACTTTTTTTTTTCTACTTTTGATGATTTTGCATTCATTATTGAAGACAGCAAAAGCGTAAAACAAGACATATTTTAAATTACCATGTCCTTTTCAAACATTTCAGTAGAATAGTTAAAGTCAGCAAGACGAGGAGGTGGAGTAACCAATCGAGCTGGCCAAGGAGCCAAACCAGATCCTCTTGCTCTGTGCATCTCTGCATACACCAGCAGAATATATGGTAATTGACTTTGCAACTTATGATAAAAGAGTCAAGAAATAATACCACAAATTGTTGATGGAAAAGAACAAAATCATGCAACATTAACACATGAAGAAAAATGAGTTGTGTAACTTGTTTCAAATATAATGAAATCAGAAAGAACATGGACCTATCTAGAATAGCAAAAGCTATTTGATTTACCAAGTCAACTACTGGACATCCATAATCACAAGACAGCCACCCCTCAACCACTACTTTGTTTCATCATTTATTATTCATAGTCAAATTTTTTTGAACGGTTAAAGGTCTATACTCTATAGGAACATTCTTATTATGAGCTTGTTTCATGGTCTTGAGACTAAAGAATAGACTGAATCATTAAATGAAATGGAGAAGATATCACTCACGATCAGAGTAAGGTGTGATGCAAGCTTTCATTTTAACTCCCCAAACAGCATCAGGATCATCATCAGGACTGCAGAGGGGAGGGTGAGTATCAGGCTCTCTTCTTAAGTAGCAGTCATTTGTAAGAGGCTTCACCCATATAACAGTCTGGTTCTTCTTGGCAGCAATTTTCCAACACATCTGCCCTACAAGAGCATTCATTTGTTTCCATATTCTTCGATCCTCTTCATCCTGAGCATAGGCTTCAGGAGATGAGTACGCAAAGTAGCCTCCTGGCCTGAGCAACCTATCTAGCTCAAGAAGAAGCATGCCATCTCTTTGAAGCCAGTCAATTCTACAGCGAGAACAATGGGCAAGTTCAAAAGATCTACTAGGGTAAGGGAGTCTATATGTCCCCAAGACACCAAGATATGCCGGAATTCCTCTTTCTAAAGCAAACTGTATTTGGTTTTCATGAACATCATTTGGTGCTAATGACATTGCTATTACATCAGAAGAAAGAAGATATCCCCCAAAGCTTGCAACACCACAGCCAACATCAAAAACATTGCGAAGTCTTCCTTCATTATTTATGATGTTGTTTGGAAAGTTAAGCATCTGTAAATATCAATCACAGATACTACGTTACAACTTTTTCCAGTCATGTAAAACTTTTATGTTTTGGTGGTTATTTTAGTGCTAAGCCAGCCCAGACAGTAGTAACTTGCTTACATTGGCAATTGATGCAATATATTTGTCAGCACCGTAATGGAAGTGAGTTCCTCCACCAGGAAAAACTATCTTTTCACCTTTTACAACCATCCATCTCTGGTCAGATTTCTCAGTTGCAAGATGAGTATGAGGTATATTTGCCCTCCATACCTGATCTCTGCTTTTGGGCCACTTGATTGGAATCTATTATCAAGAACAGCATAAGACACTCAAAGCTGTAAGCACAGAAAATTTCCGAATTTATTTAACTTTCTTAGTTAATATCTAAGAGAAACAATGCTGGAGAAAAGAGCTGACACCTTGTACCCTGGAGGAGGGGGAATCAAACAATTATAGCGCCGCTCAGGCAATGGGCAGTGTCGCTCGTAGTGCTCCATCAAAGTCAGATCAAGCTTCAACCTTGTTTGGTATATGAAATTTCTGTCTAGACACGGAATTAACTCTGAGAGATGATCATCACAGACCTGAAAAAATTGAACACAAGAGTAAAATAACTTCAATCCTCAAACTAGACACTAACATTCAAGAGACCTAACTCACTGGAATGGTCTTCGGTACAGCACTGTCATCTTCTCCAAGTGTCAAAGATTTGCTACCATACTCAATAGAAGATGAACCCTTATTCCTAGAATAGAGGTAAAATAAAGCACCCACAGTCACTAAAACTATCACAGTTATCACCAAACGCTTTCTTGGTTTCCCATCTGCTCTCCCTCTGCCCATTCTTGTCACTGCATAACAATACACCATGGTTTCAACTTCAACTAGCAGATAAAAAATAGGGAATTTCAATTTCAATCAAATAACAATATCCCATAATTATCTCACCACAATCACCGATTCAACGGTACCAACTCAGTTCCACAAAGCACCTAGCTGGTGCAACTAGAGCCACGAATCAATAACTGCACAGAAAGTAGAAATTGAAACCAATGAAACAGCACTCACTGACCACCATAATGACTGAAAAACTGAACCAAAATCACCAGAAGCACAATCCCTCAGAAAGTATACATCACTCTTGGTTCAAATTACGCATACTAAATCATTTTTTTTTCTAAATTCTATGCAGATTAAACATAAAAGACAACAAATAAGAGTCCCCATTAATGATAACAAGAGAATAAGTTACATATTCCAAACAAGAAAAACAAAACCTAAGAGGAACAGACGCACAAGCACTAGATATGGGCATGCATATGAATTGGCATCACCGACAAGCTGCCAACTCTCACTGACCCATCTCGTGAAAAGAGTAGCGAGTGAGGTGGCGGATGCAGAGAGATGAAAAAGTTAGCATTTTGTGAATGTCTGAGGCAATTCAGAAAAAAGGGTATGGATCTGAGGAGAGAAAACAAACACAGAAAAGGGAAAAACACAAAAAGATAGCATTTTGTACCTCAGACTCCTTGCCTCTTCTCACTTCAGAGGTTGCCTTAAACTGGGGCATCGCATAACAAACAGTGCAATATCTTAATGTCGTACATGTCTTTTTATTAATCAAAATTTTTACTTTTGTTTTCGTAAGTGATACACAATGACAGATTCGAGAGATGGTGAGATCTAAATCCCAAGCCTTAGCCTCTGCAAATTCCTACGCTGTTATTTATTGCTTCATTATTATTGGTCGATAAAAAGATTGGGAGTAGTGGAGGAGGAACATGCAATGACCTTTCATGGTTCAATCTTTCTTCGAAATAAAACCAAATATTTAAACTATTTTCTTCCTTAACTTTTTTTTATTGCCTGTTATTATTATTTCAGATTTGAAAATTACTTAATTAAATATTGGTCGGAATGATTTATGACCCATTTTCCTTTGTGACCGGTTTTCTTAGGCAAAGGTCATGATACTATTTCTGAGTTTAATAATAGTTGGAACAAGTTGTTTGATGATGATTAAACAAGTGGGAATAATTATAAGTATAATATATTTAACTCCATTAAAGTAATATATCTGTGTATTGCTTTTGTTATAAATTATTTTATATCTATTTTTATTTAACATGGACTTCAAACTGCACTTAACTTCGTTACTAAACAGTTTGATGATGATTAATTTGTAAAGCAGTTGCATGTGACATGGTTTGACCCCATGAGAAATAGGAATACTACACATGGGAAGGTGGTGAGTTCACATTTTTCAATGTGTTGAAACAATTTATTTGGTGGAAAAATTAGGTATAGTTCTAAGTTACTGGTGGGAACAAAAGTCTTCACAATCAAAATATTAGTATTATGTTGACCAAACCATGATGCCAAACTTTTTAAGGGTTAGTTATAGGACAAAGAAAGAAGAAAATAGTTTCAGAAGAATAAAATTACAATGAACAGTAGAATTTATCAGACAGTTATACACTTAAATTTGAGTTTATTAATTTTAGTGAATTTCTTCATATTCTGATATCATTTTGCAAGTAAGGGTGAAAAAGAATTGGTTGTATTAATACTTAAGTATTTTTATTTATAAAGTTTGAAAATTAGATGATGAAAACGAAATATTAAAATACGCTACATCTGAAAAATTTTAAAAATTAGATATTAATATGGCGTGTCTTTAATATATTTATCTAAAATCAATTTGAAACCGATAACGAACGGTGTAGGAAGTTGGAACGGGCAAGCACCGCGCAGCCGATGGTGAACTTTCCAGAATCTTCATCGAAAGGGACGAAACGCCGGCGAGATGAAGATTCCGACGCCGGAAACACGTCCTCACTCGGTACGCAACTCATTCCTCTCTTATATGTTAAGCTTTGTGAAGCTCTTTGTAGATTAGACTAATGTGCACCGCAAATCGCAGAGGACGGTCTTACATTCACCGATACCTTGGTTGCGCTTCGAATCATGCGAGCTCAGTTTCCCCACATTCACAAGGTTAGGTTACCTTGGACCATTTGCGAGCTCAGAATTTAATTTTAATTGCATTCTTCGTATGTTTGACGAAATAGTTATTCAATTAGCTTTTAAATGGTGGTGTGGTGATGCTTGTTTCCAGGGTTCCGTTGAGCCTTTTATATTGAAGTCACAATTGTATAGCAGTGTGAAGGACAGAACGCAAGTGGATAGGGAATTAGAGGTCTGTTTGTTGAGGAATTTAGACTTAGTTTGGTAAATGTAATTCGCTACTCAATAATGTTTTCTCCTATCTTACGTTATTGCTAATTTATGTGATGGATTTATGTTGGATTAATGTGATAATACTGATTAATTTATTTGTGGTGTAGTCTCTCAGAAGGGACAAAGTTCTGCGTCTTTTCAAATTAAATACTGGACAAGACGATCATGCCGTGATGTTTTTGGATGACTATCTGAACCAGGTTGGTTTCCTGTTTGAAACACTCCCCCCAGTTTACACTAGTGTGAGACTTGGTACTTTTATGTCATTCAACAACTTTATATTAAGAATGTGGTTTTTATCCATCCTATTGTTGAATTATACCTATTTCTTGATTAAATATATCGTGTGTGCTTATTTTTATTTTTTTGAAAAGCATATATGGCATTTGCAATAAACTGATATTTAATAATGAAGTGTGGTTTTAACTTACATTTGTGTAAAGTGTAAACTAATCCGTCTTTGTATATATGTAAATTTATGTGTGTACTTCAGTCTCAGGGATGTTTTATTTGGCCATAATGGCAAACTGTTCCATAGTATGAGACTTTCCTTATTTTGGAACTTCTTTTTTCCCTTTTCAGTAAAACGAATCAAATTTCGTTGGTGCTTTTTTTATCAACTACCAATGTGTATTTACTGACTGAGTTATGCTTAATTTTTGATAAACTGATGTCTTTATCTTGTCTGACTATTGATGCATAGATAGATCGTGTTGTGAAAAGAATGGAAGGAAAGAAAGTAGAGGAGTATGAAGTTTTTGGGTGGTTGAAGACTCATGTTTTAGATTCAAAGCTAGAAACTGGCATTGAACATCAGGAGCTTGTGAGTGAAATACTCAAATCAGCATATTTTGTTTAATCCTTTCAGCTTCTGCTATTTAACTGTCTACTCAACGGAGAAGTTTATAATCTGGCAAAATGTCCTTATTTTGGGAAAATACAAATGCATAATTTGGGAACCTGGCACACCCACATTTTTAGTGATACATATTTAATTCTAGTATTGGAAAATATTTTCCTTTTTACCAGCTTTAATCTTATAGTTTGATACTTTGATTTAAAACCAAACAGGTTGGTCAATATTCATATTTTCCCAGGATATTTACTAAATGGGTTTCTGTGCTGAGGATTTTTTTTTTTTTATGCAGTGCTCACTCTTGTCACTTGGGGGAAAGGTGAAGGACAGTCACATCTCCGTTCTAATTAATGCTGGCGTCCTTGTGAGTAAAGTGGAGTGGAAAGCATTGCTCAATATGTTAATTTTCAGGCATTTTTATGGTTATAACCATCACAAAATGTTAATGTTTATAAACAGAACGTGAACTCTTTTAATGACAAGTAAAAGAGGCAATCACAGTATTTTGATATTTTGTAAATTAATACTAATGTCTTTTCTTATACCTTATGAAAATATAAAATATGGATGCATGGGTTTTTTCCTCTGGATTTCGCATTTGAGGTTTTAAGAGGGGAGTCTCAGCACTGTGCTAGGGTTGCAGCTTTGTAACCCAGAGTTGCAAGGTCAATGGTCTCCTTGCTTGTGTGGGTAAGACTGCATAGATCGACTACCCTCCCGAGATCCCACTAAGTGGTAGCTTTGTGCACTGAGTTGCCATGATTAAAAGTTGGGGTTTCTGATTGTACAAGATTTTTGCAACAAAGCTTCCTGTTAATTGTTAAACTTCATAATATTTTTGTTGACTTGGCTGACAATAGCAATATCAAATAGCATTCAGATTTCTGAAAAGTCTGAAGCAACTGTTATCTTGTAAATGTTTGGTGTTTAGGATGAAAAGCATGGATGTGGATTGACATAAGATGGCATTTTCGGTAGGGGTGAGAGAGAAGAGAAACAATTCAAAAAAAATGGTGGACCCACTGTTCTATGTCTCACCGATTTCTACTCTTCTCTCTATCTCTTTCCTCATCTGTTGTTTATTTCCCTTCAACCAAATACTTTTAATTTGCGCTTTATTTCTCATCTATTTTCACTCTACAAACTTATTTTCATCCAATCTATTTCTTTCCTTGCCAAACAAAATAGTAATCCATGCAATTAGTTTGCCTAATAATATGCTTATTTATTTTCATATTATCTTTCATAAGGACAAGAAAAGAAGATTGTACCCTTGTGCTCATTTCTCAGTTACCTGTTTCATCTTTATTATACATTCTCAAACCCTACCACTTTTCCTCCTTGAATTTTTTATTTTAGCTAGATATGATTGAAAATCTTATAAATATTTTATGTTCTGTGTCTTCCAAGCTTCGTACATACATTGAGAATCTTGTATAACAAACTATATCTTAAGCTTTAATATCTGAAAAGCATAACAAGCATCCTTTAGATTAAACAAATTATGCTTATCCTGCTGATTTTATTGTATACAACTATGAGTAATTGTTATGAACAAACTTTTCCTGATTATAATTCTCGTGTAGTTTTGTGCTAATTATGCCCCCTATATATTGATTTTATCTACCATGCCTGTATGAATTGAGTGTCTTTGGGCAAACAACCTGATTGAACATGTATATAATAAGAGCTGAACACAAGAGAGCTTATGTTATAAGTGCTTAATTTAATAAGCTTAGTTTTTTTATCGTGAAGCATATCAGAATAAGCTAAAAAAGGCGAATAAGCTAAAAAAGGCCTGCTGAAGGTTATAAACCACTGTCACGAGTGTTGTTACATGTGCAACTTCTTCTTAACGTGTATACTTCTTCCTTCCTTTCTCGTTATTAGCATTGATTAATCAAGATATCCTTAATTCTTTATATATTGTAATTGAACATGATTTGATACCCATAATTCTAGTATAGTATTTTATGACCAAGGTTGTATATAGACCCTTGTGTTACTTTGGAAATAATATTTCAGTGCTTTTCTTGATATTGATAAGCATAATCAAATACTCCCCATTTTCATCTTGTCTGCTCACAAGAAGATTAGGCTCCGTAAAACTTCTTCCAAATGTCACTTAATATACAATTTTTTGTTTGAGTATTTATGTATAATAATTCTGCTGCACTCTTTTCAGACGAGGCAACTTATTGATCCAAACATGTATTGGTTTGCAATTCCCAACATTGGCTCACTTCTCAAGGGTCTTGTTCAGGTATGAGCATTTAATGTTTGCCATCTGCATTTGCTTGGATGCTTGAAATACTGTGTAATGTATGTTCATGTTTGACTTGGTGCATAATATGGGTACTTCAACTGAGATATTACTGTTATTTGAGGTTAATCCACTATATGAAATTATATATGTGTATTTTACGTATATTTTGATCATTTGATCAATTAGTAAACATGTTTAGCTATAATAATGAAATTGTTTTTACTTTGTTGTTCAGGGAAGAAAGGAAATTATTTCTCTTCTTAGCCGTCGCAGATACAAGGAGATGATGTTGGCCTCTTTGGAAAAGAAGCGTCTTCGAATGTCTCCACTTGATATGAGATTTCATCTTCGTGATTTGATTGGTTCAGGGCATCTCAGAACTGACCAGACTCCAACTGGTTTAATCATTAGAGTCTCAAAAGATTAGAGATCCAACAAGTCCTAGAACGTGCATTTGTTTGTGTTTCAGCATTGCAACATCCATTCAAAGAGATATTTTTTCCTTCAAGAAAATCACGTTTGTGAAGTCTCAGAATTTGTGATTTCCCTTTCAAACCGAGTTTTGTTTGTTGTACAAACAGGGTTAAAATTATTTATCTACTCCTTTTGCTGTTAATTTCGGGAAGTGGTGCTTTGAACATGTAATGGCTTATATCTTTTCAAATGGCTATGATTGCGAGACAACTACATAGGTGACATGACAAGCTTTTTTATCCTGTTTTAATCAAGAAAACAAGCTTAGGACATCTGGCAATCACTTCTATCAACTACCAACTCGGACAACTGAAGTTGATGTAAGTCTCCTATTTTATTTGTCTTAATATTTCCATCTAGGATCTGGTTTTTCCCTTAACTTCATGATTAAGTACATATGTTCATGTACATTTCTGGGAACTCCTTGCTGACACCATGTGACTAGGTTTGGTCTTTTCATAGTTTCTATTTTGAATTTTCTGTCTTTCTTAATTGGTAAGATGCATTGTTTACATAAGTATTTCAAAGAAGAAAAGACTCCTGTTCGTATTTTGTACGTATCATGAGCTATTTAGTTTCTAATTTACAAGTGGGAAACTGACATGTTTGTTACTTTAAATGTAATTGGTGCGATATACAGTGGATACTCAGCCCTGCCTGCAACTCTATCACATTGAGAGATCTTAACAATACTTTAAACACTTTTTTGGACTTTAGTTTTTAGTGAAATTCATTCAAGATCCACTAAATAATAATGTTAGTAGCATTCTGTATGTGGCTGGTTATATTCCTTCTGAGTCCCATAGGAATTTTACGGAGTGTGTTGGAGACATTGTATTGTCTACTATATAGGAATTGGTCTGCCCAGGTTCTGCATTACAAATATATCAGGACGTGTTCTTCCTGTACCCGATCAGTTTATTTGAAAATTTTTTCAAAATTCTGAAAATATTTTTTGCTGACTGTATAATTTAGAATACAAAAATTATATTTTGGATTGTTCTGGGATATAAATTGTTTTATATTTTGGATTATATGATTGAAATATATATTCTTTTCAAATTCTAAATTGTACTATTCAAAATATAATTTTATATTTTAGATTATATAATCTGGAATATATTTTTGTATTTTAGATGGTTTAATTTAGAATAATTTTTACATTTTGGACTGTACAATTTGAAATATAATTATTATTTTTATTTTTGATAGTATAATTTAAAATATAATTTTTTTAATTTTGGATTCTAATAATCTAAAATAAGAAAAAATCATAAGAGCAAGGTTTGTTTAATTTTTTTATTAATAGTAACGATCATTTTGCGGAATATATGGAAGTGCAGGAAGTAAGAATGGAGGGACAGGAAAAATGTGTCATATATCAGAGTTTGTGGGATTTGGTTTCCTGCATTCATTGGATGAAGATTGAATCAGTCATGTTTTAACCAAGCTGATTCCATTTCCTGTCATGGATCTTTATTGGACTTTCTATGATTTTTGAGGGGGATAATGGTATATCTGCTGATATATGAACATTTTTAACTAAAAGTAAAATTTGAAAATGTTAATTAAAAATATTCAAGTTATAAAATAAATATGTATGATCAATTCAATTATATAATATTTCAGATCATCAAAAAGTACGCATTTAATATTTTTCTTTTAAAGAACAACTTCAAAATTTAAGAGAAAGAAAAATGAGAATGATATATACCTATTTTTGGACTGAAAATATTTCTTTTTGGTGGATGGAAATGAAGTAGAGGAAATGCATTTTCTCAAATTGGAATTGGAATAAAATATTGAATATAAAATAATAAAGTTAAAATTATTTTTTAATTAATATGGAATTATTTTGCATAACTCCATCAAAACAAACAAAGAAAAGTTTTCTTTTCTATTCTTTGTCCTTTTATCTACAAAAATAATGATTTCTTTTCTATTCTTTGTCCTTTTATCTACCAAAATAATAATTATTTTCTTACATTTTCTTTTAACTTTTATCCTTTATATTTCTTTTTATTTATATTTTTCTTCTTGGTTTTACTCTTAATCCAAATAACTAAAGCGTAATTTTAGGAAATTAAGTTCCTTAAAAAGTTAAAAAATTAAGTCATTCTCAATAACATAATTTTAATTAATCTATAGAGGTAAGTAAAAAACAATTAATTTGTTAGAATGATCTTTTTTAACATTTAAGAAAATAAATGTCAATATATAAATTAAAAATGAGTTTATTTACTGTTCTAGTATTTTAAGTTTACAACTTTCTCTTTTAATTTTTTTTAAGTTAATAAAGTCCTACTTTTACAATTAAACAAAATTGAATAATCTGTTGATTTTTTTTTTCACTTTAAAAATTTGAAGTTTCAATGTTTATTTAAATAGTTGAAAATTTATAATGTGCTTTTTAAAGAATTTTAAACGTTTCGTTATAAGAAAACAAAATCTTGATAAGATAATTATTTATAAGATATAATGTTCATGTTTCAGGAGGAAATTTTTTAGCTTAGGGAAATTAGATTGGTGAGTTTTACATGTCGACTCGATTCGTAAAATTAAGCAGAAATTTTAACAAAATTATGTAATATAAATTTAAAATTCTTAATAATTTATTTACTTGTTCGGAAATAAAATCTCTATGGTTTAAGGTAAATAGATAAACGAAACAACCGACGTATAAGGAATTTTTCTAAACAAAGATGGTAGTGACTATCACCTTTATAAGTTTTTATAGACTATGTATGATGATATACAAATTATATTTTTATATTTATCAAAAATTATAATTGTAAATGAGACTTTTTGTATTAACCTAGACTACTTTTTAAGTTGGTTTTCAACTTGACAAAATTATAAGTAATATAAAAGATTTAAAATTTTATGACAGTGTATAACCGTCATAATAAATTTAGTATACAGTATAAGTTGTATATAAATAGTCATTAAATGTGTAAAATATAAATCTTTTATATAACTTTTATGATAATTTTAACTATAATCATAGTATAAATTTTGATTTACTATGAGGGTAATTTTCAAACCTATTATAGCATGTAAAATTTATATAAAATATTTGTTTTAGATGTTATTTCATGACTCATAAAGAGCACTAATGACTAAATTACAAACCACATATCAACAACCACAAATTGATGATCATAAATTAAGTTAGGTTAGGAAGATTGGAGTTATGAGAGTAATGCATTAAACAAGTAGTATGTGTTAATAAGTTCAAAGAAGACTAGTTTTTGAAATACTAGTGAGAATGAAAGAGAATTTACATTTAAGTCTAAAATAAATTTTATTATGATGGTTAAAATAAAATTTGGTATAATAAATTAACTTACTATGTTAGTTCTAACTTGAACCAACATGATAAATATTTATTATGTCAATTTTAAATAAAATTGATAAAGTAAATTTATATTTTATTATAAAAATGTCACTGAGTCACTTATTATGATAGTTGGATAGTTGGATTACATGTGTTATCAATATAGTTAAAATTGAGATAAAAAAATATATATATATAACTTGTAAATCAGGAGATTGTAACACAAATAATAAAATTTTACAAATTCTGTGAAAATTTACACACACATACACAATTATTATATTTTACTCAAATAGTTGAAGTCACATTCAATGGTCATCAGTTATACCAAAGATGATACTCATATTATACTCAATGATGATAGTCATATCATATCTAAGGATGATTAATCATATTCATGATGATAGTCATATCCAATAGTGATAAGTTATATCTAATGATAATCATAAATTATAATCTAATGGTAATGATGAATCATACTTAATGGTGATTATGAGTCACAACTTATTAAATAAGACTATTTTATTTTTCTTATTATATAACAATGTTTTTATCATTAGAAATATTATAAAATTTATTTATTTATTTTTGCTTCTATTAATCTAAAATATAAAATATAAAATATAAAATGATAATTTAAGAATTAAAATATATAATATTTATTAAGAATCAATAGATAAAAATTATATATAAAGATTAAATAAATCTTCAAATAATTATTTAATTATAATTTAATATGTATTTGAATAGAAAATAATCAGATAAAAAAATAATTATAATATAATTTTTTATATTTTAATTTAAAAAAATACCAAGAAATATTTTTAGTATTTTAAAAACTTTTCACTGAACATAGTTACTGCCATTAAAGGTTTAATGGCAGATAGAGGAGTGGTGTGTCTCGTTTATTAGAAATTAGCAATTGGGCTTTAGGTTACAATTTCCATCACAGCCCAAAATAATAAAAAAAAATCGTAGAATGGTCACTGCAACAGCGTGGCCGTGGGAGTTTCAGCCGTCAGACGAGCGATTGACGAAGGCATTGCTGTGGGAGGTCCGGCAGCAGGACGCGCCGTCGCACGAGGCGCCGCCCTGGGAGGTACAGACTCAAGAGGCGCCGCCGCGAGAGGTGCAGGCGCAAGAGCCGCCGCCGCGAGAGAGACTTGCCGCTGCAAGGAACTCCAGCGCGAGCGCTGCCGCTGTGAGGTGTGCCGCTGCAAGGAACTCGTACCATGGATATTACCTTGGTAGAGAATCTTGCTGATGTCACTGAATCAGATGAGGTGTTGGGAAAGAATATTCACAGCACTGATAAGTTAGAGAATCTTCCTTGTTTCACATTTTCTGGACACTCAAGGCATGCATTAGCAGATTTATTTAAGCAATATCCTCCTGGTAGAGCGGTGATTGAAGCATATGGTAATACTACTCATAGAACAGAAGAGAAGGAAGATGATATTTTCAGCAGGCCTCTTATGAACAAAGTTGAAATTACTAAGAGACTGGAGATTCTTTCCGAAGGAATGAAGGACTCCTTTAAATTGAAACTGGTTAATTTTTTTTCCTGTCTTTGCATTGCATAGACCTTGTATATGTTTTTTTTTGTTGGTTGGCTTCAATCTCATTATTTCTCATCCTCTGTATGCGTTACATGTCATCATAATGAATGAATAATGTACTTTCTGTTCATGTAGATCAATGAAAAGAGATCTAAGCTTCCTATCGCATCCTTCAAGGACATCATTACATCAACTGTTGAATCTCACCAGGTTAATTTAATGCTTTGATGTAATATTATTTTTGAACATGCAACTTATTGGTCATATATTGCAACACAACTCTCATGCTTGCATGTCTTTTGGTCTTTCTATCCTTTTTAACATTTTTTCAAAGCAGGTAGTTATCATATGTGGTGAGACTGGTTGTGGAAAGACTACTCAGGTATTTGCTTTGTCCTTATTATGCTCTGTACGTTGTACAACTACATTTATAGAAAATTTGTCAGCGATTTTAAATAATGCTTTTGCTGTTATATTTTTTGATTGGTGCACTTTATATATATGATATGATATATATGTACACACACACACACACATATATATATATATATATATATATATATATATATATATATATATATATATATATATAGAGTGAAGAGAGAGAGATGATGTATGATATTGCAATGAACTTCCTATGCTTTGTAAAACATTATTCTTTCTTTTTGAAGTGACCTGCTAAACTTATAATGAAATATGATTCAGGTCCCGCAATATATTTTGGATCACATGTGGGTTAAGGGTGAGGTCTGCAAAATAGTTTGCACCCAGCTGCAATCTATGTCTGCAATTTCAGGTGTGTGACTTTTACAACCATAAGTTTCCCTTTTCTATTATGTATTATAATATGTCATGTGTTCGTCTCTCTAGTTTCTAAGAGAATCTCCGACGAGAGAGGAGAGGTTATTGGAAACGATGTTGGATACAAGGTACTTTTATTTATTTTATATTTGTTAGTATGAGTACAGGATTTACTGTCCTTCTGTTTTGAATTTAAGTTTTTGTTTTATCCGTGGACATTGTAATGACTGGACCAGTGTTTTGTGCTCAAGTGATGCAGACCCATAAGTTTTTATTGAATCTTTTTGATGAAGTGTATTGAGAGTTTGTCATTAATAAAATAAAGAATAGCCTTTTCCCCACACTTGCCTGATTATTTTATGGCTGTCATAGACTATAGCTGTGATTTACAGCTTAAACTTGATTCCTGGTTTTGAAAAATGTTCGTTTGCTAATTTATCCTTTAGGAAAAAAAATTCTACATTTTGGAATCAATTTTAAATAGAACAGGTTTTTCTAAAAGCAAGGTTTTGGAAAAAGATACCCTTATCGACAGCTATTGAATTTTGAGTGCAATCATTATTTCAATTCATTGGTAAAAGTGATATTTGAGGCTGTGAATTCAGTGAGTTGGTTGTCTTTGGGTTTAGGCCATTAAAGCTAGGAAAAATAGTGAAGTTGATGGCCTCAAAGCTCGACTACTAGCCAAATGATATACTAAAATCTGTGGCCATTATTATGGTGATATGTTTTCTCCTATAGCCAAAATGACTACTAGGCATGTCTTCTTTGCCATGACGATACGTTATTGGCCTCCCATAAACTAGATATAAAAAATGCTTCCCTTCATAGTGGGAGAGGAGATTTACATGGAGCAACCTCTTGGTTTGTAAGTTACATCGATCTCTCTATGATCTCAAGCACTCTCCTTGTGCTTGGTTTGGAGAATTTAGTCACATTGTCCAAACGTTTGGAATGAAACACAGTGAGGTAGATCATGTAGTTTTAATCATCATACATCTCTTGGAAAATGTGTTTATTTAATTGTGAATGTTGATGACACAGTTGTTACAAGAAATGATGACACTAGAATCTCACATCTAAAGGAACACTTTTATAATCACTTTTAGACAAAGGACCTTAGAAGTCCCAAATACTTTCAAGGCATTGAAGTGTGCTGCCCAAATAGTAGAGTTTTGTAGATGCTTCCTAAGATAAATAGTTTTTTTTCGTTGAGCTTTTTTGGCATAAATGTGGTAGAACTTGAAAAGCAGTGTGCTGGCCCAAAAGCCATTTTTGACATGAAAAAAGGGCAAAAGGGGAACTATGTAAAGAGAAAAGGGGATCCCAACAACCAATCCACTTGGAGGGGAAACATAGTGGATGGAATGGGATATGTCGAGGATGGTGAACTCAAGCATGATGGCACAATGTTGCTTTGGTGGTTGGTAGGTAGTGCTTTAGTAACATGGGCCTGAGATGTGATGATGAAGAGGTTGCACGTGGGGGCACATAAGGTAGTTTCTTCCTTTGAGATTGGTGGGGTTGGTTGTCACTCGGAGAGACGCTTCCAAACCGGTGGTTGCCATAGGAAACCGTGGAGGATGATGGCACATAGTGGTTGGAAAGCGTTTTCTTCATTAGACAACTCAACAAACTAAGCGAGATCCACTTGCTCTGATACCAACTTATGAAAAATTTGAAGAGAGAAAATATATTTTAGAGTGCTCGTTCAAGACTTTAGATTCTCATATTTACGATTAGAATTTGTATTTTAGGAGATAAGACTAGAGAGCAAGTAAAGGCAACTAGGTATAGCTCGAAACAACTTTATTGGCGTTTAGGGTTTTGTGTAAATGAAGAAAATGATTGGAAAACATCATATAGGAATGCGTATTGCTTCACTTTGACCATCTAATACCTGGCTTTGATCGTCTAATGCTCAACCTTGACCGTCTAACACTCAGCTTTGACCGTCTAATGCATATGAACAGGGAGACTGTCTAATTTTTCAAATCTGCAAATTTCTGTACATGGAACAATTTTGTTATAACTAAAATAATTTCTTGTAGTGTTTGTTATTATCAAACAATATAAATGTTGTCTAATGTTTCAAATCTGCAAATTTCTGTACATGGAACAGTTTTGTTATATTTAAAATAATTTCTTGTAGTGTTTGTTATTATCGAACAATATAAATGTTTATCCTCGTAAGATTGTCTAATGGGGTAGTAGGCTGTCTAATGGTCCACCAATAGCCATCTAGGGTGAAGAAGTGCCTTGATGAAAGCTTTTTGGAATATAGAGAGACAAAGGGCAAAAATGAAGGTAGACCATTTTAACTAAAAAAGTTATATATAGGATTGTAGTTTCAAGTAGAAGAAATGCTATTATGAAGACTCTTAGAATCTGTTTTATTAGCTGTATTATTCGTGTTTTATTATTTCCTTATTTAGCATACTATAATTATAGTGAATGATGGTATCCCACAATCATAGGTATTTGGGTGACTAGGTGGTTTTATTATACTTCCTAAAATAGCTTTCTAGCCTTGTATACATGAATTGTAATCTCAGCATGATATGAATAAGAGTGATATTTTTTCTACCATAAATTATAACATGGTATCAGTCGTAAACAATCTTGGGAGCCGCCTCGGACTGCGCACACCCAAACCCTAGACGACAGCCTTCATTGCTGTCGCAAACAGAACCTTAGCGCCGCCTCTGACTGCGCTTGACCAAACCCTAGATAGCAGTTCCTATTGCCGTCCATCATCTCTTTTAGGACAGCCTTCATTGCTGTCAACGTTTTTCTTCGCCTTCTCAGCCTTGCTATTGTTCCTTGCTGTCATATTTTGTTCACTACATGGAATTCCCAGCCCCAATTGTTGAAGTGATGACCAATCAAGAACAACTACAGAACCTCAACACTACCTACCGATTGACCGGAAAAAATTATTTGAAATGGGCCCAGCTTGTTAGCAGAACTTCGAAAGGTAAAGGAAAAGCTCACCACTTGACTGACGATGCTCCTCCTGTAGATGATCCCAAATTTCCAAAATGGGATGAAGAGGATTCTTTGATCATGGCATGGCTATGGAACTCCATGATCTCAGAAATCACTGATACTTGCATGTTTCTTAATTCTACAAAGGAGATTTGGAATGCCATGGAGCAGACATATTCCAAGGCTAAAGATGCTGCTCAAATATATGATGTGAAGGTAAAGACGGTTGCTGCCAAACAAGGCAATAAAACTGTTACAGAGTATGCCAATCACCTCAAATCACTATGGATGGAATTAGATCATTACAGGGTTATCCAAGCCAAGTGGTCCGATGATTCAATTGTGCTTAAAGAATTTATTGAGCAAGATCGAGTCTATGACTTCCTGGTGGGACTTAATTCTGATTTTGATCAAGTACGAATCCAGATCCTTGGCAAAGAAAAGATTCCAGAGATTAATGAAGTGGTCGCCATAGTTAGAAGTGAAGAAAGCAGAAGGGGAATAATGCTAGAAAACCCAACTATGGAAAATTCTGCCATGGTTGCCTTCGGATCGGCTATGATGGTTGATCCGAAAAGGGGAGGAATAGCCAATATGGAGAAGAAAGGTGAAGGCATTTGGTGTACATTCTGTAACAAGCCTCGGCACACTCGTGATAGATGTTGGAAGCTGCATGGAAAGCCACCGAGTAGAGATTGGGGATCCCAAGGTCGTGACAAGGAGTGGGGAAAAAAGGGAGACACCACTAGAAAGGGCGGACAAGCACACATCGGTGCTGCAACAAGTGAAGAACACAAAGGAGGAATGAGTCCACTTAACCAAAATGAAGTAGAGTAGATGAGATCATTTCTCAACAAGCTGGATAAATCACCAGGTAGTTGTTCTTTAGCACATTCAGGTATGTTTGGTAAGGTTCCTTTTTTTGGACTTAATCTCTCAGATAAAAGCTATAGCCCATATTGGATACTAGATTCTGGGGCTACCGACCACATGACACCTCTACCTCACCATTTCTCTTCTTACACACCTTGCCATAGTAACAAGAAAATATCTACAGCTGATGGCTCTCTGATGACTGCAACAGGTCAAGGAGAAGTCCAAATAAGCCCATCCATTACCCTGAAAAATGTCCTTCATATTCCAAAATTGTTTGTCAGTTTGATTTCCATAAAAAAAACTCATCCAAGATTTATCATGTAATGCTATTTTTTATGACAATATGTGTGTTCTACAGGACAAGTACTCGGGGAGGACGATTGGACATGCTAGACAATGGAATGGCTTGTATTACTTGGAACATCCAAATCTGCCACCAGACCTATACAATATCAATGCTTTTTTCTCTGATTCCATTACTACCAATAGGGAGAAGGTTTTCCTACATCATTGTCGCCTTGGCCATCCTTCCTTTAGGGTCATAAAATTGTTATTCCCTTCCCTTTTTACTAAATTAGATGCGGCAAGTCTCAATTGTGAAGTGTGTGAGCTTGCTAAACACAAATGTGTTCCTTTTCCAGTTAGTAATAATATGAGCACTTCTCCTTTCTATTTGGTTCATACTAATATGTGGGGTCCCTGAACTGTCCCAAATGTTTGTGCCTGTTGGTTTCTTTCAACGTTTTTTCTTCATGGTAAAAAATCAGTTTGTTATTACCGTTAAGAGGATTCGATCTGATAATGCAAAAGATTACTTTAATCATGACCTTATTTCTTTTTGTCAAAAAGAAGGTATCAATTATGAGTCATCTTGTGTTAAAAAACCTCAGCAAAATGGAATTGCTGAGAGAAAAAATAGGCACCTTTTAGACCAAACTCGGGCTTTTCTCTTTCAACATAAGGTCCCTAAAAGGTTTTGGGGGGAAGCTGTTCTCACTGTCTGTTATCTAATTAATAGACTACCTTATACTATTCTAGCTTCTAAAAGCCCTATGGACGTTCTGTCTTCTTTTTATCCTAATATGTCTACATCCAACCAACTTGTTCCAAGAATATTCGGGTGTGTATCTTTTGTCCATGTTCCCAGTGGTGATAGAGGTAAGCTTGATCCTAGAGCCTTAAAATGTGTTTTCATAGGATACTCATCAACCCAAAAGGGATATAAATGTTATCGCCCACCATCCAAAAAATTCTCTGTGTCTAAAGATGTCACCTTTTTTGAGCACCAAAGTTACTTCCACCAAGATCATCTTCAGGGAGAGAATGTCATAAATGAAGATGGTCTCCTTATGCTCCTTGACTTAAGTTTTGAACCAGAAGTAGGAACTGAAAGTGTGACCACAGAGAAGGAACCTACTAAATCCACTCAAGATTAGGCTGATGTAAGATTTTGAAAAAAACCGGTTTATACAAGGAAGACAAAGGCCATTCCAGAATCTGTCCATGTCCAACAATCCAACCCAACATTATTTGAGGTAACTACTCCCAATCCTGTAATATACACTGAATTAACCTCTGATTTTCCAAAGACACATGTACAGGAACCTGAATTTAGTTCAACACCTCTTTATGAGGACCTGGATATTCCAATTGCCATTAGAAAAGAGACTAGGAAATGTACCACCAAACCACCAAACCACTGTACCCTTTAGCCAATTACCTATCCTTTAAACACTTCTCACCTACCCATAAAGCTTTCCTCACAAGCCTAAACACTACAACCACACCTACCACTTTATCTGAGGCATTGGGTGATAAAAAATGGAAACAAGCCATGGATGCCGAAATGGAAGCATTAGAAAAGAATGGTACTTGGGATTTGGTTAATCTCCTGAATGGAAAAAAACCAGTAAGGTGTAAGTGGGTATACACCATAAAATACAAGGCTGATGGATCCATTGAGAGGTACAAAGCAAGGTTAGTAGCTAAGGGATTCACTCAAATCTATGGAGTGGATTACATGGAAACATTTGCTCCAGTTGCAAAAATGAATAGAGTTAGGGTAATATTATACCTAGCGGCTAATTATGGTTGGAACTTGCAACAATTTGATGTTAAAAATGCCTTCCTCCATGGAGAAATTTAAGAGGAGATCTACATGGAATTGCTCCCTGGATATGGTGAAAAAACAGCTACCAACACTATTTGCAAGCTAAAAAAGGCGTTGTATGGGCTAAAACAATCACCACGAGCGTGGTTTGGAAGGTTTACTAAAGTTATGATGAGTCTGGGCTTTAAACAAAGTCAAGGAGATCACACTCTGTTTATTAAACACTCTAAGTCAAGGGGAGTAACAATGTTGCTAGTTTATGTAGATGATATTATTGTAACAGGTGATGATGAGGAGGAGCAAAAATTGTTAAGCCAACATCTGGCCAAGAACTTTGAAATTAAGACCTTGGGAAAATTGAAGTATTTTTTAGGAATTGAAGTGGCACATTCAAAAAAGGGAATATTCATACCTCAACAAAAATACATTACTGATTTATTGAAAGAAACTGGTAAGACAGCATGCAAACCTGTAAATACACCAATTGACCCAAATCTGAAATTGGGAAATGCAAAGAAATATACTGCAGTGGATAAGGAAATGTATCAAAGGCTAGTTGGTAAACTGATATATTTATCTCATACTAGACCTGATGTTGCATTTGCTGTGAGTCTAGTTAGCCAGTTCATGCACCAACCGAAGGAGATTCACTTACAAGCTGCACTAAGAATTGTGCAATATTTGAAGGGGACTCCAGGCAGAGGAATCTTGTTTGAACGAAACGGGAATGCAAATCTGGAAGCATATACAAATGCAGATTATGCAGGGTCAATTGTGGATAGGAGGTCAACTACAGGTTATTGCACTTTCCTTGGAGGGAATCTTGTGACCTGGAGGAGTAAAAAACAACATGTGGTAGCTAGATCTAGCGCTGAAGTAGAATTCAGGGCAATGGCACAAGGGATATGTGAACTACTCTGGCTGAAAATCATCTTGGAAGACTTAAGGATAAAATCGGATGACCTAACGAGACTTTATTGTGATAACAAATCTGCTATTAGTATAGCTCATAATCTAGTGCAACATGATAGAACCAAACATATTGAGGTTGACAGACATTTTATCAAAGAAAAGTTAGACACAGGTTTGATCTGCACTCTATATGTTCCCTCACAAGACAACCTTGCAGATATTCTAATGAAGGGGCTAAACAGCAACTACTTTCAGAGTATTGTTTCCAAGTTGGGAATGGAAAATACCTATTCACCAGCTTGAGGGGGAGTGTTAGAATCTGTTTTATTAGATATATTATTTGTGTTTTATTATTTCCTTATTTAGCATACTATAATTATAGTGAATGATGGTATCCCACAATCATAGGGATTTGGGTGACTAGGTGGTTTTATTATACTTCCTAAAATAGCTTTCTAGCTTGTATATATGAATTGTAATCTCAGCATGATATGAATAAGAGTGATATTTTTTCTACCCCAAAATTATAACAAAGGATCAATTCTTTGTGTTTAATGTCTATATGTAATTAGAATATATAAAACAACTTCAGTTGGACCATTTTTTGGTGAACGAGGTTGATTTCCCTCGAGGGGATACCTGCAATAAAAGACAAGTAACATTTGTTGGGTTGTGGTAGTTTCTTGTATAGAGGATAGGATAAAGTGAGTCCTTTTAAAAAAAGGGAAACATCAATGGACACATAACACCTTTTGGTATTTGAAGAGTAACATTTATATCCTTTATGAAGATGGAATTATCCTTGGAAAATGCTTTTAATTGCTTAAGCATACAACTTAATCAGACATGGAGAAACATCATAAACAAAACATTTACAACCCAACTCTTCCAATTCTGAGACTAGGAACCAAAAGTTTCAACTTCAACAAATTTGGGGACAAAACTTCATGATAAGATACGAATGGTTGTTTTTGATAATATTATAGACCTTGAGATTCATATTGTTGGCCTTGGGTAATTCCTCATTGTTTTTTCGTGTAGGAACCAAAATGTTGTTTCTTTTTATGTTGAGAGTATAAGGAAAAGTATCAAGTATAGGGAACAATTGTTTGATTTAAATTTATTTTGAAACCAACATTTTCTGCACTTTCAAAATCAATTGTAATTTAATATAAACTAAGCAGTAATCTGTTATCCCTTTTCCTTTATTTCTTTGTTGTGTGCCGATAGTTGTTTCTTTTACAGACTGTGGTCCATGTGTCTTTTTGTTGAGAAATCCAGTACCCAGTACCTTCTTTCTCAGTATTCATTCCCATTTTCATGTTACTCACATCTCCTATTTTAAACTACAAGGTACGGTTTGGTAGCCAAGGTGGAAGGCACTCATCAATTGTGCTATGTACTCCTGGAGTTCTATTGAAGGCTTTGGCTTCTACAGGTTCCCATTTTTCTAAGAGACAGCACGTGAAGGGTGACATGTCTAGTATGACTCACATAATTATGGTAATTTATTGACTTTACCCTTATTATCATTTGTTAGAGCTCCAACATGGTGTTTAATCTTCAATAAATAATTCATGTTTGTCCTTCTGTTCTTTGTTAAACCCAAAAGAATAAACAGTTAGGCCCCTAAAACTATTGTTTTCCGAATATGATAACGTCTAACTATTATCTTGATAAAAAACAAATTCTAGTATAGTCCTAGATTTTTTGCCTTCAGATGCCCACTACACAGCTATGACGATAGTCATAATTAAAGGAATAAGTAAATTATGACATTTTTATGTATAAAAAAATGGTTGATGATTCTCTTAAAAAACTATCGTGACGTGAAATTGAATTGTCTTCTTTTATCTGTCTTCATTAATCATGCATAAATTGTGCATATGCTGTCATTTTTTTGAATTAAATTGGTATGTCAGATGACCTTCATTTTTTGTTTAGGATGACGTTGACGAAAGGGACAGTTACTCAGACCTCATGTTGGCAATCCTCAGGTGAAAGGGACTTATTATCTTATAATTTTGTAGTGTATTTCCATTAAATATCAAAATATAATTCCTGCAGCATATAATTGGTTGTAAAATTGGGCTTTAGCTGTAGATTATATTATATGGAGATTTCTAGTTGGCAATCAATTAAATTTTATGCTGTTCACGGATGCTGATGCTTTCTTCTACTGCATTGAAATCTCCAATTCTTTCCTTTCCTTACTAATTTTGTTTAAAATTTTACTTCGTGCTTAATTTCTAATTTATCTAAAAATTTTATTAATTTTTGTTTCTCTGATCTTGATGCCTTTCATAATTTTGTTCATCATTGTGTGTTCTCATCGTAAGTTATTCTTAGCATTTTCACGTTGTATCCTGTCTTGTAATAAAATCAACATTTTATAAAATAATGTCAAGTATGATATGGCTCTTGGGACATTAGAAAACAAGTACCCTTGTTTCTCTAATGAAAAATCAATGTTTGTAGGGCTTGCTGATTTAGATTTTTCTCAACAAATCTTTTTATTAAAACTGAGTACAAGAATGATATTAATCTTCAAATTACACTGGTCTGGCCTTCATCCAAGAATGATATTTACTGCAGATAGTAATACTATTGACAATACTATTGGCCTGCATCTGAACACGCATCTGCTTCTTCATAGTGATCTGAAGCATGGACACATACAGTTATAATCTCCAAAATGTAGAACATGGTAACACACAGATATATAGAACATCATTAAGAATTATTTAAATTGATAATCAAGATTTATATGTAAAAAGTTTTGTCAAATATAAAAATATGAACACGTTGTTGTCTAATTCAAAATATATCTAATCCCTTCATCTAAAATCCCAAAGGTGAAAGAAAAACAAATCTAATTCATTTAAGGTATTTAACCCCATTTTGATCATCATCATTGAAAAAGACGCCATCCAGCTCATGATCATCTAAAGAAAAATTGAGAACTTCCAAGAGTTGAAGAATATATAGATATGATGAGAATAAATAAAAACTTTCCTTATAATACATATGTAATCTAGATATTCATGATTATATCCTTATTTCTATAATTGAAACAGGGACTTGCACATAGGTTTATGACTTTCTAAATTCTAAAATAAATTACCGTGTCTATTCATTAACGATGGTGTTGGAGCTGCAAAAATATTTTGGATTGTCTCTATTATTTGATTGTCTTAGTTTGGCTTATGGTTTTCTTAAGTAAGGGTTTTTGCTCTAGGATTTATGAACATTTTCAAACGTTGTATAATAGTAATGGTATTGAATAATGTGTAATAGTTGAGCACTGTTGTGGCACCCTGCCACTTCTCTGATCCCTGATACATACCACCAAGGTATCTTTTGTGTGATTTCGCAGCCATCTGTGTCACTATTGATTCAGTAGGCATAAAACTCATTTTGTCCCTGAATATGATTTTTAGAGATTTTTGAGGTGGTAATCTTGGGCTCCCTTTAACGCCCACTCGTTTTTCATTTACTGTTTCCCTCACCATTTTCAAGCCCTCACCGAGAAACCTTAGCCTGGCCATCTGTGGTGAAGACCCGACTCCTTTGGTCAGTCCGTGGTCCAGCTGTTTCTGCCCAGGTTCTGGTGGGCATCTTTATATCTAATGTAGACCCATCTCATTTCCGACCAGTTTTTAGCATTTTTTCAAGTATACCCATTGCCATTTCAACCTTGTTATATTTTGTTTTGTCAGTTTTCTGTCCTTGAACCTTAACAATGTTGATAATACCTATTGATTTAATATTTAGTTGCTCTACTAAGCTTGAGATTGTATAGTTCATTTGATTTCTTAATTTCATTGTATTGAGATGCATGTTTAGCCATCAAATAAGTAGCAGTCAATAATTCACACTTTTTTCTGGTTATCTTGCAACTTAAAATAGCTGTCATCCTTCTAGTTATCTTACTATAATGCTTTTTAAATTAGCAGCACTGAACCACTGTTTCAGATTGACTATACATTGTATTAAATCTTATTTGATAGCATTTCAATATTTTAATCTCTGTTATCTGGTTCTGATCTCTTGTGACTTTTCCAGTTCCTTTTGTCACTTTTCACCGCCAATAAAACCAGCTTTTTAAGTGACTTTACCAGCTGAAAGACAATCTTCTTGAATTTGGATATTGTAAAATAATATAAAAGAAATAGAGACGTAAGATTAATCCCTTATGTGTATTGAGCACGTAGGGTTATGTATTTATAAATAAGAAAAAATTCCAAAGACATGGGCTAAGCATGATACATCTAACACTCCTTCTCACATTGGTGCATATAAATCACATGTATCAAATTTGTTACAAATACAATCAATTCTAGGTTCCCGTAAAGATTTAGGAAAAATATCTGCTAATTGATAATGTTTGGTCCTTTCATGAAAAACAAGATTTGAGCTAATATAAAGAGCAACTTGATTTTCATTTATAAGTGTCATTCGAGTGACCTCTCGAAATTGCAATTCTTTTAAGTAACTCTTTAAAAAATAAGCTTACAAGTAGCTGAGACCATAACTCTATATTTTGCTCCCGCACTAGATCTTGTCACAACATTTTGTTTCTTGTTATTCCAAGAGATCAAATTATCACCAATGGAGACATAATATCCAGAAATGGGTCTCCTATTGAAAGGAGATCCAACCCAATCGACATCTGAAAAACATACAACTTTAGTATGATTGTGTCCATATATCAAACCTTTTCTAGGAGAACCTTTAATGTACTTCAATATACGGATGACCACGTTTCAATGATCTACACATGGAGAATTAAGAAATTGACTCACTGCACTGATTGCAAAGGAAATGTCAAGATAAGTAACTATAAGATAGTTCAACTTTCCAACAAATCTTTTGTACTTCTCAGAATCTGATAGAGGCTCCCCCTAATTAGATAGGAGTTTGGCATTGAGATCCATAGGTGTGTCATTAGATTATGAATTGATTAACCTAATTTCTTCCAAAATATCCCGTGCATACATCCTTTGAGAGTTGGATTGTGTTACTTTAATCCCCAAGAAATATCTTAGTTTGCCAAGATCTTTGGTTTAAAAGTGGTGACAAAGGTGTTGCTTTACTTGTGAGATGTCGTGGTGATCATTGCCTGTAAGAATAATATCATCAACATATACCTGACACACACAATAAGGTGGAACAAGTGGAAGTACAATATCATCAACATATACTTGGCACTCACAATAATGGTGGAACAAGTGGAAGTAAAGGTAGGCATAATTGGGGATCTCAGAATGTAATCATAGACATGTGAATGATCATTAGGTAGTCCATATAATGCTAATTACATGAAAAACTTTGATAGTTGTTTGAGTTCTTGAGAAGGAGTGGAGGCAGGTGGCAATAACATATTGAAGTTGTGAAGAAGAACGTGAACTTTACCCAAAAATTCAACCATTGTACCATGAAGATGTCTGAAAGCAACAATATTGAGGAGTTTTTTATAAACACCATAAAAACGTTGAATATTATTGGTGTACAATAATTTTTCCTGTTCTCAAACTTTTGAATATGTCTATGAATATGTCTTAGTGATGAATGAATAGTAAACTTGAGAGCAAGGCATAATTGAGCATCAATTTTCAACCAACGAGAAACCTTATTTTCAACAATAGTGGCTACATTCTGGGTAAGATGATGATCATAACTCTAACTCTTAAGCCATATGTCTGATGAGTAAGTATCATAATAAGTTCTATCCAATTTTTCAATGAATAGATGTTCATTTACATGATTGGTATAGATAGACGGGTCAAACATAGTGGCAACAAAAGAGGCCATAGATGAAGAGGAGAGAGAAAAACCCTAAAACCGAAATGAACTTCAATCAAGATGGTAGTCACAAATCTAGAAAGAAGATGACAAGGCGAGTCTAACGCTGGTGGTCATTGCTGGAGACAAGGTTTGACGTGTCGCTACATGAAACGTAAAGTGGTGGCGGTGACGAAACTTGGAGAGGCTCGTATAGCTTGTCAAAGCTTCGGTCGCCATGACTTTTGCGGTGTGGGGGTCACTTGGCTTGGATGGTTTAAGAGGAGGTGTCGTCTACCACACAGTTGGTGTGGCGGTAGCAATGAAAAAAGATTAGCATCGGTGAATATTGGGTTCACCATGAAGGTAAGGATTTAACCTAGGTCTAGATACCATTTAAAATAAAATGAAAAGAAGCATAGGATTAATCCCTTGTGTGTATTGAGCGCATAGGGTTATGTAGTTATAAATAAGAAAAATGCAAAAGACATGGGCTAAGCTCGTTACATCTAACAAATATGATAAAAAATCAATGAGTTCTTGTGCTCAGATGATTTATATATGGAAAGAGAAGAGTAAAATTCAATGAAGATTTATATCCTATAAAATCAACCCTTAGGCTCCTATGTCTCTCTGGATCTGGAAAAATTTCATCTTGGTTCACCATCAACTTTTGATTTTGATCCGTAGGACTATAAAGTATTCTCAGTATGTTTTCGTGTTCATTAAAAGTAATCTGCTTAAAATGTTCCATAAATTAATCTCAGTATTTTTTAGGTTCATTATATTAGGAAGGTGAATATTCAAGAATATACAAATATTGATGATCATTTGGATCTTGTTCTGTTTTTACATTGTCAGAGTTTGTGCTTTAACAAAAGTGTGAACGGGCCTGTGGTTTTACCAGAATAGTTAGTTGGCCCCGTGATAGTTTGGATTCCGAATAATTATTCTGTTCCCTATCTCTGACAGGCTCAAATATGTTCTTGTAGAAACCTTGATATGCTGTGTATAAATTTACGATGGCTTTTGATAGTTTTTTTTTTTTTACTTGTATGCAGAGATGTTCTGCCTTCAAATCCGCACCTACGTCTGGTATGTTCATATATATCTATATATTGTTTGTTTTGCACCCAGTACATTGTTCATTAATTCTTCACATGCATATATTTTTAGTTTTGACCAATCTTTGTAACCGTTATGTTCCTATCTGTTTGATATTACAGATACTAATGAGTGCTAGTTTTGATGCTGAAAGATTTTCTCAATATTTTGGTGTCTGCCCAATTATCTATGTTCCAGGGCTCACGTATCCAGTATGTGTACAGTATTCTTTTGTGAATTAACTGCTAAGTTATCACATTTGACTGCAACATCCTCTTGCTTTCTTGTCAGGTAAAAAATTACTACTTGGAGGATGTACTTTCTATTGTAAATTCAGGTGCAGATAACCACGAGCTTAGTCCAGTAGAAAAGCTGTCTCTGGATGAAGCAATACATTTGGCTTGGTCTAATGATGAGTGGTGCTCACTATTAGAACTTGTTTCTTGTAAAGTTAGGCCAAAGGTCTTTGATTATCAGCATTCATTAACTGGCCTGAATGCATTAATGGTGTTTGCTGGAAAAGGTAAAGTGGGTGATATGTGCATGCTCTTATTGTTAGGGGCGAACTGCCATTTAAAGGCCAAAGATGGAACAACTGCGTTGGAGATAGCTGAGAAGGAAAACCAGCTAGTAGCTGTTGAATTGCTGAAGAAGCACATGAATAATGATTTTGCTCACAAAGAAGAGAAAAATTTACTAGATAAATATCTTGCAACAGCCAGCCTTAAAGATGTCGATGTTGTTCTGATAGAAAAACTTGTAAGAAAAATATGTATTGATTCAAAAGATGGAAGCATCATTGTTTTCCTTCCAGGCTGGGATGAGATAATTAGAACACGTGAAAGATTGCTTGCATCCTCTTTTTTCAATAAAAGATCAAGGTTTAAAGTGGTATCTCTGCATTCAATGGTTCCAGCCTCTGAGATAGACGAGGCTTTTATGCCTGCACCCCATGGTTGTCGCAAAATTGTTCTCTCTACCAATATTGCTGAAACTGCTGTAGCCCTGGATGATATAGTGTATGTTATAGACACTGGGCTTGTGAAAGAAAAAAGTTATGATCCTTGCAAAAATTTTTTCACTCTCCAATCATCCTGGATTTCAAAAGCAAGTGCTAAGAAAAGGGAGGGATGTGCTAGTCGCTGTCATCCTGGAGCTTGTTATCATCTATATTCGAAAGTTGAAGCAGATTCCTTCTTAGATTTTCGGGTTCCAGAAATTAAGAGAATGCCTATTGAGGAGCTCTGTTTGCAGGTTTCAGTCTTCCCTAATTGACAAGTCTAGAGTTTGTGGTTCTTATATTCCACGAGGATAAATTTGTTCATAATCTAACGAAAATACTGACACAAAATAACAAAATAAATGCCTTTTATGCTACATCAATGATTCTATGTTATAGGTGATCCCAATCAGCTGAATTATTATAGCTGAAGGAGTTATACATTGAGTTATTATTAATTATAGTTCTGGTAGAATGACTGCCCATTGTTTATACCAACCCCAAAAACTAAAAAAACAGAACAACCTTTCCCGCCAAACACACACACCCCACCTCCTAACTACTTTATTGTTTATTTTTAAAATTCCTCCTATAATAAACTTTCCAAACTCTGTCTCTCTCATGATTTGCCTGCCTAACAGTTGTTCAGGGAAGGATTTGTTCAATAATCTCTTTGATAAGAACCAAGATTGTTAAATATTTTACTTTCTTGCCTTGCCTACATCTTTTTGGTGCTTCGTACATTTTCTATGGTGTCTTTTCCTCAATTGTATTGCATACAGCTTCATACTATGTGGAATAGAAAATATATAGGGTGTGAATGAATTAAGACATAGTAATATGAGTACAAAATTTCACATATTATTTGATTCCTTTTTCTTTCTCACAGGTGAAGTTGTTTGATCCAAGCTGCAAGATAGAAGAGTTTCTGAGTCAGACATTAGATCCTCCGGGTTTTGAGTCTGTACGATGTGCTGTTGGAGTTCTTCAGGAGATTGGGGCTTTGTCAGTTGATGAACAACTGACGCTGCTAGGGCAGAAGTTTGGCTATCTTCCTGTTCATCCATATACAACCAAGATGCTTACTTTTTCCATATTAATGAATTGCCTTGATCCAGCTTTAACACTTGCATGTGCGTCTAAGTATAAAGATCTATTTGTGCTTCCTATTTTACCTGATGAAAAGAAGAGAGCTGCTGCTGCCAGATCTGAGCTTGCTTCGTTGTATGGGGGTTGTGGTGACCAGTTTGCTATAATAGCAGCATTCCAATGCTGGATTAATTCAAAGAAAATGGGTCTAGAATCACGGTTTTGTTCTCAGTACTTTGTTTCTCAAAGTGCTATGAGCGAGTTAGATGTCAGGCGGAATAATTTAGCTGCAGAACTATATAGGAATGGGCTTATTAACAGGAGGGTTACAGATTATTGCTCTAATGCATATGATCCTGGTATACTTCAAGCTGTTTTGGTAGCTGGGATGTACCCAATGGTTGGGAAATTGTGTTTTCCTTACGGAAGTGGAAACAAGATTTTTGTTAACACTAAAAGTATTGATAATGTTTGCTTGAATAGTGATACTGTGAATTATAAGTTGTCATTACAGAAAAGTCTTGATTGCTCTTTTGTTGTATATGATGAGATTACTAGCATCGACCGGGGCATGTGCATAGGGAACTGTAGTGTTGTTGGACTACTTCCATTATTTTTGCTTTCCAAGGAGATTCATGTTGACCAAGCAAAGGATTGTACTGATAATATAATTACAGTAATCTTAGATCGATGGCTTTATTTTGAGTCCACAGCGTTCGATGCTTTTCACATGAACTACTTGAGAGAGCTATTAACAGCAACGATTATATACAAAGTATCACAGTATTTCTTTACTTTTACTTAGAGATTCATTCAAATCTTGTAAATGCCTCTTCCTTTGTTTAATCTGCATGATGTGTTTGTTTCTTTTCAGGTGACATATTCGACAGATGTTCTTTCTCCTGTTCTACAAGCCGCTGTGGATTCCTTAGCCTGCATTCTGTCTTGTCACGGGCGCTCTTGCATACAACTAGTCTCAGATTTACGAACGGAGCTTATAAATCAAGATGCACACCGGACCAATCCATTTGAAGTTAAGACATCTAAACCTGGGGCCATCGAAAATCTAATTAACCAGGCAAGTAAAAATGCTCCAATGGAATTGGCTTGCTCGAGTCCAACAAAGCAAACCTACACGACTCTTGAAGGATTCTGTAGTCACAATGATGTGTCTTCTGGAACCAGTGATCCCACGGGTAAGAACACTGAAACAGGTTTAGCTTGTTCAATCCAGTCAGCACATTTAAATAATGACTAACCTTGACTGATGTGACAGCTTCTAGAGAACCAAATCAAACAATATGGTGGAATGCTTCAAAAGGTATGGGGTAAAATTATAAATCTTTTATTTTTGCACTGTTGAAGGCATGGTTTTAAGTTGTGATCTGCGAGCACAATTGCTAATGCAATATTTGCGATTTTTGAAGTCTCCACATTTTTTCGCTATTTCTTGCGATATTGCTCACCATGGTTAAATTTGTATTCTGCTATTGCAATGTTGTGAATTTTGAAGTCTCCGCAATTGCAATTGTGACTATAGTAGCCACACATCTTTTATCACAATTTATTTCGATATTGCTGACCACCATGGTTGAATTTGTAATTCAAGCTGTACAATTTTGGACAATTAACAGGGGCTTGCTACGAAACGATTTCGGTTGAGTGGACTTTTCCTGAGGTGGGATGGATTAAAGCTAATGTAGATGGATCTTATAAGGATCAGCTACATCTTACTAGCTGTGCAGGAGTTTTCCGTGATCACACAGGTTCTTGGTGTTTTGGCTTCACGTTAAATCTTGGAACATTCTGTTTCGGGTAACTCTTAAATGAAGTTAATTTAAAAATTCTGTTAGGGTTTGTAGTGTAACTTTCATTTTCATGTGTATTTTAGGCGTGACACTGCAATTTCTTATTTTTTTCCTTCATTTTGTGTCAGAGCATCAGATCCAACAGGTGGTAATCAATTTATTGTGCTATCTGAACTGTGGAGTATCCTTACTGCCCTCAAGCTTGCTAGGGAGAAAAACATTTCGCAGCTGTGGATTGAGTCTGATTCTGTTTGTGCAGTGGAATGTGTTTTGAATAAACGGGCGCAGAAACGTGATGCTTATACTCCTCTTGTTAAGTCCATACTTGAGTTGATGGAGGGAAATTGGAAGGTTCGAATCTCTCATTGTTATCGTGAAGGAAACCGAGTGGCTGACTGGTTGTCTAAATATGGGCATTCTACTGAGGTAGGTCTCCAAGTGTTCGATGTCCCTCCCAGTGGTTGTCTCCAATTATTAACAGATGACTCTTCCGGAGTTTATCAACAACGAACAGTACGTCACGGTACGTCTTAGTCATTAATCCAGGGCCATGTTCCTCATTCAGAGTACAATAAGCTAAAGTTGCCCATTTTGGTACGCTTAAGATTAGTTTCAATTAAATTAGTATTCACTATTCATGTTATAGGGCTGATGTTAATTCTTCTTACACACACCTGTGCCTTGTATAATATTTGTATTATGACTAACACTTTTACCAGGAAAACTAGCACATTTCAGGCAGTAAATATTAGTCTTTCTTGTGGCAAACTAAGTTATGAGGTCTGCATTTTCACACAATAAAATCATGGAGAGGGAGACACAGAGACCAGGACCCTACTTACTCGTGGGGTTTACACAAAGGGTCTTAGGTGTCGTCTTTCTCTCTTCTATCATTCTTTATGTGAAAACCAAGTATTCGTTACCAACAAAGGCCGTTCTTCTTATATCTGCAAAAATAATCTCTGGGTATGTTTTTCTGTACACAAGTTTGAAAGCTGAATCCTTTATCTTATGTTTAAGAGATATGGTTTCAGAGATATGGGCTTAGCCTTGTCCTCCGTGACGTTTTTCTAATATGTACATATATAAATGGTATTTATTTTTTAATTTGATAAAATACTTTATTTTTTATAATTCTTTTGTGGGGATAATAAATTCTATTTTACAAAATAATTGAATATCACGTGTTTATTTAATGCTATTTTTCTTTTTAATATATTGTTGTCATTATCAAAGTTAAACATAATTTTATTTACAATCAAATTATTTTATTAATTTTTCTCTATATTAACTTGTTAATTGTTCTGTTTCTAAGAAGACACTTACAAACTATATAATATTTTGACAATATTGCGACACATTAATCAATGGTTTTTATCATTATTCTCGTTTATTTTGTTTCGCTCCAATTATTTATAAGATATATGTTGTCTTTTGTTGATTTCTGTATTAGAAAAACGTTACATGAATTTTTTTTCCTAATATTATATTAAGTTATTTTCATATTGAATTTGAGACGAGGAGACGATATACCGTTACCTGGTCTTCATCATATTCAAATGCTTAAACAAAGATTTTATGTTATATGCAATTTAATATTATATTCTGGTGTTACGGCAACCAACACACTGTGAAGAAACAAAGGAATGGATTGAGATTGAATTCTAGAGTAAAATAATAAATAATAAATAATTTTATTATATTTTATTTAATGATAATGAAATTAATATTTTTATTTAATTAAAAATTTAACTTTCTCTCCAAATCTGCTCATAAGAAAAGAGAAAGTTTGAAATGAAACTTTTGTTTCGTTTTTTACATTTCCTTGTCTCGTTTTTTCAACTCTACTTTTTTCTTCGTACGCTATATTTTTATCGTTGGAAACAAACATAACCTGAGTTTTTAATACTTTTTTTATTTCATCTTGCGCCACACAACCACTCTCTGATCTTATAAATAGTCTAAGGTAGATTTTTAAAAAAATAAACATCTAAGTAAACATATTCTAAAATTATATATATACAAAATATCATTGTTGAATAAACTAAAAAGTGGAACTACAAGTTAATCTACGATGGTCTCACCCTCAACTACTTTAAGAGGATCCAAGGCTGATATGTCAAGCTTAAAATGAATAATACAAAGTTGAGCTAAAGCTCCACTAAATTCTCTCTTGTATATGAAAGCGTTTTCATCCTTCAAAGTTTTGACATCCTCTTGATGGTTTTAGATATTATCCTGATACTTCTTCACTTGAGCTATCAATAACTCCTTCTTAACTTGTTGTTCCTTGAATTATCTTTCACACTCTAACTGAGCCTCCAAGTGGACAATATGCCCCTCCAACTCGGCCACCATTAGTGATAAAGCCTTGTGTGCACGTACTTGGAAGATCTTAGCAGCTTCTTTCCTTAATTGTTCTGCTTGAGATATAACCTCTGATAGCTCCTCCTTACAACCTCCAACTCAGAGTTAGCCTCTTTAATTTGAATAAACACATCTGATTTCAGTTGCCAAAACTTCAACTAAGGTGTCTCCTTATTAAAGAAGGGGTAACCTCTGAGGTTTTGAAAGCTCAAAACCAGTATTAATACAAACAGTTGTATAAAATGACTTCATTTTGGTGAATCAAAGCGTGAGTAATTTTTATGGTTATAATTGAAGAAGTCAACAACTTAATTTGTGAAATTGGTCCTCTTAAAGCCATCTGACTTTAGTTGCTAAATGGTACACAATCTACACAAGTGATACACAATTATTGTCACCAAATGAAAAATATTATATAATCCTAATTTACATAATTCATAGAACACTCACAATTACCTCATTCTTTAAAAGTGACGCCTTAATATTTGATGACAACCTCATATTAATGCAAGGGCAGTCAAGAAACGCGGGAACAAGGAACTGCGTCCCATTCCCCAAGTGTTGCACAACCTACAACTTCTAAAAAAAACAATTGAAATATCATATCTTTAGTTCCATATTCATACAACATTCTGCATAATTTAAATTAAACAAAACACAAACCTCCAGCACAGCTACGCAACCGACCAAGTGTAGGCACCAATTGTTTTTCTAATAGTGGAAGAGATGGGAAGCTCGGTCCAGACACTTGACCAACAAAGAATGAACGACCTCACCCCAATTCCACAAATTCAACATCTCTAAATTTTCTAATAAACTAAAAGGAAAGGAACTGACAGCCCTAGAAATGCGTGGAAAATAAAAAATTGAAAATACAAGTAATATATACAATCTACAATAATTATGAACATTGTCTTCCTCACCTAATTTCAAAACAATCTTCTTAATTGTAATGTCCTCCTCACCAAACAAATCATTAACCAACCCAACTGGACAATTATCAATACTAACTTCTTCTCCACTAACACCTAATCCCAATATAACACAAACATAAAAAAGATTGAAGGAACCAAATGCTCTATGATCCTGAAGCTCTTACTTTAGCTGCTCCATCTGCTCACCAACTTAAGCAGCAAGGAATTGAAAATTCTTAGTGGCTCTTCCAAATGAAGCATCCATCTGAAAGGGGTCCTCTCTAATTGTTCTCATTGAAGTGGACCAATTGTATGATTTATTTAGACAATAGGGTTAGTGTCAACCGTGTGCCTAAGCCTCAGTTGCAAATTATATATAACATTCATGTTACTATCTTTACATCTCAAAGATTTCAAGAACAAAAGCAGCGTTCAAAATAACTTACCTTAGATTGTCCACGGTGCACACTAACTCCTTTTTCAGCCATGAATGTTGAAACTTTCAAAAACCTAAACAAAAGAACTAATTCATGTCAGCAAACAATCCACCAAAAATCAACCAACCAACCCACCCACCACTCACTAAAGCAAAGTAAAACTCATTCAAAAGGAAAACAGTTTCAAAATGAGCACACAACCCATCTTTCTCGGCAGTGTATACTGAAGTAACAAAAATATTAAAACATGAAAACCCTAAACTCCTAATTGAAATCATACCTCAATAAAAAAAACTAAATCGTGAAACCACAAAAAAAAATCTTCCTTTTTAATCAAAACTCTCATAAAAGACAAACCTTTACTTCACAACCCTAAACCCTAATGGAAATCATACGTCAACAAAAAAAACGTAAAACGACCAAAAAATCTTCATTTTCGATCAAAAGTCCTATAAAAGATGTTGACAAGAATGGATTAAACTCGAACCACCAAACCTTCACAGTGTGAACACCGCAGCTAAAATGTAACCTTCAAACCGACGCAAGAATGACAACGAAGGCAATGAACGAAAATGACAGCAGCAATCCATAATCGAGAAAGAGAACGAGAAACTTAGACGAGAGAAGCAGAAGACGACTGAGATATGGTGTGTTGAAACGTAAATTAAGCACAAATTCTTCTTCTTTTTTTCTCATTTACAACATTTTACACATTACTTCTACATACCTTCATATACTGAATTAAAATAATATATTTTTTACATCTCAACAATATCAAATATACTGAATTAAAATAATATATCTTTTACACCTCAACGATATCAAATGAACATAATGCTACATAAGAGAATGTTAAAATATTATTATTCATTCCTTGTATGCGAAAATGTGTCCATATAGTTTACCATAGCATAATAGTAATAACAATTGTATTAACAAATCTTAACTAGGAAATATAGTATCAAACTGTAATGTCGACCCCCAACCAATTATTCTAGATGAATCAAATATAAAAAGAAATTAGGGAAATATTATGTATAAAAGTTATTACAATTTAAAGCAATGTAGTTGATATGTCTGTGTACCTACAATTATCATATTTCCCAAAGAAGTTAATATAGATATCGTGTTACTGAAAGAAAGTGCCAAATTGGGCTTAGTTACAAAAAGAAAATGTTGAAGTTTTATTTTCCAAGGCTCTGATGCGACGTGATGTTATGTTAAAGGAGGGAAGGAAACTTGTCAAGAACGTTATTTGTTTTGGTTATTTAATAAATATTTTTTTCTTATCACAATTGAAATTAAACTAAAACAAAATAAAATCAAACTAGAAGATGAAAGGGAATACAAGATCACAATATACATAATTAACAAATTAAACTATATACCTCTCAATAAGGTCAAATTTTGAAGGGTTCATCAAAAATGGCTACTACCATTTTTGGGAAAAATTATTTTCTTACCTTGTGCTTGTATTGCTTGGAGTTCATCATTATATAGCATATACATATTTTATTTTTGGTGCTTCGAGATTAAAATCTGTGCTTATATACAATGAATGCATTCATATGTAATCGTTAATTTGTTGTAATAACTCGCTTTTGTGAAATATGAGATAGAGAAGTGATTAAAAGGAAACAATTAATTGACGAAGATAATTAATTAAATGGTTCAAATCAAGGTTGGACCCATTATTGATTCTATGGAACATTCGAATATATTTTGAGGTGTTGTTGACACATAACTTTACGTGAAAGTTAAGTATGCAGGCAGCATTAATTGCATCATATATATTAACAAACAAATGAGAGACAATATTATATAAATGTTTTATTTCCATAAATGCATATATAAACAGCGACACACATGCATTGATTTAATGATTATTATTTATTTCCTTCTTCATCAGTGGACAACTTGTTAATTTCTCTCATAAAAAAACAGAGTAATTCAGCTGTGAAAACTTGTGCTAACTCTTCTTCTTCTGCTGCTTTGATTTTTATTTTGCTTAGGAGAAGACAAATTATGTGATCCAAATCATCCAATGCATGCATCGAGATACACACAAAAATAGACTGCACAAAGTTAACCACCAACACCATTCATATATGTCTTTGTCTTCCTTTTGTTTTAAACCCATTTCAAGACAAAGAAAATTAATAGTTCTTTAGAAATGGTAGTTCCTATAGTTTAATTTAGCCCAGCTTTCGGAATTAATTTTCTAATTAATGTTCCAAATGGAGATTGACTAAGGTTGTCTTGGGATTAATAGAAAATAATAACCTATTTGATTTTATTGTATAAATGATTTAAATACAAATGAATGGATTGCGGGAAAATACGAGTATTTTATGAGTTTAACAACATGTGTTCTTAATATATTTTTTTTACAATATTAATTTTAACTAATCTAATATAATTGTTAATATGAATTTAAGTATTATTGTAAAATTAAATAAATTTACTATACACATAGTAATTGTGAAATATGTAAAAGTGTATAATCTACTTTCTTGTATTTTATTATTTACAATATTTTTATTTTTCAACATAATTTGGGTATTTTTATGTAAAATATTTTACTTCTTTTACAAAATACTTCGTTACACTTTTAATCTTAATACCTTAATTGGTATACAATATACTACTTGTAATTGTTCATTTGTAGTTTTTATAGTTTTCTAATTGTTAACATTAATAAAGTCCTTCACCACATAGTCTATCAAATAATTACTAATAATATACTGAAAATCTAACATGCCAATACTCTTGTACAGATTGATAAAGAAGAAAGTATACGAAGTATTTAAAGAAAAGTTTGGAAATTTCACAATGAAAGTCTTTTTTAATATTTAAATAATTTATTTTGTCAAATTATACCATATGTCACAAGTTTTGCTACATTGACATTAAATTAAACATAAATTAAAAACATAATAACTAAATTATATTTAAGTTCTAAAAAAGGTCAAAATTAAAGGTGTGGTTAGGATCCTCATTTTCCACTTTGATAAGTCATTGTTCTTTAAACACCTTTAATTTTCTTCTATCTTAAACATTCCTCTTACAACGACAAAAGAGAATCCTTCTGGGAATAAAAGAAAGAGAGAGAAAATAAGGATAAGAGAAGAAGATAAACTTTTTTCTTGTCTTGTTATTTTTGTTTTTAAGTTTATGTCCCTCCAAATCACCAAATAAAAAAGAAAACATATCTTATTATGTAAGATATAAGAGTTGTGATAGTTTTTTTTATTATTATTTTGGATTTGTCTCAATCATGGAAAACACACAAAAGAAGCATAGAAAGGCAACACTGCATCGTATCCACAGAAACTAAAAACCCGCTTGAGTGCAATATTATTTAATTGTTTTTCACAATGAGATGCTCATTTATACTATTAAATTAGTTAACTAATAATTAATGAGTTATAATATTGTTCAAGTGCTGTTGGTATATTGCCGACAATATAAAAGATCCATTCCCTATATATATAACAGTATAAATTGGGCAATATTTATTTTTATGAACCAACCAACCTAAATGCATTTTTCTTTTTTGGGCATATAAGTATAGTAATAATGAGATTTGAACTTATCAATTAATGTAAATTACCCATGTTTTTCTTACGTAAAAGATTCTGAGTACAGTTGTCAAATCCTAAGATCACTTTAAAGTGAAGAATTGTAATGGTGTACATAAACAAATTCAAATATTTACATAATCATTGTGAGATAAAAAGACAAACAATTCTTATTGTTGTGTGCTCGACTTCATATTAAATGGTGTAGGCACTTTTTCTATTTATTTTAGGTTTTCTGAGCTATTTAATTTCGTAGGGCCGACTTTAATTTAGAAGGGTGGTTTAATGCCATTCCTCTTCCATACATACATATATATATATATATATATATATATTCTAGTATCATTTTTGTAATACTAGAATAAAATTATTTATTCTAGGTTATCTTAAAAAATGTGAATATTTTTTTAATTTTTAAATATTGCCAAAACTATCGGCTGTAAAAAAAAATTGAAAATAGATTTTAAAATGGATGTTTTATACCGTCGATACAAAATTGTTAACACAAAACTTTAGAAATTTATATTCTAAATGAATGGACTAAAATAATATATTTAAGTTAAATGTAATTTTAATATTTAATCTTTGTACAAATATATTAGAATCCACTTTTATCGATAGTGTGGGTGAGTTTCTGTTTGTCCTATACATTTACAATATCACTTTATCCGATAGAAGCAAATGATAAGAAATAAATGCATCTTCTTTGATCACCAACAATAATGTTTATTTGACTCTCCTCTTGAACAAAAAGTTTAAAAAATGATTGATATATAATGGAATTGGAAGCTGAGGCTACCTCCCATCCCTTATAAATTTTGCATATATATATATAAAACACAATTTCCTATCTTTAAGTTAGTTATATATGATTACCAACCTAATATAGTATAATCATTATTAATAATTATTAAGTAAAATTTTAAAATATCTTGGTTAAGATGATGTGTTATTAATGAGAAAGAGAAATAATATTATTATTTTGACCTTCAATTCTAGTTTTTTTTCGTAAATACATGTAAAAAGTTATATTATTATAAATATTCTATTATATTATATAAAATAATAATGAACACATTCCAAATATCCTCATAAATTAAAGGATGACACGTATTTATATAGTTTTTATAAAGATTTGAGAAATCCACACATATCCTAGTTTTTATAAAAATTTAAGAGATTAAAACATTTTACAAAAGATACATGCTAATTAAGACTTGAGACTATTCTTCATCCGTAATAATGGATATTGATTCACAAACTATAAATTGATATAGTTAGGATAATTGTACCTACTTCATAAAGTTAAACACAATAATTTTCTTCAAGTTATTAAATCTTAATACATTTAATTAAGAATATAAATAAAGACTATAATCTCCTTTCAGTAATGAGTACCAACTCAACACTATCATGATAATAAGTTTTGAATTACCATTTCATGTAATAATGACAGATAGAGGAGGAGCAAAATAATATAATCAAAGTAAGTATATTTTTAACATCTAATCTCCATGTAAAATCACTAAAGTTTACTCTTCACACGTTATAAGATAGCATGAGCAAACTTCTATTCTTTTCACATGCGTACTACACCCACTCTCACCTTACATGTGAAAAAAGATACAGAACAACATCATCATCCTTAATCACCAATAACACTAACTCATATCTCTACTATTAGATGAAGAAACATTGAAACAATGGCTTCAACAACAAGATTAAAGGGTTTAAGGTTCCCATAACCTTATTAAAATCCATCATTGATAAGTAAGTATCTATGTCTTAAGCAATTATATAACATACTTTCGATAATTTATTTAATCACACAAAAAATGAATTACACAAAACATAATTATATATATAGAAGAATGCTGCTTAACATGATACTTGAGTGTTATTTATTCAAGAGATGAAGAATTTCATCAATCTCTCTAAGTTAAGCATCCTAATAACACTTAAATATTTACACTCTATTACTAAAGGATCTATTTGAGTATTTAAGTGACCATATATTATTAATTTTACTTTATAAAAAACTATAATAAATGTCTTTGACTAAAACACCTATCATCTTCCTAATAGGCAAATAAATGCTTGAATAATATACTTTATTACAACATTAAAAACCATGAATTAAGCAATAATCATTTGAATGACAAACTACAACCCAAATTTAATGTCTATTAAATTAAAACCAATTTTTCCTTAAATTATTTACAAATCAAATTATATGAATCTTAATCGATTCCAAATCATCAATATAAAATCATAAATCGTAAAATATAATCAAACAACAATTATAAATTTAACATCTGGAAATTACCACAATATAACCAAATAAAATATCAACTCTATACGCATTTCCAATATCTTTTCACATATATTATTTATCTAAAAATTACTTACAACTCTAATAATATTCCAACATGTAATTCACCCGCTCATTCTTGCCGATAAAAAAAAGTTCTTACTCACTAAAATAAAAAAGAAAAATGTATTTTTACAGTATCAGTAATTGATTTTCTTATGACTAATATGTAAAACGTCGATGCTTTTTTAGTGCTGTACATATGTTTTTTTTCTTTCAATTTTTAATTTATTGGTTTTTGGTTTAAAGACACAGATACTTATACAGGTATGAATTACATACACATTTTCTTGTCATTGGTCTCTATTTCTTCATATTTTTTAAAATCTTTAGCTATTGTTTTCTTTTTCGCTCTTTATCAGTGTTTTCACCTTCCATTCAAAAACTTAATTAGCAAGACTTGAGTTTATTTAAATTTGAAATAAATATTCTTAAAAAAATCACTTATTTAAGAAGTAGATAGATAAGATTTACTTATAGAAAAACAAAATTTTACTTATTTTATTAAAAAACACTTATTTAAGAAAAAATAATCACAACCAAACCAATTCAATGTTCTTTCCTCTCTTCTTATCTTCCTCTTTCTTGTAATGTTTTCATGCTCTAGTAGCCATACCTTATTATCTCTATCTTGCATGTGGCTTATGGGAGTAAGTGTTTGAAGTGCGTGAGAGTATTGTTCAAAGACTATCCACAAGGAATCACTTGTTTCGATAAACACAACAAAGACTTCATGAAACTTCTCTTTTCTGATTTTATCATATGGACCACATGCGGTAAATTTGTCTATGCTTTGTTTTTATTTTAAATTTAGTTTGATTTAATAGGAATATAAACTCCTTCATGTGTGAATCATCTTGTCTCTTTTTTTTTTCTATATTTTTACTATGGTAATTTTTTCATTATAATTATTCATTCATGTTTGTTTAAACTTTCTTAAAAAGCAGTATGAAAGTAAATGAATAGTTTTTAATAAAAAATTTACGATGAGAAAGGGGTCATTCAATAAGGATACGAAGATAAGTAATAAGTCATGAAATGATCTTTCATAGTTACTTCGATAAAATCAAATTTGAATTCTAATAACTTAGAAAATTCTCTGAAAAAAAAAACTCATTTTTCTTTTATAATTCAAAATTTTTCAAGTACACTTTTTGATATTTTTAATTAAAATCACAATAAAATTTATAAAAGAATTCAAAATTATTAATCCAAGTATATTAGCTTATGATAATAAAGTTGTGAAACAAGAGGAAACAACAAATGAAACTAAATTTAAAAAATAGTTTAATAATAATAGCGTAACAAATGAAAAATATAATTAACGAGTACTCAAAATAATATATGATATAAAAAAATGAAGGGTTATGATCTCTTTCTTGTTGCCAAGATATTCCTTAAGCTAGTTATTAATAATGTTTATAATATCTGTGAACACATTGTTTTACTTTTAGTCTTTATAATAGAGGAATTATACACATTCAATTTAGTCATTATAATAGAGTCGTACTTGTATTTTGATATATAAGTGAGATGTAAAATTTATAAAATAGTAAACCGTGTTTTCCTCTAGCTATTTACATTGCTATTATTTTATACTAATTACAGTAAAAATAAATTTAAAAAGTCAATTTTTAATTCTCTAAATTAATGTAAAAGAAGACTATCTGTATTAGTTACAACTCAAAGAAACATTTTTTGTTGAAATTGCATTCTTTTTTTTATACGATCAATATAAAAATTGACCTTTTACATCAATTTCAAAATTAGTCTTAAGAAAAATACTCTTTATACCAGCTGATTTCACGTTCCTCTAAAACGAATTTGAAAAGTAAAAACTACCCAATGTGAAAATCCCTTTTCCCACTTATAAAATTCAAACTTTAAACATTTTTATTCAATATTTAAATTTAGAGCTTAATAACTACGTACTATTAGTGTAAAATACATCATCAACTAATAAAAAACTACTATTGATATAACTTTTAAGAAAATGGTTATATAAAGGTTAATAAGCATATCCAATAATTTGTGATAGAATGGTCATATAAAATTGTTATACACCTTGCACAAATAACCTATTTTCTCCATCTTTTATTATTACTTAACCAGCATAAACCAGAAATAGAATTTTAAATTTTCCATGTTTGTTTCTTTAATTAAAACAAAATAAAGTAAACAACGAAAATATGATATTGTTATTTAAAAATGATGTATGAAGACATCTTTTATTAAAAAGTAAGTAAAAATATAATTTGGATACTAGGAATAATTTTTGGTGCAATTTAAGGAAATAAATTTGTAATTTAATATATTTTACATGATTTTTTTTATGCTTAAAGGAAAATAAAATATATATGTTATTATTTTTTGTCTCGTAAATAAATAATCTTTATGAATCTACACCATATCTGTATGAAGCAACACAGCATGGAGATGACATATTCTCTGAATTCTGTTAGATGTTAACCCACATACACGTATTGTAGAAAAACAGTAGATGATAATTATCCAGTGATGCTAATGATTGAAGATTGAGTTTGAAATTAACCTTCTAATATGCAAAACAATAATGGAAATGGGAAGCTGAGACAATAATTTGAGAAGGTGTGATTGAGAGATTGATTATAACTGATGACAAATTATGGTTTGTGTGTCGTGAATGAGGACAGCCACATATTGCTTGTTCCAGCTGATAGGTAACCTAAATCAATTCTCACACAAATAATCATTGCATTTTCATGTGTTAATTGTACTCTCCAAAGAGTTCGAAACCATGGATGCTTCTTAATGCATTCCATGATTATAAGTTTATTATGATATAATCTGAATAATGTATTATTGTATTATTGTATTATGTATCCTGCTAGACCAAAATTGCATGACATGTCCATTTCAGCTCTGTCTCATGTTTATAATTCCAAACTTTAGGGCCACGGTTTCCACTTATCAATCTGATAGCTACCAATTTCCTTTCTCTGTCTCCATTATTGAGCCTTCTGACGTAATATATTCTAAATTCATGCATCAATAATAATAATAATAATAATTATTATTATTATTATTGCTGTTGCTTTTATTATAGTGTTATTGTTATATTACACCAAAGAATAAAATAAAGATAAAATCAATAAATTATTTTGAATATAATCTTTCTATTATAATTATTAATATCATTTGTGTCTACTTATTTTTGGGATTTATTTATTTACTTTTTCATTGTTTTGTTATTATATTTATAGAACACTATATGTTAAAGATTTTTTTAGAGATGGAAAAATAAAAGAGGTATTTATAATAAGAAGGATGAATAGGTGGAAATATAGATACGACTAAACAATAATGAGATATTAGTCATACCTATACAAGGGATTGACACCACAACTTAACCTAAAACCTTAAGACATTGAGTTTGTGAGTCTTCTTTCTTATGCTACTCAAGTTTCTCATTTTTACTTAATGTGGGACTAGACTCACACTTGAATACTTAACAGTTCTATGCTATTAAAAATATAGAAAAACTCAAAAAAAAAAAAAATGGATGCTATCAAGATTGATACCACTAAATTGTATGTTAAAACATGTTATGTTAAGAAGGTGTGTAGATAAATGGATCGGTCAGATGAAAACAGAGTCCTAAAAATTACTCCAAAACAAGGTATATATATTGGTGGGAGAAAAGTCCACCCGAAAACTATATGCTCATGCAATAAAAATTACAGGCGTAAATAGAACAAAGAAGAGAAATGGTATAAAATTGCAATCAAAGTAAAGTCAACAAAAACAAAAATGGATGAAGGAAACCTCATTGGAAGGTTCAGAGAGTACAATAGTATGGATTCTTTAAGAGCACATTATCTAGATATGGTATTGATAAAGTGACAAGATGGGGTTGATTGGTAAACTAATTCAGGAGAACATAAAAAGGTTAGAAAAATTATTCAAATCAATTGTGTGCTGGTTTGACCGTGAATATACAGGTGATAAGATGCAAAGATTTTCCTTTATCTCTATTGAATGAAGATCGCATGGGTATAGTCGCAACACTAATAGGCACAATTCGATGAAGCTATGTTATAATGGAAAAGATTAGAGTTCCCGAGAATTAAAGTGTAAATAACAGAGTATATCACATAGCATCGAAAGAGAAGACAACAAAGGTTGATCAAATGTAATACAAAAGTTAGTTCAATGTTAATCTTTTATCTCACATAAGTTCATGGGTGAAATCTATAGAGAAAGACAATTTATACTCGGGAAGCTTAGAAACGTATACCATGTCTAAAATATTTAGAGTAAATTTTTCCTATTATGACTAGCTCCATGGTCCAATTCAATGTCTAAAAAATATTGTGACATCTTGAGAGGTATATAATATTAAGGAAGACAAGGGGAGAAAGGGTAATGTGGATGTAACATTTAGAGATGTGATCTAGAGAATAAATATATGATCTAATATGGATAAATAGTCTTATACTTGTTTATTTGATCGTTGTCTATTAGTGCATTCTAACATAGTCTGTGAAGAGTTAATGATATTGTCACAACAATGATCATATAATAGTGGATTGTATTGGAGAGATATCTCTACTCTCTAACGGGTAGAGTATCCCTTAATACAATACACTAGTTATTGTACAAGTGGGTTTTGTGTTTTAGTCTTTAATAGGTAACTAAATGATGGTACAAGAAAGTTGCAACAATAGGAATAGGTAGTGTGAAGATAATTGTAAGTAACAGAGCAACAGTGAGACTGATGAAAGGATAAACAAACAAGGACTGCTTAAGGTAATATAATATTGATGAGAAACTGTCTATTAACTTGTCAATACAAATTGTAACCCTCTCCTCAAATAGTATGATACAAGTGTAAATGTATTGGAACAAAGTTGTAATTACTCAAGCTAGAACTAAGATGCAATTATAAATATTAAAGATATATTACTAAATTTTTATGTCATGTAGGCCTAAAACAAACCTATTATGTAGGGTTTGGTTTCATATTTTAGAAGGAAACTAGTAGCTTTGTATTTACAATCCATAGTGTTTAGTTGTTGAATTTATAAGCAAGTATTTACAATGTATGGTTTAGCCTTAACTTTTGGAAGAAATTTCGAAACTATAAGTTTTCAATCTAAATCTAAATCTTTGTATATAATTAAAAAAGATTATAATACTCCAAATACTCTAATTTGTTTATAAATTATTTGTTCTTAAAAAAACTATATATCCATCATGTTTGCTATTTTTTCTCGTGTCTACTTTTTGTTGTAAATGGTTATAAAAAGTTATGCAAAAAAATAGTCTTTTGATTGTTTCTTTTTATAGCATATAGCATTATCACGCATCGAGAGTCATTAGAAAAAAATAATTAAATGCAAATTTTAAAAATATTTTTAGTGTTATTTTCTGATTAGAACTAGAGTTACACTTAGGTAGTTCACATTATAAAGTTTTGTATTTAAGGTATAGACCATTGACGTGAAACTTCAATCTTAACTGCATAACAACAAATTCTTTTAAAAATCAGACCTACTATTAAACAAGTCAAGAAGTTATTTAATTAGATGGTGGTCAAACGCATAACAATAATACTAATAATTAAACAACACATGTAAATTAAATAAACGCAGTACTGTAATTTATAATACAAAAAATAAAAATAAATAAAACATCACTTTATAGACTGTTAACTTTCATATAAAAGTCTAAATTAAATATATCACCATACTTAGATTTAAATATTAAAAAATATAATAGTGTCAGTTAACAGTAACAATTTTATATTTAAATAAATTAATGTAAAACGAAATTATAAAATCATTATATAAAAGATTTGTAAATGACTAAATTATATGTTTAAAAGAAATTTAATACTAACTAATAAAATAATTTTATACATGTTTATAATCCTTATTAAATATCCACTTTTATTTATCTTAAAAAGATATGGCGGATTAACTTTTAATTTTTTTTTTCAAAGGATGCCAAACTAGTTTCAACATCTCATTTCTGATTGGGTTGTCACTAGTTCTAAAATGGTATGATTTTATAGAATTAAGGAATAGGTCAGCAGGTCAATTCCTACATATTGAATTGACTAACCTAAAAGAAAAACCTTTACTGTTCTATAATACTACTTTTCACATTTTTATTTTTCATACTCGTTGGAGAAAAAATATTTCTAAATTTAAAATTTCAAAGTTAATATTGAAGCTTACTTGTTTTTTTTTTAATCGCCTTATTTATTTATTTTTCAACTTGTTTCTTCTATTAATAAAAATATTTACTCAAGTACTTTAATTTATAAAATACAACCATATGACTCTTTCAAAATTCCATTAAATCTCTCAATTCTTTAAAATATAATATATAACGCTTTTGTTTGATGAAATTGATGTTGTTTATTCATAAATATTGTCACTATGAATGGATTATAAATTATATTATGCGTAAATTAATACTTTCAATATTTTTTTAATGATTTTACTATGTTTAAAAATAGCTATATTGTTGAGTTTTTAAAAGTAAAAAAAAAATACCCTAATAAAATAAATAAATAAAAAAACTAAAAATGTAATTAAATATAATTTATTAATTATTTTTTAATTACTATTATCTTAATCATTTTGTTTTTTCAAGATCATAATGGAGAGGAATTAAAAAGAAAACTAAAAGGGCATTGAGTTGAGATCTCTGCTCCCTCCCCGTGAGGAAAAGAGATTTGGCCAAGAATTTGACGATTACCATTTTTAAATAGAAATCTCTAGAGAAATTACTTGCTATAATAGTGAAGACCATAATTGGGCAAAAGTATTTTTTTTTTCTTTTGAAGTAACCCCATAATGTATTTGCTTCTTACATAAATGTCACGGAAACTAGAGAATCGTTTTTAATATATGATAGATATTTATAAGGCAATGAAGGACATTCATAAAGGTTTATTAAATTATTAACAGAAACTAACTGAGGGTATGCTAGAAAGATTTTCTTTATAAAAAAAATAGAAAAAAAATATGAAAATAATAAAATTAAATTTTATATATATAAAAAATTAATTTATACATAAAATAATTTTAATTTAAAGGGAGATTATTATTTTGTCCTCTTATCTTTCTCTCTTAAAATACTAAAGAAAATTTTGTTTAAAGATATTTAAAAAAAAATATTAACTTTGATACCTGTTTATTGGATACAAAGTATTAAATTGAGCTTTAAAAACAACGAAAGAACAAGTACAACAATATTGTTAAGGTATTCTTGTTTGAAACTTCATAGAATATATCATCTTTTAATTACAAAATGATCATTGAATGATTATTTTTCTCCATTTACTCTATAATTTATTTTTCTATGTGCAACATATTCTTGGAAAGATGCCCACACCCCTTCCTCCTTAAAGAAGGATTTTATTTTGATCCTTCAAATGTTCAAACTATTATTTCCATTGAAATTCACAATATTGAAAGTGAGACTCATCTTTCTTTCAATAATTGATTATTAATAGTGACAGAAAATGAAATTGGTTCTGATACTAGTTTGTTGTGAACCAAATGTTTAATTGAGCCCTTGAATTTTTTATTCTTTTAAGAAGATTATAATAAAAAATTATTTTCAAACATTTCCAACACGTGTTGTATTATCCTTATATAGAACCATAAGAAATTACATATTAATTAAAAACACTTGAAAAATTCTAACTAATTAACTTAACATAAATGATTACAAAATTATTAGTTCAGCAGCTAATATAAGTCTAATCTTACTATATGCTCTAAACGAATAGATGAATTTAATAAGAAGCAACAAGCTCTATTAGGTGCTTTGAGCTATTTTATACTCTTATTTTATAAAGATATCTAGTACCAAGATACTACATCTTAGATACTACATCTTGTAAGTCTTTAGAAAGTCTAAGAAGGTGAAATAACTTATATGCTTTAAGTTTCACTACTTTTTAAACGTAAAATAATGTGACCTAAATTATATCTTTTTGTCATAGATTTGTCATGGTAAGCAATATGGTGACGTGTTGTTTGAGATTAAAAACATTTTGGAAAGATATATGAAAAAATTTAACTAAGTGATTGTTTTGTTGTATTTTAAGCACTATATGATTTTAAAAATATAAAAAGTTTCAACATTTTACTTTAGTTTCCATATAACCTAGCTAAAAATTATTTTTGAGAATATTTCTCTAGTAAAAATTTAGATTTATCGTAATATCAAGAGAAAATGTCATTTGTCTCGTATATTCTTTAGTTTTCCTAGAACTAAAGTAAAATGTTTATGTAAGAAATGTCTTCTTATTTATAATAATAAACACAGCAATATAAAAATAATAATGTCTCCTTCTTTACGTTACGTATGTCGCCACGCCAACCAATGGAGGTAACCCTAATTAAATGTAATCAATGTTTCTAAAAGATTACTCCATTCTTCAAGTTCCATGAAAATCAAATCACCACATTCCCAAATAATCATTCATGACTTTTACTCCTTTATTCCTTTGAAAAAAAATTAAAACAAAGAGAGTTAGATGTTCACAGAATCAAGAAACGTCTCGAATTAAGTTTGTGTTTATTATCATCGCTAAATTAGTTACATTATAATGTAATTATATTATTTATAGAGTAGTACATGATGGTAATTGTTAGAAGTTTTTAAGTGATTTAGCTAGTACTTTAGTCATCATATTAAAAAATATATTTATTTTATGACTAAAATTTATAATACAGGATAATTTAAAATATATAAAATTATAGTAAGTTTAAATTATAAATATTTTAAACATTAAAAAATGTATTCTAAATTTACAGTAAAATAGTATTCTAAATTCTTAAATATATTAAAATTCAAGTTAAAGCTAAAGATAGTAGTGATGATTTAGAATAGAAAAAGAAAAAAGAATTAAAAACATTCTTTAAAAAAATGACGGTTAAAATCACTCATTCAATATGGTTATTTATTTAACTAGAGTCAATTACTAATCCCTCAACACATTTTTTTTTTCATAAATAGACTATAGATCACATTCATGACCAAATAGCTCATTGAATATATCTATTTCAATTTATATAGACATAGATGTTGATAATATATAATATATTGGTAAATGTGGAAATTTTTCATTCATTTAAAATAAAAATAAAAGATCATATTAATTAAGAGTATTTAAAACTTAAAAAAAAAAAAGTCAAAATGGATCAAAGAGTGAAAGTGTATGTTTGGATAAAATTCTCGATAAGCATTCTTAGAAGAAGAAAAAATAAATAAACTTCTTTATAAGATAAAATTAACTTATATATAAACTAATTTTGTATAAATTTTATTATATAACTTCTTTAAATTTTTATAAACTAATTTTACTGTTTTATTTTTGAAATGTTTCTAAAAAAATCTAAAAGTTACATCTTGAGTTAGGAATGAAGATGTGGGGGGAAATTGTACACACGTTGTGAAAAGAACAACTATGGATGGAGAAATATATATAGCTCATATTTAGCTTTCAAATCGTTGTCCCTGTTGTAGATACAAACAAAAATATAGAGCTTCTAGGGTGTAGGGACTTGAGTGAGCTTCGTCTCACCTACCTAATAATGCAAAAGCACTACATAATACAAACAAATTATTTTATATTATTTGATTAGTCATCTTCTTAATCATTCTTTTACTTAATAATCATTACACTTTTTCGTGTCATCAAAATATTTACTTTTTATTGAGGAAGTTTTTGTTATATGGTTTTCATTCATTGAGGTTTCTTTTGTTTGTTTTAAGGAAATTTATTTGTTTTAAGGAAATTTATTTGTTTTAAAGAGTGAATTGTAGAAAGTAGAAAAAACATAAAATGAGAGGAAAAAGAATGATAAATGAAATTGTTTGAATTAAAGAAAAAAAAATGAGAAATGAAGAATAAAGAAAAGATTTACGAGTATGTTATAGATATTGTAATTTTTTAATTAATGAATTTGTAAACTTATTATTGTATTTAAAATATAATTTATTTGACACTGTCTATACATATAAAAATATAGAAAAAAAAAATTCATGAAATGAAATTGAAAATAAAATAAAATTTAATTGAAAATAATTATAAAATATTTAAACAAAATTGTAAACTACATAAAATTTCAAATAATATATCAAAATTAGTATAAAATTTAAGCACCTCCACGTAGAACAGAATAAAACAGAAAATATAATTAAATTATAATTTTAAAAAACTAAAAAACAACTAAAATAACAGAATTTTTTTATGAAATTATCTTTAATATTATAAATTAATTTTAATTAAATATTAAATTATAAATTTATTATTATATTTATTTATTTATTATTTTTATTAATTTTAATTGTTAATTATTATTTATTAAAGATAGTCAATATATATATATATATATATATATAATATGTGAACCTAATCGATAATCATTTACATGTTTGATTGAATTTCGTACATATTCTTTCCTCTTCATACTTTATCAAAGTTTATATATTTACCTGCAAAGCAATTTCAGCAGCTACGTTTTTTTAATACAATATCACGAAAAGCACTTCCACAAAAGCATCTGTCTAGGTTTAGGAATTTCTGCATGCATATGGAGGAATCTGTCATATATAGTGTAAACAAACAAAGAAAATTTGGTCTTCTCTAATACGTTTAAGTGGCTTTCTTGGAACTCCTTCCCTGGATATTCATACTTTCCCTTCCTCACACTAAAAAAAAATCACTCAGAAATGTGTCCACTTGAACAGAATTCACATAGATCCAAACTTAACGTACTTGTTAGTATATTATAGAATGAATAAGAATGAAAATAAAAGGTATATAAAGAAAATAAATAATAGGGTAGAATGTGAGGTTTACCTCTCTCTCTAAACAATTTCTTTTTAATACACACAATCAATCACCTAATCAAACTTTTATCCTTAAGAATCCCTAAGCTCAAATCTACTAATTGAAGTAAATTCATTTGAGTAAAAAATATTTATACCAATGTGTGATTAAATCAACTCATGAAATCTTATTTATAAAAAAATCAATTACACAAGGTCAACATTTGTCATTTATTTTTTTATTTTCAAATATTAATTGTTAATTTATTATTTTTTTTTAAGAAAAAACTCAAACATGTTTTTTTTTATATTTAATAACACGTTTTTATTAACACTTGTAAATTTATTAATTTACATTAACTATAAAACATATTTCTTAACACATAGAGAAAAGTAAATTAAATAATAAAGTAAGATAATATTCGTATTATTCAGTTAATTAAAAAATTAGATGACAAAAATTTAACTAAGAAAATATAAAAATTTAAAATACTCAACTGATAAAAAATTTAAGTAAAAATATTTAAATTTATAAGAAACTTAAAACTTAGTTAAATACTTTTTTTATATCTTATCATAACTTTCAAGTAAAGTTTAAATTTTAAATTTTTATAAAATTTGTGTGTGTGTGTGTGTGTGTATATATATATATA